>Ga0335083_10011254_pt1 | contig 10761 bp, 20 predicted proteins | sample Lox_Sample_42_FD_206716 | JGI IMG/M metagenome (GOLD analysis project Ga0335083, IMG submission 206716) | Soil microbial communities from Loxahatchee National Wildlife Refuge, Florida, United States - Lox_Sample_4.2 | ecosystem: Environmental > Terrestrial > Soil > Wetlands | place: USA... | reverse complement strand
GCCCGCTGGCGCGGCGGTCGCGACGGCATCGCGGTCGATCGAGGACCGCGACGCGTGGTGTCGGTCACAAACCCCATTCTGTCAGCGCGACGTCGCGACGGCATCGCGGTCGATCGAGGACTGCGACCGCTCTACGAGCCCGAACTCACGCGCGGTGGAGAGTTGTCGCGACGGCATCGCGGTCGATCGAGGACTGCGACGTGCTGGCCTCCAGTTAGACTTCTGGCATGTCGAACGTCGCGACGGCATCGCAGTCGATCGAGGACTGCGACCCGACGAACTGCCCCCCGATGGGAAGGAGGGCGCCACGTCGCGACGGCATCGCAGTCGATCGGAGGACTGCGACACGCCGACTGACGCGGTCGACGTTGACGTCTCCGCCCGCTCGGAGCGAAAACTGTCGCGACGACCATCGCAGTCGATCTAGGACTGCGACTGGGCGCGGATTCGTTGAGCATGAACCCATCGCGATCGATCGAGGATCACGACGCGCTCGCCGAGGACCTTGTGGAGCCGGCGCACGAGGTCGTGACAGGGGCGTGATCGATCGAAGATCACGACCGCCCGTCGCCTGTGGTTGCGGCGCAATCGATCGAGGATCGCGACTGCACGACCGTCGGCACACGTCCGAGTTCGCGATCGTTCTGGGATTACGACATCGCGACGCCTCTCGCCGTTTCGCTCATCTTGGCTCTGTGCGGTAGACTGCAGGGCATGAAGTCGATCGAGATCCCCGACGGCTCGCTCATCCTGGATACCAACTCGCCCCTGTCCGATGCCGTGCTCAAGGCGGTCGCCGCCTATCGCGATCCTGAAGGGCGCCCGGTCTTCGGGATCGCGCGCTACGTGAGCCTGTACAAGATCAACCTCACGACCGACATCTCGCCCGCCGAGTCGCGGCGCATCCTGGCGCACGTGCCGGCGCTGGGGCTGGTGCAGCACTGCCTCGCTGCGGTGCCGCCGTCCAAGACGTGGACGGCCGTCGCGTCGCTCGGCACGCTCAAGGGGCAGACAGCCAAGCGCCACGCGGACCTGGTCGACTACCCGAGCGACTCGATGCTCGCGTACGACAACGAGGACTGCACGGGCGACGTCAAGGGAGAGATCACCGCGTGGGTCGAGCAGATCGCGCGGCCGCCGCTGCTCTACACGGGGTACGCGCCTGGACTGACGCCCGAGGAGCTCTGGCTGCTGGACTCGATCCACTGCTACTGGGGTGCCGCTGGCAACTGGGGACCGACCGAGTGCGGCGTCGCGATGCGGCAGCACTACCCGCCGATCACCATCGGCGGCGTCGAGTTCGACTGGAACATCGCTTCGGCCGACGCGCTCGGGCGGCGCGTGGTGCTGGCGACGGCGGACTGAGGCTGGTTGGCACCTTCGGCCACTCGGCCGGATGCACGCCTCGTCGCGCGATGCGCGCCACGTTGCGTTCGTGCTCGGCAAAGAGCAGCCATGTCAGGCCCTGCGTCCACAAAGACGCGGCCCACGCCGGATCGATCTCTGTCGTGGCGAACGCGAAAATGCGGCGAGCGTGCCGCAAGTTTTCACGTGCAGCGCGGTACCACCACGCAGCGCGTGCGAGCGCTTCGGCGCGTAGCAAATCATTCAAAGCTTCCCCCACTTCGCCGTCGACTCCTCCACTGCTCGCGCGAGCTTCGCGAACGGCCGGCGGTCGTAGATCGCTGTCGTCTTCGGGTCGGAGTGTCGAGCTCCGCTCGTTGCGGTGAACATGTCTTGCGTCTCGGCCAACGTGGAGATGAACGTGCGCCGCAGGTCGTGCGCCGTGAACTTCACGCCCGACCACTGCGCGATGGAGCGCAGGTACATCGTGATCACCCACTTAGTGGGCCCCGACACCAGGCTCACCTTGCCGTCGCTGATCCGCACGAAGAGGTGCGGGTGCTTGAACGGGTGCTCGGCGCGCTGCGCGAGCCAGGTGTCGATCGCGCACGACGCCCACGACGCCAGAGGGATGCGCGCCTCCTTGGCCCCCTTGCCAACGAGCTGGATGGTGCTCGCGTCACCCGACACGTCGTCGACGAGCGCTCGAGCGATCTCGTCGCGGCGCAGGCCAGACAGGCCCGCGGCGATAATGGCGTCGTACATCGCCCCGGCAAACGCGCCGCGCGCGAGGCAGGCCTTGCGCACCTGGACGATCTCCGCGTCCTCAAGCATCCGCCCGGCCGGTTCCTTGAGGCGCCCTCCCCGGATCTTCTTCTTGAGGACCAGGCGGATCCGCTCGAGCGTCTCGGCTGACATCCTCGAGCCGATGAAGCACTGCTCGAGAACGCCCTTGAGGGCCGCGAGCGACACCTTCACCGTGGCAATCGAGTGCTGCTCCAGCAAGCGGGCCCGGATGACGCCTGCGTGCTCGGGCCCCATGAGCCACCAGGGGACGTTTTCGTAGTTTTCGGGAGGGTAGCTGGTCGTCCGAACGACCCGCCGCAAGGCGTCGCGCATGGTCCGCTTGCTGTTTTCCGACGGCAACGACTCCAGGTAGGCCAGCACGGGGTTCGTCTGCGAGCTCGCGCGCAGGATCTCTCCGTTCGCGCGCACCACCAGGCGCCCAGGAACGTCGTCGACGACCTCCGCGCCTGCCTCGGGAACTGCCGCGAAAGCCTCTGCATCCTCGCCCGAGGGCCCGGGAGGCGCCGTTTCAAGCTCCGCCACGGGGCCATCATGCACGATCGCGAGCCTTCCTGCTAAGCGGGATTGGCTGTTACCTATTCGCACCCGAATAGGGAAACGAAAAAGTTGTGTGTTTACGCATACTTAGACGCGACTATAGGCGTTTTTCCCGTCAGAAACGTGCATCGCGCGCAGTTTCCCTTTCCGCGCCTCGCCCCCTGGCCTCAGGGCCCGGATTCCCGTGGTGACGTCCTTCCCAGGGGCCTTGCTGAGCCCGCTTCCGGGCCCTGTTATAGATGAGCCCGCTAGCCTACGGATGAGCTTGCCGTGTCGCCCGTTTGGGCGACGGAAGGATTGAATAAACCGGGGTGTGGGCCGTCTAACCTTCATGGGACTGAAACGCGAAGTAGTGGCGGAGTACCTCACGCGTTCGGGAAAGCCCGGCGCGACCGTCACCCGGACCACCGCAAGCGACGGACGCGTCACCTACAGCTACATCGGGGCATGGGGTGCAGGTAGCGGCATGGATCTCGCGACCATGCGAAACATTGTGTTTGGGTGGAATCTACGCGCCAAGCGGACGGGTAGCAGCGTCGCGATCGCGTTCACGGATTGAATAGATCGGGCTCCCGCCCAACGTAGTGAACGAAACGAAAGGGGTCCGAAGGGACCGGAAAGGGTTGCGCCATGAAAACGCAATTCGATGGATCGTCAAGAGTGGTCGCGGTCGAGAATCTCAAAGCCATGTGTGAGCACGTCTCGGGAACGTGCCACCGCTACTGGATCGAAAGCGTCTCCCGTTCGCGCGTCACGGTTGGCTACAGCAACCCGGACGAGTACGGACGCGAGTCTCCCATGTTCGCCGTGTTCCCGTGCTTCCCTAACCCGTTCGATCGCGACGGCGGAAACCCGTTCGTCTTGCTGACCGGACCGGGGAGCCTCTTGCGCGTAGTGAACGACGATCGCGACGGCGAGGGTTGGCAGTGCTTTCAGATCGTGCGTGACTGCCCCGTCATGTGGCGCCGCGCGGACGCGGACCGTGGCGACACGTGGCACGCGCATCCCGAGGAACACGTAATCGACGCGGTGCAAAGGTTGGATCTTGCGCTAGGCGACGCGCTTCCGTCGTCGCGTGACTACCACGTGCGCGTCACGATGCTTGGACGTGTCGTCGCCGAAACGGACGGCGGTAAGGTCAAGCTTTCCGCGCGCGACAACCGTGAGGCGATTGCTGGCGCGATCCAGCAAAACCTAGAGGTAGTTCGACCGCAGTACTAGCTTTCGCATCCGGTCCGGCGCTTCCCTCGCGTGAGGGGAGCGCGAGACTGGGTACGAAAACGAAAGGGTAGGCCATGGATCCGAGACTGGTAGAGGCGTTCCGCTTCTTTCACGAGCACGCCGGTTACGTCGTGGGCCGGCGCGCGGTAGGTGCGCTCGCGCTCGCACGCGCGGAGCTGCGCGCGAAAGAGCAGGGTTTGACCGTCACGTGGGATGACGAGGAGCTTCCGTGGGACGGCGATTGTCCCGCTCCGAAGGTTCACGTGCGTGCGATCGTGCTTCACCCGGACCACGCGGACGCGGATACGTCGGACGTCGCGATTCGCTTCCCGTACTTCGATCGTCGCGATGGCTCGGTCGGCCGCACACCGGCCGTTCTTGCTTCGCTCGGCGGGATCGGGCTCGATTCGATGCACGATCCGTACGTGCGCGTCGTAGAAGCGGAGCTCTTTGCGGAAGCGCTGGCCGAGCTGGACGCGGCGCGCGACGCGAAAGCGTGCGCCATGGCAGACGAGCTTGCGAGCCGCGCCACGTTCGCGGCGGGAAGCGCGGTGCAGTCGTGAACGCGCAAGAGACACTCGTGATCCTGGCACGCGAGGCCGGACGCGCGGGCGATCGGTGGTCTCGCTGGACGTCCAGCGACGTCGTACAGGACGCGATCAACGCGGCCGAAGTATACCCCGACACGGACGCTATCGAGGCCGCATTCTGCGAAGGACGGCGCGAGCTCCGTGCCGCGACGTGGCGAGTATGCTGGACGACCGCGCCAGCGGACTACGACACGAACGACGTGGAACCGCTTGAGACGTCGGCAGACACCTGGCACGGAAAGACGCTACGCAAGGTAGCGATCGATCCGGAAGGCTACGTCTACCAAACGTCCCGGTACGGTTCGGGCCTTCATCCCGTGTGGGACGAGGATCCGCGCGTGGAAGAAGCACGCATCCAAGCGCGCGTCGCGGCCGAACGCATCGATCGCGAGGCGCGGGAAGCCAAGCGAGCCGCGGGCCTCGTGTGGCTGCAAACCGCCACGGAAGACGAGCTAGAAGACTTCGATACGTTCGAGGCCCGCGGCGTGCGCTACGACGACGTTCGCGCTGAAAAGAAGCGGCGCGCGGCGTGCGCGGCGGACAAGGCACGCGCGGACGAATGGGCGCGCTGTCTCGCCGCGATTCCCGAAGGCGCGACGCTGATAGACGCGGGCAAACCCGGCAAGCGCGGGATCTACGGTTGGCTTCCCGGGCGGGATCCGCACGTCTACTATTCCGTTCGCATCGTTCGCGGATGGCCCGATGAAGCGGACCACGCGAACGTCATGGGAGAGGGGGACGACAACGCGGGATCCGCGTCTCTCGTGGCCGACTACCTCACGAGCGGACGCTTGCGCGTCGCCGCACCGGGCGAGGTTCCCCCGCGCGCCGTGGTCGCGCGCATCGGCCACGATCGCGTGAAAGAGATTCGACGGGTCGAGGTCGAGGGGCGCGTTGTGTGGGTCGGTCGCCCCTTGTTCGCGGGTGAGGCGATCGTGCTGGACGAGCACGGGCACCTGGTCCGAGCGAAGAAAGTCGTAGCGGCGGCACTGGGGGTGCAGCCGTGAACGCCTGCCTTTGGTGCGATGCCCCCTGCGAGGGCAAGCTTTGCCCTCAGTGCAACACGTGCCCTCACTGCACGACACCGATCGCCGAGCATCCGCTCTACCGCTGCACCGCGGATGCGCGGCACACGGTGCCGATCCTCGGCCATTCGTGCGCCGAGTGCGACTACATCGCGCAAGCGAGGGCACGGCGTGCCGCGGTCAACGCTCCGATCATCGTCTCGCTAGAGCGGATCCGTGCGCGGCACATCGCCGAATGGTCGAAACCGTGGCCCGGCCTCGAGTTTGGCAAGGCTCACTTCGGCATGATGCTCGATCAGGCCATCGCCGAGCTGAAAGGAGAGCAGTCGTGACCCGCCCCCGCAAGGATCCGACCGCGTGGCGCTCGACACCCGAGGGCCGCGAGAAGTACCGCGCCGCACGCGAACGCGCGCAAGCGCTCGCAAACGAGCTGGGTTTCGACCACGGTCTAGAGGCTAACGACGTGTTCCGGGAGTTTCGCGTGTTCATGCTCCCGGCAAAGGCAAACCGCTACGGTTTCGAGCTTCGGTGCGAAGTCGTGATGTGCGGCTACCTGGACAAGTGCCAGCCCGGCCACGGTCCGCTCGCCTGAAAGAGTGAATAACCGGACGGCCCGGCCGTCCAACACGCACGAGGGTAGGAACATGACAAGTGTAGCGATCAAGGATCTGGACTGCACCGCGATCGATGCCAAGCCGATCGACTTCGACTGGTCGGAAGGCTACGGCGAAACGTGGGAATGCTGGGAGGGCTCGCGTTGCAGCGAGTGCAACGCGGCGCTTGTCGGTCGCGAGGGCGATCGTCACTGCGACGTGGACAACGAAAGCGAATGCCGCGGGACGCTGTCCGGCGAGGGGCCGATGATGAACTACTACTACCCGTGCACGATCGGCGACGAGGCCGAGGCCGCGCGCACGCTGGCCGACACGTGCCTTTGTGTCGTGCGGGTCAACGGGGAGACGGGCTTGGCTCTCACGGGCGGCGGGATGGATCTGAGCTGGGAGATAAAATGCGAAGCGTTCATGCTCCTGGGTCACCTTCCCCCGGTTCACTTCGCGGACCTTCCCGGCATGGCTGGCAAGGACGTCGACAGCAAGCGCAACCGGTGGATCGTGGCCGGGTGCCTCAAGTCGTGCAGGGTCGCGGCGTCGTGGGCGCAGGGGCGCGCGTCGCGCCTGCGGGCGACGGTCGCGAGCATGCGCAAGCGCGCGGCAGAGCGCGCGAAGGGGGCAGCCTAGACCAGGCAAGGCGCGGCGACCCCTCCCCAGGGGTCGCCCGTCGCAAGCGCACCACGTGGCGCCGAGCTCCTTGGGTACGCCGCCGTTTGGCGGCTAGCACGATCCGAGGCTGGAACCCACGCTACGGGGTGCGCTTGCGGCTGGGCCGCGAAAGGAGACCACATGACCACCACCACCGACACGATCAAGATCGCCATGAGCGAGCGTCGCCCCCTGAGCATCAGCAAGGAGGCATGGCCGGTAATTGCCCAGGCCGACTGGTGGAACGGAGAGCACAAGTGCCAGGCGAACTACGTGCGCCGGATCCGCGTGCGCGAGCACGCGGACGGGCGGCGCCTCGTCTACGGCACCTACAGCAGCGGCGCCGGCGGGGTACCGGTCGGCTTCCGCGGTGCCGCGGGCGGCTTCCTCGTGCCGGCTCACGACGGGGCACCGGACGATGACGAGACCATCCGCGCGATCCGCTGCGTCGCTGGCATCATCGGCGATGATGCGATGGGAGCTCAGTGCATCGCAGACATGCCCGCGGAGGACGCATGAACGCCCTCGCCTACCGCTACGCCGCCCCCACGGGCGAGCTCCAGGTCCCGCACACGGTCGCCACGCTCGACGCGAGGGTGATGGTCGCGGAGCTGCGCCGACTACTGGCCTACGACGGCGACCTGCGGATCGTGCGCGACCAGCTCCGGGACCAGGCCGACACGCTCACAGACCAGATCGCGGACCTGTTGCACGACTGCGACGGCATGGTCTCGGGCGAGCTGTACGCCTCCGCGGAGAAGGATCGCGACGACGCGAACGAGTCATCGGAAGAGGCCGACCGCGAGGCGCGCGACGCCGAAGAGGAGCGCGACGACTTGCAGCGTCAGCTCGACGAGCTGGAAGAGGCCGCGCAAGAGGAGCCGGACGCCTTGCTCAGCAAGTACACGGCGCTCATGGTCGCCAAGGTCGAGGCGGCCGACAAGCGCATGGCGGCTATCGATCGGGCGTTTCGCAACGCGAAGCGAGCGGCGGCGAGGAGCAAGGTAGCTATCGAGGCGCTCAACGCGTGCGAGCGAGAGATCCGAGAGGCGACGAACAAGTAACCCTTCCGCTGGCTCCCCCTCGGGAGCCGGCCGAAGCCTGCACCTCTCGGGTAGAGCACCGTCTACCCCGGAAAGAGCCCCGAGGGGTGCGGACTTCGGCCAAAGGAGGCCGCAATGGACGACGTGAAGAAGTGCCCCATATGCGACGCGCCGCTCGTGTGCGACGCGTGCCACACGTTGATGTCGCCGGACGATCTGTCCGTCGCCGCCCTCGCCTACGGCGCAGCGTAGGCGGCGTACAGCGGGGCTTACGACGCCTGGCGCGACGCGCATCCCGACGAGACGCACCTGCCCGTCGACCACACCGAGCTGCCGTCGTGGATCGCCGAAGTCAAGCCCTCGTGCGTTGCGGCCAACGTGGCCCAGAACCGGATGTGCAACATCGCCCAGCGGCTCTACGCCACCAAGAGGTCCACATGATCCTGTACGTCACCCTCAAGCTCGAGACGAAAGACGAGACCATCGGCGCCTTCGCGCTGGCAATGCAAGACGTGCGGGACGCGCTCAAGGCGAGGGGCGTCAAGGCGAGCGTGTTCCAGGTGCGGGACGACGAGCGTCGGGTGGCGCTCGGGACGGAGGTGCGGCGGTGAGTCACACGACGCGCGTCAAGGACGACGACGGTCGGGAATGGATCATCACCCACAACGGCGACTGGAGCGGCCCGGCCATCATCACGAGATACGAGGGCGATCGGGCGGTCGATTGCGTGCGACTTCCCGGACGAATCATCCGAGAGGCATGCAGTCAAGCTGTTGCCAGAGATGCCATTTCGATCTTGGAGCAGTGGGACGGCAGCGAAGAGCACGCCATTCGGCTGCAGAGAACAAGATGACCCGCTGCGACTGCCGCGAACACTGCCGCTGCCGCCACCACGCCGGCCCCGCGGCGTACCTGGTGGCGCGCGAGGGTGTCGAGCTCGCCGTGTGCACCGCGTGCCTGTGGCCCGACGACAGGATCTTGCGCATCCTGGCGGAGCCGAGTGAACTACCGAGGTTCGAGGATTACGACAGCCTGGGGGCGCTGCTGCTCAGGAGGAGGGTGAGAGCGTGAAATTCAGAGTAGGGATGCTCAAGTCGCTGCCGCTGCTCGAGCCCGCCAACGACAACGACTCGGACGACGCCCGTGTTGCGAAGCTCGAGGTCGAGCAGCAGGAGATACGGGCGCTCATCCGCAGGGTGGACGTCATGCTGGGACGTGGACCGATAGTGAGTATCGTGCGAAAGTGAGTTGAATCATGGACGCGAAAGACAAGGCGATCGAAGAAGCGGCGAACAGTCTCTTCGCGCGGGTTGCCAGCCTGCCGGAGCTCGACTGGTCGATCCCGACGCCACGCATGAGGCTCGACCCCGGCTTCCACTCACGCGACGAGCGAGCGGCAGCTCCGGCTGAACGCCGCCTCATTCGACGGCTGCCAACACCCGAGCGAGCTGCCACCCCGATCCCCTTTCGGGACCTGTTGCTGCACATCGCACGACAGGCGCACACCGACCGAATTGAGACGCGGCGATCCGCGCAGGACACACCGTGAAATGCGCGCGTGTGAGTAAGCGATGAATCCCACCCCGAAAACGTCTCACTACGAACCGCTCACGCTGGGTCCCTACCCGACGAAGTACGCGCACGAGTGGAACGCCGGGACGCACCGTCGCCTGCCTCGGATGGTCGGGGCGATGTACTGCATTGGACTCTGGACGGGCGACGAGATGCGGGGGCTCGCCGTGGTGGGTCGGCCGTCAGCTCGCAAGCTGGACGTCCCAAAGCGGACGCGCATCCGAATCCAAGAGGTACTGCGCGTCGCGGTCGTCGAGGGCACGCGCAACGGTTGCTCGATACTTTACGGCGCCTGCTCGCGAGCTGGGAAGGCGATGGGGCTGGAAGGGATGTGCACGTACATCCACGACGACGAGACCGGCGTGTCGCTCCTGGCGGCCGGGTGGGTTTGCGACAAGACGACGGACGGGGGCGAGTGGTCTCGGCCGTCGCGCAAGAGGAAGTCGGCCGAAGATGCCAAGCCAAAGATCCGATGGTGGGCGCCATGGTCGAAAGCCGTCATGGTCCGAGCGCATGATGCGCGGAGTCAATGCACGCAGCAGGTGGTGGCAGCGACAGCACGACGATGTGTGGCTCCAGTACCATGAGTGCCCCTTTTGCCCACTGGACCCCCGCCCCACCTGCGAGCCGCCGCGGAAGGTTCTTGTGGTCAGACGAGACGCGGCCGATCGAGCAACAGACACCGTGAAATGCGCGCGTCAGGAAAAGCGAAGATGAAACCGTGTCTGCTCGTTCAATCCACCTACAAGCCCGGAGACCAACCGCCGGAGGGCTACCTCGAATGGCACGAGTGGGCCGAAGTGCAACGGAAGGCCGGCATCCGCCAGCAGATGTGCGGGCGCTGCGCCCGGTGGAAGACACCGCAAGAGCTGAGCGACATCGTCGACACGACGCCGGCCAGGACGTCTCGCGGTGCCCGCTTTCGCCTGCGTAGCTGCGGCAGGCGCCTGCTAGGCGCGTGAGGGAGGTGGACGATGGGTGAGAGGATCGTGGATCCGGAAGAGGCGGTCGCTCGGGCGCTCGTGCAGCTCGAGGATCTCGAGGGTCGAAAGAGGCTCGGAGCGCTGAAGATCCTGCGCGAGGAGTGCGATCGCCTGATCGCCGAGGCGCTCGCGGAGCAGATGGCGGAGGAGATGATGCGCACGCCCGTCATGACGCGGGATGGGCGGCAGAACATCGTCAAGCTGATGAGGCGCGTCATCAAGGAAGCGCGCCGGTGAGCGAGGAGGATCCGTTCGATCGGCTGATGCGCGAGGCCGAGGAGCTGCGCCATCGCCTCATCGAGGAGCGGCAGCGCCTCGCCCTGCGTGTCACCGAGATCGACGGCCAGCTCGCGCGCCTGTCGAGCATGAGAAACAAGCCC
>Ga0335083_10011251_pt1 | contig 10762 bp, 12 predicted proteins | sample Lox_Sample_42_FD_206716 | JGI IMG/M metagenome (GOLD analysis project Ga0335083, IMG submission 206716) | Soil microbial communities from Loxahatchee National Wildlife Refuge, Florida, United States - Lox_Sample_4.2 | ecosystem: Environmental > Terrestrial > Soil > Wetlands | place: USA... | reverse complement strand
CAGGTCTCGAGAGCGACGAAGATGGTGAATCCCCACTGCACGTCCGAGAGTTTCCAGTGGGTAGCCCCGACGATCGGCTTGACGAACAGGGTCCAGGCGTACTGGAGGTTGGCGATCATCATCATCGCGACCACCGCGCCTACGAGCCGAAACCAGCGATTCACTATTTGCCTCCTGTTGAGATGTGCAAGACCACGTTTTCCGCGCCTGCGATGCGTTGGTCGATGGAGGCCGCGAACTCGATGGAGAGCTTATCGGCCAGCGTTTCGACCTCGATCATTATATGCCTAACCAGGGCGCAGACGCCGGGGGTCGCGCACCATCTCTACCAGCGTAGCGCGGGTGAGGGCACGGATGGGATTGAAGGCGACATTTCGCAGCAATTTGATTCAGATTTCGTGGCTTGCAAGGCAGTTGGGCTGAGTTTTTCTTAGCGGCCGGCGGCCGCGGCGAGTCGCGGATCGCATTCAAAGCGGAAATAGGCGATCTGGCGGGACTCGTTTTGACGCATCAGGCGCTGGGAGTGGGCTTCGACTTCCTCTTTAGAAAAAACGAAGCCATCCTGGGCGGGGTCGTAGGGAAGGCTTTTGTGTTTATGGAGTTCCAGGATACCGGCGGCCTGTTTGAGATCCTGGGCGCGGCGGGCGAGGCGCTCGGCTTGGATCTCGCGGAGTTGTTGAAGCGTCTTTTGGAATTGGCGCGAGAGGCGCGCGCCGTGCAGGCCGAGGGTGGAGAGGGTGCGGTGCAAGGCGTCGATGTCTTGCTCGATTGCTCGGGCGGCGCGGTGTAGCAGGTCGGCTTCCAGGGCGGGGACGCGGTTGAGGCGCCAGGCGGTATCGGCGAGTTCCTGAGTGAGCTGGGTTTCGCTGGGAGTTGCCGGGCGGTACTCGTCGAAGAACTGGCGGCAGTGTTGCTGGTAGGCGGCCTGATCTTCGGAAGGCAGCACGGCGGTGCGGCTGGAGAGACCATGCTTGAGGGCGTTTTGGGAGGAACGGGCTTGGCCCTCCCCGGTGCGGGGGCCGGTGGAGTGCTGGGCGTTGGCGCGGTTGATGGCGGCGCGGTCGAGTGCGGGAAGAGCTGACATTGAGGTTGTCCTTTCGAGACTGGGATAGCATGGGCGGCGATGGTCGGAGCGGGCGGGTCTGTGCAGGCTATTGATGCGAGTGGCAGAATTTTTTCGGAACTGGCGTGATCGCGTGTCCTTGATGAGGGTCGCTACAACCTGCGGCCGAAGGCGGCTTGACTTCGAGATAGAAAGGTCTTGGGATATCGGCCTTCGCCTGCCAGCCTGAACGTGCCGAAGTCCTTCCACCACGGGCCTTCAGGCACTTCTGGATCCGTTGCGATCCAAGCCCTCAGAGCCATCAGATCATCCTGAGTAATCTCGCGTTCGCGGAGCCTCTCGACAAGGTGCTGTTTCAGAGGCGGTGGGAGCGATTGCCAACTGATTTTCGGCACTATTCGCCGAAGATTTCGCGGACGATTTGATCACGCAGGCGGGTGACCTCGGCTGGGTTTCTGGAATCCTGGTAGCTGTTCATGAGGCGGCGGAGATGACGCTCGTAGGCTTCGCGAGTTTTTTCTATCAACTGAACGGCGGCGGATGACTCAATCAACTTGGTGAACGATTCGCTCTTGATTTCCGTGAGGGCGTCCAAGAGGGCTCGGTTGCCGAGCTCCGCGGCGGCCTCTCGGATGGCTGCGATTGGAACGTCCAGGGAGCCGTCGGTGCTGGCATTCCAGCGGCCCATCAGGCGCACTCGGTCCCCGAAGCGGTGCACGAGGCGGTCTACTTCAGCCGCCGGAATTGAGACGATCGATCTGGCATCGGCCATCTCTTCGAGAATTTGAATGAACGTCGGCACCTGCGCCTATTGTAAGTCTTCGCGGTGTATTCATCACGGTTTGCGGCGCTTGGGGCGCGGCGGCAGGTAGTGGAAACGGATTAGATAGATATTTTCGCCTTTGCCGTGCTTGGCGACTTTGAGGAGATCGATGAGGCCCAGGAAACCGGATTCGCGCGCTAGTTGCGGAGTGATGTCGGGGAAGCCGATCGGCTCAATGGAATCGATTTCGATTTCGCCTTCTTGCATGGGGTAGCGCGCGCCGACTTTGACGTGGGGGCGCATCCAGAAGCGGACGCTGCAGGTGATCTCGCCGCGGCGCACGCCATCGCGCAGGCGCTTGGTGAATTCCATGAACAGAGTTTACATCCGGGTGGGGATATACTCTACAGATAAAGGAGCTCCAAATGGATCGACGATTTCTAGCAGCGGCGTTTAGCGTGGTGGCCGGATTGGGCGTATTTCAAGCGCAGGCGCAGACACAGGCGCGGCCATCCACGGCGGATCCTTACGCGAATAATCCGGATGCGGGCAGGATGCAGTTTCCGCTGGCGGCGCCGGCCGGCAAGGACTCCGGCGCGATCAGCAACCCGCCGGCCGGTGCGGTGAATCAAGGAACGCTCGATCCATCCAAATGGAAATACGGGCCGGCGTTCAATCCGCCGGCGAATGCCAAGATCTGGAATCCGGTGATGATCAAGATGATGAAGGGCGAGAAGGTCACGGGCGCCACGGTGTTCAGCAGCGACAGTCCGGAGACTTATTGCGCGATGGCCAATGCCGGCTACGACTTCATCTGGACCGAGATGCAGCACGATTCGCGCGATTGGGAAGCTGTCGGGCGGATGTGGAAAGCGTGCCCGCATGCGAAGGCGGTTCCGGGAGTGCGGGTGGCCTACACCGACGAGCGGGAGATCCAGCACGCCATGGATCTGGGGGCGCTGGTGATCGTGATTCCGACCGTGCGCTCGGTGGAAGAGGGCAAAGCGGCGCGGGATTGGACCATGTTCCCACCGCTCGGCAAGCGCAGTTTGGGCGGCGGGCAGGCGTTCGATCCGGAGATGTGGGGCAGCGTGCCGGGCGGGTATCGCAACACCATCAACGACAACGTGGTGCTGATCGAGATGATCGAGACGCTGGATGGGGCGCAGGCTGCGCGCGAGATTGCCTCGCTTCCGGGCGTGACTGCGATTTTTGCAGCCAGCGGGGATTTGGGAAATTTCTCCGGCTACAAGCAGGGCGATCCGGATTACGAGCGGCTGATCAACATCGTGCATGACGCGGCGCTGGCGGCGGGCAAGCGGCTATGCGGTCCGTTTGCGTGGCGCGACCGGCCGGATTTCACTTGCTTCCAAAATGCCAGCGAGACGGCTCTGATCTCACGCGGGGCGGCGGCCGAACTGGGATCGTTGAAGGACACTCAGGGCAAGCCTGAAGTGGGGCCGTACGCGCCGAAGAAGTAGTCAGGCCGGTGTGCGGCCGTGAGCGATCCTTATGATCTGCAGCGTTTCGTGAACGCGCAGGAGCCGGTTTACGAGCGGGTGTGCCAGGAGCTGCGCGGCGGGCGGAAAAGCAGCCATTGGATGTGGTTCATCTTTCCGCAGCTTCGAGGTTTAGGGCAGAGCCAGATGGCCCACACGTTCGGGATTTCTTCACGCGCAGAGGCCGAAGCATATTTGAAGCATCCTGTTTTGGGAGCGCGGCTGCGAGAATGCACGCGGCTGGTGAATCTGGTGGAGGGGCGTGCGATCGAAGAGATCTTCGGGTATCCGGACGATTTGAAATTCAGATCGTCGATGACTCTGTTCGCGAGCGTCCAGGCGGAAGATCCGGTTTTTCAGGACGCGCTCAAGAAGTATTTTAGCGGGGAGCAGGATCCGCGCACGGTTCAGCTACTGGCTATTTCTTGACGTATTTCTTGAGCGCGCGCGGGCCGACCTCGGCGCCATAGATGTTGCCGTGCGAGTCCATGGCCACGCCTTCGGCGGCGCTGGTGACCGCGATGACCGGTCCGCCGGGATACCAGCGCTCCTTGCTATCCCAATCGACGCCAACTTCGGGGATGAGCGCGGTCACTTTGCCGTCCTTGGCGCTGCCGATACGGATGCCGCGCTTCCAGCCGGGATTGGTTGCGGTGTTGGAATCCGAGTCGGCCACAAGGATGATGTCGTTGGGCGTGATGAAGATTCCGCTGGGGCGGCTGAACTGCTTCCATTCTTCGAGGTAATTGCCATCCTGATCGAAGATTTGGATGCGGGAGTTGGAGCGGTCGCCCACGAAGAGGCGGCCGCGCGAGTCGAAGGCCAAGGTGTGCGGGACGTTGAACTCGCCGGGCCCCGATCCCTTCTTGCCCCAGGCCTTGATGAATTTTCCGTCCTTGGAAAATTTGACCACGCGATTGTTGACGTGGCCGTCGCTGACGAAGATGTCGCCGTTGGGAGCGATGGCGATGTCGGAAGGTCCATTGAAGGTGGTCTCGCTCTCGCCGGCCACGCCCGCGGTGCCGAGGGTCATGACGACTTTGCCTTCCGGGGTGAATTTAAAAACCTGCTCGCCCTTTCCGTTTCTGGCGGCCGCGTCGCTGGCCCAAATGAATCCGTCCTTGTCGACCGTGAGGCCGTGGGCCTGGATGAACATGCCGTCGCCGAAGCTGTGCACCAGTTTTCCGGACTGATCGAAGATGAGCAGCGGTGGATCGGTGCGCTGGAACGCCAGGATGTTTCCGTCCGGCAGCGGGTCGACTGAAATGACTTGTCCCCACTGCATGCCGGCGGGCAGTTTGGCCCAGCCTTCGACTTCGCGATAGGGATTGGGCTGTGCGTAGAGGGCGCCGGCGGCGGCCAGCAGAAATGGGATAAAAAGAACACGCGACATGCTGAGCAGTATACACGTTATATCGTGCCTGGCGGTTGCGCCGCTAACGTTTCGTTACTCCTTCCGGCTGAAACATGACGCGGACATCGCGTATCTACATTCCAGAGGTTTACGATGAGGAAATATCTTGCTTTCACTTTTTGCTTCGGTCTTGGGGCTCTGTGTCTTGAGGCGCAGCAGGAGACGCAGCGTTTCAGTTTCGATCTGGGCGGCGGTTTCACCGAGCCAGTCGGCAATACCGGAAGATATCTCGATCCGGGATGGAACATTCAAGGCGGCGGCGGTTTTAACATTTCGTCCTACTTCGGAGTGATGGTAGACCTGAACTACAATTCGATGGGCATCAACAACACCACCTTGACCAATTTTGGATTTCCGGGTGGTGGAGTGCACGTATTTTCCGCGACACTGGATCCGGTTGTGCACCTGAATCCGCACGGCCGCTTTGACTTTTATATCACTGGCGGCGGTGGAATTTTCCACCACAACCAAGACTTCACGGCGCCGTCGGTAGCCACGTTTACGTCATTCAATCCGTTCTTTGGCGGATTCTTCCCGGTCGCGGTACCGACCACGGAAATTCTGTCCTCTTATACGGTGAACAAGCCCGGCGTGGATATAGGAGCGGGGGTGGCGCTGGGCAGTAAGTGGCACGGGAAGTTTTTCGCCGAAGCGCGCTACGACCGCATTTTCATGGGCAACCATTTCCACACCGACTACGTGCCGGTGAGCTTCGGCTTCCGCTGGTAAGGCTTTCAGCTACTGGGCGGGAGCGTAGTATCCATGCCGAAAATAGGTCCTCAGGTTCGGCAGTTCCGGCGCGTTGAGCTTCACCTTGACGCGCCGGAATTTTCCATCTCGCTCGTCGTCGCTGGGCGAATATCCCAATAGATACTGACTGCGCAGTTCGCGGCTGATGCGCTCGCTGACCGGTTCGAGCTGGTCGAGGTTATCCACCGTGTACATCGCGCCGCCGGTCTGCTCGGCGAGTTCTTCCAATAGTTGCGGGCCGTTCTGCTCTTCGATGGGGTGCTTGTGAAGGTCGTCCAGATCGAAGATGCCCATGGCGTACAGCTGGACGTCGGACTCGAGCATGGCGTTCTTGACCTCGCTGGCGCTGAAGCGGCTGCGATTATCACCGCCGTCTGAAAGAATCACCAGCGCCTTGCGCAGATTGTGCGCGTTCTTCATCTGCAGCATGGCCAGATGAATGGCGTCCAGCAGCGAGGTGCGGCCGAAGGGGCGGGTGTGGGAGATGCGCCGGGAGATCAGATCGGAATCGGGAGTGAAGGGGACGGTGAGCTTAGGCCGGTCGTTGAATTCCACCAGGAAAAATTCGTCGTCGGAGTTAGCGGTTTTGAAAAAGGTGGCGGCCGCTTCCGCGGATTTGTGCATCTTATTATTCATGCTGCCGCTGGTGTCGAAGACCAAGCCGATGGAGACGGGCGCGTCGTCCTTGGAGAAGTGCGAGATTTTCTGCTGGACGCCGTCTTCAAAGATTTCGAAATTGTCGCGAGCGAGGTTGGTGACGGTGGTGCCATCGGCGGTGGTGACGTGGACGGGGATCAGCGCCAGGGCCGAGTCGACGCGGAGCCGCGCTTCCGGGGCGTGGGCGAGGCCGGAAGTGGTGGTGAGGTCGAAGCGCGGATCGATGGTTACCGCCACGCGAGCGGCGGGCGGCTGAAACGCAAACAAGCAAGGAGAGAATACAAGTATCCCCAGGACGGTACTGCGGGTCATTGGGGAATTGTATATCAAACGGCGGTGCAGATGCGAGTGCTAGTAGTAACGCGAGAGGTGCTAGTGGTACTAGCGGTGCGCACGCCAGTGGCGGCGGCTACTTCAATTCGATGATGAAGGCGCGGGGCGAGCCGCTGGTGGCTTCTTCGGTGTCCACTTGCCCTCGCGGGACGAAGCGGGTGTCTCCGTAGGCAACGGTTTTCGATTCCTGCCGGCCATCGGCGAAGTGCGTGACCAGCGTGCCGTCGGCGACGAAAACTTCGACCGAGTCTTTGTCGTGGACGTGCTGCGCAACGGTCTTGTTGGGAGCCCAGGTGTAATCCCAGATTCGCATGTGTGCGTTGTCCACCGCATCCTTGGCGCCTTGGCGGGGGTAGGCCGGCTCCTGGCCCGGCTGTAGCGCAAGCGAGCCGGCGGATGTCTTGAGGTCGACCATGATGGCGCGGCGTTCCGGATCGCCCGGGTTGCCGATGGCTTCCTCTTTGTGCGTCCTGCCCTTGACTTGGGAGGCTGGCCGCGGGACATCGAACGGCTCACTAATGCTGGCTTTGCCGTCCAGGCTGGTGACCTTGATTTTTCCGTAGCGCAGATAGACGATCGCCATATCGTATTTGTGTTCGTGGATGGGCTGGTCGATGCCGATGGGCCAAGTGGCGTCCCAAACGGTGACGCGCTCGTTCTCGAATAACTTGGTCGCGCCATGTCTGGGGAATGCGGGAGGGTAGGACCCGGCGAACAGGAAGCCGGCTGCCAGCAGCCCGGCGGTCAGTACGGGGACGGAGGCTTTTAGGGACATGGGATCACCTCGGCTCCACTATATACCGGATGGGCGCGGCCTGGGTCCTTATCGCTTGGGCTTAGCGGCGCTCAGGAGTGTGGCGGTTTCGAGAAACGCGCGGCGGTCCACGATGTAATAGAAGCGAATTGAGGCATCGCCTCCGCTCAGATAACCTAGAAGCTGCTCGAGCGCGTCGGAGGGATTGCCGGCCGCGACGCCGACGGTGCGAAGGTAGCCGGAATTGCGCAGCCTGTGCCACAGCTCCGGCAGAGTGTAGCGGCGCTCGAGCGTCATGCCGCCGGCGCGATGCGAGCGGCTGAGCAGGTACTGGACCAGCAGCAGTTCGTCAAATAGCGAGGGCGCAAGGAACAGGCGGCCGCTGTCTACCTCCCAACCTTCTTCGAGGCGGCGCGAACGGCGGAGGGTGTGAATGCGCTGGAACTCGGTGTTCCAGTCCACCTTGGGTTCCTTGCGGCTCAAGTAGTGCAATGATGCATCGCGCAACCAGGCGGGATTATCCAGGTCGAGCTGTTTGCTGATTTTCTCCAGCCAGTCGAAGAAGGCCTCCTGCTGGGTGGATTTCTGTTCGAGCACGACGAATTGGTTGTTGGATTTGGGCAACGACTTCAGCAGCTCGCGGCGGAGAGCGTCGGTGGCTTTTCCGCTTTCGATGCGGTGGCAGGCCATGCGCGCGTGCCATTTGGAGGAAGATCCGCAATAGGGGCAGGGGGATTTGGGGTCGTCGGGAATGAAGTAGGGCCGGGCGGCGAGTTGCGCGCTGAGTTCTTCGAGCGAGGGGGTGTAGCGTTTGATCTCGAGCATAGCTGTGCGCGGCGCCAGGCCCATGTGACGCGTGAAGACTTCCCAAACGCAGGCCAGGCAGATCCAGCGCTCGCCGTGGGTAATGGACTCGGGAGGAAATTTCGAGAGGTCGAGTAGCGCGGGGGCGGTCTTGTGCGGTGAGGTTGCCGGCTTCTTCTTGGGTGCCGGCGGTTTTTTTACATTTCGGGACGGCTTCAGTTTCGGCTTGGCTGTCTTGCCGGCCGGCTTTTTGGGACGCGGGCTGGTCTTGGGCTTGGTCTTTTTCGCCACAGTACACCTTTAGGTATTTTGGCGCGATTTACTTAGGCAGGCAGTACTTTTTTTGGGGCTCGAGCTAAGGTGTTTTCTGGCTGGCTTGCGGCAAGGCCTGGCCGTAGCATGAGAACAGAGGTTACAGCATGCGCTCGTTAGCAACCATTGCAGGATTGGGAATATTATTGGCGGGGGGCGCGTACGCGCAGAGCCTGTCCGAACATGCGGCCGCGGCAGCCGGGGCGACGATCGGAACCGCAGCGGGAAAGCCGATATCGGGTGCGCTGTCGGGAATTTTTAACCAAGTAGACGACACTACGGCGACCGCCGCCAAGACGGGAAACAAGGCGAAGGCCGTGGTTCCTCCGGCGCCGCGGACAGCCGAGGATAAAGAAGCGCAGACGAATCGCGGAGGTGGCCCTGGTGGGTTCAGCCCTGGGTTTGGTTTAGACGGCGGAGCGGCTGCAACGAATGAGTATGTGGCGCCACGTCCGAAATCCGTATCCCGGCGGCAGACGGCGCCGCTTCGGGCGCTACCCGCGCCTGTGGTTGCGGCTGTGGTTGTGGAGCCGGTGAAGGAGCCTTCGCTCGAAGAAGTGGCCAGCGTTAAGCTCGGCACTACCGAAAAGGAATTGTTTGCCGCGCTGGGCAAGCCGGAATCGCAAGTGATCGTCCCGGCTGACGACGGGCACATGCGAGAGAGCTGCCAGTATTGGGCCAAGGGCAAGCAGCTTGGGACCATCCGGCTGGACAACGGGCAGGTGGTTCGGGTCGAGGTCTGGACCGGGAACTAGCGCAACCCGGCGACAACGTAAGACCACTTAGATGTTGCGCCCACAAGCCGATGGCTTGTGGAAGCTGGTGGCTGCAGCTACCGGTCGGGGGATGGCTCACTCCACACTACGCTACTTTTTGGGCTTGTAATCAACGAACAACTCCGGGAATTGCTCCTTGAGCGCGGCGATTTTCGGGCGGTCGCAGACTTCGATATACGGATTGTTCGGATTGTGATACGCGTAGTCCTGATGATAGTCCTCAGCCTTGTAGAACGCCTTGAGCGGGGTCACTTCAGTCACGATCGACTTGTGGAAGACCTTCTCTGAATCGAGCTGCGCGATGTAGGCTTTCGCCAGGCGCTGCTGTTCTTCGTTGGCATAGAAAATCACCGATCGGTAGGACGTTCCCACGTCCGGTCCCTGACGGTTCAATTGGGTGGGATCGTGCGCGACCGAGAAATAGATCCGGAGCAGTTGGCCGTAGGTGATCCGGGAGGGATCATAAATCACCTCGACGGATTCGGCGTGTCCGGTTGTCTCAGTGCAGACTTGATCATAGGTCGCGGTCTTGGCCGAGCCACCCGAGTATCCGGCAGTGGTGGCGAGGACACCCTTGACGCGTTGAAACACCGCCTGAGTTCCCCAAAAACATCCTCCCGCGAAGACCGCGGTTTCCTTTCCGGGATGCGGCGCGAGTGGAACATCTTGCTTTGGTGGAGGAATCGGCGGATTTGCCATGGCGATATTCGCGGACATTGCAAGCAGAAATCCGAGGGAAGCTCGACGGAGAGTACGCTTCGATTTCATAAGCAGACCTAATACCAGGATACGCCCATTATTAGGGCCCCGGACCAAATCCGCCAGACACTGGCTTCTTTCCACATTTTTAGGTGCGTCGAAGTGCTGTGACCCGTTCCCACCGTTTCGGGTCCAGCCGCGCTCACCGCGCGGTAGTGGGTCAGTTTGAATTATCGGATGTCAAATAGGAACAAGAGCGCCAACTCAAGGCCGCCAACTGCAGTTTGGGATAGATGTCCCATTCTAGGCTGCTCAAGCCTGCGGATGTCTAAAACGCGGATTTGGTCTGTCAGGGCAACGCTGTCGCTAAGCTCTCTCTGACACGCCGGGTTCTTTACCATGTGATGTATTGGAAGAAGGACACGATGCGCCGAGGCTTTGTGGATCTTCGTGGAAAGAGGGACTCCGACTACGTTATTCCCGAGACGATTTATGAGAGTCCTGGAAACGATGACATATGGACGGCTTTTTTGCTGCTCTGAACCTTGCACGTCCAGGTCTTCTGCATTAACCCAATATATTTCGCCTTGCTTAATGTCTAGCGGCTGTCCTGGGGTAGCTGTGCTCATGAGATAGGCTCAACGGAGCCAGTAACCAATAACCAAGCCAACCATTCCAAACGCCCATTTCACGGTGCCGTCAGGATATCGACCGCTGAGGATAATAAATAAACCTGTTGCTAGGGCGATCAGTGATACGACGACTCTTGTAACGAATGTCCAGCGCTCTTTGGAGGTGAACCTACCTACTTCTTCGGCTTGGGGTTCTGTATCCAGTCCTTTATGATATCAGCGCCTTCTTTGAAGTGGGCCCCGAAAATTGCGGTAGATTCCTTGCGTGGTGATTCAATTACGCGCTGACTCGCTCGGATAGCATTC
>Ga0335083_10011250_pt1 | contig 10763 bp, 13 predicted proteins | sample Lox_Sample_42_FD_206716 | JGI IMG/M metagenome (GOLD analysis project Ga0335083, IMG submission 206716) | Soil microbial communities from Loxahatchee National Wildlife Refuge, Florida, United States - Lox_Sample_4.2 | ecosystem: Environmental > Terrestrial > Soil > Wetlands | place: USA... | reverse complement strand
GCGGCCCCCGGACCGCGCCCTGAAGCGTCTGATCGACCGCCCGCATCCACCGCCGGTTTTGGCTCCCCGGCGGTCGGTGCGGGCGGTTTTGCTTTGAGGCCAGGAGACGGCCAAACTGCAACCCATGCACCCGCTCGATCATGCCGTCTGGAGTGCGCTGACAACACGCCAGGCCTCGTTTGCCACGGGCGGCGGTCTGGCGCTTTGCTTCACGGCGGACATCAGTCCGCTGGCGGCGGTGCGTGACCGGTCGGCCGAGGCGGCGGCTGCATGCGCAGCTTTGATTCCGGAGGGCGGAGATCTCTCTTTGCTCGAGCCGTCGCCGCCTGCGCCGCCCAGGGGCGTTCGGCTGAGCAAATGCGCCGTAGGTCTGCAGATGGTGGCTCGTGCATTCACTGCAGGCGGACGCGCCGCGCCGATCGAGGCGCTCGGCGCTGCAGACGCCGCGGAGATGTTGGCGCTGGCCACGTTGACGAAGCCCGGGCCGTTCCGCATCCGCACGCATGAACTTGGACGATTTCTCGGCATTCGCGACAGCGGCCGGCTCATTGCGATGGCGGGGGAGCGTTTGCACCTGGAGGGCTTTCGGGAGATCAGCGCGGTGTGCACGCATCCAGACTTTCGGGGCCGCGGTTATGGCGCGGCTTTGATGCGAGCTGTCGGCGCGCGCATGCTGGCTGATGGCGACACGCCGTTCCTGCATACCTACGCCGATAACGCTCCAGCCATCGCGCTCTACCGCAGCTTGGGCTTTGAAGTGCGCGCAAACGTCGTCCACGCCGTGTGGGCGCGCGGCTAAGCGGCCGTAGCGCGCTTGGCGTCTTTGGCGTGGGTGCGGATGCGCTCGTAAAGCGCCATGGCGGAGCGCACGAAGGCGGGTTTGGTGAAATTGGCCTCATAAGCGCGAGCGCCATTCTCGACCAGGCGCTTGGCGAGGTCGGCGTCGTCCAGGACGCGCAGCAACGCCGCGCGCAAAGCGTCGACATTGTCTTTCGGCACCAGTAGCGCGTCGACCTCGTTGGTCACGGTTGCGGCGGGCCCGGCCGCGTCGGCGACCACGAGCGGCTTGTCCGCGGCCCAGGCTTCGATGGTGACGTTGCCGAACGGCTCGTAGCGGGATGGGAAGGCGACGACGTCACACGCGGCAAGCAGCGCCGCGCGGTCGCTGCGCCAGCCAAGAAAGCGCACCCGGTCATTGAGGCCGAGCTGCTCGCAAAGCGCCTTAAGGTCGGCTTCGAGCGGGCCGTCGCCGGCGATCCAGCAATACACGCCGGGCATGCCGACCATGGCGTTGAGCAGGGTGTCGAGGCCCTTCTTCCAGTGCAGGCGCGCAAGCGCCAGCACCATGGGCGCTTCTTCCGGCGTATCGAACTCCGCGCGGTTGACCCGCTGGCCCGGCTCCAGATGGGCGTAATTGTGCAGCACTTGCGCGCGATCCTTCGGCACGCCTTCCTCGACGATGCTGCGGACGATGTCGGCGGTGACGGCGGCGTGCCATTCGCAGGTCTTGAAGCGGCCGACCGGATAGTAACCGCCGTACCAGCCGAGATTGCGCGCGCGCCACGGCTTTGGCGCGTAGGTGCCTGCGCGGCTCATCCAATAATGGATCACGTCAGGATCGAATTTCTCGCCTGCCTCGCGGATGGCTGCGTTGGTGGGATCACGCCAGACCTTGTCGAAGCTCGTTATGGTGAAAGGTACGCCAGCCTTGGCGAAGCGGGCCAGGCGGCCTTCGTTGTGGCCACGCGTGACCACGAATTGCTCGACGCCGGCCTCGGCCAAGGCCAGCACGTTTTCGAGCATATGGTTTTCCGCACCGCCTTCTTTTGCGCCGGCGATGACGTGCAGGATGCGCATGCATCTTCTCCGCATGGCGTCGCGGTCGGCGTCGCTACGGTCCTGTAACGAAATCGTCGCGGTTCCGTCAAACCGCTTCGGCGCCTTGGCGAACTCGCTTACTCGGCTGCCGCCGCTACCGGGGCCTTCGCCAGCCTGTCAAACGCCAACAATGTGCGGACCAGATCTTCAAGCTGATCGAACGGCACCATGTTGGGTCCGTCGCTGGGCGCTTTGTCGGGGTCCGGGTGGGCTTCCATAAATACCGCCGCAACGCCGATGGCGACTGCGGCGCGCGCGAGCACAGGAACATATTGGCGTTCGCCGCCGCTGGTTTCGCCGCGCCCGCCGGGCTGCTGCACCGAATGTGTGGCGTCGAACACTACCGGCGCGCCAAAGCTCTTCAGGATCGGCAGCGCCCGCATGTCGGAGACGAGCGTATTGTAGCCGAAACTGGCGCCGCGCTCGCAGGCGAGCACATTCGGATTGCCGCTGTCAGTGATCTTGGCGATCACGTTCTTCATGTCCCAGGGCGCCAAGAACTGGCCCTTCTTGACGTTGATGGCTTTACCGGTTTCCGCAGCGGCGATCAGCAGGTCGGTCTGCCGGCAGAGGAACGCCGGGATTTGCAGGACGTCGACCACCTGGGCCACGTCGGCGCATTGCTCGGGCAGGTGCACATCGGTCAGCACTGGCACCCCGAGCTTAGTGCGGATTTCCTCGAAAATCGGACCGGATACCGAAAGTCCGGCGCCGCGCTGGGTCTTGAGGCTGGAGCGGTTGGCCTTGTCGAAACTGGTCTTGTAGATGAAACCGGCGCCGACCCGCCCGAACAGGGCCTTCAAAAATTCGGCCGTCTCCAGGGCATGTTCACGGCTTTCGAGCTGGCAGGGGCCGCAGATGAAGGTCAGCGGCAGGTCGTTGCCGATCTCCAGGGGGGCGCTGTCCTGGCGCGGGATTTTGACGACTGGGGCGGGGCTGGGCATTTGTCCTCTCGGACCAGCATTTAAGGCCCCGGGTGACGAGGCTCAACGGGCTCAGGGCATTGGTATTAGGAACTAAGCAGCAGAAGCGCGCTTGACGTCCCGAATCCCTAGTCCCTAGTCCCTGGTTCCTAATGACCCGGATTGATCCCGCCGCCGCCATCGCGGCCGGCCAAGACACCATCCACGCTGAGGCCCGAGCTCTCGACAAGTTGTCCAGTGCGCTCGGCGGCCCCTTGAGCGCGCCGTTCGCGGCCGCTTGCGGCCTGTTCGAGGCCGTCAAGGGACGCGTGATCATCTCTGGCATGGGCAAGTCGGGTCATGTCGCACGCAAGATCGCCGCGACCTTTTCCTCGACCGGTACACCCGCGCAGTTCGTACACCCGGCGGAAGCCAGCCATGGCGACCTTGGGATGATCACCGGCGAGGATTGCGTTCTGGCGATCTCGCGTTCTGGCGAGACCACCGAGCTCTCCGATCTCATCCATCATTGCCGCCGGCTGCATGCGCCTTTGATCGGCATGACGTTCAAGTCGGACTCGACGCTGGCGCGGGTCTGCAATGTCGTGTTGCTGCTGCCCGAATGCGGCGAAGCCAGCGAAGAGGCGCCGGCGCCGACGATCTCAACGACGATGTGCCTGGCGCTGGGCGACGCGCTTGCGGTCGCTTTGCTGAAGGCGCGCGGTTTCACCGCGGATCACTTTGGCGCGATCCATCCCGGCGGAAAACTGGGCGCGGCGTTGATGCGCGTGCGCGATCTGATGCGTGTGGGGGACGGCGATCCGCTGGTGGCGCCTGATCTCTCCGTGCCCGACACGCTGAAGGCGATGAGCAAGGTCGGCATCGGCGCCGCCGGTGTTGTGGAGAACGGCAAGCTGATCGGCATCGTCACTGATGGCGATTTGCGCCGCAAGCTGACGCCCGAGATGTTCGCGCGCGACGCGCGCGCGTTGATGACGGCAAATCCCGTGGTGATCTCGCCGGATGCGCCCATCGCTGACGCCATCGCTATCATGAACGAGAAGCGCATCACCATTCTGTTTGCGGTCAGCGACGGCGCGCCGGTCGGCGTCGTGCACATGCACGATTTGCTGGCCGCTGGGGTGCGGTGAAACGGTTCGAGACGACGCTGGCGCGTTCGGTCGCCGCGCTACTGGTCGGTGCTTTGGCGGCGGGAGCGGCCTGGTGCTCGCTGATCTTGCTCTACACAGCGTTTGAACGCGTTCCAGCGGCTTACGTGCTCCCCTTCCTGGCGTCTCGTTTCGTCCTAATTTCCGGCATCGCTCTGTTAGTGGAGGCCGTTTTGGCAACTCCGATTTGGTTTGCCCTTCTGATCCACGGTCAGCGCGGCCCGATCACGGCGGCTGTTGTCGGCGCTGTCGTCTCAACAGGTGTCCACCTGGTGACGCTCACGTCGGGGTTGGCGCTCATTTCCACCAGCGCCCAAGCGTTAGAAGTCTGGGTGCTCTTCATTCTACCTGGCGCCGTTGCCGGCGCAGCAGCCTGGTTTGTGGCATATAGAAAAGTCGTCGCGATCGATCCCGTGGAAGCGTTTGGCTAGCGTGCGCTTATCGCTGGCCTGATCACGAGTTCTTGACTTCCCGCGGCCACACGCGCCTGATGCGGGGCGGACTATCGGTCGACGACTTCGACCGCGCGCTTCGTCTCCAGCGCCGGCTCTGTTCTTCCCCCCAAGTCCAGCCGCTCACCCGGGCATGGGGCCCCTATGAAAGCGGTGCTGAGAAGGAGTGAAACGGTGGCTACAGGCGTTGTGAAATGGTTCAACATGGCGAAAGGCTTCGGCTTTATCGCGCCGGACGAAGGCGGGCAGGACGTATTCGTCCACGTCAGCGCAGTGGAGCGCTCGGGCCTTTCCGGGCTGCGTGAAGGGCAAGCCGTGAGCTTCGACGTGGAGAACGATCCGCGGAAGAACAAACCTGCTGCGGTGAATATCAAGCCGGTTTGAGCGGAATGCGAATTTAAACAAACGGCCGCCGAGCATAGGTTCGGCGGCCGTCTTGATTCAGAACATCAGCATTCAGGGAGACCACGATGAACGCGCCGTTCCGTCTCTATGGCGCAGACACCTCGCCTTATGCGGCCAAGGTCCACGCCTATCTCCGGTTTAAGGGCTTGGAATTCACGTGGCTCAATCGCAGTCAGGCGCGGCAAGAGGAATTCGCCCGCTACGCTAAGCTGCCGCTGTCGCCGGTGCTGGTCGATGCGAACGAAACCGTGATGCAGGATTCGACGCCAACCATCGAGGCGTTGGAGCGGCTTTATCCGGAACCCTCGATCATTCCGGACGATGCTTCGCTGGCCTTCATCGCGGCGCTGATCGAGGACTACGCCGACGAGTGGCTGAGCAAGGCGATGTTTCACTATCGCTGGACCTATCCTGACGATCAGGACGGGGCAGCGCGTCGCATTGCCGACATGCTGTTCGAAGGCGCCGAGGCGCCGGTCAGTGTTGTCGAGTCGATCAAGACGCGGATGTCCGCGCGGCTGCACCACGTTGGCTCCGGCCCTGAATCGGCTCCGCTGATCGAGGGTTCGTTCTCGCGCGTGGTCGACATCCTCGAGCGCATGCTGGCCCGGCGCCCGTACTTGCTCGGCGGCCGGCCGTGCATGGGCGACTTCGGGTTGGCTGCGCAATTCGGGCAATTGCTCGCCGACCCGACGCCTGGCGCGCTGATCAAAGCGCGTGCGCCGAACTTGGCGGCGTGGGTGAAACGCATGGAAAATCCGCGCGTCGAAGGTGATTTCGCGAGCCTTGAAACCTTGGGCGAGGATTTGACGGAGTTGCTGCAGCAGGAGATCGCTGGCGCACACCTAGCGTGGATGGCGGCGAATGCGCAGGCGGTTGCGGAGGAAGCGTCAGGCGTAAGCGTCGCAATCGGCGGGCGCGCTTTCGCGCAAAAGCCGCAGCGCTATGCCGCGAAGGCGTTCGGCGAGCTGCGGCGCAAGCGCGGTGCGGTGAACCATGATGGCCTCGCCTCGCTGCTGAGCCAGAGTGGCTGTGACGCATTCCTACTTAGCATCGGCCAGGACGAGGAGGACGCATCCGACGACGAAGACGGCGGCGACGAGGAATAGGCGCACAAAGAAATAGGCGCGCGTGGCGACACGCGCGCCTAAGGCGCTTCAGGGAGGTTCAGTCAGAAAGGTTGCCCGCCGCGCGGCGGGTGGGGGAGGGGGAGCCGCGCGGCGAGCTGAGAAGCGGAGGTTCAGGCCGCTTCGTCGTTGGCTGGCGCCACTGCCTTAGCCTTGGGCTTAGGCTGTGCGCCGGTGTTAATCTCGATGCGGCGCGGCTTCAGGATTTCCGGAAGCTCGCGGACCAGATCGATGCTCAGAAGCCCGTTTTCCAGCTTGGCGCCGGCGACGCGGACATGGTCCGCAAGGCCGAAGCGGCGTTCAAAGCTACGCTCGGCGATGCCGCGATGGAGAAAGCGACGGCCTTCGTCGGTCGGCTGCTTGGCGCCGGAAACGATGAGCGTGTTCTGCTTGAATTCGATGTTCAGATCGTTGTCGCCGAAACCCGCGACCGCAAGTTCGATGCGGAAGCCGTCTTCGGCGGTCTGCTCGATATTAAACGGGGGGTAGCCCGGCGCGGCGTCGAGGCGCGTTGCCTGATCAATCAGGTTCGCGATCCGGTCGAAGCCGACAAGCGTGCGATAGAGCGGGGAAAGATCGGTGGTGGTTGCCATGATTCATGTCCTTTCCAGTAAGCGACATGCTCCAGATGGAGCGGCGGTTTCGGAGGCGTGGCGCCCCTCTCGAGAGGCGGCGCTGACTTCCTGAACCCGGCCTCGCATGAGCGCCGGATAAGCTTCAGATGGGATATGAGACCGGCGGTTCAAGGGGATGCGAGGGCCTTGAAGGTTCCGCTTTGACAAAGGAAGCCTGGCAGGGGCAAAGCGGAGGCGCGATGTCCGCTCCGACCCTTTCCCGCCGCGTGTTTTCGGCCTTTATCGCGGCAACGGCGGTCGGATGTGGGGGCAGGTCGGACGAGGCGGATGCGCCTGAGATCGGCTCGTTGGCCTGGGCGGTGCAGGGGCCATGGCGCATCGAGCCCGAGCGCGATCCCTGGCGCCACCCTGTAGCTACTCTGCAATTCTGGGGCCTGAAGCCGGGACAGAGTGTTCTGGAAGTGCTGCCGGGGCGCGGCTGGTACGCATCCATCCTTGCACCTTATCTTGCCAAGAATAGCGGGCGGCTGATCGCGGCAGGGTTTGATCCGGCGACGGCGACGCCCGCACAGAAGGCGGTGATGGCCGAGTTCGATGCGCGTTTCTCGCGCGACCCCAATACCTTCGGCCGTATCGATCACGCAGTGGTTTCGGCGGACGCGGATCTTGCGCGCGCCAGCAGCGTCGACCTCATTATCATCGCCAACAACGTCAATACGCTGATGGCTGAAGGCATTGCCGAGCATGTTTTCCACGCCTCATTCGCCGCGCTGAAGCCCGGCGGCGTTTTGGGCATCGAGCAACACCGCGCGCCGTCTAACGGCGTGCAGGATCCTCTGGCGGGGTCTGGTTACGTGCAGGAGCCCTACGTCCGGCTGCTGGCGCAGGAAGCCGGGTTCGAATTTGTCGCCTCCACTGACATCAACGCCAATCCGCGCGACAATCACGATCATCCGTTCGGGGTGTGGAGCTTGCCGCCCTCCCTGCGCAGCTCTCCCCTAGGGCAACCGGACAATCCCAATTTCAACACCGCGCCGTACGCCGCGATCGGGGAAAGCGACCGCATGACGCTCAAATTCCGCAAGCCGTTGGACGGCCGCCCCGCGCAAGCGGCGGCGCAAGCCGGCAAGTGACGCTCGCGTCATCGCACTTGCGGGCATCGCCAGGCTGGTGTGTAACGGGGGCGAGTTTAACCCCGGAGGACGTGCGATGGGTGTGGATGATATCCTGCAGCGCTTTACGAGCGCGGGCGTGACGGTTCCCGGCAAAAAGGTGAAATTCGATTTCGGCGATGCCGGCAAAATCCTGCTCGACGGCGTCGCTGGCAAAGCCAGCATGGATGACGGCGCGGCCGACACCACCATCAAGATAAAGCTTGACGATTTCACCGCTATGGCCGCCGGCCAGCTCGATCCGACAGCCGCATTCATGCAAGGCAAGCTCAAGGTCGAGGGTGATATGGGCGTCGCGATGCAGCTGCAAAGCGTTATGGCGAAGCTGCGGAACTAAGCGCACCTCATGGCCTTCGTGCGCGTCCCCGGAAATGAGGTTCCGAACGGCGCGGAGGAGCATTGGCTTGAGGGCCGTGGCGGTGTTCGCCTCAGGGCGTTCACCGCGCCGGCTCTGGGCGGTCCGCCGCGCGGGACGGTGATCCTCGCTTCGGGACGCACCGAGTTCATCGAGAAATATTTCGAGGTGATCCGCGAGTTGCAAAGCCGCGGCTTCGCCGTGTTCACGATGGATTGGCGCGGGCAGGGGCTTTCGGGGCGCGAAACCAGCAACCCGATGAAAGGCCACCTCGCCACCTTTGACGACCCGGTCAATGATTTGGCGACGGCGCTGCGCCTGCTCGTTGGCAAATTGCCCAGGCCCTACATCACGCTCGCACATTCGATGGGCGGTTGCATCGTGCTCCGAGCATTGCAAACGCGGCGGCTCGAAGCGGAAGCTGCGGTCTTCGGCTCGCCGATGTGGGGCATTCAAGGTTTGCGCGGGCTCGCCAAGAGCTATGTACGTTTCATGCATTCGATCGGGGCCGGAGAGAATTTCGCGCCTGGCGTGGACAAACGCTGGAAGCGTGAGAACTTCAAACGCAACCAAGTCACGCATGACAAGGAGCGCCATACGCGGGCGCAAGATCTGATGACGGAGGAGCCGGCTTTGGCGATTGCCGGCCCGACCATCGGTTGGGTGAACGCAGCGATCGATGCGACGGAGGGCTTCTTGCAGCCGAGCGCGCTCGCGCATCTGCGGCTGCCGGTCCTGGTTTACAGCGCAGGCCAAGAGATGCTGGTCGACAATAAGAGCCACGACGCCATCGTCGCGCTGCTTCCCGACGCCAAGCATCTCACCATCGATGGCGCAAAGCACGAAATCCTTCAGGAAACCGACGACATTCGCGCCCAATTCTGGGCCGCATTCGATCCTTTCGTTGACGCCGCCGCGCCGCGCCGCGCGGCGTAAGGAGAAACGCGATGAGCGAGACCGTTCTGGTGACCGGCGGATCGGGATTCATTGCGTCGTATTGCATCTTGCAGGCGCTCGAAGCCGGCTACGCCGTGAAAAGCACTGTGCGCAACCTGAAGCGCGAAGGGGATGTGCGCGCGACTTTGGCGTCGGCCGGGGCCAAAGCCGGAGATCGGCTGAGTTTCTTCGCGGCGGATTTGGAGAAAGATGCGGGCTGGGCCGACGCCGTTGCGGGCTGCCAGTACGTGCTCCATGTCGCTTCGCCGTTTCCCACCGGCGCCCCGAAGCACGAAGACGAGTTGATCGTTCCGGCACGCCAAGGCGCGTTGCGCGTGCTGCGCGCCGCCAAAGCAGCCGGCGTAAAGCGCGCGGTGCTGACGTCGTCTTTCGCGGCGATCGGCTACGGCCACCCGACAATGGATCGCCCGTTCACGGAGGAGGATTGGAGCGTCGTCGACGCAGGCGATATGCGCGCCTATGCCAAGTCGAAGACATTGGCCGAGCGCGCGGCCTGGGATTTCATCAAAGCCGATGGCGCGCCGATGGAATTATCGGTGGTCAATCCTGTGGGCGTGCTTGGGCCCGTGCTAGGTGCGGATTACTCAACCTCGATCCTGATTGTGCAAAAGCTGATGGACGGGGCTATGCCGGGCTGCCCACGGTTCAGTTTTGGCATCGTCGATGTGCGCGACGTTGCCGCGATGCATCTGTTGTGCATGACCAAGCCTGAAGCCGCAGGGCAACGCTTTCTCGCCATTGCCGGGCCGTTTTTGTCGATGCTCGACATCGCCAGAGTGCTGAAAGCGCGCCTTGGCTCCGCCGCTAAGCGCGTGCCAACCAACGAGCTGCCTGATTTCCTGGTGCGCCTCGCTGCCCTCGCCGATCCGGCTGTCGGACAGATCGTGCCGGAGCTGGGCAAGAAGAAAGAGGCGTCGAATGAGAAGGCCCGGCGCGTGCTCGGTTGGAACCCGCGTTCCAACGAAGACGCCATCGTGGCGACCGCGGAAAGCATGATGAAACTGGGCCTGCTCAAGGATTTCAAAAAAGCCGCCTGAGCTTTTGTCGAAATCGCCGGCCCTTGGGCGTCATCGGTCGCGAGGGCGCTTGGCCCGTGCGCAGAATGAGGTGCGGCGATGCAATACATGATCCTGATTTATGGCGGCGAAGACGTCTGGGCGAAATTCACGCCGGAACAGGCCGCCGAGGCCATGGCCGCTTACATGGCCTACACCAAAGCGCTCAAAAGCGCGGGCAAACTCGTGGCCGGCGACGAGTTGCAACCGACATCGACTGCGAAAAACATCCGTGTTCGGGGCGGCAAGACCAACGTCGTCGATGGGCCTTACGTCGACACCAAGGAAACGCTCGGTGGCTACTATTTGATCGAAGCCGAAAGTCAGGCCGACGCGATCGAATGGGCGAAGAAATGTCCTGGTGCTATCCACGGCGGCGTCGAGGTGCGGCCGATCGTGGTGCGGTGAAGCAACTTTATCGTCCGGCGCCTGTCGAAATCGGCGGGCGCCGGACGTCATGGTCAGGCAAAAATGGAGACGCCAATGCGCTACATGATCCTGATCCACCGCCGGCCGGAATTCTGGAGCTCGCTGAGCGAGCGCGAACGAACCGATCTGAGCGCCGCTTACATGGCTTACGCCAACGCCGTGCGCGAAGCTGGCGTGCTCGTGGCTGCGGATCAATTGCAATCCGCTTCGACCGCAAAAATCGTCAGTGATGAACGCGTGGTGGACGGGCCCTATGCCGACACCAAGGAAGAGCTTGGCGGCTATTT
>Ga0335083_10011248_pt1 | contig 10764 bp, 9 predicted proteins | sample Lox_Sample_42_FD_206716 | JGI IMG/M metagenome (GOLD analysis project Ga0335083, IMG submission 206716) | Soil microbial communities from Loxahatchee National Wildlife Refuge, Florida, United States - Lox_Sample_4.2 | ecosystem: Environmental > Terrestrial > Soil > Wetlands | place: USA: Florida... | reverse complement strand
ATCGCGCGCGCCGGATCGCTGAGCGTTGCGCCCGGATGCCAGAGCATGCCGGCTTCCATCTGCGGAATGGCGTCCTCCACGGCGCACGCTTCGATGCGCTTACCCTCCAGCGACCACGGCCTGAACACCATGTCCGAGAGGATCGTCACGCCGAAGCCATGCGCCACCAACCCGCGCAGCGCTTCCATCGAACTCGTGCGAAACGCGATGTTCGGCGCAATGCGCCGCTTCTTCCAGTAGCGCAGCGTCGACGCCTCGCCCTCGTCCACCGTCAGCAGGATGTAGGGGTAACGCGCGATGTCGCGCAGCGTGACGGTGCCCATCTGCGCGAGCGGGTGCGTCGGGGCGGCCCAAAGTTGCCGCCGCGAACGCATCAGCACGTGGTGGCCGAAGCGCGCGCGCCGTTCCACGTTGGAGAGTAGCGCCACGCCGAGATCCACTTTCTGCGCGAGCACCGCCTGCTCAATGGCTGGGCGGTCGAGGTCATGCAGGTCGATTTCGATCTCGGGGTACGTCGCGCGAAAGCGCGCGAGCAACTCCGGCAGGAAGTAACCAAGCAGCGTATAGGAGGCCGCCATGCGCACCGTGCCGCGCAGGCTGTGCGCGCGAAATGGCGCTTTGTGCAATGCGTCGCGCACCGACTCCAGCACGTGGCGCGCATGATTGAGAAAGTCCTGCCCGTCGGGCGTGAGTTCCACGCCCTGGGGCAAGCGCACGAAGAGCCGCGTGCCGAGCGCCTCTTCGAGCGCGAGCACCGCATTCGTGATCGCCGACTGCGAGACATGCTCGGCCGCCGCCGCCATCGAAAACTGCCCGTTTTGCGCGGCCGCCACGAAGTAGCGGAACTGCCGCAAGGTCACGTCCTTGGCCATGTGCTTTTCGAATATCGTGGGTCTGTCGTTCCGATTCTACGATATCCGCTCGACGTGCCGCTTACGGCCTGCATGCCCCCGTGATCAACGCGGCGCCATGCGCAGCGCGCCGTCGAGACGAATCACTTCGCCGTTCAAATAGCGGTTGCCGACGATATGTTCGACGAGCGCCGCGAACTCCTCGGGCCGGCCAAGACGCGGCGGAAACGGCACACCCGCACCGAGCGCCTGTTGCACCTCGGCGGGCATGGCGAGCAGCATCGGCGTTTCGAAGATACCCGGCGCGATGGTCACCACGCGGATCGCGTGGCGTGCCAGTTCCCGCGCGGCCGGCAGCGTGAGCGAGACGACACCGCCCTTCGAGGCCGCGTAGGCCGACTGCCCGATCTGGCCGTCGTACGCAGCCACCGAAGCCGTATTGACGATCACGCCGCGCTCGCCATGCGAATCAAGCGTGTTGTTCGCCATTGCTGCGGCCGCGAGGCGCATCACGTTGAAGGTGCCGATCAGGTTCACCGAAACGACCTTCGCGAACAGATCGAGCGAGTGCGCGCCCTCTTTGCCGACAATGCGCTGCGCCGGCGCAATGCCCGCGCAGTTCACCACGCCATGCAGCGCGCCGAAGCGCTGCGTGACCACCGCAATCGCCGCCTCGACGCTCGCCGCTTCGGTCACGTCCGCCTGCACCGCGATGGCACGATCGCCACCCAGGGCCGCTTCGTCACGCGCGCGGGCGATGTCGATATCGGCAAACACGACATTCGCGCCGCGCTCGAGCAGGTGACGCCCCACCGCGGCGCCGAGCCCCGATCCACCACCGGTTACGAAGAACGTCTTGTCTTGCATCATCATGCCAATCTCCTCCTTTAGTTATCCGATCTTTCAAGCGATTTGCGCTGCCAGTTCCGCGCGATAGCGTTCGCGAACGCCGCGCGAGCGCTCGTAATTGCGTTCCTTCACGATGCCGAAGCCGCGAACCGCGCCGGGCACCCCCAGCAGGCCGATGGCGGCCGCCAGCGTGTGCGGCGCGAGCTTGCCGAGCACGAGGCGCACGTCGTCTTCGAATTCGCCGATCATCGCGCGCTCAATCACGCGGTCGCGTTGCCGACCGAACGGGTCGAACGGCGTGCCGCGCAGCGCCTTGCCGTGCTTGAGCACGCGCAGCAGCGGCTCGACCCACACGCCGCGCAGCGCGATCTTGTTGCGGCGGCCCGTTTGCGCGTCGCGGCGCGTGAGCAACGGCGGCGCCATGTGGAACGTCTTCTTGCCCGCCGCGCCGTCGAACAGGCTGGACAGGTAGGCGCCGAACTCGCCATCCGTATGCAGACGCGCGACTTCGTATTCGTCCTTGTAAGCGAGCACCTTGAAATAGTGGCGCGCCGCCGCTTCGGCGAGCGCGCCGCTCGCGCCTTCGATTCCGCGTTCGGCCTGCGCCACGGCTTCGACGAGCGCGCGATAGCGCGTGGCATAGGCAGCGTTCTGATACAGCGTGAGATCGCGTTCGCGAGCCGCGACGAAGCGCGCGAAATCGAACTGCACGTTCTCGGGCGCAACTTCTGCAGTGCCGATGAGTTCCAGCACCCGCGCATCGTTGGCGATCAGGCGGCCCCACAGGAACGCGCGCTCGTTCATCTTCACGGCCGCGCCGTTGAGTTCGATCGCGCGAAGGATCGAGGCTTCGGTGAGCGGCACGAGCCCCAACTGGAACGCATAGCCCACCATCATCATGTTCGAGGCAATCGCGTCGCCGAAAATCGCTTCGGCGGCGCCCGTGCAGTCCCAGAACGTTGCGCCCTGCGCACCCATCGCGCTCTCGATCGCCGCCTGGTGCACGGCCTTGCTCACGGGCAAGTCGCCGTCGCGCACGAAGTCGGCGGTCGCGGTGATGCGCTCGTTGACGATCGCACGCGCGCCCTGGCCCGCCAGGCGCGACAGCGCACCCGACGAAGCGGCCACCACGGCGTCGCAGCCCAGCAGCACGTTGGCCGCATGCGCGCCGATGCGCGATGTCGTGATGAGCCCGCGGCTCTGCGCAATCTGAACATGGCTGATGACCGCGCCGTTCTTCTGCGCGAGCCCCGTGAAGTCGAGCGTCGAGGCGCCGCGCCCTTCGAGGTGCGCCGCCATCGCGAGAATCGCGCCGATCGTCACGACGCCCGTGCCGCCAATGCCGGTCACGACCATGCGCAGATGCTGCTCCAGCGCCTCGGGCGTGCGCATGGGCGGCGCGAGCGTGGCGCGCAGTTCGGCTTCGAGGCGCTGGATGCGCGCGGCATCGGGACGCTTCGGCTCCATGCCCTCCACGGTCACGAAGCTCGGGCAAAAGCCCTTCACGCACGACATGTCCTTGTTGCAGCTCGACTGATTCACGGCGCGCTTGCGGCCCAGCCCGGTTTCGAGCGGCTCGATCGCGATGCAGTTCGACTGCACGGAGCAGTCGCCGCAGCCCTCGCACACGGCGGGATTGATCACGACGCGCGTGGGCGGATCGATCAGCTTGCCGCGCTTGCGGCGGCGGCGCTTTTCGGCGGCGCAGGTCTGGTCGTAGACGATCACCGAAACGCCCTTTTGCTCGCGCAGGCGGCGTTGCAGCGAATCGAGCGCGTCGCGGTGCAGCAGCGTCACGCCGGCGGGCAGCGCGTTCGCGTTCACGTATTGCTCGGGGCGGTCGGTCACCACGGCCACTTCGCTCACGCCTTCGGCCCGCACCTGCGCAACGACGCGATGCACGGTCAGTCCGCCCTCGGCGGGCTGGCCGCCGGTCATGGCCACGGCGTCGTTGAAGAGAATCTTGTACGTCACGTTCGCGCGCGCCGCCACGGCCTGGCGAATCGCGAGGCTGCCCGAGTGCTGATACGTGCCGTCGCCGAGATTCACGAACAGATGCGGCATGTCCGTGAACGTCGACATGCCGACCCACTGCACGCCTTCACCGCCCATCTGGCAGAACGTCGCCGTATTGCCCGCCTCGCCGAGCGCCATGATGTGGCAGCCAATGCCGGCCGCCGCGTGCGAGCCGTCGGGCAAGCGCGTCGAAGTGTTGTGCGGGCAACCCGCACAGAAGAACGGCTTGCGCGTGAGCGGCTCGCTCTGCAGCGCCGGCGTGAGCGCGATCACGCGCGACGCGCCCGCACGCGCATGGGTTGCGCGCCCGACCACCGGCGGCAAATCGACCGCGGCGTGCTGAAAGAAGCGTTGCAATGCGCGCGCGAGCTGCTCGGGCGCGAACTCCATCGCGGCGGGCAGCAGCGGTTCGCGCTCGCCGAGCGTCTTGCCGTGTACCTGCGGCCGCTCGTCCGCGCGCACATTGAAAAGCGCCTCTTTGATCTGCCGCTCCACGAACGAGCGCTTCTCCTCCACGACGAAAAGCGCCTGCATGCCGCGCGCAAATGCCTTGAGCCCCTCGGTTTCGAGCGGCCAGATCATGCCGACCTTGTAAAGGCCAATGCCGAGTTCCTCGAGGCGCTCCGGCGTGAGCCCCAGCGCGTCGAGCGCGGCCAGCACGTCGCCGTGTGCCTTGCCGACCGTCACGATGCCCACACGCGCGTGCGCGGGCCGCAGCAACGCGCGATCGAGCGGGTTCGCGCGCATGAACGCGAGCGCGGCGGGCAGCCGCTCTTCGAGCACGCGACGCTCGAGCTCCGCGCGTTCCGCGGGCCAGCGCAGTTGCGGGTCGTAATTGAAGCCGCGCAGCACCGGAATCTCGATGTCCTCGGGCATATGAAACGACGCGGCGCGGCCCACGCGCATCGACCGCCCGCTCTCCACGGTCTCGGTGATCGCCTTGAAGCCCACCCACAGCCCGCTGAACCGTGAAAGCGCATAGCCGGCGAGGCCGAACTCGATGTACTCCTCCACCGAGGCCGGAAAGAGGATCGGCATCATCGCCCCTTCGAACACATGGTCGGTCTGGTGCGGAAACATCGACGACTGTGCCGCATGGTCGTCGCCGGCCACGGCCAGCACGCCGCCTTGCCGCGCGGTGCCGAGCATGTTGGCATTGCGGAACACGTCGCCCGTGCGGTCCACGCCGGGCCCCTTGCCGTACCACATCGAAAACACGCCTTCCACGCGTTTGCCGGGAAAGGCGTCGAGCTGCTGCGCGCCCCACAGCATGGTCGCGCCGAGGTCTTCGTTCAGGCCCGGCTCGAAGCGCACGTCGAAACCGGCGAGGAGCGCCTTCTGGCGCCAGAGTTCCTGGTCGAATCCGCCCAGCGGCGAGCCGCGATAACCGGAGACGAGACCGGCCGTGCGCAGCCCGGCGAGCCTGTCCGCACGCGCCTGCTCGATCAGGATGCGCACGAGCGCCTGGGTGCCGGTGAGAAACACCGCGCCGCCCTCGCGCAGGTAGCGGTCTTCGAGTCGATAGTCCGTGTCGATCTGGCGCTCGGCCTCGACGGCTCGCATGTTCATGGTTGTCTCCGCTCTTCGGCTGGTGGGTATCAGCGGATTCTAGATAGCCAATAGCGGCGATTCGTGCCAAACTGAGCCACACAATCGCATTGAATTAGCAACACTCGCCTATAAACCCACCATTCCAGGGAAACTTTGCCAATGAAATTCGACCGTGTGGATGTGGCCATCCTGCACGCCCTGCAGCGCGACGCGCACGTGAAGTCCGCCGACCTCGCGGAATCGCTCGGGCTTTCGCTCTCGCCGTTCTACCGGCGCATCCGCATGCTCGAAGAGCGCGGCGTCATCACGCAGTACGTGACGCTGCTCGATCAGGAGAAGGCCGGCTTTCCCGTCAATGCCTACGTATCGGTGGCGATCGAGAAGAAGAACGAGACGCGGCTCGCCGCGTTCGAGCGCGCGATCGCGAACTGCGACGAGGTGATGGAGTGTTATCTGATGACTGGCTCGTTCGACTACATGCTGCGCGTGGTCGCGAGCGATATTGCGGGCATCGAGCGTTTCGTGATGACGCGGCTCACCAAGATCGAGGGCGTGCGCGACATTCACACTTCCGTGGCGCTGCGCCGCGTGGAGTACAAGACCAAGCTGCCGGTGCGCGTGCGCGACGAATGAGGGCCGACTAAAAATCAGGATGTCGAACGAATCGACAGCGCCTCGGCCAGCGCGCGCACCACGCGATCGCGGTAGCGCATCAAGGCGCCGATATCCGGGCAAACTGCTCGCGCGGCGCGCGCCGCGCAGCCGTCATGCCTTCTGCGCGGTCTTGCGCACCGCGCGCAGTGGCTTCGCGGCGTCCGCGCCGGGGCGCCCCGCGCTGCGCGTGGCGCGACGCGGCGCAGCAGCGCTGGCGCCGCCCCCCTTCTGCCGCGCCGCCTCCAGTTCGCGCGCCTGGGCTTCATGGCTCGCGCGCAGCGCGTCGAGCCGGCCTTCCAGCATGCCCGCTTGATGGCGCAGATCGCCTAGTTGCGTCTGCAATGCCTGAATCTCGGCGCGCGCACTTTCCTCGGTGCGCGCCGCACGCTGCGCGGCGGCTTCGGCCTCGCGCTGCAAACGCGCGTTCGCCGTACGCTCGCGCTCGATCTCCAGCAACGCGCGTTTTTCCGCGGCCTGCAATCGCGTTTGCTCGAGTTCCGCGCTTGCGCGCAGCTTGTCGAGTTCGGCGGCGAAATCGGCACGTGCCTGGGTTAGTGCGGCGTCGCGTTCGCGGCTCGCCTCCAGAGCACGCGCCAGCTCGCCTTCGAGCGCACCGCGCGTGGCAACGGCTGCCGCCTGCGCCTGCTCGAGTTCCTGAATGCGCACCTGCGCCGTGAGCAGCGCGGCCGTGCGCTGTTCGAGCGCCGACTCGGTGCGCGCCAGGTCGGCGCGCGTGGCGGCGGCCGCGGACTCGGCCGCGCGCCGCACGTCTTCCACTTCGACGCGCAGCGCTTCGAGCGAAGCCTGCGCCGCCGCCGCCGCGCGTGTCCAGAGCGCGGCCACGAGTTCGCCGGCCGCCCCTCGAAGCTCCTCAGGCAAATCGGCGTGCTCGATGCGCACGCGGCTCTTCTCGCGCAAGTCGGCCCAGAATTCCGATAGCACAGCGGTGGGGGTGCTCATGCTGCCGCGGCGCACGAGCTGATAGAGGCGGTTGGCCGTGGGCGTGATGCCAAAGCGAAAGAACATCAGCGCACACACTTCGCGATACAGCTCGCGAGTCTTGGGAAACTCGGCCTTGAGCCGCTCGATCTCGGCGGCGAGGCGTACTTCGTCGGGAGCGACTTCGGTCATGGAGAATGGCAGGCATGGAATCCGCCGATATTACAACGTAAAGCGTGTGATTCCTACCGCTATCGCTCGCGAGCCGGCACGTTGCATGCCGGCCCTCCGGTTCTTCTTCACGCCGCGCGAGGCGATGCCACGGGCGGCGAGCCGTCATGAAAGAGCTGACCGAGCTGCGCACGCAGTTCCGGCGAATCGGTGTGGTGATGCACGCTCACCGCGTGCTGCACGGCAGCCTCCAGGAGCTCGGAGTCCGAATCCGCCGAAATAGCAACCGAGCAGTTCATTTCGCTGGGGAACTCCCTGCAATCAATGTACTTTCGAGTCATGGCGTGGCTCCTCGTTAGCCAGGTGAAACAGATAGAAGCACGGGGAAAAGCGCAGGCAAATGCGCGCATGCGCGAACGGCCCGCGTATGCTTGAAAATTATAGAATCCATGCATTTCGCTTGCTAAACTATTAAAGTCAATCCACGTATGACAATAATCTGAATTGATATCGCAAGTTTTTATTTATCAAGCTGCATAATTTAGGTTAGCTAATGAATCGTCGAGGCTCGCCGGCCGCCCGGGCACAAGCCGGGCCATGTCGCGAAGCGCTCGTCGGCCGGGCCTGCAAGGTCCGGACAGCCAGGCTGCATCCGCCGCCATTCTGAAAGCTCATTCTTCCCGCTTTCCTGCTGAACACACGCCATGCAGCGCGTGTGCGAAATCCGCATCGGTTCGACGATCGAAGTGATCGACAGCAATTCCGTTCTGTCCAGCCAGTCCGGGCAATCGCGCGGGCCGCAATCTGCGCGCGACTGCCGTACCGTTCAATGAGAGGTGTGCCATGTCCAGCCTGTCGAGCGACTCCATCGAAACACTGAAAGGCGCGCTGCGCGGCCAGGTGCTTCAGCCGGGCGACGCGGGCTACGACGAAGCGCGGCAAATCTGGAACGCGATGATCGAGCGCCGCCCCGCGCTGATCGTGCGCTGCCAGGGCTGCGCCGATGTGCGGCGCGCCGTGGCGTTCGCTCGCGAGACAGGGCTGCCGCTCGCCGTGCGCGGAGGCGGCCACAATATTGCTGGCAGCGCATTGTGTGACGACGGTATCGTGATCGACCTTTCACCGATGAAATCGGTACGCGTGGAGCCCGCTACGAAGCGCGCGTATGTCGAGCCCGGTGCAACACTCGGCGACTTCGATCATGAAGCGCAGGCTTTTGGCCTCGCTACGCCGCTGGGCATCAATTCGACGACGGGCGTGGCCGGCCTCACGTTGGGCGGAGGATTCGGCTGGCTGAGCCGTCGCTTCGGCATGTCGGTCGACAATCTGCTCGCGGTCGACGTCGTAACCGCCGACGGCAACCTGCTCCGCGCAAGCGCCGAAGAGAACGCCGACCTGTTCTGGGCAATCCGCGGCGGCGGCGGCAACTTCGGCGTGGTCACGATGTTCGAGTTCGCGCTCCACCCTGTCGGGCCCGAAGTCTACGGCGGGCTGGTGGTACTGCCGCTCGACGCCGCGAAGGAAGCATTGGTGCAGTATCGCGAGGCTGTCAAGACGATGCCCGAAGAGTTGACCGTCTGGAGCGTGGCGCGTCTCGCGCCGCCGCTGCCCTTCCTGCCGCCGGAAGTGCACGGCAAGCCGATCATTGCCTTCGCGATCTGCTACACCGGTGCGCTGGAAAACGGGCCGAACGCAGTGGAGGGCGTGCGCCGCTTCGGCAAGGCCTATGGCGAGCATCTCGGGCCGATGCCTTACGCTGCATGGCAAAAGGCGTTCGATCCGTTGCTCACGCCGGGCGCGCGCAATTACTGGAAATCGCACAATCTTGCCGCGCTGCCGGACGGCCTCATCGACACGCTGCTCGACGCCATCGCCAGGCTGCCCTCGCCGCAATGCGAGATATTCTTCGGACAAATCGGCGGCGCCACGCTGCGAGTCGCGCCCGATGCCATGGCCTATCCGAACCGCGATGCCCTCTTCGTGATGAACGTGCACGGCCGCTGGACCGATGCCGCCGACGACGCCCGCTGCGTTGCCTGGGCGCGCGACTTTTTCGAAGCGTCGGCGCCTTATGCGTTGGGCAGCGTCTACGTGAACTTCCTGACCGACGACGAACGCGCGCGCGTCGGGGCGGCTTATGGGCCGAACATGGAGCGCCTCGTCGCGGCCAAGACGCGCTACGACCCGCAAAATCTCTTCCGTCACAACCAGAATATCCAGCCGGCTTCACCGTAAGCCTGGTAAGCCTGGTTAGCGCAGTCGCAGTAAGCGTCGAGCAGCGCATTGGAACGAGGCCGTATCCGTGCTCACGGTTGCCCAAACACTTCATACGCGCGCAGAGGCTATGTTCGTGATCGGACTGCGCGCGTGAACGCCGATTCGATCTCATCCCAGGAGGAATCGTCATGTCGACATTTGTGGTGCTGGCGCAATTCACCGACCAGGGTATCCGCAGCGTCAAGAGCAGCACACAGCGAGCCGGCCAGGCAGCGGAAATGGCCAAAACGTTCGGCTGCGAAATGAAGCAGATTTACTGGACGCTGGGTCAATACGACATCGTCACGATCGTGGAAGCGCCGGATGAGCAAAGCCTCATGGCATTCGGCCTTGCGCTTGGCTCCCTCGGCAATATCCGCACGCAGACATTGCGCGCATTGAGCAAGGACGAATTCGCCGCCATTGTCAGCAAGCTCCCGTAAGACGAAACCGGCATGCGGCACGCGGGCGGGTGCCGCTGCCGCGCATGGGTCCACGGAGGGCCCGCCCGGCGCATGCGCGGCGCATTTCCTGCCCAATCGAGAAAAACGTTCTCTGCGCGAACGCGGCGTTGCGTGCAGCGCCTTTCCGGGAAGCCGTGCCACACGAGCGAAGTCTTTCTTTTTCGCAAACGTTTGCCATCCAGGTATCAAGTCGGCGGCGCCCACGCCGAAAACCCGTACATCGCCACGAAACTTTGGAGACCCGGACGTGACGCGCGTTGTACTCTTACTTGCCGTACTGGTTGTGACAGGCTGCGCGCAATTGCAGCCGCCCAATACGGCTCAAGCCGAGAAACCGGCGGTGTCGAACGTCATCATGAAGTTCGACATTCCCGCCGATGCGCTGGGCGCGCGCGATCCGCAATTGAGCGCGGTGCTCGCCAAGGCGGGCGCGCTCGCCGCCGCGCAGAAGCAACCCACCGTGATCCGGGTGACCGCCCTCGGCCAGGACCTCAAGTACATCAACCAGGCCATCTGGAAGGGCGTACCGCAGCAGCCGGGGCTCAAACCCACACTCGAAAACCTGACGGCCGGCCCGAACCAGACTTATAGCGTCTCGATCGAGCCGCTGCATACGGGGAGCTGACACGATGCGCCTGATCGCCTGCGCCGCAGCCGCACTGCTCTACTGTTCGGCCGCGTCGGCGGCCGAACCCGCCGCCGGCACACCCGCAACCGCTGCCCCCTCGGCCGCCGCGGACAGGGTTTATCCGCCGTTACCCACGCTCGCCATGCTGCCGCCCGCCACCAGCGACGACGACGATCTTCCCGCACCGCATTCGTCCTCGCACAAGAAGAAGGGCCGCCAGCACGACTGTCGCTGCGCCATGCCGACGCCGCGCCTCGTCGTCTCCGATGCGTCGCGCGCCTATCTCAAGGACATCGAGCGGCAGCTCGATTCCGCCCTCTCGCAGTAATGCGAGCCCTGGAACCTCGACCGATGCATCAGTACAAGTCCATCTCCCTGCGCGCTG
>Ga0335083_10011246_pt1 | contig 10765 bp, 11 predicted proteins | sample Lox_Sample_42_FD_206716 | JGI IMG/M metagenome (GOLD analysis project Ga0335083, IMG submission 206716) | Soil microbial communities from Loxahatchee National Wildlife Refuge, Florida, United States - Lox_Sample_4.2 | ecosystem: Environmental > Terrestrial > Soil > Wetlands | place: USA... | reverse complement strand
ACCGCATTGAAGCAAGTTGATGCTGTAGAAGGTAGTCGGAGAGTATGGTTTGCAGATAACAGATTAGCGCAAGCCCGCTCGGAGTATACTTTGCAACCCGCTGGCACCCGACCAGCAACTTCGATGGAGCCGCCACTTTCTCCTCCGTCATCTTGTAACCCGCGCGGTTCCTTTTCGAATAGCGTCGTCGAAAGCCTTTTGTGCCACAGGACGAATGTCAGGGGTTAGCTGGCGCATTTGCTCACGCAAAATTGCTATTAATGGCGGACATGAAATGCATTTCCCGGCCTTCTCCAACGCGGTCATCGTACAGACATGCGAAGCACGGCGCCCAATACAAATTGCACGATCCGGAAACGCGTCGCGCGTCTGACGAACTTACCGCCTTACCAACCGCCAATCGGCTGAATTCCCACGCGAAATCAAACGCGAAAACAAATCGGGTTACCACCGCGCAATCGGCCTTACAATCGCGCCGATGAAACAGTTCTGTCCCTTGCGAGCTCAAATCTGGCGGAATGCGGGCGGCAATGCGCGTCCCGCGGCGCATCGGAGATCGTCTGGCCGGCGCGCTGGCGCCTTCGCGCGAAAGCCGGCGAACGCCGCGAGCGAACCGGATAAATCGTTTGCGCCGGATCTTTTGCCGAACAAAACGAACAATTCGATCCGTGCACAAAACGCCGAACAAAACGAACAATTCCGTTCGCGCGCGAATGTCGCCGAACAAGACGAACAATTCCGGTATCGGCGCGCGGCAGATCGCGAATTCAACTGCTGCCGGGAGGGCCCGCATACAAGATGTTGAGAGAGGGGGCGATGAGAAGGGTCGATGCGAAAAATTTTGAAAACAACCGGGGCCGAATTCTGTGGTCCCCCATTGGCTTCCCGAAGTTGGGAGGTGCCAAAAACAAATAGTGGTAGTTGAGTGGAGAACAAACACAACCCATAGTGAGGCTGTCGCGGATGGGGCAATGACGAGGAAAGGTTCACTTGCGCGGCGTGGGCCGGTCGCGGCTCAATCGCCGCCGGCCATCAGGGAGATTTTCGAGATGCGCATGGCGAGGATGAATTCCGGAGAGATCGGCGCGGTGGTTTTCGCAGGCGTCCTGATGCTGGCGGCAACGCCGGCGATCGCGCAGGTGTCGCTCGACGTTCCGGCGGCGACCTACAAGATCGATCCGCGCCACACGCAGATCATCTTCGCCATCCAGCACATGGGGCTGTCGACCTTCTACGGCCGCTTCGGTTCGATCTCCGGTTCGCTCAACTTCGATCCCAAGCAGCCGGAAAGCAGCGCGCTTTCGGTCACCGTCGACATGACCAACATCCAGACCCATGTGGAGGAGCTGGATCGCGAGCTGACCAAGAACGTCTTCCATGCCGACAAATTCCCGACTGCCACCTTCACCGCGACGAGCATCACCAAGGCCAGCCCGACGACCGGCACAGTCACGGGCAATCTCACTTTGGCCGGCGTTACCAAGCCCGTGACCCTGAACGTGACGTTCGATGGCGGCCGCGATTCGCCGATGCCGTTCCAGCCCTATCGCATCGGCTTCAATGCGACGACGAGCGTGAAGCGGTCCGATTTCGGATTGACGGGCATGATGTGGTCCGGCCTCGTCGGCGACGATGTCTCGCTGATGATCGAGTGCGAACTGGAGAAGCAGTAGGCCGGCGATAATTCACGCCTGGGCGCGCAACGGCTCGGCGGCGGGAAATTCGGCCCATACGCGCGTGCCTTCGCCAGGCCGGGTGTCGACGTGGAACGTGGCGCCATGCGCCTCGACCAGCGCCTTCACGATCGGCAGTCCGAGGCCCGTGCCGCGATGCTCCACCGCCATCGTCTGCTCCACCTGGCCGAAAGGCTGCATCGCGCGGGTGACGCCATCGGGCGACATGCCGACACCGGTGTCCTCGACGCCAAGGACAACGCCTCCGTCAACCGTTCGCTGCGCAAACAGCAGGACGCAGCCGCCGCGCGGCGTGAACTTCACCGCGTTGGAAAGCAAATTGGTGAGGATTTGCCGGATGGCCCGCTCGTCGGCCGTCAGTGACAGCCCGCTCTCGACATCGAGTGACAGCGCGAGGCCGCTCTCCGCGGCTTGCGCTTCGACCAGGCGGAGCGCTGCGGCCGCCACAATTGCGATGTCCAGTTCGCAGGGCCGCAGGTCCAGCTTGCCTGCCTCGATCTTCGCCATGTCGAGCACGTCGTTGATCAGGCTCAGCAGATGCAATCCGCTGTCATGGATGTCGTTGACGTATTCCAGATATTTCGGCGGCGAGACGGGCCCCAGCGTTTCCTGCCGGACCACGTCGGAGAATCCGATGATGGCGTTCAGCGGGGTGCGCAGCTCGTGGCTCATGCTGGCGAGGAACTGGCTCTTGGCGCGGCTGGCCTGCTCGGCGGCCGCCATCGCACCGGCCAGCTCCCGTTCGCGCCGCCGCTCCACGGTGATGTCGGCCAGCGTGCCGATGGCGCGGCTGGCGATCCCGTCATTGTTGCGGATGACGCGGCCCTTGATCGCCACAATGCGTTCCTCACCATCGCTTGCGCGACGGATTCGCATCTCGACATTGCGGAGGTAATCCGGCGCCGCGGACAGCTTTGCGCCGTTTCCGCCGAAGCTCTTGCGGAAGGTTGGACGATCGTCGGGATGGATCATGTCCAACAGCAGCGGAAGGCTTGGAGTGGTCGTTTCAGGCAGGCCCAGAATCCTCTTGAACTGGGCGGACCAGATGTCCGCGCCGGTTGTCAGCTCGACATCGTAGGTGCCGATGTTGGTGGCTTCCGCGGCGAGGTTCCAGCGCGCTTCGGTCTCGCGCAATTCCTCTTCGCTGCGATGCTGGGCGAGCGCCAGCCGCACCAGGCGCGCACAAGGTTCGAGGAGCCCGAAATCGTGGTCCGACGGCGCGCGCGGCTCGCGATAATACATCGCGATCGTGCCGAGCACGGTGCCCGCTTCGGTGATGATCGGCAGCGACCAGCAGGCGCGCAAGCCGAAGGACAGGACGAATTCGCGTGGGCCCTCCCACAGCGGATCCGTCGCGATGTCGGTGACGATGACGGGCTTGCCGGTGAAGGCAGCCGTCCCGCACGAGCCGCAATTGGGCCCGATCTCCACGCCTTCGATTGCCTCGCAATAGGCTTCCGGCAGGCTGGGCGCGGCAGCCGGGCGCAGATGTTTGCCGTCGCGCTTCAACAGCACGATCGAGCACAACGCCGGCGGCGCGAGGCGCTCGACAAGAAGTGCGATGCGATCGAGCACGTCGCGAAGGCTCGCGCCGTTCGCCAGCAGATCGATGATTTCGCCCTGCGATTCGAAAAGGTCCCTGAGGGGAAGCGACGAATTTCGAATGCTTGGCAGATTGCGGGGGTCGCGAGACAGCGACACCGCTTCAGCGCTCATCTGGACACGTCCCGAATTCGCTCCCCAAAGAGCGGCACCAAAGGATGCATGCCGGATATTCGACCGGTCCCGTTAACAAAGCGTACAGCGGTACACAGAGTGGCCGAGGCGCTATTGGTCACGCTTGCCCGCAAGCCGCCGAGGCTCTAGAGCCATGCGCGACGCGCTATTCAAGGCTTAACCATGTCCGCGAACATCCCGGCGGGCTTTGCGCCCTTGCGGCTCACCATGGGTCTGCTGGGCGTACTTGGCCCGCTCTACGGCAAGTGGTCGGATGATCACCTCGTACTCGGGTTCCGCGTCGAGGAGCGGCACTGCAATCCCGGCAACGTGGCGCATGGGGGCATGCTGGCGACCTTCGCCGACATGCTGCTCCCGTTCGCGGCGCGCCTGCAGGGGCCGACCGACATGGGCTTTCTGCCGACCGTGAGCCTCACCTGCGACTATCTGGCGCCGGCGCCGCTCGGGTCGTGGGTGGAAGGAACGGCGGGCGCGGTGAAGGTCACGCGCAATCTGATGTTCGCGCAAGGGCTCGCGACCGCAGACGGCGAACCGGCGTTGCGCGCGAACGGAATCTTCAAGATCAGCTCGCGCGGGGCAGGGCAGTTCACCTTCGCGCAGCTGTTCGGCGAGCGCTGACAATCTTTTCGTCATCGCACGGTCGCGCGAAGTAGCGCGATCCGGGCGATCCATTTGGATCAAGAAAAACGGGTCGCCCGCATAAAGCGGGCGATGACGATTTTGGGGTCAAGCAATTACGCGCTCGGCAGCTCGGTGCTGTAACCGAACGTCCTCAAGTCGATCGCGTAGGTCTCTCGCACGGCCTTGGTGGCGACCGGCGTGTAATAGTCGGCGAGCTTGAGCTCGGCGCGCTGCGCACCCTTGCGCACATTGCGGATGCCGGTCCTGCCGAAGAAGCGCAGCATCAGTTCGTTGAACTCCGTTTCGTAGTTCTCGAATTTCACGAAGCGGTCGTAGCGGATGCGGTCGCAGAAGATGTTGAAATACTGCACGCGCCAGTGCGGATCCATTTCTGCAGGCGTCTGATCCTTCACTCGCAAGGCGAAATCCGTGAACGAGATCGGCATCGTCATGCCGAGCCGCTTCGCCAGATTGTCCTTCGGATTGCTGCCGGCGAATTTACTCAAGTAACACGACAGCAGCCGCGCATAGGGGTTGCGCACGATGGCGAATTTGAACGGGATGAGCGTGTTCAAATCCTCGGCGCGGCTGATGCCGAGATCGCTCGGCATCAGCATGGGAGCGGCCCACCGGTTCACGTCGCGGAAATTCTCCGGCAACGGGCGTTCGCTCGCCAGATGCTGCAAGGTCATGCGCGCGGTGTTGTTGCCGCACTTCTCGTTCTTGGTGAACAGGAAATCGCGCCTGGGCGAGATGAAAATGGCGCTGTCGAAGCGCTCGCGCTCCTCGTAGGTGCCGCCGAGCCCCGCCGTGTCGAAGGCGGTGAAGCGCAGATAGTTGACGGCGCGGATGAGGCTGTTCATCGCCCGAACATAGGCAATCGGCCCGCGTTGCGCCAAGCTCTTGCGGGCCATTGCCTGCAGGGGCAAATTCCGGCCATGAACGACGTTCCCCAAAAGACACCCGAGGCGCCATCGGAGCCGGTTGTCAGCAACGCCGACACCCGCTGGAAATTCGTCCGCGACGTGCTGGTCTTCGAACTCAAGCTGGCGCTCAACAACGTGCACAATTTCGTGCAGATCCCCATGACCTTGGCGGTTGCGATCGTCGATCTTGTGTTCCGCGGCAAGCAGGATGGCGAACGGTTCTACAAGGTCGTAGAGTATGGTCGCACCATCGACGACTCCATCGGCATCTACAGCATTATCGATCACCGTGAGCGCAGCCTGAATTCCGATTACACGATGGATGCCGTGCTGAAGCGCGTCGAAGGCGTGATCGTGCGCGAATTCGAAAAGGGCGGGACCGCGACCAGCGTGAAGGCCGCGGTCGATCGCGCCATCGACGAGATGCAGGCGCGCACCGGCCCGGTCGGCGACAAGGCGGAAGAAGCCATCAAGCGCGCCGCCGAGAAGGTCAAAGAGACGATCAGGGAACGGTCGTGATCCGCGCTTCTGGAGCCGACGAGAGCGAAGCCGCCTTCGTTGCCAAGGTGAGGGCGATCTCTTCGACCAAGTCGCCTAAGAAGCGCGGGCCGCTTAAGAAGGGCGCGGCATGATGGTCGGTTTCATCCAACAGGCATACCGCTTTACCTGGCTCGTGATTGCTTTTGTCGGTGCGATTTTACTGGGATCACTATCCCTGCCGAGAGGGCTGCTTTTTGTGGCGGCAATCTTTCTACCCCTCGTGGCCTACCTTGTTTCGAGATTGCTGTGGCGAGGCATTGCCCTTTTGACGGGGATCGAAATGCCGAGAGACGCCAAGTGAATTTTTCAAACGAAAACGCCACCGGTGGTTTGCAATCGCGCATATTCCCCTTCATGGGGGAGAGGGAGATTCAATGGTTTCCCTCGAATCCCTCAAGGACGTTCACCGTGATCTCCGCCAGCGCGTCGAGATCGTAGCCGCCTTCGAACACGAACACGGTCGGCAGCTTCATGCCGGCGAGTGTTTCGCCCATGCGAAGATAGTCTTCCGCCTTCAGCTTGAAACGGCAGATCGGATCGTTCTCGTACGTATCGAGACCAAGCGACACGAACAGGACGTCCGGCGCGAAATTGCGCGCGCGCGACAGCGCGGCGTCCAGTGCCGCGGAATAGCCGCTCCAATCCGTCTTGCGCGGCAGCGGCAGGTTGAGGTTGGCGCCTTCGCCGTCGCTTTCGCCCGTCTCATCCGCGAAGCCGAGATAGTGCGGATAGGCGAAACTCGGGTCGGCGTGGATGGAGGCAAACAGGACATCCTTGCGGCGGTAGAAGATCGCCTGGGTGCCGTTGCCGTGATGGTAGTCGACATCGAGGATGGCGGGTCGCAAGCCCTTGTCGGCCAGAAACTGCGCGGCGATGGCGACATTGTTCAGGTAGCAGTAGCCGCCGAACATGTCGGAGGCCGCGTGATGGCCCGGCGGGCGTGCCAGGGCGAACGCCGCGCGCTCACCGCCATGCACCAGCTTCGCCGCCGTCAGCGCGGCGTCGACGCCTTCGCGCGCTGCCGCGAACGTGCCCTTGCCGATCGGCGTCGCGGTGTCGAAGCAGTACGAGCCGAGCTTCGATTCGATGTCGCCGCCGCGGCGGTCCCGCAGCCAGCGCAGCGGAAAGGACGAGGGGATGGCGTCCGCGGTGTCGCGCCAATACATCTTGCGCCATTCGTCGTAGGCGCCGCTGAGGAATTGCACGAACGCGCCATCGTGCACGCGCGCGATGGGCTCCGCGCCGAACGCTTCCGGGGCAAGGATGGGTCCGAGCTTGCGCTGCTCGATGCGTGCTTTCACCCGCTCGACGCGCTCGGGCACTTCGACGGCCGGCGTCAGCCTGCCGCCCTCGAATTCCTCCTTCGGTGCGTGCTGGAGATGGGCACTCGAGTAGACCGTTTTCATCCCGGCATCTGTAGCATGATTGCGCCGATGACAATCACGCCTGCGGCAATCCAGCGCCGAGCCGTCATGCGCTCGCCGAGAAAATGCATGGCCAGCGCCGTGCCGAACAGCACGCTGGTCTCGCGCAGCGCGGCCAGGCGCGCCGTCGCGCCGAACCGGTAGGCGAGCATCGCGGCGCCATACGTCGTGATGGAGAGCAGTCCCAGCACGATGCCCAGCCGCCATTGCCGCCGCGCCTCGATCACCACGGCACGGCCGCGAATGCCGGGGGCCGTCACCAGCACGCAGAAGCCATGCGCGACGAAGAACCAAAGCACATAGGTGAACGGATCGGGGGTCGCGTGAACGCCGGACGCATCGATGAGCGTGTATCCGCCGATGGTGAGGCCGGTGATCACCGCATATCCAAGTCCCTCCGCCGCACCCTTCGTCGCGCGATGCGAAATACCGATGGCGATGACCCCGCCGCACACAAGCGCAATGCCGACCAGCTGCACCAATGGGGGATGTTGGCGGAGAATCAGGATCGTGCCGATCGCTGTGAACAGCGGGCCGGTGCCGCGCGCCACGGGATAAACGGCCGAAAACGCCGCGCTCTCGTACGACTTGACGAGAAACAGCTCGTACACGGCGTGGACGGCCGCGGTGCTCAACAACAGCCAGATGGCCAAGCCATGCGGCAGCGGCACGAAGAACAGGAACGGGGCAACCGTCACGGCCGAGAACACGCCGATCAGCAGGCGCATGGCGTATTTGTTGTCGGCGCGCTTCGTCAGCAGGTTGACGACAGCGTGGACGATGGCCGAAACAAGGATGAGAATCGTGGCAATCATGGTGGGGCCGCGAGCATCGCGGCAGAGGCAATGTCGGCGCAAGATGCCAATCGCGATCTGATCGGCGCTCCAGGCGGGCGTTGGAAGCTGGCCACGCCGGCGCTCGTCATCGATCTCGATGCGCTGGAGCGCAACATCGCCAAGATGGCGGAGCATGCCCGCGCCCAGCACATCGCGCTCCGGCCGCACGCCAAGACGCACAAATGCTCGGAGATCGCCAGGCGCCAGATCGCGGCCTGCGCGCTGGGCATCTGCACGGCGAAGCTGGGCGAGGCGGAAGCGCTGGCGGACGCCGGCATCGATTCGATTCTCATCACGTCGCCGATTGTGACCGAAGGCGGCATCGCCCGCGCGCTCGCGCTGAATGCTAGGCTCCGCGAGTTGAGAATCGTCTGCGACGATGCGGAGATCGCCACGAAACTCGATGAAGCGGCGCGGGCGGCGGGCCAACGTCTGCGCGTGGTGGTGGACATCGATCCGGGCATGGGACGCACCGGTATCCGCCCCGATGACGGTGCGACGGCACTGGTCGAGCAGGTCGCTAAGTCAACGCATCTCGAATACGCCGGCCTGCAATGTTACGCGGGCCATCTTCAACATCTGGAATCGCCGAACGAGCGCCGCGACAAATCGCTCGCCGCCATGAAGGAGCTCGCCGCGTTTCGCGATCAGCTCGCGTCCCGCAAGCTTGCGCCAGGCCTCGTCTCAGGCGGCGGCACGGGCACGTTCGATATCGACCCGGACGCGCGCACGCTCACCGAGCTTCAGGTCGGCTCCTATGTGTTCATGGATCGCCAGTACAACGACGTTTGGGAGAAGCCGGGCGACAAGCCGCCGTTCGAAACCTCGCTGTTCGTGCAGACCACGATCATCAGCGTGCATCGTGACGGGCTTGCCACCAGCGATGCGGGCCTCAAAGCTTTCGCAACCGATGCAAGCAGTCCGCTGATCGCGCATGGCGCGCCGCAAGGCGCGAGCTATTTCTTCTACGGCGATGAACAGGGCGGCATTCTGTATGATCCATCGCAAGGCCGCCTGCGCCCGGGCGATGTTCTCGCCTGCACCGTGCCGCACTGCGATCCCACCGTGAATCTCTACGACACCTATGCAGCGGTGCGCGGCGACATTGTGGAAGCATTGTGGCCCATCGAAGCGCGCGGAAAATCTGCCTGAATCCATCGGGTTTTCTGAAAGTGCCGTTCATGCTGGGTTCAGACGCGCAATGCCAGATTCCGTGCCATGAGCCGGAGGGGCTCAACGGGAAGGACTTTGCACAATGACTCGCATCAAGACTTTGCTGACCGGCGCGCTGGCCGCGGGGGCGCTAGCCTCCAGCGCTTTGGTCGCGACGACCGCGCCGGCCAACGCCGGTGTTTCGGTCGGCATCGGCATCGGCGTTCCGGGCTACTACTACGGCTCCGGCTACTATCCGCCTGGTCCGTGTTACGACTACGACTACTACTACAACGGCTATTGCGGCTATCCGACCTACACCGGCGCGGTGTTCATCGGCGGCCGCTGGGTCTACGGCCCGCATTACTATCGCTGGTGGGGCGGCCGTCCGTGGTTCTGGAATCACGGTGGATGGCATAGCTGGGCTGGCTGGCACGGCGCCCATTTCAACTGGGCCCACAATGGCGGCTGGCATGGCGGCGGTCACTGGGGCGGTGGACATTGGGGTGGCGCGCACTTCGGTGGCCACTTGGGCGGTGGACACTTTGGCGGCCACTTCGGTGGCGGACACTTCGGCGGCCATTTCGGTGGCGGACATATGGGGGGCGGCAGCCACGGCGGCGGCCATCACCACTAAGCCCCCCGCCTCTGGCTTGAGTTAGCCGGAGATCGAGGCTTGGCAATCGGCTCCCACGGCCTCCGCGGGGGCCGATTTGCTTTAACGGGAGGCAATGGGCAGTAGGCAATGGGCAGTAGAAACAAACTGCCGCCGGCGCTGCCTGCCTACTGCCCACTGTCTACTGCCTTGAGCCGTTGTTGCGCGGCTTCGGAATCCTTCACCATCTGCGCTTTCAGCGCGTCGACGGATTCGAATTTTTGTTCGGGCCGCAGATACGCGATCAGTTCGACCGAGAGATGTTTGCCGTACAGATCGCCGTCGAAATCGAACAGATAGGTCTCCAGCAGGGGTTCGCTCGTCTTGAACATGGGCCGCACGCCGATGCTGGCCACACCATCGCGCGTGGCCACGATGCGCTCGTTCTCCACCACACTGGCGCGTACGGCATATACGCCGAATGCCGGCTGCATATAGCCATCGAGCGTCATGTTCGCGGTGGGAAACCCGAGCTCGCGACCGCGCTTGTCGCCGTGATCCACGCGTCCCTCGATGCTCCACCAGTGGCCAAGCAATTGCCTCGCGACGTCCGGTTTTCCCGCTTTCAAAGCAGCGCGAATTTCGCTCGACGAGATCTTCTGGTCGTCGTGTGCGATGATGGGTGTGAAGATCTCGACGCCAAAACCGAACCGCTTGCCGAGTTCGCGCAGCACACCGACATCCCCTGTGCGGCCTTTGCCGAAGCGGAAATCGCCACCAACGATGACAGTCCGCACACCAAGTCCATCGACGAGGACATCGCGCACGAAGTCTTCGGCCGTTCGTCTCGCGATGCCCGCATCGAAGGCGATCGCGTAAAGAATATCGATGCCGGTTTCCGCGAGCAGCCTCGCCTTGGCGCGGAATGGTGTCAGGCGGAACGACTCCGCATCCGGATGGAAGAACTCCTGCGGATGCGGCTCAAAGGCGAGCACGCCGGCGGTTGCGCCTTGCGCCTGGGCGATCTCCTTCGTGCGCGCGATCAACGCCTGGTGGCCACGATGCACGCCGTCGAAATTGCCGATGGCGACCACCGCTCCCTGCGCGTTGCGCGGCAAGTCCTGGAAGTGACGGTAGATCCGCATTCCTTCCCTTTACCCTCCCCTTGAGGGAGGGTCGAAATTTGCAAGCGCAGCGCGGCAAATTTCGGGGAGGGGTATTGGGTCGTACATCACCCCTC
>Ga0335083_10011245_pt1 | contig 10765 bp, 8 predicted proteins | sample Lox_Sample_42_FD_206716 | JGI IMG/M metagenome (GOLD analysis project Ga0335083, IMG submission 206716) | Soil microbial communities from Loxahatchee National Wildlife Refuge, Florida, United States - Lox_Sample_4.2 | ecosystem: Environmental > Terrestrial > Soil > Wetlands | place: USA: Florida... | reverse complement strand
CTGATAGCAGCGACGAATCGCAATCTGGAAAAAATGGTGGCCGATCGCGAATTCCGGACCGATTTGTATTACAGGCTGAACGTATTCCCCATTCGAATACCACCCTTGCGAGAACGCAAAGAAGACATTCCTTTCTTGGTGAACCATTTTGCGCAAAAGTTCGCAAAGCACATGCATAAGAATATCGAGGCGATTCCTACCCAAGTAATGAAGGGACTTATTAGCTGGGAATGGCCTGGCAACATTCGGGAACTGGAAAACTTCATTGAACGCGCCGTGATTCTAACGCGCGGTAAGTTGCTCGAAGCCCCGCTGGAGGAATTGCGCAAGCTGGACGATGGTGAACCCGCGATCGCTTCTGTCCCTTACGATCAGGAAGAGATCAGCCGAATCGTTAAGGAGACTTTAAAAGCCCTCCACGACAGCAAGAATCTCGATGACGAGCATGCCAGGAGACAGCGTGAGGAGATCGTGCACGCGCTGATAGAAAGCAAGGGGCGCGTGGGCGGAGCCGAAGGAGCTGCCGTCCGCTTGGGCATCAATCGGACCAGCCTTCTCTACCGAATCAAGAAGTTCGGTATTCATCCCCGGCAATATACGCAGGTGGATTGAGCCTCTGAAAATACGCTTCTGAACAGGACCGACTCGCAACTGTCAGTCCTGACTTCGACAGTCTCGACTCTCCCGACTCCCACATTCCTACTTCGCACTGAAAATTCAGGTAGTTACGATTCACAAGTTTGGCATAGGCATTGCCCTGAAGGGAGGGAAGGTTCGACATTTGTTTTGGGAGCTGCGAGCGATGATGGCGATCAGCCTTGCACGACGGAACGAAGGAGATCAGCAGCACACTATCACTTGGGGTGCGACAGCTACGGAAGAGGCGCTTGTGGCTGCGGCCAAAGAGGGGAACGAATCAGCATTTGAAATACTTGTTAAACGCTACCGTCCCAGAATCTTCGCGCTTGCACTGCGCTACACGCGCGTGCCGGAAGACGCAGAAGACGTGGTACAAGAAGCCTTTAAAAAAGCGTTCCTTTCGCTGTGCAGATTCGAAGGGAAATCTGCCTTCTCCACCTGGTTGACGCGTATCGCCATCAATGAGGCACTCATGTTGCTCCGTCGAGGTCGCGCGCTGCGCGAGGTAGCCATCGATGAATCGAGCAACGAGGAAGATACAACACCAAGTCTGGAGATAACCGATCCATCTCCAAACCCCGAAGCCAGGTACTTGCAGAGAGAAGGGGCCCAAATTTTAGCGAGGGCCATGGGCCAGTTGACGCCAGGAGTGCGAACAGCAATCCAGCTGAGAGAACTCAGTGAACTGACTTCGCAAGAAACCGCTCGGCGAATGGGTCTCACGGTGAGTGCGATTAAGGCGCGGATATTCCATGGCAAAAGAAAGCTGCGGGTGGAAGTGACGCGCTGCCTGGATTCCGGGAACCGAGAGAATGGAAGATGCCTTTGCAATTCTGGAAGAACTAGTGGCGGCCTTATTCCCTGCTGAACTTTTGCTCAACAATCGACTGCAAATGAGGGTGTTTCCCTTTAACTGAGGGGTGCCTAACTCAAACAAAACACATGAAAATCGGTCTGTGCGAACAGGTCGGCGTGAATTAGCAAACGACCGTCATGGACGGGGAACATCAGATTCAGAAACCACCATTAATCAAAACGCTGGACGGGATTGGGGCCTGGAAACCACCTTAAGAACGCGGTAATTCGTGACTCTACTTGCTACTACTTTTGACCGATTTGGGGGTGCCGGATCCTCATTGGAATCTGGCGATTGGAGGAAATCATAAGGGCGCATTGAAAACAAGAGACATACCAGCGCTCACCAACCCCTCACCTCCCTCTCACCAACGGAGGCTTCAATCCCCCCCTCTCCGCCAAAGTTTTCCTAACCATTTCAAACTAAGCTGGTTAACGGGATTCGCAAGGTCACCTCATCTCATAACATTGAGAAGCGCGCAGATGAGGGTGGGGAACAGTTTGGGGAACAACTGTGCGGAATTCGTGCCGAAAAATAGCGGTTGTACCCGAGCAAGAAGGGCTTGGTCCGCTCAAGGAACGCGAAAACGATTTTGCTACAACGGTTTTTCAAACTGCCCTCGTTTCGCTGGCTAAACTGATTTGAGAACGAACGGTTCGAAAGACCGTTTTCCTCGGCAACAACAGCTCAAAATCCCTGCGCTATTTCAGAGGTTGCTTAACTCGTTGATTGGTGACGTTGTTTGAAACCGTTGTACAGCGAGAAGGACAGAGGGACTGTCTGCCAAGCAGGTGGTCGGGCGCCGTCAGCGAGTACCAGGTCGTGCGGATGAAACCGGCAACTAGTGCCGCAGTCTAGAATAGTCTGGGCATTTCCGCTTTCAAAGTCAGCGAGTGTTTCATTCGCGCGAGTTCTAACACGCTAGGTTTGGATCGTGTACAGCGGGTCAAAATCGGAACCGTCGCGCTTTCCAGCCATCCATCGCAAAAGATAAACCGCCCTCGGATCGGTCTTTCCTCCGGTGAACTCGTTCGGCAGGACTTCCAGGAAGAAATGAGATAGGAGATCCTTGTAGTAGTCGATGTCAGGCTCTACAACAATGCAGTCGACCGGGCCACCCGGGGCTGGGACGGTCCTTACGTTATTCTGATGAAACGTAAGCTGTAGGTTCGCCACATCGAATTGCGTCTGCTTGTAGCTTAAGGTCGCGCCCGGATGCCAGGTACCGGGATTCTTTTCTTCGGAGAATGCCCCCATCCTGGCGGCCTGGACGATGTCGTCGATCAAGTTCTTATCAACGTACGCGAAGAAGCGGTCTTGTCCCATCGGGAATAATGGATCGTCCCAAATCGGTTGCCAGTAGTAGCCGAGCGGAGTCTTTTTGCTGGGCAGGATGATCTGCGACATCGCCGTCAGTAGATTCAAAACGGATCCAAGCGCGAGCCCTTCTCGTTCCTCGATCAGGTTCGAATAGCGCGCGGGTGCATCGGCGATTCCCGTTGAGAGAATTTCCGCGAAGCGAGGTCGTGAACCGCGCAGCGCATCCCAAGTAGCATGGGAGAAGTTGAGGCGCCCGTCTTTCGGAATGAGCATCAAGTCCACAGTAACGGGCGTGACTGAGGAGATGGGGATGGGCATCCATCCGGCATCCTCATAGTGCTTGGAGTTCACAATCACAGTGTAGTGATCGAAGAAATTGCCGAAGTAAGGCAATCCCTTCACCAGGGCAGCCGAACCTGACGCCTCGACATTCGTAATACGCCACTCACTGGGCGCACGTCCATCATGAATCGTGGCCGACCATTTCACTGCATCCGGCAGCGGCTGGCGCGTGCCATCGACGAGGTTGATCAGAATGCTTCCCGTTTGCGACCCACCCATGGCTTCAACTCCTCCCGCGAAACAATCTGAAGTTCTGCTCTAGCCGGATTCTTTTCCTCCGAGCCAGTACCAGGTCAAAGCCGAGAGGCTCGCGACGATGATGAGAAAGAAGGCTATTTCGAGAAGATGCGTGAGCGGAGACTTGGCGACAGGTTGTGCCATAAATTGCGTGAGAAGTATGGCTGCCGCCAATCCTCCCCATGACCAGAGGATGATCAATTTCCCGTAATGCCATCTGCGCACCATGGAGCGTCCTCCGGTTATTGCTTTTGGCAGGAATGGAGCTCAGCGTTGAACACGCCGGTTGCAATCTTGAGGCTCCAAGCGCAGCTGAAGTTGCCAATGACCTGTTGTGCCGCGGACAAGAGACGGATCCACAAACGTCCCGAGACGTCGGTAACCTGCGCTGGATCTACTTTGCCTGTAAGCAATAGTTGATCCGAAAGCTTAGCCAGGAGACCGGAGATATCCGTCGGACTCATTAGACCGAGCTGAAACACCGCGAAGTCCTTTGGCAGATCGGATTCATCCGGGTAGCTCGCCATGATGACAATCTGCGGACTTTCGCTGGGTTTGAGCTGTAGTGCTTTGCAAAAGCGTGTGCTTCGCTCGACGTCAACGTTCGCGGCGAGATTTGAATCGTAAGCGCTCTTCGAGGCCTTCCAGAACCAAACGGCAAGATGGTCATTGCCAATGGTTCTTCCGAAGTTCTGGAATTGCTGATAGAGGGAAAACAGATCCTTGCTTTTGTCCGTCGACAACCAAGCCGGGTTGCAGACCAAAAAGAGAGACCATGTCTTGTAGTCTTGTTTGGGAATCTCGCCTGTCGTAAGGACCATGGCAGCGTCTTGGGCGGAGGTAGCGGGTGCCACAAAGTTATCGGCGGATGCCGAGACCACGAGAGCGCACAGCGGCCGGAGGCAGCGCCCAAGAAATCTCCGCGTCGCTCGAAGGAAAGATGGGTTGGGTCGCATGGCTGGTCCTCCATTCATAAAGGCATGGGTTCTGAAAAGGATTCCGTTCGTCAGTTCCTTTGCGTGGTACCGTCCCGCGCGAATGACGACCTCAGTTTAATACGTAGTCCACGTAGTTGGCAGAAACCGTAACGTGGGTTGCGGCGCTCTGCGCTTGTCTCCATTTCGTCCACTCCGCAGGAGTGGCCATCCCTGTGAATTCCTTCTCGACAGATTTGTTCTGAGCGTTTTGGGCATCGTCCGCCCAGCCGACGTCAGAACGCATCACACGCCCCTGGCACTTTTCAAGGAGTCGGCGATACAGCGCTGCGACCGGCATCTTCCAGGAGCCCGGTGGATTGCGCTTGAGGGCGACAGCCCGGTCGACGGGAATGAATGCGACTAAATCTTGGTCCTGTTGCATGAGTTCCAGGCCCTTGGCCTTCGCCGTGGCATTGTGGCTCGAATGATGTCCCACCTTGTAAAAGACTGTTCGATTGAGGAGGTCCGTCGCTGTGACGGAAACGTCCTGGCCGGCCGCATCCTTTGTCGTCCATTTGATATTCGGATTATGCCAAGAGAGCCAGTTGCCTTCTTGAGCGTCGGCAGGGAAGAGCAGGACCTTTCCGTCGGATATGCGTTCAATGGCGAGCGCCAGGCTGGTGTTGTTGGTCGCGCTGTCGAGCTGAAGCGCCATGTCCGAGGCCCCGTGAAGCCAATCGTCGTCGACACGGCGCCACGCCTCGGATGAGGAGGCGTAAGCAGGATAAAACATGTCGCGCATCTTCGCGTCATCGAGCGAGTAGCGAAACCTCGAATCGAAGGGGAGCTGGGATTCAAATCCCGAGGATTCGTCCGAGAGGGAAGAGTCGCCGAGATATTCGCCGAGGTTCCTGTCCGAAATGCGGAACTGGGCGGCGGCTGCAAGAGCGCGGGCGATTCCATAGAGTTCAGAACTCCCATGCTCGCCTGTGTCGTTCAGCGCGTCGAGATTTCTCGGCGGCCCGAGAACGTAGAACCGAAACCCTGGCAGCCAGTTCGGCTCCAGAGGTCCATCCCCCGGATTGTGAAACTCCGCCTGCACCGTGAGCCCGAGGCGTACCGTATTCATCGCATCGTTCAGGTTTTCACTGAACTTCGCAGCGCCGAGGTTCGCTTCGTCGCCGAAAAAGCCGAGTAAGTCGCGGACAGCGAGCCCTATTCCTTGCGACTCCGGCGTCGCAGATGGGGCGGTCAGAGCTTGACCAGCGGCCATGAGCGCCGTTCCGAGATCCTTCTTGTTCTTTGCTACCTGTTGCGCCAGCGTGTCTTTCGGATTTTCCGTCCACGCCATCCAGATGTGATCGAAGGTGATCTTCTTGAATTCGGTCTCGAGCTCGAAAAACGCCCGGACGTGGTCCCAGTGTTCGTGCGTGGCGATCAGGAGGTGGATATGGTCGTGGGTCGTCGAACGAATGTCAGCCACAACATCCGCGAGTTTGACGCCGGTCGTTGTGGATCCCAACGTGCCGCAGTCGATGAGCATATGTTTCTCGGCCCCGCCGAGATCGAAGGTGACCAGAAAGCAGTCGCCGAGGCCCTGGCGGTACATTCGCACGCGAACTTTCACGTTGGCCCCTCCTCTCCGGGCACGGCCGCCCGGCTGGCTTCGCGGTGTCGCATCTTTCGTGGCAGTGTTCTCTGTCGGCCGACCGCCTTTGGTACCGCGCTTGCGGGGTTTGGGCCGTATTTTCTTCTTCGGTCTGGCCACAGGCCACTCCGTCACATTCCTCGATGCAGGGCTGCAAAGGGCTCATTCGCGGCACCGAAGTAAGTGGCCCGCGCGGAATTCGACTGCAGTTCGGCAAATTGCCGTTGCCGGTCAAGACGAGTTTGGCTCGAGAGATTCTTGCGAATGCAATACCGGATGTTGCAACGCAGGAGGTCGGCCACGATAGAGCTGCCTCCTTCAAAAGCGAGCGTTCCCGCGGCGGGATTGCTCGGGTCGACGGATTCAGTCTTTTCCTGCAACAGGCCGACAATAATCTGTGGGTCGACGTCGCCATCCGGACTGCTGCGAAGGGCGAAGCGTGCGGTGTGCACTTCGAAGGGACGTTGCGGATCCATTCCCAGGAAATGGGCGTCGGACGTGCCCTCGGGAGCAGTAGTGAAGTGCTCTTTCAGCCATCCATGAAGGTCGCGGCGCATGGCACGCTCGAGCTGGAAGAGACGCTCGCGCGAGTGGATCACGTCCTGGCCCTTGGGGGCGTACAAATACTGTTGCGCGTAACCTCGCAACCTCTCGAGACCGCTCTCGAGTTTGTTGGACGGGCGAAGTGCGTCGTTGTCAGGACTGCGCCAGAGGAGGCTCTCGATACTCAGAGTCCGCAGGTCGCGGGGATAGATTCCCCGCCTGCGAAAGGCTTCAATGAAGGAGACACGGTAGTTCAGATCGTCGTCGGGAACGAGGTCGGAATCGGCGGTAATCACGGCGCGCAAGTATTCGCCGAAGGTGATATCAACAAGGGGGCAGTAGTCGAGCGCCCGGATGCACATGGTGAGGACGTGTTGGGCGGACTTTGCAGCCTCGGCGGAGAGACGGGCGACCAGATCCGGATGAATGGCGCCTGGTTGCAGAATGCCGCTGCCTCCCGAGGCGAGGCGCAGCAAATCGGAAGTCCGGCGCTCGTAGATCGAGAGGAAGGCGTCGAACACGGCCGCGACAAGGATACTCCCGCGGTCATGGGGTTCGGTGGTGTTTGCATACTCCGCAGGGTCGGGCTTCCGCGGCTCCCACGCGCCGGTCGCTTGATTTTGTGACCCAATGGCGTCACGCAAAGCCCGGCGCATGCCGGTCGCAAATCCAAACTGAACGGCGAGCTGACCGAGCAGATTCTGCTGAGAACGGATGTCCCCGCGCGTATTCGCAATTTGATAGTGGAGAACTCCCGGAATGGTGAAGTGCTGGAAGAGAGCGACAATGTCGGCGAAGCCCTCGTGGAAGGCGAGCACGTCGGGATTTGTCGCGTTCAGGAAACGCCGATGCATTCCGTCGAGCAGAGCATGGGTGGTTTCATGGGCGACAACATCTTGCGAGAGGCACGTGAAGACCATCCCCATGGTGGTGTTACTCGCCGGATCATCCTGACCGTTGAAATACCCGAAGAGCAACGCGATCTTGCCCGGCGAGTAGTAGGCGTTCGCTTCGCGAAGGGCATGCGGATAGATGCGTAGACGTGGCACAAACACGGAATCGTTCTTTGGGTTCGTAGCATCGGGGGGAGGCCCGGGGCGCCATAAGGTGCGACGGCCGAGCGCCCGCTCGAAGTTCCGGATGGTCAGAGTCGAAACAGCGTAGACCATCTGCTGATGGAACTGCGGTGTTCCTTCGCTTGGCGGAAGTCCGCCTTGTGCCAGGAGGATTGGGTCGTCTAGATCGACTGGCTCATAGAAGCAGCCGCTTGCCGGATCGACGTCGATCACTTCCACATATTCGCCCGTCGGACCGGGTTCGAGTTTTTCCCATGGGACATGGAACTGCACTTCACTGATGGGAACTGTCGAGAGACTCGTGGCGAGGCTCGGATCGATGGAAAAACCACGCAGGGAGCGGAACGCCGGAACCGGGGGAGAGAACGGTGATGGCGGGACAGGTGCGGGCTTGTGCAAGGCCGTTTCCGTCTTGCGGGTCTTTGCTCTCGGCGGAGGGGGAGCGCTCGGAAAAAGAGAACGCCGTACCTGCTCGGCCCGCCCCTTAAGCTGTTTGGACGCGTCAGGGTGATTGAGAAGTCCCTCGAGAAATTTTCCTATCTGCGTCTGCGAGATCGCTTCGGCGGGAAGATCGGGATCCACGAGGGCGTCTTCGAGGGGATTCGGGCTGTCCTGACGGGTCCATCGCTGTGCGAGTTGCGTTGCTTCGAGAGCGAACATCGCGTCGACCTGTGGTGCCGCCGCAATGCCTACGCCAGTCAGAACTCTGAGGAAAGGAAACGTAGCGGTGTCCTCGGTGGTCTTTTGGAGAGAGGTTGATGACGCCGGGGGCTGAGCCATGGCGCGAGACGCTTGGAGTACGCCGTTGCCGAGCTTTTCGACGCTTCCTCCGTCAGCGGATTTGTCGGCCGAGGAAAAAAGCGCCCTTCGCACAGCCTCGACGCGCATCCAGGGTTCCGGATATTGCGTCTGATCAAGAAGAGTGGAGGCATACTTCTGGAGATAAAGGGCTGCGGCCGCTGCAATCTGAGGCGTGGCCGTCGAGGTTCCCTCACTGTCCATGTTTACGAGGTCTTCGCAACCCAGCTTGGCCCAGCAGGTGTTCGGCGTATACGCGGAAAGGGCTGTGGCCATCTTGCTATGCGGTCCCCAGTTTCCCTGCATAGTGTGGAACGGCAGGTCGCAATAAGGAGCTCGATTGGCCATAATACCGCACGCGGCCAGCACTCTACGGAATCGCGCAGGATACACAATAAAGTGCGTGGGGAAGCCGAAGAAACCGGCTGAGAAATTGTTGCCCGCGGCGGTAACCATGACAATTCCTGCTTCATAAGCCAGGTTCACGGCATCGGCCCAAGCGGCAGATGCCAGCCCACCCATGCTCATGGAGAGGACGTGCACAGCGGTGGTCTTGTCGGCGCACAGTTTCGCGGCACGATGAATGCCGCTGGCGACGCTGCTGGTACGAATCTGCACGACCGAGGTGCCGACGCGGATGGGAACGATCTCGGCGTCAGGCGCCCCGCCGATGAAATCGTTGAACTGGTAACCACCCGAGGCAACGTACCGGTTTCCTGCAAGAAGGGCGAGGGTGGCTGTGCCGTGTCCCGGGTTGTTGAGAAGTCCGGTGGCAGCAGGGTCATGGGCATCGTCGGCGGCCTGGTCGTCCACGAAATTGCTCTGCAGATCGAGTCGCACGTGAGGAGGAAAGGTCTTGTGTCGACGGTCGTATCCAGTGTCAAGGTGGGCGATACGGACTTGGGCATTAGTTCCGGAAAAAGCGACGGCAGCCCGAGCGGCTCGCAGTTGCGAGAAGTCATCATCAAGGTGCCAGGCAAACCTCCCTTGCACAGATGGCAGGGAGCGCATCTGATCTGCGAACGCGCACACGTTGGGGGCAGCGTCTGGCGCTAGGTGTGATCCTGCTTGCGGAGAACTCTGAGAGTCCCAAGACTGCAGGAAATCCGGTTCAATATAGACCGGGCCGGCGGCCGACAATGCGGTGTTTTCCTGCAGCGCGGAATGGGCTAGATCCCAGGCATGCTCCCCGTCGAGATTTTGTTTGGGATGCGCGACGTGCCATTCCCAGCCGGGCGAACCCGCGAGCCCAGGTCCGAGGAGGGGGGACGCGGGCACGCTAAAGAGAGGTTGTAGTTCGAAGCGAACTCCCGCGCTTACTAAGAGTCTCCTGCCGTCGAGACCGGGTAACGATCCCGCTGTACCGACGGGCAGCCGGACAAGGAGGGCCGAGGAGAGTGGGGGAGTCAACGTGGGCCTCCGCAATTGCAAGGGACACTATCGGATAGGTGTGTCGATGGCAAGTGATTTTTTCATGAATGGCGAAGCATGAATTAAGATAATGTGTCATCTCTTCATGTATAAGTCCCGCGTCAGCTAAGACTCGATATAGGTAGCTACAATCAGAATTACAACAAAACCGTCCGACCCATTCAGGCTACTTTGACTTTAGCGACGAGTTGGCGGAGCTGAAACTCGAAACCGAAAATCATCCGAAGGCGCCCCGAGAGTGGCAGCGCGAACTGCACTGGGACGAAAAAAGGAGACCCGCAGCTGTGAAACAGGCGTTCGCGAAGGGATGTTTGGCGATCGGGACGGCGGCATCGTCCGACCGAACGCGAATCAGGTGACTGGTTGCCGTTATCGATTTCTATGATAAGGAAGGCGATCTCGATGCCGCGAAGGACAAATTGTGCGGTGACGAGTAGGATGGTTCTGTAGGACGAGTGGAATGAGAGAGGAACCGCCCGCCGCTTCACCGGCCCAAGCGGAGATGCGAGGGAGGGAGTGTCAGAGTTACCGCCGCTTATGGCTGGCCATCTTTGCGGCGGTGTAAAGCAACAGATCTCTGTCATTCTGGGACATGTGAGACAGGGCATTCCTCAACTTGGAGAACAATGCCCTACCCGGACGTGCACCGGCCCAATCGCCATTGCTGCGTGTTCCTTCCGTAGCGTTATCCTCGCTGCCCTGGTACGGGTAGAAAAGCTGGTACAACTGTACTTCGAGTGCCCTCGCTAGCTTCTCAAGCGTTTCCAATGATGGAACTGTGTGTCCATTTTCGACCCGCGAAATATAGCAACGGAGCAGACCGGTGCGCTGCTCGATGTCGCCTTGGGATAGCTGCTTCAACTCGCGGAATTGCTTTAATCGAAACCCTAAGTCCATGTACGCCTCCAGACTAAACAGTATGGTTACTATACTGTCTGGTCATCAGGCACTATACCAT
>Ga0335083_10011244_pt1 | contig 10766 bp, 14 predicted proteins | sample Lox_Sample_42_FD_206716 | JGI IMG/M metagenome (GOLD analysis project Ga0335083, IMG submission 206716) | Soil microbial communities from Loxahatchee National Wildlife Refuge, Florida, United States - Lox_Sample_4.2 | ecosystem: Environmental > Terrestrial > Soil > Wetlands | place: USA... | reverse complement strand
CTGGCCTGGAGCAGCCTGCCGATCCTGACGCGCTCTGGCACGGGCTGTTCGACGGCAGCCATCCGTGCCGGGGCTACGTGGTGCAGGTGGGGGATGGCGATAGCGGGGCGGGCTCCGACGCGCTGAGCTAACCCCCGATTGTCCTGGCATGGAGACCAGGAGTCCGGGGGTGAATCATGGCTGACACCATCCCCTCTGATAGTCATGTCATTGGTGACTCTGGGCATGTCTCTGATCACAACAACATCGCGGACATCCTCGGGCTGTATGGTGAAGCGCTGGCGCAGTTTGCCTCTGGCCTGGAGTCAGCTACCAATACCACCAACGTCGCGCAGATCCTCGCGTGGGTAGGCAATAACCAGTACGCCAATGACAAAATAGCGTACAAGATCAACAACACGGTAACGCCTACTGGGCTTAGTAATCTGGCCGCTGCCACCTATCAGGCAAATGATGCTCAGACGGGCTCCATTTATGCGGTTGAAGCGTGGGGCTATGGGACGTGGGGTGCTGCTAGTAGTTCTGGAACACTAGAATTTGCTGTGGCCTGGGGTGGCAGCACTGCCTCTAACCTGACTCTTGGCGGTACCTATATGGCTGCTAGCACCGCGTTCAGGTGGCACGTCACCGCACAGGTTATGTGTGAATCTCCCGGCTCAGGGGCTACCTGGCAGAGCAGCATTTTTGGCTATTGCTCCATTTTTGGTTCCACTCTTCTCACCTCAGGTGCCAGCTCGCCCAACGCCACGGGCGGGTTCTGCTCAGGCGAGAGCACCACTACTTATTCCGTTGATTCAACTTCTAACCAGGCTCTTGCCCTTCAAGCTGCCTGGGGCAGCGCCGGCGGATCAATCACCGCCTCGTGGGCTAGACGAATTGGAGCAATCTGATGTCTGTCGGCAACCAGATGACCAGCGACCAGATAAATAGTCGCTTGTCGAGTCTTGCGATCCAGATGCGTGAGCTTATGCACGACATCTCGGATCTCTCTACCAATGTGAACGGGCAGGGCAATGGGCTGGCCGTGCTCGAAGCTGCCGGGTACAGCTCGGAGGCCAACCCGGATAACCCGGGTGGGGTAAGCGATGCTCAGTACGCACTGAACATGCTGAGCTACCTGAACACGCCGGCCTCGCTGTACTACGGCACTGCCACGCAGCCTGACGAGTTCAATTTCGACCAGGAGCTGAGCCAGCTCTGGGCAGGCCAGTAAACGCTAGCGCGCTGCGCTGGCCTGATTGTGGGGTGACTCGTGGCCAGCTACGAGTACACCGACCTTTATTACGACATCTACTACCTGTTCGTCACTGATACCGACACAGGTAGCGGCGCTGAGAATACTGGCACAGTAAAAGAGCCGGTCTCCAGCTCAGACACCGGAAGTGCATCTGATGCTGGCTCGGTCACGCATGGCACTCAGACCAGTGCTGACTCCGGGTCAGCGAGCGAGACCAGCTCCATTGTCACCACCAAGTCTTCCGCTGATACTGGCTCGGGTGCTGAGGGGTCACCAGTCACCATCAGATTCAAGGACACTGATTTCTCCAACAACTATGAAGTGGACCTGATCGCTGACACTGATTCATTCACCGGAGCTGATTCTTATCTCGCTCTGACACCCAGCAGCGCTGATACATGCTCGGGTAGCGACACCAATACCGCGCTGCGGATATCTGACGCTGGCGAGGATTCATTCCTGGCCTTCGACCAGGCCCAGGCATTCCCGCTCGGGCTCGCTGATACGGACACGGGCAGTGGCCTGGAAGCTAACCGGTTCCTGCCGGCCCTGCCCAAGTCCAGCGCTGATACTGGCAGTGTCAACCCGTCCACGGGTGAGACCGGCTTCACGCTTCCTGACATCCCTGACACCGATGCAGGCTCGGGTGCTGATGCTGGGGAATCCATCCACGTTGCGCTCAGCGACACCGATGCAGGCTCGGGTGCTGATAGTGGTGGTCCTACCGCGCCAGTCTCCAGCGCCGACACAGGGCACGGCTCAGAGACGGCTGCGCCTGGCGTCTCAAGCACCGACGCGGGCTCCGGTGCTGATGCCTTCACCGGGATGCACCTGACTGGGACCAGCGACTCGGGTTCGGGCTCCGAGAACGCGGGCTTCCCTGACAATCCCTATGGCCATGAGACTGGCAGCTTCTCCGAAGCTGGCTCGGTTATCGCTCACGTGCCCTCGGCCGACTCCATTCAGTGGGTTGAGCTGGGCGCGCACGCCACGCCGTCCTGGCTGCTGTACGGCACCCTGGAGAGCTTCTCGCTGGTGCGTGGCGCGGTGCTGAATGGCTCCGGGTTGGAATCTGCCCAGCTCTACGGCATGCGCGATGGGCGCATCACGCCCAACTACTCCGAGTACCCCTCCACCAGCGATGACATTGTGGTCATGGTGTGGGCCAACCTGGAATACGTCGAGATTGAGGTGAACAGCGGCTTCCTGCCGTTCCCTGCCCTGACCACGATTTACGGTTACCCGGTCTCCTCCTCGGGCGCGGAGTACAGCACGCCGTGGGGGCTTCAGCGCATGACCAATGCGATGCCCATGGTGCTGCGGGCCAACGGGCGCAACTACAACGGCCAGGCGCGCACCTTTGACCTGATCTTCTACCAGGTGCAGTTCCTGACCGTGCACACCCAGCGGGCTTACAAGACCGGGATGGAATGCGATTACACCGCTTATGCCACGCTGTCCTACACCGACGAAGCTGGCAACGCGCTGGCCGTTCCCGAGGTAGGGCGCATGGTGGACTCCCCAGGTCAGCTCACTGGTGCGATTGGCGCGCTGGCTGGTCGCGGGACATGACCTACACCCGCGTGCAGTCTGAAGCTGCGATCACTTCAGCCACGCAGTCGCCTGCGGTCTCCCTCGGTGCTGGTCCCACCCAGGGGAACCTGCTCCTTGCATGGGTGGTGTCGGGAGTCACCGCGCCCATCGTCTCGCCGGGCTGGACTCAGGTAATCAACGCCACGGGCCTGGTCTCGGCCGCGCTGTACCGCAAGGTGGCTGGGGCCAGCGAGCCATCTGTCGTGAGCTGGGCATCGCAGGCCACGCCAGGCAACCTGCTCAGTTACAACACCGAATCGGTGGAGACTAGCGCGGCTAGCTGGGGTGCTGGCGTGGGGTCGCCAGGCTTCGACTGGTCCACGGCTCAGGCGCTGGATGGCACCCATTCGATTGCGCTCACGTCATCGGGTGCGGGGAACATGTCGATGTTCCCCAACTCTGCTGGTATCCCCTCCATCGCCGCGTCCACGCCCTACACCTGTTCGTGCTGGATGTACGCGGCAGCGGCCGGCCAGTATGGTGTCATCACCGTTGATTGGTACAACGGCTCGACCTTCATCTCCAGCAACTCGGTGAGTTCAGTCCCGCTCACCCAGAATCAGTGGACGCTGGTGTCATTCACGCCGACCAGCGCGGTGGGCTCCAACCTCGCGCGCCTCATCCCCGGAGCGACCGCGTCTGCTGGCGGGGTCACCGTCTACCTCGATGAGATGTTTCTCGGCACCGTGCCGTCCCAGAGCTATGCGGTGGCTGGTATCCACGAATACGCGGGCAACACGCCCACGCCCTATGACAATTCTGGCTTCGCTGCTGTCTACCAGGACTCAGGCTCGCTGTCTGCTCCCGGGGAAACCCTCACGCTTGGCGGGCAGCATGAGCTGGTGTTCGCGCTTGAAGCACTGCGCACCCCGCTGGCCGCGTCCACGCCAGGCAGCCCAGCCTGGAGCGGTGGGCCGTCCAACCTGGTGCCCTCTGGTGCGCTATCTGATGGAGCTACGGGCACCAACGTGGTCGCCGCGATTGTGGGAGATCAGCTCGACTCGGGCACCGCTACCTCCGATGCGGTGGGGCTGAGCTGGAGCACCCCGCAGTACCGCAGCCGCACCACGCTGGTCGCCAGCTTCCTGTCCGTGACCGGTGCCGGGTTCGCTGTCTCCAGCTCAGACGCGGGCTCAGGGTCCGACGCGGCCAGCCCGCCGCACGCCACGCTCTCCAATGCCGACGCGGTGGGTCACCCAGCATTTGATGCGGGCGAGACCATCGTCCAGACCGGCCCCTATCCCACCAGCGATGCGGGCTCAGCCGCCGAATCGGTGCTAGTGCGGTTGTCTAGCTCTGATGCCTCTGCGCAGGCTGCGGACGCGGGCTCCGTCAACAACGTAGCTACCTTCTATGTCTACAGCGCTGATGCGTCCCAGAAACCAACCGTCTTCACCCCAGAAGACACTGATCGCGGTGTGGCTAGCGATTCAGAGACCGTGCCGCATGCCACGCTGTCCTCGGCGGACACGGGCAGTGGCCTGGACGGAGCGTAGACATGGCTAGCCAAACCTGGAGTGCGGGCGGGAGCTACACCTGGACCGCGCCGGCCGGGGTGACCCAGGTGAACACCGTGGAAGCTCAGGACGCTTCTGCTGGCGGTGGTAAGGGTTACGGGGGATCATCCTCGACATCACTGGTCTACAACGCGAAGCACACCTACAGCTACGAAGGCACCAATGCCGACTCCTCGCCTAACCCCGGGTATACCCCAGGTGCCCTGATTGATGCTGGGGGCACGGGCTACCAGGGGGACGACCAGCTCGGGGACAACGGGAACTGCTCGACCTTCATCGTGTGGCCGTCATCCATTCCCAGCGACATCGCTGGCGGGACGATCACCGACATCAAGATCAGGCTGAATAACAATCACTCCTGGTACAACTCGGGCATGACGTACGCGATTGGCAAGACCAGCGCGAACGTCACCGGGCAGTCCAGCCGGCCATCCATCACCGACCCGGACCTGATCGAGAAGACCACGGCCGAGGGTGCCGAGAACACTTACAGCCTGTCCGGCAACCTCACCCCGTTCGCCAACGCGCTCGCGGCCGGCGATGCTTTCGTGCTGTACCATCCGGGCTCCAGCCGCACCTACTACGGGCAGATCGCGGGAGCGGGCCAGTCAGGCCCTCCTCAGCTCACGATTGTGATCACCTTCTCGACCACCTACGGAGGCGGGGGCGGTGGCGGGGGCGGGTACACCACAGCTACCAATGTGGGCGTGACCCCGGGCGTGGCCTATCCCGTGTATGTGGGCTTTGGGGGCGATCCTGGTGGTAACGACCAGGCCAGCGCTGATGGCCAGTCTGGGGACATTTCCAGCTTCTCCGGGGACACAGTAACGGTCGCGGGTACCAGCGCCGCACAGGGCGGCACAGGAGCGACCAGCTCAGGTGCTGGCTCCGGTGGCTCCGGGGGGACTGGCGGCACCAGCGGAACCTCGGGCAATGCGGGCACGGGCAGCCATGGCGGTGCTGGGGGCAACTCAGGCGATGGTGCCAGCTCGGGCGGCGCAGCTTCTACCGGCACCGGGAACGATGGCACCGGGGCGGGAGCTGGCGGGGGTGGTGGCTATGGCTCGGGCAACGATGGCGGGTACGGCCAGGATGGCTATGTCACCATCACGTGGACGCCGGTAACCAGCTTCAGCATCTCCGATACCGACACAGGCTCAGGGTCCGATGCGGGCTCGTCCAGATCTACTGGCAGCACCTCGGCCGACACCAGCCACGGAACCGAAGGGGGACCGCACGCAAGCGCGGTCCCCTATGTCGGTGTGGCGGATGTCTAGCCCACGGGATGGCCGGGGCGCGTCACGTACGCGGAGCCTTCAATCTCCCAGTGACCAGCCTTGACGCGCCGCTGCTCAAGTTCCACGGTGATCTTCCTTGACTGGATAGAGAGCAACCTCATGCTGGCCGCCCTGCGGGCAGTCCGCATCGGCCGGGAACACGTGGCACCAGGCATCCTTGCGCGCTTCATACTGCACGCGCTGACCGCATTTGTCGCACGGCCAGGACCCATACCCCCGGCCCGGGTTGGCAATGAGGTCTTCCCGGGGAGTATGGGCAGGGAAGTAGTGCTTCACCCGTAGATACCCAAGGTGATGGTCAGATGGTGGCCGCTGGTCCCCTGATTCTGGGCTGTAGACAAGCGCTTCTGATACGTTCCGGTACTCAGGTGCCGGCGCGTAGCAGTTGCGGAAGTACCCATAGACGTGACGCACCCATAGCTCCGAGCAAACTACCGGAGCGCTGTCTATGAGGCGCTGCAACTGCTCTCTCAGGTTTTCGGGGATGTTGTCCTGGCCGCCTAGCGCGGCTTCGATAGACAGGAAGTCGTCAGCTTCCCGCCGGCTTGTTACTCTCACGGTGCGATTGCCGCGCGGGTAGTAGACGTGCACGGAGTATTCGTAGGAAGGATGCCCAGGCGGGCAGAGGAAACTTCCCATGCCGTCATCCTTCATGATCCGGAAAACTGGATTGCTCGGCAGCATTGCTTTCCCCTCTCGGTTGTTTCCATCAGTATCGCTCTATAGCTTGACGCATGTCAAGGCTAAGGCCGTCCCCAGATAGCCACGCTAGGCCGCACAGGCCGCCCTAGCGTGGCCTGACGGGCGGAGGCCGCTGGCGCGGCCTGTGCGCCACGCTGACGCCAGTTGGGACGCCGCGCGTACCCATTGCGGGGGGCTGGGCTGGCGGGCTTGGCAGGCTGCGTGTGCCATTCCATCCAGGGTCGCTGCTCGGTGCCGCGCACCTCGTAACGCAGGTCAGCCACGCGCCCGATGTTGTTCCCCTTCTCTTTGTGCACGATCACCACGCCCTCGTTGAGCTTGTCCCAGGTGACCTTGTAGATGAGACGCAGCACCTGCATCACCCCGGCCGAGCCGGCCACCTTGCCGTCCTTGGTGGTGTGGTGCACCAGCAGGCAGGCTACGCCGGTCTCTTTCGCCATCCGCATGATAGGCCCGATGACCGCGCGTGCTGACGGGTTGGATGCCAGCGAGGTGTCTGTTATGGCTAGCAGGGGGTCAAGAATCACCAGGTCAACCGGAGCGGCCGAGTCCGCGTAGTTGTCGATCATTGCGCGCATGGCCGCTATTGACTCGGTGGCCTTACCCAGGGTGAAAGGCTCATCATCCAGCGATTCGGTCATGTTCGTGACCAGCGACAGGGCCAGCGCCACCTGCACGGCCGGCACCTCCTGCGGCGTTATGCCGGCCATGGCCGCATAGCTGTTGCGTATCGCGGTGTCCCAGCGCCAGGCTAGATCCTCGTTGGCGTCATCCTCGGGCCACACTCCCAGCACGCGGCGCGGTGTGCGGTCGCGGGTGGTGTCTGCCTGCTCGCCAGGCATGAGGCCACCGGTTACCACCGCAGCGCCCGCGTGGATGCCTGTGAGGCCCTTACCGGTGCCCCCATCGCCTACCCAGCCGGTCACAGTGCCCCGGAACAGGTGGCCAGCCCAGATAGCCTCACGGACCATCATGGGGATGTGGTCGAAGGTGACGTACTTGTCCGCGATGGTCCCGGTGTCGGGCAGGTCACCTGCAACGATGGTTGTGCTCATGCCTGTACCACCTCCCAGGTTGCTGAGACTGGCTGCTGGCTGGACTGGCCATCTTTGCGGCGTACCGGGCCAGATATGATCTCAGTCAGGTCATCGAACCAATGGCCTAGGTCGTCCCGTGCGATGTCCCGGATGATTAGCACGCCGTGTTCTGACCAGCGCTGTACCTCACCAGTCAGGAGATATTCCATCGTGGCTATGCGCCGGTAGTCCAGTCGCCTATGTGCTCGCTTGACGAAGCGCCAGAGCACCTTGCCCTCTTGGCGGGTGAGTGGGGTGGTGCTCATGACCGGCCGTCCTCCTGCTGGGCCTTTATGATCCGGTAACACGTGCTGCTCATGTCATTCCCCAAACAGGTCGAACGGGTTGGGTGTGCGCGGAATCTCAGTCATGGTCACGCGCTGCGGCGTGTCCGCTTCGATGCGCTCCATAGCTGCCTGGCACATGCGCTGGTGCTTGCTGGTCGTCGCGCTGTAGAAGTGCTCCGGGCATACCCAGCCACCCGCCGCGTTATGCCACATGATCGGGGTGCTGTAGCTGAGTACCAGGTAATCCGCTTGTGTCACGCTGGCCTGGTATTGCTCGGGCAGCTCACCGTAAATCGGCCAGCCGGGGTGATGCAGCGCGCGACCGGTCATTGGGCCAGCGTTGAAGTCCATTTTGTTCACGATGGCCGAGACGAAGTCTTCCACCTTGCCGGCCTGCTTGCCGTTGAATCTCAGGGTGATCATGACGCATCCTCCTCGGGTACCTTGCTACCGCCGTAGCGTGCCTCATGCGCTATCTCGTCGCGGGTTAGTGGCTGGTCGTTGCCGTCGCTGTAGGCAGTCGTGGGCTCGGCGGCGCAGGGTGTGGTCTCGATCTTGAAACCGGCCAGGATCTTGCGGATCTCCGTCAGCTTGCGCCCGCGTTCCGCGTACATCGTGGCCTGCTCGGCGCTGATTACCAGGCTGCTGGGCTCCACCAGCCGGCGCACCACGTAGATCGGGTGGTTGAGCGCAGTGTTCTGTATGGCCGCGTAGGTGTCTGCTGTCTGCTTATTGAACAGTGCGCCATCGCCACCACGCCAGAACACGTATCCGTCGCGGGTGTCCACGACGACGTGACTTGGCTGCATCGGTGCTGAGTGGTTTGTCATGTGTCCAGTCTCCCATCTTGCTTGACGGGTGTCAAGCCTGCTCGCGGTCCAGCTCGGCCAGGATGCTAGTCACTAGCTGTTCGGCCCTGGTGTCTTGCTCGGTCTCTGGACGCTGGCGGGTAGCTACCCGCCAGCCGATGCGCCCGTGTTCATCATGCGGGTAGTGAGCGTGATTCCAGTCTGGCCGGGCCAGGCTGTCCGGGGTCATGTAACGCTCGGGTAGTGCCATGTACCAGCGGCCAGCCGTGGCCGTGAGCCAATCGCCAGTGATCTCATGCGTCATGTAGATCGCTGCACTGTGCCCGATGCCCAGTAGTAGGTGTTCTTCGTCCAGCCGTTTGCTCTGCGCCTGGCAATCGTCTAGCCACCGCTCCAGGTCGGCCCGGTTACCAGGGTCAGGTGCAGTGATCTGGCCATCTAGCTGCTCACGTATGTGATTGACGTTCACGGCTGACTTACCCTTTCGCTTGCTCGGCCAGGTACAGCCGTACGGTGGGCGGGTAGTGAAGGTTCGCCCATGGTTCCCGGCCGCAGTAGATGCACGGCTTAGACGCATCCAGGTTGAACGCGATGGACCGCCGGCCCTTGAAGTAGTGCGGCTGGTTAGGGTCGATCTGCTGCACGTTCACGGCTGCTCATCCCTTCGTCGCGTGCATGCCGGAAGGGATCTTGGTTCCCTCGCCATACCCGTCGCTGTATCCGCGCTTGAAATTGGCGTTGGTCATGCGCGGGTCTGACTTGGCGATAGGGGGCCTGCCAGCCTGCCAGTCAGCGTGACCTAGGCTGTAGCCTTCCCACACGGTCAGAGCGGGCACGGGAGCGGGGCGCAGGCCCAGAACCATCTCAGCCTCTTTGATCGCGCACCCGACGCATATGCGCCCCCGTGCGTCCTGCACTCCGCCCCACCCGGCCGGGGGGAATCCCCCCATGCCGGGCCGGAACAGCCACGATGCGCAACGTCCGCACCGGTCAGGCCCGATTGGGTAGGCCACGATGCGCCACATCACGCGGCCGGCTCGTTGTTGCAAAAGCTGCACGGCTCGGTGTGCTGGTCCTTGTCCAGGCAACCTTCCGGAACGTCGGCCGGCGTGCAGTGCTCGCAGCACTTGAAAGCACCCGAGGTGCCGGCCGGCTCATCCGCTAGCCACCGCTGCTGTGCTTTGGTCAGCGGCTTGCCGGCGGCCAGCTCATCCGCAACCTGCTGCTGTATCTGTGCGTCGTCACCGGGAATCCAGTGACCATCCACGTAGCTGCCGGCGGGCAGGCCCTTACCCGTGCCGTAGGCCATGCTGTAGGACGTGCCGCCCGGGTAGACCGGAGGTGCGGGAGTTTTGGTCCGCACGCTCTTGCCGTGCGGGTAGCTAAAGGTGTTGGCCTTCACGTCAAGCACGGCTGAGCAGTCGTTGCAGCCCATGTGGTCGAAGTCCCGCTTGCTGCGGTCGCCATCCTTGACCCACACCTGCACTGAGAAGTAGTGCCCGCTCTTACGGCAGATCTCCGCAGGCGCGTCCGGGTCAGGCTTGGACGTGGCAGCTTTGCTGTACTTGCCGGGAGACCAGTCGTAGCTAGACGTGCCATCCGACAGGTCAAGCTGGCGATTCCAGCATGCGGTGTAGACGCCATGCAGCGTGCCGGCCAGCTTTGGGTCGTCCAGACCTTCCGGCCCGTCCACCAGCGGCTTGAACTTCTCACTGTCGATCGCCAGGATCATGCGCCCGACTGCTGCGGCCAGTTGCTCTGGTGAGACATAGCAGCGGTAGGGGTAGTCGGTACGATGCCCCGTAACCTCTTCACCCGTGAGCACCGGGCCGGCGTCCGGGCACCACCGCGAGCGGAACTTGTCCAGGTACTCCCGGCGGCGTGCCCGCACTTGCAGGGTCTGCACTTCGCCCGGCGCTAGTGTCTTGGCTGGCCGGATGCACGGGTACAGAGGCCCGAATGGGGTCTCGATCCATAGCGCCATCGTGCCCACGCGGGGGTCCTTGGCGTAGGTGCGTGCTGTCTTCTTAGTGCTCTTGTTCTTCCGCTTGCCCATGTCCATGCTCCTTGCTGCCCGGTTAAACTCTTGAAAGAAATTTAGCACACAGGGTTGACAACCGTCAAGGGATAGGGTTGACTGGGGTCACAAGCAAGAAGACAGGCAGACCCGAGAGGTCCATGGGAGGACACATGACTGCCACCGCCACCAGCGCCGCGCTGCTCCAGCCGGTTCAGTACACCAGCACG
>Ga0335083_10011240_pt1 | contig 10767 bp, 11 predicted proteins | sample Lox_Sample_42_FD_206716 | JGI IMG/M metagenome (GOLD analysis project Ga0335083, IMG submission 206716) | Soil microbial communities from Loxahatchee National Wildlife Refuge, Florida, United States - Lox_Sample_4.2 | ecosystem: Environmental > Terrestrial > Soil > Wetlands | place: USA... | reverse complement strand
TGCCGCCGGGATTGTTTCTGGGACCGCTTCTGGGATTGCTTCTGGGGAGGATAGCTCCGTCGTCGTGCGCAGGCGGATATCGGTGCCTGCCGGGTAATAGATTTCCGGCTCGGGGAAGATCGGGAAGGTCGCTTTGTAGGCGATCAGGAACGGATCGGAGTAGGGGTTCCAGGTGGGAAGGTGAATCAGGCGGCTGTTGATACTTCCCTGGAATGTGTCCGAGCTGCGAATACCCTGAATCACGCCGTTGCGCACCGATTCGCGGGCGTTCTCGACTTCTTCTACGCGAGCGGTGAACGCCAGGGTAACGCCCGGGCTGAGGGTGGCATGATCGAATTCGAGCTCGAGGGCAGCGGTTTCATGCCGGATTCCCCATCCGACCTTGCGTTTGCTGCGGACGATGCCGTCGATAGGCGCGTCCATGGGGAGGACGATTTCATTGCCGCAAACAAGATCCTGAGTAAGAACGGCATGAATGGGATCGCCAACCTTCGCCGTATAGGTGGAGATAGGGGCAGCGAGGCGAATCCAGAGTGATTGACCCGCCGGCAGCTGGTCGCATGCGAAGGACATGCTGGCAACCAGGGTGACGCACAAGAATGCGAGCCCGCGGTTCAGGTAAAACAAGATTCGCATGTGAACTGGAATTAGGTGATGTCCCCGTTCTCCAACAATAGCAAGAGAATGGTTTTGCTGCGGAGAGATTCGCCCGAATTAGAGAAAGCGCCGGGGACGAGACTACCTGCTTTTGTTGCGGGCAATGGCGGCTCGGGCTTCGCGGTCGGCTTCCCGGCGGCGCTCGGTTTCGCGCTTGTCCCAGTCCTGCTTGCCCTTGGCGACGGCTAATTCACACTTAACACGGCCGTTGCGGAAATAAAAGCGGGTGGGGATGAGCGTAAATCCCTTCTGCTGCGTCTTGCTCAATAGTTTGCGGATTTCCTCCTGGTGCAGCAGCAATTTCCGGGTACGGAGCGACTCGTGATTGGTGTAGCTGCCGTGGGAGTATGGACCAATATGCGCGTTCAACAGAAAGGCCTCGCCGTCCTTGATGATGCCGTAGGCGTCCTTGAGATTGGCTTTGCCTTCGCGGATAGACTTGACCTCTGTCCCACGGAGGGCGACGCCCGCCTCGAATTTGTCGAGGAGGAAATAGTTGTGTCCAGCGGCGCGGTTGACGGACGCATCACGGGCGCCGGAAGCGACCGGATCTCTGGGCCGCGACTGGGCTTTGGGTTTCGGAGGGGTGGCCGGAGCCACCTGATGGCTGGTTTGGCGGGCCATGGCTACGTGTTGCCTTGCGTTGAACTTTCCGGGGCTGAAGCCCCTGTGACCCGGGCGAATGCCCAGAATTGGAGCTGCTTTTTTCGGGGCATAAGACACTTAGAATTATATACTTCCATTGCGAGATCCGAAGCTCTCGCCCTCCCGCAGCCCGCTTCTTCGGCGGTGTCGAACTTCCGCGTTGAGAAGCCGGAACTTCCACTTGAGTCCGCCGAGCCTGGAATCAGGAGCACGCGCATGTACGGGTGCAAACTTCCATGCTAGCACGCAAGTCAGAGCTGGATTTTATTGCACAATACGATGCTATAATCGGCCAGCGTAGGGGCATAAGAAGAAACAGGTTATTGGGCCAACTTCCTCCTTCGAACCGTGTTTCGCGAGCCTTCCTAAGAATTTCCTCCCCAGAGCTGGTTACCTGGAGTTGCATGAACTATCGAGCCGTGAAACTGTGTCTCTTTTTTCTTGGATTTGCATTCATTCTGGGGCCTTCCGCTAGAGCGCATGCGCAGTCCGCGAAATCCCTCTACAAGCAGGGCGTGAATGCCGAAGCCAAGGACGACATCGAAACGGCTTACGAGGACTACTACAAGGCATTCCAAAAGGACCCAAAGGACCTGCGCTACAAGACCGCGTACGAGCGTACCCGCTTTTCCGCGGCCGCAGCCCATATTCACCACGGGCAAAAGTTACGCGACCAGGGAGACGATACGGGTGCGCTGACGGAATTTCTGCATGCGATTGAAATCGACCCCAGCAACGAGCTGGCGCAGCAGGAGATTCGAGCGACGCGGGAAAAGCTGAACGCGCCTCCCAACCAGCCGGAGACTTCGCTTTCCCCCAACGCGAACCCGCAATTGAATGACATCGGCGGCCCGCCGGAGCTGAAACCGCTCTCGAACGAACCGATCACACTGCACATGGTGGAAGACAGCAAGATTGTCTACCAGACGGTGGGCAAGGCGGCTGGTATCAATGTGTTGTTCGATCCGGAATACACCTCGAAGCGCGTGCAGGTGGATTTGACGAATGTCTCGTTGTATGACGCGCTGCGCATTCTGGGAACGATTACAGGGACATTCTGGCGTCCGATTACGGCGAATACGATTTTCGTAGCGCAAAACAACCGCGGCAAGCGCGCTGAACTGGACGAGCAGGCGGTACAGACGTTTTACCTGACCAACGTTTCGCAGCAGCAGGACCTGAACGATGTGCAGACGGCGCTGCGCAACGTTTTTACGACCGCCAAGCTGTACGCGGTCCCAAGCCAGAGCGCGATCATTATGCGCGGCACTCCGGATGAGCTGCTGCTGGCGCAGAAGCTCATCAACGATCTCGATAAGGCGCGGCCTGAGGTTGTCGTCGACGTGGCGGTGATGGAAGTGAACCGCGACAAGATGCGCCAGATCGGTATCCAGCTGCCGCAGACGGCGACGATTAATTTCCAGGCGTCGAATGCGAACCAGAGTTCGACTTCGTCTTCGTCATCATCATCATCGTCAACGTCGACCGGCACATCCTCGAGCAGCGGCTTGACGCTGAATGATCTGGCGCACCTGAACGCGACGAACTTTGCCGTGACGATTGGGCAGGCAACGGTCAACCTGTTGTTAAGCGATTCCGATACAAAGCTGCTGCAGAATCCGCGCGTGCGGGCTACCGATGGTCAACAGGCAACATTGAAAATCGGCGAAAAGCTTCCGGTGGCGACGGGGTCATACCAGACGGGCGCGGCAACGGCAATCGTGAGTTCGCTCGTGAACACGCAGTTCCAGTATCTGGACGTGGGCGTGAACATCGACATGAAGCCGGTGGTGCACTACAACCGCGACGTGACCATCAAGCTGAAGATTGAGGTTTCATCGCAGAGCGGCACGGTGAACCTGGGCGGCATCAACGAGCCGATTATCAAGAATGACAGCTCCGAGCAGACCATTCGCCTGAAGGAAGGCGAGGCCAGTATTCTGGGCGGCATCCTTACACGGCAGGACAACAGGTCATTGAGCGGTACGCCGGGATTGGCGGAGCTGCCGATCTTGCGATACATCTTCGGGTCGGAGACACGCGAAATCATCGATGACGAGATTGTCTTCGTCGTGATTCCGCATGTGGTACGGGCGGAGCAGATCTCGCCACTGAATACGCGGCAGATTGACTCCGGCACTACGAACCAGATTGAGTTGCGCAGGATCGACGCTCAGGGGCCGCCGCCACCGATCACCCAGCCTGCTCAGCCAGCCCCGGTCGTACCGCAAGCCGACGCGCAGACTGCTCCAGGCCAGACCGCTGAAGGCGCGGCGGCGAATGCAGTGAACCAGATGCGGCAGCAGGCGAACGCGGGCCCTCCTGTGAATCTGCAACTAGTGGCTCCTCCGGCGGCACAAAAGGTCGGCGGAAGCTTCCAGATCGCCGTGAATCTGGTAGGCGGCCAGGATATTTTCTCCGTGCCGCTGCAGATGCAGTACGACAGCTCAAAGCTGAGCCTGATCAATGTGGATCTGGGAACTTTGCTGGGTAAGGATGGGCAGGCGGTGGCGCTGGTACATCGTGATGATGGCAGCGGAGGCGTGGCGATTTCAGCGTCGCGACCGCCGGGCGCTTCCGGGATCAGCGGCTCGGGTACGGTTCTGCTGCTGACTTTCCAGGCGAAGGCGCCTGGCGATGCATCGGTTGCGATCACGCGGCCCATGGTCAGGAACACCGCGCAGCAGGTTGTGCCCGCCATGGGGTCGCAGGCAGTGGTTCATGTGCAGTGATCCGGATGCGCTGATGAGGAGTAGTGCTTGCTGTTGAGAAGCAAATCAAAGCCTGGACGTGGTGAAGCCGGGCTGACGCTGGTCGAGTTGATTGTCACCGTCGCGATTCTTGCCATTCTGGCGTCAGCGGCGATTCCGTTGACGCGGCTGGAGGTGAAGCGGGAGAAAGAGCGCGAGCTTCGCTACGACCTGTGGCAGATGCGGGACGCGATTGACCACTACAAGGACGCAGCCGAGCGCGGCGGCATCATGACCAAGGTGGACAGCTACAACTACCCGCCGGACCTGCAGACGCTGGTGGATGGCGTGGAAATACAGAGCAAGAAAGTGCGGTTTTTGCGGCGTATCCCGGTGGATCCGATGACGGGCAAGGACGACTGGGGAATGCGGTCGATGCAGGATGATCCCAACAGCGACTCGTGGGGCGGACAGAATGTCTTCGATGTGTATTCGAAGTCGGATGGAACGGCGCTGAACGGAACGAAGTACAACACGTGGTAGAGATGCGGACTGAAAAAACAAGTCGGAGACGGAACGGCTTTACGCTGGTGGAACTGATGGTGGTAATGCTGATCATCAGCGTGCTGGCGGCGATTGCCGTGCCGGCCTTTATTGCGTCGATCAAATCCGCGCGCGAAGCCGTGCTGAAGGAAGATCTGTTTACAATGCGTCGGGCCATTGATTCTTACACAATGGACAAGGACAAGGGGCCGGAGTCGCTGGATGATCTGGTGCAGGCAGGGTATCTCAAGGAGATTCCAGTGGATCCGGTAACGCATAGCTCCTCAACCTGGGTAACGGCGACCAGCGATGTACTGGAGAGCGTTGACCAGAGTGAGCCCGGCATCAACGATGTGCACAGCGGCTCGGAGCAGGTAGGGACGAATGGGCAGCCTTATTCAAGCTGGTGATCGTTTTCTTCAGGCACGATGAGATTTGTGGTTCCCGTCCCTGCGCAAGATGCTCGAAGGATGGGCGACCTCTCTTCGTGTCGATGCGTCGAAAAAACAGATCGTTGAACTCCGCTGCGCTCCGCTCAGGATGACAGCATCTAACAGATAGAAGAGATGTTGCGGATGGCCAGCCAGAACATTCCAGATACAGCAGAGGTCTTCGATCACTTTGTGGCGCTAACGTCCATTGCGCCGGAGCCAGGCGGTGCGCTGCTGTTCTACGGCGAATTGGATGGGTGCGGAATGGCGACTGCGGTTGCAGCGAACATTGCGGGCGCAGCGTCGCTGGGAGTGGATCGGGATGGGGATCGCGCCAAGACGGCGGTACGCCTTGGGTTCTGCGACTTCATGGTGAATAGCCTGGATGAAGCGCTGCGCATCCTGAAAAATCAGCTCCGCAAGAAGGAGCCAGCAGCTGTGGCGTTGGTCGGCGATCCGGAGAGCATCGTGTCGGAGATGCTCGAGCGTGGCGTACAGCCTGATCTGGTGACTCGGCGAGGCATGCAGGCTGGCGCCTTCATGGAGCGCGGGGCAAAGGCAGTTCCGGCGGCGGTGACTGCGGGCTCGCTGGTGGTGACGTGGAGTGTCTCGCAGGATGCGGCGCTGTGGCTGGCGCGTGTCGACGCAGTTGCGATTGATGCGCTCGAAAGCGAGGATGATCCGCGAGCAGGATGGATCCGGCTGGCTCCGCGTTATCTGAGGAGAGATCTATCGCGGGAGCGGTATGTGCGGATGCAGGCGGAGGAACTCACACGTTTTGTGGAACTCTTGCAGGAGCGCATGCAGTCCGGCGAGATTGCAGTACCGGTGCAGGTTTCAAGCGATGGGCAGCCGGTGACTCATTCTTCGGCGACCGTGTAGATTGCCGACCATACTTCTTTTAATCCAGCGCCCGTTTTTGAAGAGCAGAGAAGCAGGTCTTCGACGTCGAGGCCCTTGCGAAGATCGGCCTGCGCTTTGACGCGCGCGTTGCCGGATAGGCGGTCGGCCTTGGTTCCAACCACGAGGAGGCGGCGGTTGAAAGACCGCAGGAAATGAATGAGTTGCGCGTCGCTTTTTTGCGGCGGGATGTTGCTGTCGACGAGACAAAGGCAGAGCGCGAGCGTCGGGCGGTCGGCGAGGTAGGGCTCAATGAATTTCGGCCACTCGGCGGAGATCGACTTCGACAGCTTGGCGTAACCGTAACCGGGGAGATCGGCGAAATATATCTGCGGCTGCTGTCGCTGCGGCGAGTCGGTGATGGAGAAGAAATTAATAGCACGCGTTCTTCCCGGCGTGGAGGAGACGTGGGCCTGTTTTGAGCCTAGGAGCGCGTTCAGCAGGCTTGATTTGCCGACGTTGGAACGGCCGAGGAACGCGATCTCGGGAATCGTCGGTGCGGGGAAGTGGGCTGGTGACATTGCCGAGAGGAGAAATTTGGGGTAAATGCGCTGCATGGTGAAAGGGCAAGTATAGAAGAGATTCGTCGGAGCTTTGAAAAGGTTGGTTAGAGTAGTTGCTTCCGGTCTTCGTTTTATGCAGTTGCCACGCCGCTCAGTATGATCATTCTTAACAGACGTACCTGCTATAACTTTGTGAGAGATGAATCATTTAGGGCGTATTCGCGCACTGCGTAAGCAAATGCAGTTGCAGGGAATTGGTTCGATGCTGGTGACGCATCTGCCGGATGTTCGCTACCTTTGCGGCTTTACCGGATCCAATGCCGCGCTGGCGGTAACGGGGAAGCGTGCGGCGATGTTTACCGATGGTCGCTACACGGCGCAGGCGAAGGAAGAGACGCAGGGCGCTCGCGTTGTGATTGCAAAGAAGTCGGCGCTGCGCGAGGCTTGCGCGTGGCTTGAGAACTCGGGCGCCGCGACGGCGCATTTTGATCCCGAGCAGACGACGGTTGCTGCGCTGGAGATCATGCGCGACGCGCTGAGCAAGGGGAAGCGCCGCGGGTTCTTTCAGCCCTCGAAGAAGCCGGTTGTTTCGGAACTCCGAATGGTGAAGGACGCCGACGAATTGCTGCTGATGGAGAAGGCGGCGCTGCTCGGCTGCAACCTCTTCACGGCGGTGCTGCCGCATATTCAACCGGGTGTGCTGGAGCAGGAGATTGCGGCTGACCTCGAATTCTTCGCGCGCAATCTTGGCGCGGAGGGTATGTCGTTTGAAACGATCGTCGCTTCGGGGAAGAGATCGGCGTTTCCGCATGGGCGGGCGACGACGGCGAAGGTGCAACGGCGCGGCTTCGTGACGCTCGACTTCGGTGTTATCCTCAATGGTTATTGTTCTGACATGACGCGCACTGTCCACATGGGTAAGCCGGGCAGCCCGGAACAGTTCGCGTATGATGCCGTACTGGAAGCACAGGAGGCTGCGGTGGCCGCGGTGAAGCCGGGCGCGACCTGCGGCGAAGTAGACGAGGCTGCGCGCAGCGTGCTGCGTGCAGCGAAGCTGGACAAGTATTTTACGCATTCCACCGGGCATGGTGTTGGGATTGAGATTCACGAGTCGCCGCGGGTTGCGGCCGAGCAGAAGCAGGTGCTCGCTCCGGGCATGGTGATTACAATCGAGCCGGGCATTTATATCGAAGGGAAATTTGGTATTCGCATTGAGGACATGGTCGCGGTGACCCCCAGCGGCGGCAAAATTCTGACGCCAGCGCCGAAGGCGATGATCCAGTTGTAGCGAGACATTCAAAGATGAATCCAGAAGAGATGAAAGAACTCAAGGAACTGATCGAGTTCCTGAAAGAAAACAAGATTGGCGAATTTGACCTGGAGCGCGGCGATCTGAAGGTCCGCATCAAGTTTGCCCAGGAAGCTGGTGCAGCCGATCTCGCGAGTCTGAGCCGGCTGCTGGCGGCTGCTCCACCTGCTACGGTTTCGGCTCCGGTCGCTCTGCCTGCGGTGCACGCTGCGGCTGCGCCGCCATCGGCCCCGCCGGGTGCAGCAACTCCTGCTGCCGAAAGCGACGATGCTTCTTTGCACATTGTGAAGTCGCCCATTGTGGGGACATTCTATGAATCGCCATCGCCGGGGACTCCCGCGTTTGTGAAGATCGGCGACCAGGTGGAGCAGGGGCAGGTGCTCTGCATCATCGAGGCGATGAAGCTGATGAACGAGATCGAGTCCGATGCCTCGGGCGAGATCGTGAAGCGGTTTGTTCAGAATGGCCAGCCGGTGGAGTACGGCCAGCAGCTCTTTGCGGTGCGTCCGCACTGAGGATTCTAGACAGAAATGATCCCTCGGGGGCTGAAGCCCCCGATACTTTTGGGGCACAAGGCGCGGCTTAAGCCGTGCCCCTTCAAAGAACGGTTTACTGTAGTCCAGGAAAATATGTTTCGAAAGGTTTTAATCGCCAATCGTGGCGAAATTGCGCTGCGTGTGATTTGTGCCTGCAAGGAATTGGGCATCCGCACCGTGGCAGTGTATTCCGAGGCCGACCGCAACTCGCTGCATGTGCGTTTTGCCGATGAGGCGATTTGCATCGGGCCTCCGCGCTCGGCAGAGAGCTATCTGAATGTTCCGGCAGTCATCAGCGCGGCGGAAATTGCCGATGTGGATGCGATTCATCCCGGGTATGGCCTGCTGAGCGAGAACGCGAACTTCGCTGAAGTGTGCCGCGCTTCGAACATCAAGTTCATCGGGCCTCCGCCGGAAGTAACGCGGCTGATGGGCGAGAAGGAAAAAGCGCGTCAGGCGATGAAGAAGGCCAAGGTGCCAATTCTGCCCGGATCCGATGGCGTGATCCAGAGCGAAGACGAAGCACTGGAGTGGGCGAAGTCGGTGGGCTTTCCGGTGATTCTCAAGGCTACGGCAGGCGGCGGCGGGCGCGGCATGCGCGTCGTGCGGTCTGCCGAGGAACTGCCGGGGCTTTTCCAGGCGGCGAGCAGCGAGGCGGCGAACGCATTCGGCAATGGGTCGCTGTATATGGAGAAATTCATTGAGCGGCCGCGGCACATCGAGTTTCAGATTCTGGCGGACGAGCATGGCAATGTAATGTCGCTGGGCGAGCGCGAGTGCTCGATTCAGCGGCGGCATCAGAAGCTGATCGAAGAAGCTCCGTCGCTGCAGGTGACACAGAAGATGCGCGACGAAATCGGCAAGACGCTAAAGCGCTCGCTCGAAGCCGTGGGCTACCAGAATGCGGGCACGATTGAGTTTCTGATGGATGAAGACGGCAAGCTCTACTTCATCGAGATGAACACGCGCATCCAGGTCGAGCATCCGGTGACGGAGATGGTGACAGGCGTAGATCTGGTCAAAGCGCAGCTGCGCATTGCCTCGGGCGAGAAACTGTCGAGCATTGTGCCCGAACTGCCGCCAATTCGCGGGCACGCCATCGAATGCCGCATCAATGCGGAGCATCCGGAAAAGTTCACGCCGTCTGCGGGGAAGATTACGGTATTCAATGTGCCCGGCGGCAATGGAGTTCGTGTGGACACGGCGCAGTATGCCGAGGGCGTTGTGCCTCCTTACTATGATTCGCTGATTGCCAAGCTGATTGTGCATGGCAAGGACCGCAACGAAGCGATGGCTCGCATGCGTCGCGCGCTCGATATGTTCGTTGTCGAGGGAATTCACACGACGATTCCGCTGCATCGCGGGGTCTTCAACGACGAGGAGTTCCGCGAGGGCAAGTTCGATACGAAGTTCATGGAGCGGTACTTCGAGCGCGAGAAAGAGCGCAAGGCAGCGGAGCTGGGCGTTTAGTAGTTACGCCTTGAGTAGTTCCGGCGGCAGCTGCCTGCCATAGCGCTGGAAGTCGTCGTCAAGCGTCAGAATCGCCCATTTACGTCGGAGAGCCACGGCACAGATTAGAAAGTCAATCGGATGGCCAGCAATGCCGGCCGAGCGGCAACGGTTTGAGATCGCGGCAGCTTCCTCGTGATCGCTGGTGGTTATCTTGACATCCTCAAATGCACGCAAAGCGGTGCGCAGTCTTTCAAATTGTTGCTGATGCCGGATTCCGCTCAGTAACTCTTGACGCACGATGCCTAGAAGCTGTGCTCGGCCTTCGATAACAAGTTCCTGCAATAAACTCAAGACGCGCAGCTGGTCTCTGCTTAAATCGCGCCGGTTTCGACGAAGGGCGAGTGACCAGACGGATGTGTCAACGAGTACGGTCACCGTTTTCTGGCTCTCTCCTTTTTATAGTCGTACGTTGGATCGAAGTCGATTTTTCCGAAGAGTTGGATGATTTCAGCTTGCTTATGCCGCTGAATGTATTCCTTTAGTGCCGCCGTTACTGCTTCTTTCTTTGACTTATGTCCGCCGATTTGCCGGGCCTCATTGATGAGCGCGTCGTCCAGGGCTAGATTTGTGGGCATGTCACTCACCTCGATGTGTAGATTACCACACATTGCTATGTGTAAGTGTAGGCCGGTTATGCTTGAGAGAGCATGTCCTTTCACTTACCACCGCTGTATCCGATTCTGGACACTTCGTTTCTGCCTGCGTTTGAGCGAGGCGCATATCTGGTGCGCGTTCTTTGTGAGTTGGAGGAAGCGGGCGTCACTCTGTTGCAATATCGGAACAAGCACAGCGAGGCGGACATTCCGCATGATGCGAAAGTGATGCGGATAGGCGCCACGCGCGCTCTGAGACTGATCATGAATGACAGTCCGGAGCTTGCCGTGCAGTTGGATTTCGACGGCGTGCATGTGGGGCAGACGGATGTCTCTCCGGCCGAGGCTCGCAGGATAGTTGGACCGGACCGGATTGTCGGCATATCCACGCACAATCATGCGCAGCTTGAGGCTGCGGACAAAATGCCAGTGGACTATATCGCCTTCG
>Ga0335083_10011239_pt1 | contig 10768 bp, 9 predicted proteins | sample Lox_Sample_42_FD_206716 | JGI IMG/M metagenome (GOLD analysis project Ga0335083, IMG submission 206716) | Soil microbial communities from Loxahatchee National Wildlife Refuge, Florida, United States - Lox_Sample_4.2 | ecosystem: Environmental > Terrestrial > Soil > Wetlands | place: USA: Florida... | reverse complement strand
ATGACCGGCTGGGGCCAGAGCGGTCCGCTGGCCGGCAAGGCCGGCCACGATCTCAACTACCTCGCCATCACCGGCGCACTGCACGCGCTCGGCACGAAGGACCGCCCCGCCATTCCGCTGAACCTGATCGCCGACTTCGGCGGCGGCGCGCTGTATCTGGCCATGGGCGTGCTCGCGGCCCTGCACCATGCGCGCGCCAGCGGCACCGGCCAGGTAGTCGATGCCGCGATGACCGACGGCGTGATCTCCATGATGGGCATGATCTACGGCGATTTCGCCGCTGGCCGCTGGATCGATGCGCGCGAGAGCAACCCCATCGACGGCGCCGCGCCGTTCTACAACGTGTACCGCTGCGGCGACGGCAAGTGGCTCAGCGTCGCGGCCATCGAGCCGCAGTTCTACCGCAACCTTTGGCAGGTACTCACCGACGCCCGCATTGCCCCGCCCGCGCCTGTTCCGCGACTGCTGGCGGAGCAGTGGCGACGCGATGCGTGGCCCGCGCTGCGGCAGGCATTCGCCGCCGCATTCGCCGGCCGCAGCCGCGACGAATGGTGCGGGCTGTTCGCCGCGCATGATGCCTGCGTGGCGCCGGTACTGAGCCTGGCCGAGGCGCCACGGTATCCGCACAATATCGCGCGCGGGAGCTTCGTCGAGATCGACGGCATCGTCCAGCCTGCTGTCGCGCCGCGCCTGGGCCGCAGCGCCATCGCGGTGTCTGCTCAACCGCATTCGCCTGCTGTTGCCATCGAAGATGCGATACGCAGGTGGAGCTGATCATGGGGATTTGAGGAATGGCCAGGCCTGGTGCATATCAATCTGTTTATCTCCGGATCGCAGCCTGTTCGCTGGCCCTGATCCTGTTCGCGCCCGCTGTAGTCGCATGCGCAACGCCGGTATCGGTATGCAGCCAGGCCGGTCGCGGAAGTTTCCCGCTCATACGCAAGGATCATCCCGCCACCGTCCTGGTCGATCCGTCCGCAGACTCCGCCGTGCGGATGGCTGCCGCGGACTTCGCTTCCGACCTGGAGCGCGTCAGTGGCCACGCAGGCAACCAGATCGTGGACCCCGCCGCGGCGCACGGCGAGCTCGTGATCGCCGGCGTCGTCGGCCAGAGCGCGACCATCGACTCACTGGCCCGCGCCGGCAAGATCCACGTTGCGGACCTCCCTGGCCAGTGGGAGGCCTATCGCCAGATCGTCGTCGACCGTCCATTCCCCAATGTACCGCGCGCACTGGTCATCGCCGGCGCCGACCGCCGCGGCGTGGTGTACGGGCTGTACGACATCTCGGCGAAGATCGGCGTATCGCCGTGGGTGTGGTTCGCCGACGTACCGGTGGCGCACAGATCCGATGTGTACCTCACCGCCGGCGAGCGCCGCGACCAGCCGGCGGTGCGCTACCGCGGCTTCTTCATCAACGACGAGGCGCCGGCCTTCAGCACCTGGGCCACGGAGCATTTCGGCGGCGCCAACTCGAAGATGTACGCGCACGTGTTCGAGCTGCTGCTGCGGCTGAAGGGCAATTACCTGTGGCCGGCCATGTGGCAGCCACGGGCCTTCAACGACGACGATCCGCAGAACATGGTGCTGGCGGACGCCATGGGCGTGGTCATGGGCACCTCGCACCAGGAACCGATGACGCGCGCCGAGGCCGAGTGGCACCGCCACCAGGACCAGGGCATCACCGGCGGCAAGTGGGATTACACGGTGAACGGCGAAAACCTGCGCAAATTCTGGCGCGGCGGCATCGAGCGCATGATGTCCAAGGGTGACGGCCGGGGTTACGAAACCGTGCTCACCATCGGCATGCGCGGTGATGGCGACCTGCCGATGTCGGAGACCACGGCCACCGGGCTGCTGGAATCCATCGTCACCGCGCAGCGCGCCATCATCCAGGAGGTCACGGGCCGGCCGGCCGCGCAGCAGCCGCAGGTGTGGGCGCTGTACAAGGAGGTGCAGGATTACTACGACCACGGCATGCGCGTGCCGGATGACGTGACGCTGCTGTTCTCGGACGACAACTGGGGGCAGATCCGCCGCCTGCCCACGGCCGACCTCGCGCGCCAGGGCGGCTACGGCGTGTACTACCACTTCGATTACGTCGGCGCACCGCGCAACTACAAATGGCTGAACACCAACCAGATCGAAAAGGTGTGGCAGCAGATGGACCTGGCGTACCAGCGCGGCGCGCGGGCGCTGTGGATCGTGAACGTCGGCGACATCAAGCCCATGGAGTTCCCGCTGAGCTTCTTCCTCGACGAGGCATGGAATCCCCAGGCGATGACGCCGGAGGTACTGGCCGGTTATCCCGAGCGCTGGGCACGCGCGACCTTCGGTACAACGCACGCCGCGCAGATCGGCGACCTGATCACGCGCTACAGCGAGCTCGCCGCGCTGCGCAAGCCGGAGTCGCTCGACGCGACCACCTTCCCGCTCGGCGCGGGCACCGGCGCGGAACTCGACGGAGGCGAATTCGGCGCGCTGCTGGCGCGCTGGCAGGCGCTGCAGCGGGACGTGGAGCACCTGCAGTCGCTTGTCCCGGCCGCACAGCGCGACGCCTTCTTCCAGCTCGTCGAGCATCCCATCCTGGCGATGTCGAACCTGTACGAGCTGTATTACGACGTGGCCTGGAATCGCCGGATCGCGGCGGCCAACGACGCACGCGCCAATGTATTCGCCGACCGCGCCGGAGCCGCGTTCCGCCGCGACCAGGAAATCGCGGACCGCTACCATGCACTGAACGGCGGCAAATGGGACGGCATGATGCTGCAGACCCATATCGGCTATACCACCTGGCAGCAGCCCGACGAGCAGGTGATGCCACAGGTGCGGCGCGTGGATGCCGGCGCGAAGCCGGCGCCGATCATTTTCGCGCAGCCGGCCGCCGCGTCAGGCGGGGGCCGCATCGCGGCAGCTGACTTCGCCCGCGCGCACGGCGGCGCGAATCTCACGTGGCAGGTCATTCCGCACCTGGCCGGCGGCTCCGGCGCGGTCACTGCTGTCCCGCAAGGCAGGCCTGCGACCACGCAGCAGGACGCGGTCTATCTCGAATACGACGTGAACCTGCCGCAGGCCGGCGATACCGGCGTCCGGCTGCACATGCTGCCCACGCTGAACACCAGCCGCGGCGCGGACGTGCGCATCGGCGTCTCCGTGGACGCGGGCGCCATGCAGACACTTTCCATGGCGCTCACGCCTTCCCCCGGCGCGCCCGCGTCGCAGGCGATGCGCGACTGGTCGCGCGCGGTGATCGACAACGAGTTCGTGTTGCAGGCGCGGTTTCCGGGCCTGGCCAAAGGCCGGCACATCATCAAGGTCTGGCGCCTCGACGACAACGCGCTGCTCGCGCGGCTGGAAATCGGCGCCGTGCGGTAAGCTCTCCCCATGGCACAGGAAATCCGCTTCGACAATGGTGCCGCGTACGAGCGCTACATGGGCAGATGGAGCCAGCTCGTCGGCGCGGCCTTCCTCGACTGGCTGGCCCCGGCCCGCGGCCTGCGCTGGCTGGACGTGGGCTGCGGCAACGGCGCCTTCACCGAGCTGTTCGCCACGCGCTGCGCGCCGGCCGCGATTGCCGGCATCGATCCGGCCGAGCCCGTGCTCGACTATGCGCGCTCGCGGCCCGCGCTGCGCGGCGCGCGCCTGCTGCAGGGCGATGCGATGGCGCTGCCCTTCCCCGACGCCAGCTTCGAGGTGACGGTGATGCCGCTGGTGATCTTCTTCGTGCCCGATCCGGCGAAGGGCGTGGCCGAGATGGCGCGCGTGACCGCGCCCGGCGGCCTGGTCACGGCCTATGGCTGGGACATGATCGGCGGCGGCTTTCCCTACAGCGCGGTGCGCGACGAGCTCTGCGACATGGGCTTCACGCCGCCGGAGACGCCGAGCCGCGATGCCTCGCAGCCCGACGTGATGCGCGGCCTGTGGCAGGCCGCGGGCCTCGCGGACATCCGGTCGCGCACGTTCACGGTCGAACGCACCTTCGCGGATTTCGACGACTACTGGACGACGGTGCTGGGCGGCCCGGCCACCAGCGGCACGCTGCGCACGCTGCGGCCGGAGTCGATCGCGGAACTGCAGGCGCGGCTGCGGCGGCGCCTGCCGGCCGACGCCGCGGGGCGCATCACGTACCGCGCGCAGGCCACCGCCATCAAGGGCGTTGCACCGGCATGAAGACGGCGGCGAAGGCCACGCTGGGCACGCTGTGGATGCTGGGTGTGGGACTGGCGCCGGTGTGGGTTGCCACGGGCATGGTCATCACGGGTGGCGCAAAGGCGCACCAGTCGTCGGATTACTGGGCCGTGGCGCCCTGGACGATCGTGATCGGTATCGTTTTTTCCGGAGTGTCGCTGGTCGTGGCAGGCGTCACGCTGGCCACCTTCCTGCTCGCCAGGGGTGGCGCAGGGCGCAAGTTCGCGCTGGCATCACTGGTGTTCGCGGTGTGCGTCGTCTTGGTCGCCGGCGATGGCGCGCAGCGCTGGCATCGAAAGCAGGTACAGGACGCCGACCAGCGCAGCCTCGAGCAGGCGGGGGCCGAATACGTGCGCCAGCATCCGCTGGTGATCAGGCGGCTGGGGCCGGCGGTGAGCGTCTTCCTTTCCGAGCGCAGCGCCAGCGACGCGGTCGGCGTGCCGCTGGACTACACCTATGCTGTCCGCCCGCAAGCCGACCTCAAGCACTACCAGGAAGCCGTTGTCGCCGTCACCCGCACTCCGTCCGGTCCGCGATTCCATCTGCGCTGCGTCGTGACCGACGAGGCCTTCCGCAATCGCGACGCCTTCAGCGATGCCTGCCATCCGAAGTTCGACCCGCGCCATGCGCCATCGACACCCGACGCGGTCGAACTGGCCGAATAACGCCCATGCATCCGCGCGCCGTCGAGCTGATCGCCACCCTGGGCCTGAAGCCGCACCCCGAAGGCGGCCACTACACCGAGGTGTTCCGCTCGACGCGCCGCGTGCAGACACCGCGCGGCGAACGCAGCGCGCTGACCAGCATCGATTTTCTGCTCGCGCGCGGCGGCTTCTCCGCCTGGCATCGCGTGCATGCGGACGAGGCCTGGCACCTGCTCGAAGGCCAGCTGCTGCTGCACGTGGTGCCGGCGGACTGCACGCGCATCCAGACCATCGCGCTCGGCGCAGCCATGCGCCGCCACGTGGTGCCGGCCGGCGCGTGGCAGGCCGCGGAAGCGGTGGGTGAGCTGGCTTATGCAGGCGCCACGGTCGGCCCCGGCTTCGAATTCGCAGACTTCTCCTTCGGCCGCGATGATGGCAGGCTGTGCGCGGCGCTGCCGCTGCTGGCACCGGAACTGATGCGGCTGCTGTAACGTTGCGGGAGGATTCATGCCTGAAGGTGTTGTCAGGGAGGAGCTGCCCGGCGGGGAAGTCCGCCTGCTCGATGCCGCCTGCACGTTCACCTTCCTGCGCCTGCGACCAGGCGCGATGCTGGTGAAGATCGCCGGACACGACCGGGGCCAGTTTGGCACGCGCGCGCTCGATGAAGTGCGGCTGGAGATATTGCGCAACCGCCCGCTGGAGCTGTTTGTGGATGCGCGCGAGGCCGTGGCTGCGGCGACGAGCGTCAGTGCCGAATGGACGCGTTTTTTCGAACTGAACCGCGAGCATCTGCGGCGGGTGTGCGTGCTGGTGGGCTCGAAGGTGCTCTACCTGACAGTGGCCATTGCGCAGCATCTCTCCAGGACCGGCAATCTCATCCAGATCCTTTCCGACGCGGAGATCTTCGACGCGCAGCTTGCCGGCGCCGCGGTCAGTGGCCCGCGGCCGGCGTGAACTGCAGATACGCGATGCGGTTGCCACCGCCGTCCGCCACGTACAGCCGGTCGACCAGATGCCGCGGTGGCTGGCGATCGCTGCCGGCGGAAAGGCCCGCGGCGCGCGCGCCATCGCCCAGCGCGAACTCGGTAATGCTCCCGTCCGGCGTCACGCGGCCGAGCCGCGCGCCCAGCGTGAACCACACATTGCGGTCCGGCCCCACCGCGATGTTGATGGGCGAAGGCGTCTTCTGCGCCAGCGGGTACTCGGTGACCTTGCCGTCCAGCGTGATGCGGCCGATGCGCCCGCCGTCGGGCTGCATGCCATCCATCGAGCCGGAGAGCTCCACGAACCACATCGCGCCGTCGGCGCCGGCGGTGATGTCGCCCGGCCCGCTGTTCGGGCGCGGCAGCGCGAATTCGGTGATCGCGCCGGCCGGCGTGATGCGCGCGATGCGGCTGGCGCGGAATTCCGACACCCAGATGTTGCCGTCCGGCCCCGCGGCCAGTGCGCGCGGGCCGCTGTCGGGCGTGGGCAGCGCGAATTCGGTGATCGCACCAACCGACGTGATGCGGCCGACCTTGCCGCCGGCGAATTCGCCGAACCAGATGTTGCCGTCGCCGCCAAGCGCGATGGCGCGCGGCTGCGAGGCCCTGGTGGGAATCTCGAACTCGGCCAGCTCGCCCTTCGGCCCGATGCGCCCCATGCGGTTGCCGCTGTGCTCGGAGAACCACATGTTGCCGTCGGCGCCCGCCGCGATGATGCGTGGCGCGCTGTTGGGGTGCGGCAGCTCGAAACCCGCGTAGCCGCTGCCGTCGGGATTCATGCGGCCGATGCGGTTGCCGCTGCTCTCGGTGAACCACAGTGTGCCGTCCCGCGCCACGGAGATCGTGGTCACTCCGCTGTTCGCATGGGGCAGTGGCAGGCCGTGCACGGCGCCATCGGTCGCAAGGCCGGCGCCGATGCTGGCGCAGGCCGCCACGACCAGCGCGACGCCGGGCGCGCACATTACAAAACGGTAGCGCATGACTGGCAGACCCCTCGTTGGCCGCAGGCGCCTATAATGGCCCAAACGGTTGCCGCGAGTGGAGCCATGCCGGATAGCGACAAAGACAAGGAGCACAAGCCCAGCGGCCATGTCCTCCATGACAAGGGCGGCCGCGCGGTATGGCAGTGGGCGATCGATTCCGGCAAGACCGTCATCGACTCCACATCGCGGCTGATGAAGAAACTCGACATCTCGCACCTGCGGCTGCTGGAGGACGAAGAACGGGAAGCGCTCGGACCTGCCGACGAGGAGCAGAGTTCCGGGGAACCGCCGGGCAAGTCGCCGACCCGGGGAGGCGCGCCGGCAGGCAATTCCGCCGACATGAACCGCGGCTTCAATCCTTACGACAGCCGCGCGCCAGCCGCCCGCGGCCCGGCGCAAGCCGGGCAGAAGTCATCGCCCGCGCAACGCGCCGCATTGCCGGCGGGACCTGCGGAAAAAAAGCGGCCCGGATTCCTGGCGCGGCTCTTCGGTCGCGGGCGCTGACAGGAACACCGCGCCGCACGCGCAGCGCTCAGTCTTCGGCGGCAAATCCCCGGCACACTGCCGCAAGCTTGTTGCCGTCCGGGTCGCGCACGTAGGCGGCGTAGAAATCCGGGTTGTACTGCGGGCGCAGGCCCGGCGCGCCCTCCGAGCTGCCGCCATTGGCCAGCGCCGCCGCATGGAAGGCGCGCACCTCGGCCCAGCTGGCCGCGCGCAACGCCACCATCGTGCCGTTTCCCGGATGCGGGGGCCTGCCATCAAAAGGCTTGCACACCCACAGCGCCTGCTGGATGCGGCCGTGCTGCTCGTACAGGCCCCAGCCTGCCCATTGTTCCCAGTCCGGCTCGCCGGTGGTGTCGCAGCGCGCATGTCCCAGCGTCGCCATCACCGCATCATAGAAACGCGTGGCGCGGGCGAAATCGCCGGTGCCCAGACAGATGTAGGTGAACATGCCGGCAGCATCGTACTATGCGCCGCATCGTCCAACCGATAACCGGCGCAGCGGGGACAACATGGATGCGACTCGATCATTCGCCGGCTGCGCGGCGCTGGCCTTGCTGTCATGGCTGCCGGCCTGCTCGAAGCAGGCGCCACCTGCGCCCGCGGCCGGGCAGGTGGACGCCGCCCGCATTGCCGCGGCGGAAAACAATGCCGAGTGGCTGACCGTCGGCCGCACGTATTCCGAACAGCACTACAGCCCGCTGGCACAGATCAACCGCGACAACGTGAAGACGCTCGGCCTCGCCTGGTACTACCAGTTCGACGCCAACACCGACCGCGGCATGGAAGCCACGCCGGTGGTCGTCGACGGCACGCTGTATGTCTCCACCAGCTGGTCGAAGGTGGCCGCGTTCGATGCGAGGACCGGCGCGCTGAAATGGCTGTACGACCCGCAGGTGGATGGCCAGAAGGCGCGCGAGGCCTGCTGCGACGTGGTGAACCGCGGTGTTGCCGTGTGGCAGGGCAAGGTCTACGTCGGCGCGCTGGATGGCCGGCTGATCGCGCTCGATGCCGGCACCGGCAAGCCGGTGTGGTCGGTGCAGACCACCGATCCTGCGTGGCCGTACACCATCACCGGCGCGCCGCGCGTCGCCAAAGGCAAGGTGTTCATCGGCAATGGTGGCTCCGAGCTGGGTGTACGCGGCTATGTCTCTGCCTACGACGCCGGCACGGGCGCGCTGTCCTGGCGCTTCTACGTAACGCCGAACCCGTACAACGAGCCCGACAACGCGGTCTCCGACAAGCCGCTGGCGGAGCTCGCGCGCAAGACCTGGTCCGGCAAGGGCTGGAAGCAGACCGGCGGCGGCGGCGCTTCCTTCGATGCCCTCGTGTACGACCCGGTGACCGACCTGCTGTACATCGGCACCGGCAATGGCTCGCCATGGAGCTACCAGGCGCGCTCGGACAGCAAGGGCGACAACCTGTTCCTCTCCTCCATCGTCGCGGTGAAGGCCGACACCGGGGAGTATGTGTGGCATTACCAGGAAACTCCCGGCGACAGCTGGGATTACACGGCCACGCAGCCCATCATGACCGCGGACCTCACCATCGACGGCGCAAGGCACCACGTACTGATGCAGGCGCCGAAGAACGGCTTCTTCTATGTGCTCGATGCAGCCACCGGCAAGCTGCTTGCGGCGGACAAATACGCGGCGGTGAACTGGGCCGAAAAGGTGGACCCGGCCACCGGCCGCCCATCGATCGATCCGCGCGCGCGCTACGCCAACGGCAAGCCCACCGAGCTTTCCGTCGGCCCCAATGGCGGCCACATCTGGCAACCCATGGCCTTCGATCCGCAGGAAGCGCTGGTCTACATCCCGGTGCACCGTGAATCCTTCAGCTACCAGAACGATCCGCGGTGGCAGTTCGTGCAGGGCCGCTGGAATCTCGCGCAGGGTCCCCTCGCCGGCTTCAACCAGCCGCGGCCACCGCCGCCACCGTTCAAGCTGTCGGCCGCGGGCGAGGCCGCGCTCGCGAAACTGCCGGCCGCGGGCGGCTTCCTGGTTGCGTGGGATCCCGTCGCACGACAGGCGCGCTGGACGGTGCCGCAGGGCACGGTATGGAACGGCGGGGTGGTCGCCACCGCCGGCGGCCTGGTGTTCGGCGGCGCCGACGCCACCTTCAACGCCTACGATGCGAAGAGCGGCCAGACGCTGTGGACCGACAGAACCGCCGCGGCGGTGATGGCCGGACCGGCCACTTACGAAATCGACGGCGAGCAGTACATCGCGGTGACGGTGGGCTATGGCGGCGCCAACGCGATGATCGGCGGCCGCTTCCCGCGCCGGCCGGACCGGCTGTATGTGTACAAGCTCGGCGGCACCGTAAAGGCGCCGGACTTCGCACCGTTCGAACCGCTGGCGCCGCTGGATTTCACCCGGGTCACCGGCTCGCGCGGCAATGTGAAACGCGGCGGCGAGCTGGTCGGCCAGTGGTGCCTGTCCTGCCACATCGGCGGTGTCTACACGCCGGATCTCACGCGCTCGCCCGCGCTGTACACCTGGAAGGGCTTCGCGGACATCGTGCACGACGGCGCGCTGAAATCCCGCGGCATGGCAGGTTTCGCGAAGTGGCTGAACTTCGACGACGTGGAAGACATCCGCGCCTACTGGCTCGACCAGGCGAAACAGGCGCAGGCGGCGGCGAAATAATGGCGTGGCGCAGTGGCATGGCGGCATTGCCGGGCCTGCTGCTGGCGGGCCTCGCGCCGCTGGCGCACGCCGAAGCGCAGTTCGCGGTCGCCACCGGCCTGCGCTGCAGCGCCTGTCACGTCAGCTCGGATGGCGGCGGCATGCGCAACCAGCGCGGCACGCTGTGGGGACAGACCGAACTGCCGGCGCGTTCCTTCGGCACGAATGAGGATTCCTGGACCGGCGAGCTGGACCGCCACGTCGCGCTGGGCGCGGACCTGCGCGGCGGCCTGACGTGGCTGGATGCCAAAAGCTCCGCCGCCCGCTCCTCTTTCGACGTGTCGAGCCTGCACACCTATCTGGACCTGCGGCCGATTCCCGAGCTGTTCGCGCTGTATGTCGATGAGCGCCTCGCGCCCGGCACCGCGAGCAATGCCGAGGCGTATCTGCGCACCTGGACCACGGGACGCAGCTTCTACCTGAAGGCCGGCCAGCTGTACCTGCCCTATGGCATCCGCCTGCTGGATGATGACGCGTTCATACGCGCGGCAACCGGAGTCGGCTCCGACATGCCGGACCGCGGCTTGGAAACCGGCTACGAGGGCGAACACTGGACCACGCAGTTCGCGCTGACCAATGGCAGCGGCCCGGCCGCCGAAACGGACAACGGCAAGCAGTGGACGCTGCGCACCGAGTACGTGGCGCACGGCTGGCGCGCCGGCGCCAGCCTGGACCTCAACGAGCATCCCGGCGGCACGCGCCGCATGCAGAACGTGTTCGGTGGACTGAGCACCGGGCCGGTGGCCTGGCTGGGTGAACTGGACTACATCGTCGACAACG
>Ga0335083_10011238_pt1 | contig 10769 bp, 10 predicted proteins | sample Lox_Sample_42_FD_206716 | JGI IMG/M metagenome (GOLD analysis project Ga0335083, IMG submission 206716) | Soil microbial communities from Loxahatchee National Wildlife Refuge, Florida, United States - Lox_Sample_4.2 | ecosystem: Environmental > Terrestrial > Soil > Wetlands | place: USA... | reverse complement strand
AGGGTAAGCGCGATCGCGCATTACTGCTTCTGGCTTACGCCCTGATGGCTCGCCGCTCCGAGCTGGTTGCTCTGAACGACAGCAACCTCGAACGTCATGACGACGGCTCCTTGACCGTCCGGTTCATGCGTACCAAGACGAATGCGGAGAGCGAGAACCATCTGCCGCCTTCGATTGCCTCGATTCTCGAGGAATGGATTGCAGTCCGCCCCGGTACCGGGTCGGCGCTATTTGTCCGGCTGGATCGGGCTGGCGAAACACAGCGACTGTCGGCGGGATCCGTGGCGGACATCATGCGTCGGGCACTACGGAGAGCCAAGGTTGACCTCGATGTGCAGGACATCGGTAGCCACTCGGCGCGAATCGGCGCAGCCTATGACTTGGCTTTGGCTGGAGCAGCGGACTCAGCCATCATGCGCGATGCGGGTTGGAAGACTCCCCACATGGTTGCGCTCTACACGCGCGGCGCCCGTGCACGCGAAGGCGCCCTGGCGAACCTTCTCCGAGGCAAGGAACAAGCCGAGTAAGCGATGACACAGAAAGTCCACGCCGGCTACCTTGCAGAAGTTGCCAATGTACGAAGGGACTTGTGGTCAACCCTGGCCGGCTGCCGGGTACATCACGCTCAACACGGCGTGGGTGCATTGCTCCGCAATGAAGGTGCCGAGGCGAATGTGCTCGTCAGGTTTGGCAAGACTTGCATTGCCATCGGCATTCGCGCGCTCTACAACGGCCAGACCTCGATCGAACTGACGGACAAGTTGCTCCGGTTGCTGTCGAAGGACCTCGCCGCGGTCAACACCGGGAAGGTAGACCGCTTCCATATTGATCACCTTCGTGCCAAGGGCCAGCTCATTGCCAGGGAGGAAAGGAAGAGGAAGAAGAGCGGAAAGAACACCGCCAATGCCCGGGTCATCGGAAGAAAGCCCAAGGCTACCAAGAAGAAGAATAAGACCAAGGCCAAACCCCGGTACCAGGACATAATGACGCGCGGTAAACGTCTTCCCGGCTCTTATGGAACCGGCAAGAGGCGCTAGTCTCTACACGCAACCCCGATTAGGTCTTCTCAGCGTTCCATCCTATGCGATTGTGCACGCTGCCGTTCTACTCGCTCCTGTCGCTGTTCTTCTTGCTTCTCGCTATGCAACGCGCTGCGTGTCCGCGAATGTCGCTCGAGCTCGGCCACAGCACTGGTCTTGTCTCCAGGCAGGCGTTCCAGACGCTTTTGCAGATCCTCCCGCGAGTCCGTGTAGATCGACAGTTCTGCCCGGTGCCGGCTGATCGCCACCAGGAACGCCTTCTGGGTCAGAAGCTTGCCACTGTCGCTGTCCAGGTTCGCGATCGCGCGCTGTGCAGTCTGGCCCTGGGAGCGGTACACCGTGCTGGCATAGGCATGCGTCCAATGCTGGCCTTGTGAAGCATCCGTGTCCACAACCACCGTCGTGCCATTCGTGCGTTGGAATGTGGTGCTGTCCCGACTCAGTGCCCTCACCGTCAATAGCTCACCATTCTTCAGGTCGTACTCGCGGCTGTTGCGCAGCCATCGTACCTGCTCGCCCGCAGCGAGCGTCGTGGCGCGAGGCTCATAGGCGGCCACTGGGAACTGCTTGCGCGGCGCATCCCGTCTGGGATCCCATTCAATGGCAGTTGTCTCTCCGTCTCGCACCAACGTCGCGCAGCCTTGCTCCAGATCCACCTGCTTCACGCGCAGGTATTCACCCGATCGGATTTCCAGGGAACGGACGGCGGCCGGAAAATGCAGTACCTGTCCCACTCGATAGTGCTGGATCTCGCGTGTATCGGCGCGAAGCCCTGACACCTTCTCCAGCGTCAAGCGCGAGCGCTCGCCGACCAGCTTGCCCTCATTTCTCAACACATCCCGGGCAGCCTCATTGAGGATCCTGCGATCCTCATGGCGGGAGGTCAGCAACAGAGTGCCTTCACGATCCTCGGGCTTCTCAGCCCACTGCCGGATCATTGCGGCGAGCCGTGTCTTGCGATTCTCCACGGTCTTGATGCGCTCTCCCAGCTGCTCCAGTGCGCCGCGGACATTGCCATCAATGACAGCGCGGATGGCGGCGAGATCCTCTGGACTTCTTTGTCGCAGGATCTGATCCATCTCGACATGCTTCATGCCCTTCTCGAGCAACAGGTCGAACGGGCGTCCGGCTTCAATCGGCGAGAGCTGCTTGTTGTCTCCCACGAAAAGGACCTGCGCTTCCTTCGCTTTGGCGGCCCAGATCAGCCGTGAGAGCAGTGAGTTGGGCAACTGGGAGGCCTCATCGACCACCCACAGTTCGCGCGGCTGCAGGATGCGCTCCCACCAATGCACCTCGCCCCGCTGGATGCGGACGAGCTCGGGACCAATCTCGCGCAAGAGCCTGTGGATGGTGGAGGAGCGGATGCCCGCTTCGGTCTCCAGATTCTTCGCTGCGGCCGCATTCTGCGCCATGCCGCGCACCCGCCAGCCGTGCTTCTCGGCCGCGCGTGCCACCACGGCCATCATGGTGGTCTTGCCGGCACCAGGTCGACCCAGCACAGCCTTGAACTGTTCATCCGAACCCAGCGTGAACTTGACCGCCTCGCGCTGACCCGCCGTCAGGTACGCTTCGGCGCCAGCGGCCACTGCGGCGGCCCGCCCTGAGGCGACCGGTTTGCTCGTCGAGCCCAGCACGGCTTCAATCGCACGCTGCTCCTGGAACCTGGCCCGGGGTGTCGTCCAGCGGCGTTGATCTCCGTCATCCGCTCGGATCAGCTCCTTGTCATGGGCGGCCGTCCGAACGGCTGCTTCTGCCTCATCAATGCCTGCCCTGCCGAGCGATAGGCGCAGGGCATGCCGAAGCAGTTCCCCATGGCCAAAGACGGCTTCGGGTTCGGCGGCTCGCTCCTTGGCCTCGCGAACAGCCTCGTCAATCTGCAGACCTTCAGGTGCTGCGGTCGGTCCTCGTGCTTCGGCTTCCTGACGCCAGCTGTCAGGGTCGATGCCACGCAGGCTGGCGGCTTCACGCCAGCGTTCCTGCAACTCACGATGTGGCGTGTCCTTCTTGCTTGGGCGGGTGTAGAGCGCCGCCTTGGCGGCAAGTTCGGAGCCCGTCAGGCCGCGGTCCCTCAACCACGCGCCCACCTGCGCGCGGCGTGTGGACAGTGCCTGGCGGTAGCTCTCCGGAATCTCCCGCAGCTCGAACGTCCCATCCTTGCCATTCACATCGAGGCTGTATCCGAGCGCCAGTGCTTCACGCGCCAGCTCGTTGCGATAGATCTGGCCGGCCACCATCTTGTTGCGAAACAGCTCGATGGAGTGCAGCGAGCGCCAGGCTCCTTGCGTGTCTTCCGTGGCGTTCATCACCACCGAATGGGTATGCAGGGAGGGGTCCTGGTTGCGCGAGGTGTGGTGAGTGAACCGGGCCACCACCATGGAGCCGGTCCCTTCGAACACCTGCCCCTGGCTGGTTCGCTGCCGGGTGCCCAATGCGTTGTCCTCGACCCACTGCAGCGCCGTCCCGACGGCCCGGTCATGGGCGGCCCGCAGGCGCTCATCGCCACCGATCTCCACCAGGATCGACACGGACTTCGGGGCCGAGAAGGTCAGATCCCAGCCCGGCGTGTGCTCGATCTCACCGTCCTTCCGGCGCCCCAGCACGATGCCATTTGGCAGATAACCCGCGAGTAGCTCGCCGAACAGTGCCTTGTCGACGCTGCCGGTCAGGCCCAGTGCGGCGGCGCCCCGACCACCCCACTGCCCCTGGACGTCGCCGCCTTCCCGGCCTTCCGCTCCTTCTCCGGCCGCCGGATCCGGCGCGTAGTAGTCATCCTTCTCGTAGTAGCGGGCGGCGTCGCCCGCGCTGCGGACCAGGCCGATGGAAAGCATGGCCTACGCCTCCTCCGAGACTTGTGAGACGACCTGCATCTCCTGCGGCAGCACCGTTCCGGTCGGAGGTGGAGCTGGCCTTGCGCGTGACGTGGACTGCTCGCCGGACTTCTTCTTGCTCGGTTCCTTCCTGCGCGGTTGCGCTGCCGTAGGCTTCTTCGCGGTGTCACTGGACGGCTTCGTCTTCGCGGTCGAGTTGGCTTCCGAGTCCTCGTCGTGAACCTCCGGTAGCAACGTGGTGTTCTCGCCCGGGATGAACGCCGGGGTGATGCTGCGCGGGGATTGGTAGCGGAAGCTGAATCGGACGCCGGGTACCGTCAGCCCACCGGGCAGTCCACCACCCAGGCGCAGGAACCCGGCCATCGGTGGCAACGACATGATCTCGGACTCCAAGACCAGAGGCCGCAACTTGCGCTGGTTCGACAGCGATACCCCATCCCGGATCTCGTTGGAACCGTAGGACAGTCCGGTATTGGATTCCATGATCTCGGCCTGGCCGAACGCGTCGGCCAGCCATTTCGCTGACTGCGGGTCCTTCTGCAGCATGCCGACCCAGGTGTTGCACAGGTTTGTGATGGTCTGCGCGCCGGTCGGACCGTAGCGATCCTGCAGCTGTGAGAGGCCCTGGATGGCGAGCACCGCGCACCCGCCGTGCTTGCGTGATCGCGCGAGGAAATCCTCCAGCGACGGGATCTTCTGCAGCGCCGGCAACTCGTCGATGACCAGCCACACACGCCGGCTCTGCGACGGTGGCAGGGACAGCAGTGCATTGGTCAGCACCTCCAGCCACATGGACAGCAGCGGCCGCACCGAGGCGAGCTGGGCGTCGGCAGCATTCAGGAACAGCCATTCGTCCGACCGCTCGGCAGCCACCCATTCGCGGAGTCGAAAAGGCGTTCGCTCCAGGGGCAGGTAGCGCAGCGCCGAGACGTAGTTCGCCACATTGCTGCGCACCGATATCGCTGTCTTCTCCGAGTTCGGATCCAGCAAGGGACCCGCCGGCGTACGCTCCAGGAACTCGTACAGGTTCTGCAGCGGCGCGATGGTGAGCATGTAGATGAGGAACCGGATCTTCGCCCGGTCGCGGTCCTTGCACTTGCGCACCGCGGCCGAGAACACCTTGCGCGCTGAGTCGTTCCAGAACGGATCGGTGGTGGTCAGCGAGGGGGATATCAGCGCCGCGGCCAGGGCGTCGTAATCGTAGATGTGGGGACAGTCCCCCCACATGTCCCAGGTAGGACAGCGCGCATCAAAGGGATTCAGGACGGTGTCCTTGCCCTCACGATAGAACGCGCTGATGAAGTCCCCGCTGGGCGAGAAGCACACCACCCGATCACCGCGGCGACGCACTGCGCGGAGCAACTCCAGCAACGTCTGGGTCTTGCCCGAGCCCGTCGTCCCGGCGACCAGGATGTGCGCCGTCTCGCTGCCGGCGATGAGTGGGACTCCCGCCAACGTCAGATCGCTCGCCACCTTCGCCTGCTTCAACAGGCGCGCGGCGTCCTGCCCCGTGAGGATCTGGCCGCCCCGCAGCAGCCGGTCCTGTCGCTGGACCCAGCCGGTGCGGTAGATGAACCACAGAATGCCCAGGAACAGGCTCACCAGCATGACCAGCGAGGTCATGAGGGCGCCCACGGCGCTGGTCACGGTGCGACGCCAGATACGCGCAATGCTGGGAGAGTCGAGGACTTCTCTGACCGTTGTCTGGATCTCCGTGCCATCGCGCCGGCGCACCACCATCACGCCATCTTCATCGCGCAGCAGCGCGCTGCGGGCATGCGCGATCGCGTACTGGACGGCGACGTAACGCTGGTAGCTCTCGGTGCGATAGAAGAAGAGCGCCACTGCCAGCAGCACCAGAATCAGCAGCAGTACGTGGGCGAACTTGCGGATGACCTGGCCCAGCATCCGGAAGAAGTGGATGAGCAGTTGCCCGCCCCGCGTCACGTCCCCGATGGTGCTGGTGTGCAGCAGGCTCATGCCGCGCGCTCACCCTGCTTGCCAAGCTTCCTTGCCTGCGCCGGACCACCGATGGCCAGGCTCTCGCGGAACATTCCGGCGTCCTCGGTGGCCTGGCGGCGCGCGAGTTCCACCGCCCGCCCGTAGTCCTTAGGCTGCGCATCGAGCATCTTCACGCGCTGGCAAGCGACTGCCTCGGCCGACAGGGCCTGCTGCACCTGCAGGTGTCCCAGCAGCCGCCGGAAGCGCTCGGCCTCCCGCTGCTCCAGCGACTCGGCCAGCCCCTGCAACTGCTCGATCTGCTCGCTGCAGGCCTCAACGGCCCGGATGATCTGCTCGGTCTCGGTCCGTGCCTCGCGGTCCAGACCCTTCGCCACCAGATAGGCAATGGTGTCGCTGACATCGCGCCGGCGCAGGCCCGCCAGGCGCACGACCTCCTCGGCCAGCAGCGGGTCGATCCGGAATGCCAGTCGCGTCTTCTTTTCCGCCATGTAAGGCCTCGTGACAAGAGCATCGGCCTGATATATACATGTATTCACTCGATGGCGCTAGATTCACAGAGAGAGGCTGTAACTCACTGATTCTTGGACCCCCGTCAGGTGGTATCCGATCGGACACCGCCCCGTAGCCACCGGCAACTTGACGCGCAATCAAGTACTTGCGCGGCCTCCGGTGCCCGGCACACCTGTGCATCAGGTGTGAGAGATCGACGGGACCCGCAGCGCGGGGAAGGCAGCTATTTGGAGAAGTGCCCCAGGCACTCACAGTTTGGAACGTCGGGACAACCCGGATTGCAAACCGCCGTGAACACGGCAGGCAATCCGCCAGCAAGAGGAGAGGAAGATGGCGAAGAAACAGACCGCAGGATTGGTGAAAAAGCCGCGCTACGTCACGCGCCGCTTCGACCTAAAACATACGACCGCTGCCGCCGCCGATGCACTCACGGAGCGACTGAAGCGCGATGCGCCGGAGCTTTCCTTCGACTTCGACGCAGTGGTGGATGAGGCACTGACCGAACGGATCACGCAGGCCAACCAGGAACTGGACCAGCGCGCCGCCGGGGTGACCTCATGAACGCGCCAGCTTCTCCGCCGGACGGACCCGCGTCCGAGCCGCTGGCCGCGATGATCTTTGCCTGGCTGAAGGACCAGGAGACTCGGCGCGGTCAGGAAGCCCGGCGCGAACGCCGCTGGCGCAATGCGCGCGCGGTGTTCCTCGCGCTGTCCTTACTGGCCGGCCCGCTGTTGCTCGCGAGTCTCGGCCGAAGCGCCGACTCCCCCAAGGTGGGACCAGACTACGTGGCGCTGGTACGCGTGAATGGCGTCATCGCTGCCGATAACCCGGCCAATGGCGTCAGGATTAGCCAGGCGCTGGAACGCGCCTTCAACGACCGGCAGGCCAAGGGCGTCGTGCTCGCCATCAATTCCCCGGGCGGCTCGCCGGTACAGGCGGCCATGATCCGTGACCGGCTGGTGATGCTGCGCGAGGCGCATCCGAACACCAAGGTGTGGGCGGTCGGCGAAGACATGCTCACCAGCGGCGCCTACTTCATCGCAATGGGCGCCCCGAATGTCTGCGTCAACCGCAGCACCGTCACCGGCAGCACCGGCGTAATCCAGGATTCCTGGGGCCTGGACAAAGCCATCGACAAACTCGGTATCGAGCGGCGCGTGTTCACCGCCGGCGCCGCCAAGAACCGCATGGATATGTTCCAGCCGCTGACCGAGGAAGATCGACGCCACGCCCGAGACATGCTCGATGCCATCCACGAGCACTTCAAGGATGTCGTGCGCAGCGGCCGCGGCGCACGGCTGAAGCGCCCCGAAGCAGCGCTGTTCACCGGCGACTACTGGACCGGCGATGTGGCGTTGGAGTACGGCCTGGTCGACCGACTGTGCAACCTGCAAGACGTGCTGGTGGAAGAGTTCCGGGTGCCTGATGCCAAGGATTACACCCCAAGGCCGACGCTGTTCGAGGCCATGTCCAGCGCCATCGGAACCGAGGTTCGTACACACTTCGGAACGGCGCATGTGCCACCAGGTGGCCCTCAACTGCTACCTCAACTGTGAGGCACTTCTCATTGTGATGGCGCGCGATCCTCAGGCAGCCTGTTTCCGTGAACCCTCCCGCGCTGCCATCTGGACCCTTCGGCAAGAATCTGCCGCTAAACCAAGGGAAGGTACGGTCATGCACAAGGTCACGACGCTGGTCTGCGTTGCTGCGACTCTGGTCCTCTCCGGATGTGCCAGCGGGTACAGCCAGTTCTACCGCGCCGCGGATGGATCTTCGCCTGAACTACTCGCACAGCGTCGGGTGGCCCCCGCGCCGAAGGAACCAGCAGTTGATCATATCGGTCAGGTGACCGACGACATCTGGACCGCCTATGCACGGCATGGCTACGTCGCGATTGGCCAGTCGGCTTTCAACAGCGGCCGGCCCGAACCGGAAGCCAATGCGGTGGCGCAGGCACGCAAGGTGGGCGCTGATCTGGTGATCATCATCGACCCGCGCTATACGGGCTCGACCACAAGCTCGATTCCCCTCACGGTTCCCAAGACCACCACTTCGTACACCACAGCGAACGCGACGGCATATGGTGCCGGCGGAACCGTCAATGCCTACGGCAATGCCACCACCACAACCTACGGAACGCAAACGACCTACATCCCCATGACGGTTCATCGTTCCGACTATGGAGCCGTGTACCTAGTGAAGTTGAAATACTCCTTCGGCGCACGCTTCGATGATCTTTCCGACGCCCAGCGTCAGCAGCTCAAGTCCAATCACGGTGCAGTTTTGAAGCTGATCGTGAATGACACTCCGGCGTTTCGCGCGGACTTCCTGCCGGGTGACATTGTCGTGGCGGTAGATGACGCGCCAACGTACAACTCCGCGGAGTTTCAGCGACAGCTGGAGTCGAGCGCCGGCAAGACGATCAATGTGACCATCGTCCGTGATGACCAGCGCCTTTCGAAAAGCGTGACGCTCGGCCAGTATTGAATGTGGCGGCATATCGCCGCCCCTTCGCGATCAGCCCCGTAAAGGATCTCAGTCCTTCAGTTCCGGTCGCCACGCGTGCACGACGCGGGTGAATTGCTCCCCATAGCCCAGCGCGTCGGGGTATGACCCACAGCGGGCGGCTAGGGCAAAGACGACGATCATGTCCTCGACGATGGCGCTGTCCACGCCCCACGCCGTGGTGATGTCGAAACCGCCGCAGCTGCCGGAGTTCCACCACGCGAGCAGGAAGTCCGCCACGCGCCGGCTCTGACCGGTATCGCGCGCCGCGATTTCCAGCAGTCGCTGCAGCGCCTCGTGTTCCTTGGTTGTGACCTTGAAGTGCCGGACGGTGGTCATGGGAGCGTCTCTGGGGAACCAGCAGCGATTGAACCATGGCTGGGCCGCGGGCGCGATACGCCCGGCCCCGCCAGGAAACCACACCTACGCCATGCGGGTCACCCGGAGCGAGCCGGGTCCACCCGCCTCTTGAGGTCGGCGAGCCAGCCAGCGCTCGATGGCGCTGGCAAGTTCGTAGCTGTCGCGGATCGCGGGATGGTCCCCGACGTGCCCCAGCCGGAACCTCGGCCGGGCATTGAGCGCCCCGAGCGTGATGCGCAGCAACGCCTCGACATCCGGCTCCGCGTCCTCCGGGACCGCGGCGCTCATGCGCCCTCCGCCAGCGCGAGCGCTTTACGGGTCAGGCGGTGCACCGGAAGGCGCACGAACCCGGACGGGATGGATCCCACCGGATCCGGCTCGAGTACACCGCCAGCGATCAACACGGCAAGCAGCCCTTCGTTCTCCGAGTAGTCCTTCACCGCGACACAGCCGGTCGGAACCGGCACTTGAACCGCCCGCGTAGCATCGGTCCAGGGTTCGCCATCGAGGGTTTCCAGCAGGATGGCGCGCTGGCCGTTGCGGTAGGTCTCAAAGCGCACGCGCAGGGGTTCGTTCATCCCGTGACGGTTGTCGATGATCTGCATCGGAGTGTTCATAGCGTAGTCCTTCGTGAGACGGCGGGGATTTCCGCCGCGGTCTCACCTGCACGCCGCAGCGCAAGCTGTCAGGGCCGCGCGTCAGCGCGCTCGCGAGCACGCCCCGCAGGGGCGCGCGCAGGCCTTGACGGCGAGAACGGCGTGGTAGCGTGGGCGCGGACGGAAATGCACCCGATTCTTCAGGCCGGAGAACTGCGCGAGCTACCCGCGCAGCAACTTGAGACGATCCACTCGCACCGGTGGCCTGGTCTTCAGTGTGAACGTCAGCATGCCGGCACTGTCCTGTGGCCAGCCCAGCACATGGTAGGTCTCTCCCGTGGCCACCTCGATGAGACAGCGATGCGAGTCGAGGTACACCCACTCGGCGCGCTCGGCGCGCGCCTGCGCAAGCACCTTGTGCTTCAACACCGGCTCGGGCTCGGCAAACCAGGGCACCTGCCGCTCTTTGGCGGGTTTGAACACCACCTCCGGCCGGGCTGCGGCGCCACTCGCGGCCGAAGGCCCGCGATAGCGCCAGCCATCCGGCAACGGCGCACGCCCTGCCGGCGCCGGTCGGACCGTCTCGACGACGGGTGTTGGAACTCGCTTCTGAGTTTGCGGCCGAGGTGCGGCAGCGACCGGCGCTTGGCTCTTCACCAATGACTGCAGGTATGTCGACGCCTTCGCCACCGGCGTGTAGCGCATCAGCCGCTGCAGCAGCGGCACATCCACCCGCTCGATGCCGAGCTCGGCAATGCGCACACACAGCGCATGCAGCACCTGGGCGCACACTTCGGCATCGGCCAGCGCGCGATGGGCGGCGCTGCGATAGCGCACGTTGAGCTCAGCAGCCAGCGGACTGAGCGAGTACGAGCTGCGGCCCGGCAGCACGCGGCGTGACAGCAGCTTGGTGCACAGGAACGGTTCAGGCTCGCGTCGCAGGCCTGCGCGCGCGAGCTCCGCGCGAT
>Ga0335083_10011237_pt1 | contig 10769 bp, 5 predicted proteins | sample Lox_Sample_42_FD_206716 | JGI IMG/M metagenome (GOLD analysis project Ga0335083, IMG submission 206716) | Soil microbial communities from Loxahatchee National Wildlife Refuge, Florida, United States - Lox_Sample_4.2 | ecosystem: Environmental > Terrestrial > Soil > Wetlands | place: USA: Florida... | reverse complement strand
AGCCTGCATTGTGCGACTCGCGCGCGCCGCGTTCAACCCTTGTTCCGGAGTGTGTTTCCGTTCGGCTACAGCGCGACGCTCATACCGCCGTCCATGACGAGGGTCTGTCCCGTCATGTAGTTGGACGCGCTCGACGACAGGAACACCGCGAGGCCGGCCAGCTCGGAGGGCTCGCCCCAGCGCCCCGCCGGCGTGCGCTTGCAGACCCAGGCGTTGAACTCGGCGTTGTCGATCAGCGCCCGGTTCATTTCGGTGGCGAAGTAGCCGGGCGCGATGGCGTTCACCTGGATGCCGTGCGTCGCGAGCTCCACCGCCATGCCGCGCGTGAGCTGCCGCACGCCGCCCTTCGCCGCCGTATAAGGAACCACGCTCGGGCGCGCGAGCTCGCTCATGATCGAGGCGACATGGATGATCTTGCCCTGCCTGCGCTCGATCATCCCCGGCAGCACGGCCTGGGACACGACGAACGGCGCGGTGAGGTTGGTGGCGATGACGTCGTCCCAGTCCTTTTGCGTGAACTCGGGCAGGGGCGCGCGGCGCTGGATGCCGGCGTTGTTGACGAGGATGTCGATGCGGCCGTGCTGAGCGATGACCTCCGCGACCCCACGGTGCACGGCGTCGCGCTGCGTCACGTCGAACGCGGCCACGTCGGCGCGGTGGCCCTCGCCCTGCAGCGTCCTTGCCGCTTGCGCGAGCTCGTCGGCCTTGCGGCCGTTGAGGACCACGGTCGCGCCGGCCTGCGCGAGGCCGCGGGCGATCGCGAAGCCAAGGCCGCGATACGCACCGGTGACGAGTGCGACGCGTCCGCTGAGGTCGAACGGATGGTCGGCCATCCGTTCAGTCTAGCTCAACGCGGCGGTCACTGCGCGGAGGCGAGCTGCGTGGCGCTCCAGCCGCCGCCCAGCGCCTTGACGAGCCCCACGCTCGCGGCGAGGCGGCGCGCCGTGATCGCCAGCGCCGTTCGCTCGGCGGACAGCGCGTTGGCCTGCAGCACGACCACCGCAAGATAGTTCGCGGTGCCGGCGCGATACTGGTTCATCGCGATGGCCGCGGATTCCTTCGCCGCCTTCACGGCCGCGTCCTGGTAGATGGACTCCTGCGCGAGCAGCGACAGCGCGGCGAGGTTGTCCTCGACGTCCTGGAACCCCGACAGCACGGTCTGCCGGTACGTGGCCACGGTCTGGTCGTAGCTGGCGATCGCCTCGTCCTTTTGCGCGCTGCGCAGTCCGGCGTCGAAGATCGTCTGCGCGAGCGAGGCTCCGAGCGCCCAGTAGCGGCTCGGCAGCGAGAGCAGGCTGCCGATCACGGAGCTTTGCAGTCCGCCGTTGGCGCTCAGGGTGACAGTGGGAAAGAACGCGGCTTGCGCGACACCGATCTGCGCGTTGGCGCTCGCGGCGCGCCGCTCGGCGCCCGCGATGTCGGGCCGCCGCTCGAGCAGCGTCGACGGCACCGCGAGCGGAATGTCGGGGTACACGGCCGCGAGCGTCGGCTGCGCGGCGATCGAAAGCTCCGCCGGAGGCTTGCCGACGAGCACCGCGATCGCGTGCTCGAGCTGCGCCCGCGAAAGCTGCGCGTCGTACAGCGATGCTTGCGTGGACTTGAGCTGAGCCTCGGCCTGCGCGACGTCGCCGCGCGCGACGATGCCGGCGGCGTACTGGTTCTGCGTGAGCGTGAGCGACTTCTGGTAGGCGTCGACGGTATCTTTGAGGAGCTGGATCTGCGCGTCGTCCACGCGCAGGAGAAAGTAATTCTGCGCGAGTGTCGCCTGGGTCACGAGGCGCACGTTGGCGAGGTCGGCGGCGGTGGCCTGCCCGGTGTCGCCGGCCGATTCGATGGTGCGCCTGATGCCGCCCCACAGGTCGGGCTCCCAGCTCGCGCCGAGCGCCACGTTGTACGCGGCGTTGGTGCTGCGCCCCGTGAGCTGGCTGCTGGTGTTGTTGCGCAACGCGCTCGCGTTGAGGTCGAGCAGGGGCCACAGCGCCGCCCGCGCCGCCTGCGTGGCCGCGTTCGCCTGGCGTAGCTTCGCCTCCGCCAGCGCGATGTTCTGGTTGTCGACGTCGACCTGCGCGATCAGCGCGTCGAGCTGCGGATCGTTGTAGGCCTCCCACCAGTTGCCGCGCGGCGCGTCGTCGGAAGGCTGCGCGAACTTCCAGCCTTCCATCGCCTGGTACGTGGTGGGTACGCGCACCGACGGACGGACGTAGTCGGGGCCGACCATGCAGCCGCCGAGCGCGAGCGGCAGCGCGAGCATCGCAAGCGTGAGGGGTTTTGTCTTCATGAGGTTCACTCCGCGCCCGCGAGCGCCGGCACGTCGCGCCGGCGGCGGCGCAGGCGTTGTGCGGCCCAGAGCCGGAAGCGGTCGAGGTAGAGGTAGACGACGGGCGTCGTGTACAGCGTGAGCACCTGCGACAGCACGAGCCCGCCCAGGATCGAGATGCCGAGCGGCCGCCGCATCTCGGCGCCGTCGCCGGCGGAGAAGGCCAGCGGTAGCGCCCCCAGCAGCGCCGCCATCGTGGTCATCATGATCGGCCGGAAGCGCACGAGGCAGGCCTCGAAGATCGAGTCGCGCGTGGACATGCCGCGGTCGCGCTCGTTGGCGAGCGCGACGTCGATCATCATGATCGCGTTCTTCTTCACGATGCCGATGAGCAGGATCACGCCGATGAAGGCGATGATCGAGAACTCGGTGCCGAACGCGCGCAGCGCAAGAAGGGCGCCCACGCCCGCGGACGGCAGCGTGGAGAGGATCGTGATCGGGTGGACGAAGCTTTCGTACAGCACGCCGAGCACGATGTACACGGTCAGCAGCGCGGCGAGGATGAGCCACGGCTGGCTCGCGAGGGACTGCTGGAACGCGCGCGCGCTCCCCTGGAACGTGCCGTGGATGGTCGCGGGCACGCCGATGCGCAGCATCTCCTGCTCGATGGCGCCCGTCGCCTCAGACAGCGACGTGCCCTCCGGCAGGTTGAACGAGACGGTCGACGCCACGAACTGGCCCTGATGATTGACGCCGAGCGGCGTGTTGGTCGGGCCGAAGGTCGCGAACGCCGACAGCGGCACCTGGCTCCCGGCCGAGGTGCTGACGTAAACTTTCTGCAGGATCTCCGGCGACTGCCAGAACTCCGGCGCGGCCTCCATCACGACATGGTACTGGTTGAGCTGCGCGTAGATCGTCGACACCTGGCGCTGGCCGAAGAGGTCGTTCAGCGTCGTGTCGATCATGCTCGCCGTGACGCCCAGGCGCGACGCCGTGTCGCGGTCGATCACGAGCGACGTCTGCAACCCTTTGTCCTGCGTGTCGGTGTTGACGTCGACCAGTTCGGGCAGGTTGGACAGCGCCGCGCGGATCTTGGGCTCCCAGGCGCGAAGCTCCGCGAGGTCGTCGGCCTGGAGCGTGAACTGGTATTGCGAGTTGCTCTGGCGGCCGCCTACGCGTATGTCCTGCACGGGCACGAGGAAGAGGTTCGCGCCCGGCTCCTTCGCGAGCTGGACGCGCAGCCGGGCGATCACGCCGTCGGCGGAGATCTTGCGCTCTGCGATGGGCTTGAGGGCGATGAACATGAAGCCCGAGTTGCGCTGCGCGCCGCCGGTGAAGCCGACCACGTTCTCGACCGCGGGGTCGCTGCTGATGATGCGCATGAAGTCGGCGAGCTTGCCGCGCATCGCCTGGAACGAGATGCTCTGGTCGGCCTGAATGCTGCCGATCATGCGCCCCGTGTCCTGCTGCGGGAAGAAGCCCTTGGGAATCTCGATGTACAAATAGACGTTGAGGCACACCGTCGCAAGGAGCACGAGCATCACGAGCGGGCCGTGCCGCAGGCTCCAGGCGAGGCTTGCGCGGTAGCCGCGCAGGATCGCCGCGCCGACGCGCTCGACGAATCGCGAAAGGCGGGTCGGCATGCGCTCGGACTCGGGGCGCAGCAGGCGCGCGCACATCATGGGCGAGGTCGACAGCGAGACCGCCAGCGAGACCAGGATGGCCGCCGACAGCGTGACGGCGAACTCGCGGAAGAGGCGGCCGACGATGCCGCCCATGAGCAGGATGGGAATGAACACCGCGATGAGCGACAGGCTCATCGCGAGCACCGTGAAGCTCACCTCACGCGCACCCACCAGCGCCGCGTCGTACGGCGACATGCCCTGCTCGATGTGGCGCGTCGTGTTCTCGAGCACGACGATGGCGTCGTCGACCACGAAGCCGGTGGCGATGGTGAGCGCCATGAGGCTGAAGTTGTTCACCGAGAAGCCGCACAGGTACATGATCCCGAACGTGCCGACCAGCGACACCGGCACCGCCACGCTCGGCACGAGGGTGGCGCGCCAGTTGCGCAGGAAGAAGAACACGACGAGGATCACGAGCGCGACCGCGATGGACAGCGCGCGCTCGGTGTCGCGCAGCGAGGCGCGGATGGTCGTCGTGCGCTCCATGGCGACCTTGACGTCGATCGCGCTCGGAATGGACGCCGTGAGCTGTGGAAGAAGCTCCGTTACGCGGTCGACCGTCTCGATGATGTTGGCGTTGGGCTGGCGGTTGATGATGACGAGCACCGAGGGCTTGCCATTGGACATGCCCGCGTTGCGCAGGTCCTGGACCGAATCGACCACCGTTCCGACGTCAGGCAGCCTCACCGCGGCACCGTTGCGGTAGGCGACGATGAGCGGCAGATACTCCGCGGCGGTTTTCGCCTGGTCGTTGGCGCCGATCTGCCAGCGGCGGTCGTCCTCCTCGACCGCGCCCTTCGGCCGGTTCGCGTTCGCTGTGGCGAGCGCGGCGCGCACGTCCTCCACGCCGATGCCGTACTTGTTCAGCGCGGCGGGGTTCAACTCGACGCGCACCGCGGGCAGCGAGCTGCCGCCGACCGTGACCTGGCCCACGCCCTCCACCTGCGACAGCTTCTGGGCGAGGATCGTCGACGCCGCGTCGTACATCTGCCCCTGCGTCATCGTGTTCGACGTGAGCGCGAGGATCATGATCGGCGCGTCGGCCGGGTTCACCTTGCGGTACGTCGGGTTGCTCGGCAGGCCCGAGGGCAGGAGGTTGCGCGCCGCGTTGATCGCCGCCTGCACGTCGCGCGCGGCCCCGTCGATGTCGCGGTTCAAGTCGAACTGCAGCGTGACGCGCGTGCTGCCGAGCGAGCTTCCCGAGGTCATTTCGGTGACGCCCGCGATCCTTCCGAGCGACCGTTCGAGCGGTGTGGCCACCGTCGCCGCCATCGTCTCGGGGCTCGCGCCGGGCAGCGAGGCCTGCACCGAGATCGTCGGGTAGTCGACCTGCGGCAGCGGCGACACCGGCAGCAGGCCGAAGGCGAGCGCGCCGGTGAGCGCGACGCCCATCGTCAGGAGCGTGGTGGCGACCGGGCGGTTGATGAAGACGGCGGAGGGATTCCACATGGCGCTAGTCGCCGGTGGGGTGGGCGCCTGCCCGCCGCGACGCATCCAGGCGACCCGACCGCCGACCCGCCGTGCGGAACCGCTGCGCGAGCCGATCGAAGTACAGGTAGATCACCGGCGTCGTGAACAGCGTCAGCGCCTGCGAGAAGATCAGTCCGCCGACCATCGTGATGCCCAGCGGATGGCGCAGCTCCGAGCCTTCGCCCCAACCGATCATGAGGGGAAGCGCGCCGAGGATCGCCGCCATGGTCGTCATCATGATCGGGCGGAAGCGCAGCAGGCACGCCTGGAAGATCGCCTCGCGCGGCGGCAGGCCCTCGTTGCGCTCGGCGTCGAGCGCGAAGTCGATCATCATGATCGCGTTCTTCTTGACGATGCCGATCAGCAGGATGATGCCGATGATCGCGATGATCGACAGGTCGTTGCCGGTCAGCATGAGCGCGAGCAGCGCGCCGACGCCGGCCGAGGGCAGCGTCGACAGGATCGTGATCGGATGGATGAAGCTCTCGTACAGCACGCCGAGCACGATGTACATCGTGACGATCGCTGCGAGGATCAGCCACAGCTCGTTGGCGAGCGAGGCGCGGAACGCGAGCGCGGCGCCCTGGAAGTTGATCTGCACGCTGATCGGCACGCCGAGCTCGGTGCGCGCCGCCTCCACCGCCTTGACGGCGTCGCCCAGCGAGGCGCCGCGCGCGAGATTGAACGACACCGTCGCGGCGGGAAACTGCCCGATGTGGTTGATCGCGAGCGGACCCGTGCGCTCGACCACGCGCGCGACGGTCGACAGCGGCACCTGTTGCGTGGGCTGCCCGGGCACGGCCGACGTCACGTAGAGGTTGTCGAGCGCGCCCGGCCCGCGCTGGAACTCGTCCTTCACCTCGAGCACGACGCGGTATTGGTTCGACTGCGTAAAGATGGTGGAGACCAGGCGCTGGCCGAAGGCGTTGTACAGCGCGTTGTCGATCACCGCCGGCGTGATCCCGAGGCGGGAGGCGGTGGGGCGGTCGATCTCGACGTAAGCCTGCAGGCCGTTGTCGGAGAGGTCGGAGGCGACGTCGGCGAGCTTGGGTGACTGGCGGAGCCGGTCGACGAGCTTCGGCACCCATTCGCTCAGGTTGGCGGCGTCGACACTCTCCACCGTGAACTGGTACTGCGTGCGGCTTACGCGGTCCTCGATCGTGAGGTCCTGCACGGGCTGCATGTACAGCGTGACCCCCTCGACCTCGGCGAGCTTCGGCTGGAGGCGGCGGATCACGTCGCTCGCGCTCGCCCCACGCTCGGAGCGCGGCTTCAGGTTGATCAGCATGCGCCCGCTGTTGAGCGTGGCGTTGGTGCCGTCGACGCCGATGAAGGACGTGAGGCTCGCCACCGCGGGATCTTGCAGCACGACGGCGGCCAGAGCCTGCTGGCGCTCGGCCATCGCCGCGAACGACACCGATTGCGGCGCCTCCGAGATGCCCTGGATGGCGCCCGTGTCCTGCACGGGGAAGAAGCCCTTCGGGATGACGACGTACAGCACGCAGGTCAGCACGAGAGTGGCGATCGCCACGAGGAGTGTGGCCGGCTGGCGGTCGAGGACCCAGTTCAGCATCTGGCCGTAGCGGCGGATCACCCGGTCGAAGACCTCGCCGCTCCAGCGGTAGAAGCGCGTCTGCCTTTCAGGCGGCGTGTGGCGCAGGAGCTTTGCGCACATCATCGGCGTGAGCGTCAGCGACACCACCGCCGAGATGAGGATCGACACCGCCAGCGTGATGGCGAACTCGCGGAAGAGGCGTCCCACGACGTCGCCCATGAACAGCAGCGGGATCAGCACCGCGATCAGGGAGAAGGTGAGCGAGATGATCGTGAAGCCGATCTGCCGCGTGCCCTCGAGCGCCGCGTCGAGCGGCTTGTCGCCGCGCTCGATGTAGCGGGCGATGTTCTCGATCACGACGATCGCGTCGTCGACCACGAAGCCGGTGGCGATCGTGAGCGCCATCAGCGTGAGGTTGTTGATCGAGAAGCCGGCGAGGTACATGACGCCGAAAGTACCTACCAGCGACAGCGGTACGGCCACGCTCGGGATGACCGTGGCGGCGAGGTTGCGCAGGAACAGGAAGATCACCATCACGACCAGCGCGACGGCGAGCAGGAGCTCGAACTGCACGTCGGCGACCGAGCCGCGGATGGTCACCGTGCGGTCGGTGAGGAGGGTGACGTCCACGGCTGCGGGCAGCGACTGCTGCAGCGTGGGCAGGAGCTTCTTCACGCGGTCGACGACCTCGATCACGTTCGTGCCGGGCTGGCGCTGTACGTTCAGGATGATGCCGGGCGTTTCGTTCGCCCACGCCGCGAGCCTCGTGTTCTCCGCGCCGTCGACGGTGTCGGCGACGTCCTGGATGCGGATCGGCGCGCCGTTCTTGTACGCGATGATGAGCTGCTTGTATTCCTCGGCCGACTTGAGCTGGTCGTTGGCGTCGATGGTCGACGCGCGGAACGGCCCGTCGAAGCTGCCCTTGGCTTGGTTGGTGTTGGCGCTGGCGATCGCCGTGCGTACGTCGTCGAGCGCGAGCCCGTACGCGGCGACCGCTTTCGGGTTGACCTGGATGCGCACCGCGGGGCGCTGGCCGCCGCTGATGCTCACGAGCCCGACCCCCGGCAGCTGCGAGATCTTCTGCGCGACGCGCGTGTCGGCGAGGTCCTCGAGCTTCGGCAAGGGCAGGGTGCGCGACGTCAGTGCGAGCGTGAGGATCGGCGTGTCGGCCGGGTTGACCTTGTTGTAGATCGGCGGGTTGGGGAGGTCGGCGGGCAGGAAGTTGGCCGACGCGTTGATCGCCGCCTGCACCTCCTGCTCGGCGACATCGAGCGGCAGCGCGAGGCTGAACTGCAGCGTGATCACCGATGCGCCGCCGGAGCTCGTCGACGACATCTGGTTGAGTCCCGGCATCTGCCCGAACTGCCGCTCGAGCGGCGCCGTGATGGACGACGCGGTCACGTCGGGGCTCGCGCCCGGATAAAGGGTGACGACCTGGATGGTCGGGTAGTCGACCTCGGGCAGCGCGGAAAGCGGCAGCACGCGATACGCGACGATGCCGGCGAGCAGGATCGCGACCATCAGCAGCGTGGTCGCCACCGGCCGGAGGATGAAAAGGCGCGACGGGTTCATGGCGCCATGGGTCAAAGATTCAAGGCGCCTTCGGCGCGCTTTCCGCGGGGGCCGGTGTCGTCGTTTCGCCGTTGCGGCGCCCCTGGCCCTTGCCTTCGCCCGGCGGGCGATCGCCACGCACCCAGCGCTGGCCGCCTTGGCGCGCAGGCGCGACCTGCTGGCCTTCGCGGGTGATCACCTCGACCTTCGCGCCCTCGCGCAGCTTGTCCGCGCCGTCGACGACCACGATCGCGCCGGGCCTCACACCGCTCGTCACGACCGTCGTCTCGCCTTGCACCGGCCCGAGCTTCACCGGCGCGACCGTCACCGTCTGGTCGTCCTTCACGACGTACACGAAGGTGCCCGGCGCGCCGCGCTGGATCGCGGCGCTGGGCACCAGTGTCGCGTCGTTGAGCGTCTGCGTCAGCATGCGCACGTTCACGAACTGGTTCGGGAAGAGGACATTGTTGTCGTTCGGAAACTCCGCCTTCATCTTCACGGTTCCCGTCGTGGTGTCGATCTGGTTGTCGGCAGTGACGAGCTTGCCGGTGGCGAGCTTCGTCGTCTGCTCGCGGTTCCAGGCCTCGACGACGGTCGGCAGGCCCTGCGTCAGGCGGCTCATGACGAGCGGGACGTTGTCCTCGGGTATCGGGAACACGACGCTGATCGGCTGCAGCTGCGCGATCACGACGATGCCGGTCGTGTCCGAGGCATGCACTACGTTACCCGGGTCCACCTGGCGCAACCCGGCGCGTCCCGCGATCGGCGAGGTGACGCGCGCGTACGTGAGCTGCAGCTTCGCGCTATCCACCGCGCTCTGGTCGGCCTGGATCGTCGACTCGTATTGCCGCACCAGCGACTCCTGGGTGTCGACCTGCTGCTTGGCGATCGAATCCTGCGAAAGAAGCGTCTGGTAGCGCGTGAGGTCGACGCGCGCGTTGGCGAGCAGCGCCTGGTCCTTCGCGAGCTGGCCCTGCGCCTGGCCGAGCTGCACTTCGAACGGGCGCGGGTCGATCTGCGCGAGCAGCTGCCCGGCCTTCACGTACTGTCCCTCGTCGAAGTACACGCTCATGAGCTGACCATCCACGCGCGGCTTGACGGTGACCAGGTTGCGCGGCGTCACCGTGCCGAGCGCGTTGAGGTAGACGTCGATCGAGCCCTTGCGCACCGGCTGCGCGACGACGGGCAGCGGGCGGTTGGCGGGGTCGAAGCCCTTGCCGTCGGGGCCCTTGGCCGGTCCCGTGGCCGTGGCCGCGGGCGCGGCACGCGGCCACCCGTAGTGGTACGCGGCAGCACCCAGCGCGATCACGACCAGGATGCCGACGATCCACGCCCAGGTGCGGCGCGTGCTCGCGGGCCCGGAGTCCATGCCGAGCGCGGGCGCGCGCGGCGCGTCGTCCGGGTCGGGCGGGGGAACCGACGTCCGGGGCGGTGGTGTCGTGACGGTGGCCATTTGGTGTCGTTCTCGGGTTTTACCTACGCACGGATTGTGCGGGTGCACGAAGGTTTCCGTCTCACGGCAATTGTTGCGATCTGTTACATGTCGCGCGGGCTCGACGGCCCGCAATCGCGATTATGCGGCGGGCGGGAGGGAGCCGCAGCTACGGGGTTACGCGTCGGAATCGGCCTACGCGAGGCCGTAACGGCGCGGAAGCCAGAGCGTGATCGCCGGCCAGGCGACGAGAAGCACGAGCGCGGCGAGGAGGACGAGCACGTAGCGGAAGTACGGCCGCGCCACGTCCTGCAGCCGCGTCTTGGCGATGATCGTGCACGTCGCATACATGCCGACGCCGAACGGCCGCGAGAACAGCCCGATTCCCACTGCGATGACCAGAATAATGCCGAAGTGCAGCGGATCGTACCCGAGCTGCAGATCGCGACCGTGAAGAAGAACGCCGTGCCGCGGTCGTGCCGCACCTCGACCGCGTGCGGCCCGGCCGCGGCAAGGAAGGGCAGGGCGACGCGGCCGGGATCGGGATCGACGAATCCCGCGGCGCGCACGGCGCGCTCGATGTTGGCCGTCGACCCCACGATATGCGCGACGTCGCCGCGCTCGATCACGGTCGCCGGCAGGATCGTCGCCAACGCGCTTGTGTCGCGAGGAGTGCCGGCTGCCGCGCGCCGATCGCGAGGACGTCGCCGCGCGCGATGAGGGTGTCGGGGCGAACGTCGTCGACCATCGCCCGCGAAGTCCGGCCGGTCGACACGATACGCGAAAGCCGAAGCGCTGCACCGCGCTGCGCAGCGCCGC
>Ga0335083_10011236_pt1 | contig 10770 bp, 8 predicted proteins | sample Lox_Sample_42_FD_206716 | JGI IMG/M metagenome (GOLD analysis project Ga0335083, IMG submission 206716) | Soil microbial communities from Loxahatchee National Wildlife Refuge, Florida, United States - Lox_Sample_4.2 | ecosystem: Environmental > Terrestrial > Soil > Wetlands | place: USA: Florida... | reverse complement strand
GATGCACACGTTCAGCATGTTTCCGGCGGACCCGTGGTTGTCGTCCCACACGTGCGCCACGAGCTCGGCGCGGCTGACGAGACGCCCCGCGCGACGCGCCAGGTACGCGATGAGCGTATACTCCTGCTCGGTCACGGGGATCGCGCGGCCGCCGCGCGCGACCGTGTGGAGTCGGGTATCGACCGCGAGGTCGCCGACCGTGATGACCGCCGGCGGGGACGCGGGCGTACGCCGCACCAGCGCCCGCACCCGCGCCAGAAGCTCATCGAACGCGAACGGCTTGGTCAGATAGTCGTCCGCGCCGGCGTCCAGGCCCGCGACGCGCTCGGGAACGGCGTCGAGGGCCGTGAGCAGGAGGATGGGCACGCGGCTCCCGCGGCGGCGCAGCGCGCGGCAGACATCGACCCCCGTCTTGAGCGGGAGCAGAATGTCCAGGATCAGCGCGTCGTAGTCGGTCGTCGCCGCGGCGAACTGCGCGGCCTCGCCGTCGCGGACGGCGTCGATGGCGTAGGCCCGTTCCCGGAGTCCGCGCGCGAGCGCATCGCGGAGTTGATAGTGGTCCTCGGCGAGCAGAAGCCGCATGGTGTCGTCCCGCGTGGGGAAGGCAAAGATAACCATCCGGGCGGGGCCGCACGTTTATCGCACCGCAACGTAATCGCACTAGCGTTTCGATACACCGCCAGCCAGGAGCACTCACGATGTCGACCCACCGGATTCTCGGCGCCCTCCTCGCGGCAGCGGCGTCCGTCCCGCTCGCGGCCTCCCCGCGCGGCCAGGCCGGCGGCTACGCCATCGTGGCCACCTACCCGGTCGGCGAAGAAGGCAGTTGGGACTATCTCATCCCGGACACGGTCGGGCATCGCCTCTTCGTCTCGCGATCGACGCGGATCATGGTCGTGGACGAGGCGACCGGTAAGGTGCTGGGCGACGTCCCCGGAATCAACGGGGCGCACGGCATCGCGATGGACTACGCCACCCGGCACGGGTTCGCGACGTCGGGGAACGACTCGAGCGTCGTCATGTTCGACCTCGGGTCCCTGGCGGTGCTGGGGCGCTCGCCGGCCGACGTGGACGCCGACGCGATCCTCTACGACCCCGCGTCGAAGCACGTGTTCACCATGAACGGGGACGGCAACACCTCGTCGGTGATCGACCCGGTCACCGGCAAGCGGATCCTCAACATTCCGCTGGGGGGCAAGCCGGAGTACGGCGTGACGGCGAACGACGGCATGGTCTACATCAACCTCACGGACAAGAACGAGATCGTCGAGATCGACGCCGTCGCGATGCGCGTCCTCCGGCGGTGGTCGCTGGCGCCGTGCACCGGACCGTCGGGACTCGCGATCGACCGGGCGCATCATCTGCTCATCAGCGGGTGCCATAGCGGGGTCATGGCGATCTCGAGCATCGCGGACGGGAAGGTCGTGACGACGGTCCCGATTGGATCAGGAGTCGACGCCAACGCGTTCGATCCGGCCACCGGCAACGCGTTCAGCTCCAATGGCGACGGCACGCTCACGATCGCGCATGAGGATAGTCCGACCACCTTCCGCGCCTGGCGACCGCGGTGGGCGCCAAGACCATGGCGTTCGACCCGGTCCTCCACCGGCTGTTTCTCGGGGCGGCACGGTATCAGACCACTCCGGCGTCGCCGTCACCCGCGGCCGGCGGCCGGCGAGGGCGGGCGCCGATGGTTCCGGGATCCTTCGTGATCCTGGTCGTCCAGCACTAGAACGGCGGTGCGCACACGACCGGTGTGGCCGGCGATCGCCGCGGGGGCCGTCATCGCGCTCGGCGCGGTGAGCGCGCCCGGGCGCCGACTCGGCCACGCGTTCTTCGCGTCGCTGCGGTTGCCCCCGCCCGAACCGGTCGCCGCGAATCCGCCGTCGTTCCCCGGCACCAACGCCAACCGGCAATTGCAAGACATGGTGGCCGGGATGATCTCGGCCAAGGTCACCGTCGGGCTCGACGAGAAGGATCAGGTCGCGCCGAACGCGGCCGCGGCGGATCGCATCGCCGGCTTTGCCGCGCGGCTTCCAGCGGGACGTGCCGATACGCCGGTGCTCACGGTGACCGGTGCTCGCTCGCTCCGCGTGGCGATCGATCGCGGTCAATTGCAGACGGTCTTGACCGAAGCTGGCGCCGGGGGTGTTCGCGTGCCGCCGGCGGTCGATGGCGCGTTGGTGACCGTCACGACGCCCAGGGGTGTTCGCGCCCAATATGGATCGTGCCCGGAGCCGGGCCCGCCGAGCATTCAAGCCCAGATCCAGGGGCCGCCGCCGCAACCAGCGAATGTCCGCACGTGCGTCGTGATCAGCGAAAGTCCCCCGGCGACAGCGGCGGCTCCGGCGGGCTTTGACCCGGCACCCCTCGTCGAGATCGGGCTGGAGCTCGCGGGCATGAGTCCGCGCGAAGCACACGCGCTCCAGGCGCGCCTCGATTGGAAGTCCGCGCTGGCGCTCTCGCTGCCCCGCACCATGCGCTCGTACGACACGGTCGCCGTGAACTCGACGCCGGCGGTGCTGTTCAATACCGCGGGACGGCGCGGGCCGACTTACGACCTCGTATGGGTCCGGGACGGCGTGGTCTTCTCGCTTGCCGGATACGGCAATCCGGCCGACGCCGTGCCGCTCGCCAACTCCATTCATTGATCGCGATGGATTCCGTGTCGCCCACGAGCGAGATCGCGGTTGAGACACGCGGCCTCAGCAAGACATTCGGGTCCAAGGTCGCGGTTCGCGATCTGTCGTTGGCGGTGGGTCGCGGCGAGATCTTCGGGTTTCTGGGTCCGAACGGAGCGGGCAAGAGCACGTCGATCAAGATGCTCCTCGGGCTGGTCAGACCCAGCGGCGGCGAAGGCTTCGTTCTCGGCGCCCCGATCTCGGACGTCGCGGTCCGGCGGCGCATCGGATTTCTTCCTGAGGATTTCCGCTTCTATGATTGGCTGACGGCACGGGAGCTCGTGACGCTTCACGGGCGTCTGTGCGGCATGACGACCGCCCGACTCGCGGTGCGCGCGCCCGACGTGATCGATCTCGTGGGGTTGTCCCCGCACCTGGACCGGCGCGTGCGCGGCTTCTCGAAGGGGATGCTGCAGCGGCTCGGGCTGGCGCAGGCGCTGGTCCACGAACCGGACCTCGTCTTTCTGGATGAGCCAACCTCGGGCCTGGATCCCATGGGCCGCCGCCTCGTGCGGGACATTCTCCGCGATCAACGCGCCCGCGGCGCGACCATCTTTCTCAACTCCCATCTCCTGAGCGAGATCGAAGTCACGTGCGACCGCGTCGTCTTCATCAAGGACGGCGCCGTGGTGGCCGGCCACGATCTGCGCGCCGACCAGCGGGGGGAACTCCGCGTCGTCGTCCGCACCGGGAACCTGTCGGGCCATGCCGTCGAGGGACTCGCCCGATGGACGACCTCCGTCCGCGTCGAGCCCGAGGCGTTGATCATGACGGTTTCGTCGCCGGCGGCGATCCCCGACGCCGTCCGCCACCTCGTGGCGTCGGACGTCGACATTTTCGAAGTCGTGCCGGAGCGCGTTCCGCTGGAGGAGCTCTTCGTCCGCATCATGGGGGAGGACCCGGGATTGTGAGAAGCGTCTGGATCATGGCCGGCGTGACGTTCCGCGAGGCGGCCCGACGAAAGATCCTCTGGACCGCGCTGATCGCCGGCGCGCTGTTGCTCGCGATCTTCGCCATCGCCCTGCGTGTGCAGGTGCACGAATTCCAATCGCGCGCGATGTCCCCCTTCGTTCGCTACCAAGTCGAGAGCGGCATGTTGATGATCGGACTCTACACCTGCGATCTGCTTGCCGTCGTCCTGACGATTCTGACGTCGCTCGACACCCTGGCCGGCGAGATCAGTTCGGGGACGATCGCCGCGATCGCCACGAAGCCGATGGCCCGGTGGCAGATTCTCGGCGGCAAGTTTCTCGGGTTCGCCGGCATGAGCGCCGCGTACGTCTGCCTGACATTCGGCGGCGCGGTCGCCGTCGCCTACGCGGCGACAGGCGTGCTGCCCGTGCACCCCGCGCGAGGCGTCCTCCTCATCGTCTTCGAATGCCTCGAGGCGCTGAGCGTGACGCTGCTCCTGGGCACGCGGTTCTCCAGCCTGACGAGCGGCGTCCTCGCGTTGGGCCTGCAGGGCGTCGCCTTCATGGGCGGATGGCTGGAGCAGGTGAGCGGATTCTCCCAGAGCGCGGACATCGTCACGCTGGGGGTCGCCTCGAGCCTCATCATGCCGGGTGAATCCCTCTGGCGGCGTGCCGCCTACGAGATGCAAACGCCCCTCGCCGGATCGTTGTCATTCTCGCCGTTCGCAAACGTCTCGATTCCAAGCGGCACCGCGCTCGTGTACGCGGCCGTCTACCTGACAGTCGTGATCGCCGCGGCCGTGTGGCATTTCGGCCGACGCGACCTCTGAGACCGGCGCTCCCGGTCCCCGAGACACGAAGGCGCCCTTTCCGTTCGCTAAATCCTCGCTCATCGTTCTCGGGATGAAGCGCCGCAACCTGAAATTCGACCCGGAGTCGGGATGCCGCTGAAGGGCCTGCCGCGGTTGGCCGACGGCGACACGTGGAAATTCTTCGGCGCGCTGCTGAAGGCGGACCGCGCGCTCGCCGTCTCGTGGTGGGCGATCGTCATCCTGCGCGGCGCCCTCCCCGCGATGTTCGCCATCGTCACGGGCCTGCTCGTCGCCGCCGCGCAACGCGGGTCCGCGCTCGCCGAGCCCCTCGCGCTCGTCGGGATTGTGTTTGCCCTGCTCCAGGTCCTCGCCCCGTTCCAGGCCGCCGTGGGCGGGAATCTTGGCGATCGCACGGCCGCGTGGCTCTATGATCAGCTGACCCGCGCGTGCGTGCGACCCCCCGGAGTCGGCCACCTCGAAGACCCGGCGCTCACGAGCGACCTCACGGTCGCGCGCGACTTCGACCGGGGAATGACCGGACCGCCCCTGTCGGTGTCGATGGACTTCATCGCCGGCGGCCTCACCGAAATGATCGGCGGCCTCGCCTCGGCCGCTATCCTCGCGGCGTACGCCTGGTGGGCTCCGATCCTCCTCGCCGGCGCCTGGCTCGCCACACACCGGCTGCTTCGCGAGAGCGCCGTCTGGCGCGACCGGAATACCGACGAGGTGCGCGGCGCCCAGCGCGACGCGGACTACGCCTTCCGACTTGCCGTCGATCCGCCGGCCAGCAAAGAACTCCGGCTCTTCGGGCTGGCCGGCTGGACGATCGACCGATTCCTCGCGCGCCGAACCCGGCTCCACGAACTCCAGTACCGCGCCACTCGCCTGCGCGAGCGCCCCGTGCTCTGGAGTCTCCTCCTCGTGCTCGGCGCAAACGGCGTGGTGTTCTGGTCGCTCGCGCACGCCGCGTCGAGCGGAAGCGTGAGCCTCGGCCAGCTCGTGGTCTACGCACAGTGCGCCATGGGCACGTCCCTCATCGCCTTCGGTGGGCTCAGCTGGGCGCTCGACGGCGCCGTCGCGCCCGTCGCCGCGGTCTTCCGCCTGGAGAGCGCGATGGCGCCCGCCGGCGCGCTGACCATCGGCCATCGCCCGGCGGAGCGAATGCCCGCGCGCGAGATTCGCTTTCGCGATCTCACGTTCGGGTATCCGGGCGGCCCGCCGGTGCTCACGAACTTCGATCTCGCCATCCCGGCCGGCTCGTCGGTCGCCATCGTCGGCCTGAACGGGGCCGGCAAGACGACGCTCGCCAAACTCCTCTGCCGCCTCTACGACCCCCAGGCCGGATCGATCGAGATCGACGGCGTCGACCTGCGGGAGCTGGATCTCGCGTCGTGGCGGACCCGCCTCACCGCCGTCTTTCAGGACTTCATCCGGTTCGAGCTCCCGCTCCGCGACAACGTCGCTCCCGCCGGTGCCACTGATGAAGAAATCCTCTCGGCGCTCCGGTCCGCCGGGTCGGCCGATGTGGCGGCGCTCGATACCGTGCTCGCGCGCGGGTACGCCGACGGAACGGATCTCTCGGGCGGACAGTGGCAGCGGGTCGCGCTGGCGCGCGCGCTCTGCGCCGTGGCGCGCGGCGCCGGCGTCGTCCTCCTCGACGAACCGACGGCCCAGCTCGACGTCCGCGGCGAGGCCGAGATCTTCGAGCGCCTGTTGGCCGCGACCCGACGGTGCACCACGATCCTGATTTCGCATCGGTTCTCGACGGTCCGCCACGCCGACCGGATCTGCGTCCTCGAACACGGCGCGGTCGTCGAACTCGGGTCGCACGACGAGCTGATGGAGTTGGGCGGGCGCTACCGGACGATGTTCGACCTCCAGGCCCAACGGTTCGGCGCCGCCGAAGACGAAGAAGGCATGGTGTATGACGTCCTCGCGTAAGCCGGACGAATTGCCCCCGATGCTGCCGTCCATGTGGCGGCTGTGCAAGCTGGGCTATCGCTACGAACCGAGCTTGATGCTCGTGGCGTTCACGCTGTCGCTGGCGTCGGCGCTGCCCGACGCGCTCGTGGCCCTCTGGTTCAAGTGGATCGCCGACGGGCTCCTGCGGCACGACGCCAGCCTCGTGCTCGTCGCCGCGCTCGCGCTCGCCGCCTCCGCGACGGCCACGTGGTTTCTCCGCACCGTGAGCACGCGACTCCAGCGGCGATTCCGCGACCGGGTGACGATCGCCCTCGAGGGGCATGTCGCGCGCCTGCAAGCCTCGGTCGCGACGATCGCCCACCAGGAGCGGCCCGAGTACCTCGACCGGCTCGCGATGTTGCGGGATCAAGTGTTCGTGCTCGACCACATGTACATGTCGGTCTTCTCCACGTGCGGATGGATTCTGCGCCTCGCGGTCACGATCGCCCTGCTGATGTCGATCCATCCTGCGCTCGCGCTCCTCGCCCTCTTTGCCCTGCCGACGGCGGCGGTCGCCGCCTGGCGGCCGACCGTGGAGCGCGCCGCGCAGGAGCGGGCGGCGCCGTTCAACCGCCTCGCCCGCCATCTGTTCACGGTCGCGACGACCGCGGCGCCCGGCAAAGAGGTGCGCGTCACTGGAATCGGCGACCAGTTGATGAACCGCCGCCGAGCGGCGTGGGACGCGGGCTTCGCGCCGATTGCGGCCGTGCGGTGGCGGTCGGCCGCCTGGAACTCGGTCGCGTGGGCGGTGTTCGCGGCCGGATATGTGGGCGCCGTCGTGTTCGTGGCCTTCGGGCTTCGGTCGTCGGCCGCCAATGTGTTGCTCGTGCTGGCCGCCGGCTCACGACTCTCCGGCTACGTCGGCGCGACCGTGGGTGAGCTCGCGTTTCTCACCGGATTCTGGGCGTACGGGGCGCGGCGACTCGCCTGGCTCGAAGACTACGCGGCCTCGTTCGCGGTCCGGACCGACGTGCCGGTCCCGGCGCGCCTCACGCGGGGAATCCGCCTGGAGCACCTATCATTTGCGTATCCCGGAACGGATCGCCTCGTGCTCGACGATGTGACTCTGGAACTGCCGGCGGGGACGGTGGTCGCGATCGTCGGAGAGAACGGCGCCGGCAAGAGCACGCTGGTCAAGCTCCTGGCCAAGATGTACGAGCCGACGGCTGGACGGATTCTGGTCGACGGCGCCGAACTGGGCCGCATGCCGGCCGACGCGTGGCGCGAGCGTCTGGCCGGCGCGTTTCAGGATTTCTTTCGATTCGAGTTTCGGGCGCAGCACACCGTCGGACTCGGCGACGTCCCCCGCCTGGACGATCGGCCGGCGGCCCTGTCGGCGATCGCTCGGGCGGGCGCGGACGACGTCGTGGCCAAGCTCGGGGCGGGCCTCGACACCCAACTCGGACCCACGTGGCCCGGCGGCGTCGAGGTCAGCTTTGGCCAGTGGCAGAAGCTCGCGTTGGCGCGTGGTTTCATGCGCGACCGGCCGTTGCTCCTGGTGCTCGACGAGCCGACCGCCGCGTTGGACGCCGAGACGGAGCACGCCCTGTTCGAGCGGTATGCCGAGGCCGCGCAACGGCGGGATGAGGAGGGGCGCATCACGATCCTCGTATCGCACCGCTTCTCGACGGTCCGGATGGCGGACCTGATCGTCGTGCTCGACGGCGCCCGGCTGGTCGAAGTGGGGACGCATGACGCGCTCGTGGCCGCGGGCGGACACTACGCGGAACTGTACGGCATTCAGGCCGCCGCGTATCGCTGACGGCCCGCCCGCGGGATCAGGGGCCTTGACAAGCGCGTGATGATGTGGAATTATCCGCAGGTCAGCGGAAAACCCCGCACCTCGATTTACCCATCGTCCCGGACGCATGCCACGCCGCTCACCCTCATCTTCCGCGCCGAATCCGCCGCTCTCGCGCCGCGAGCGGCAAGTCATGGACATCCTTTTCCGGCACGGTGAGGCAACCGCCGCCGAAGTCATGGCCGAGCTTCCCGATCCGCCCACGTATTCCTCGGTGCGGTCCGTGCTCACCATCCTGGCGGAGAAGGGCCACGTCACGCATCGGGAGGAGGGGCTTCGCTACGTCTACGCGCCGGCGAAGGACGCGAAGCACGTGGGTGAGCAAGCGCTCCGGCACGTCATCCGGACTTTCTTCAACGACTCGGCGGACCGCACGATTGCCGCCGTACTCCGCATGTCGGACACCAAGCTGAGCGAGGCGGGCATCGCCGCGCTCGAGGAGCGCATTCGCAAAGCGCGCTCCAGAGGAGAGTGATCATGAACGCACACACTATCGCGGCCTCGAGCGCCGGCCTCATCGCGCGCACAGCGGTTGTCCTCCTGCTCGGCTGGGCTGGCGCCGGCGTGTTCCGGCGGGGCCCCGCCGCCCTTCGCCACCTCATCTGGCTGTGTGCGATCGTCGGCGTGCTCGTGCTTCCGGCTGTGGCCTCTGTTGGCCGGATCCCGCTCGGCATCCTGCCGAGCGCCGCACCCGGCGCGGACCACTCCCCTGTGGGCGCATCGGGCGGGGACAGGTCCACGGCGGGCATCGTCACGTCCGGGATCGTGTCACCGCCGCAACCCCGCGCACCGCACGATTCGGCACCGGCCGAGTGGTCGGGCGCGGTGGCGCTTTGGCTCGGCGTGGCGGGGATCCTGGTGGCGTCGCTGCTCGCGGGGTCATTCTCGATGAGGCGGATCGTTGGCGGCAGTCGCGCGATCGAATCGAGCGAGTGGCTCGCGGCGCTGGCCGACTGCCGGGCGCGGCTCGGTGTCGCGCGGAGCCCGCGACTTGTCATGAGCGATCGGGTCGAGATGGCCTTCACCTGCACCGTATTCCGGCCCGTGATCGTGTTGCCGCGAAGCGCGGACGAGTGGACCATGGACCGTCGGCGCGCCGTCCTCCTTCACGAAGTCGCCCACCTTCGGCGGCATGATCTGATCGCGCACAGCGCCGGCGCCATCATGTGCGCGCTGTATTGGTTCAACCCGCTCGCCTGGCTCGCCGCGCGCCGGCTGCGCGCCGAGAGCGAGCTCGCGTGCGACGACCTGGTTCTCACCGCGGGCGTGCGCGCGAGCGACTACGCGCAGCACCTTCTCGACCTGGTGGCGACGCTCGCGGGCCGGGCCGGCGTGCCGGCGGGCGCTCTCGCCATGGCCCGCCCGACCGGGCTTGAGCAGCGCCTCCACGCGATTCTCGACTCGGGACGATTGCGGGCTGCGCCGCGCGGTCTGCGCTCGGTCCTCGTCGTCGGCGGTATGAGTGTTCTGGCAATCGCGACGGCCGCGGTTGCGCCGGTACCGCGTCACGGACGTCAGCAAGTGGCCGCTTCGGCCGGCTCCACGCCCACGACACCTATCACCGGTGCCGGCGGCGCCCCCATTGGTCGGAGCGAGCCACCGGCGCCTCTGGCCCAGGGCGATACCGACGCGTTCTTGTACTTCTCTGGACCTGTGGATCCTCGTTCCCCGGCCCTCCAAGACAGCTTGAAACTCGGGCCGGCAGGGACTTCCATTCTCTTGAATGGTGATCTAGCGCTGTTGTTCACGCCCGGCAAAGGGGCGCGGCCATACATCGGTAACGAGATCTCCGCGGATTCCGCACGGATTGTGCTTGGCGATCGTTTGTTCCGCGACCTTCGGTCTATGCTCACTCACGCCCCCGCTGGGGCCGTGGTCGTCGAAGGCGATTGGGCGCTTCCGCCGCGGTCAGTCACGGCCGTGCGGGCGGACGATCAGGCCGTCGGTACCGGTCCGACCGTCACGAACGGTTTGAACGACATCGTTCGTTCAACCCCGGGAAGTCCGCTCGACGCGGCGAGCTTGCGCACCGTTATGGGCGACACACATATGAACCCCAATGCCGACTTCTTCCTCGACGAGGTTCCCACCACGCCGACGCGAGCCCGGGCTGCTCTCGACTCCGGAATCGTGATATCGATCGAGGTGATCAAACCGCGCGCGCTTCCCGTAACGGACTACAATGCCTGTTGCATCCCGCCGATCAACGGCGCGATCAAACTGACGACGCGCCATTAGCCCCGCTCAACAGCTCGCTCGTCCGCGCGCTTCCCAGTCCCCTCCCCCGCGCAGGTTGCGGTAACACGCGATTCCTGACGCCTTGCTGCGTCCATCGCTGGGCGCATAGTCTCCCGCACACCGAGGAGCATTACTGAATCTGGATGGCTCGACTCACGGTCACCGGAAGCTGACCGGGCACGCGAAACGTCAGCTCCAAGTGATACGGCCCGGGCGCGATCGCCCCGAGATCGAGCGCGGTCGCGCGTCCGACGTTCGCGGATAAAGCGCCGTCAGGGCCGCCCGCGTCTCCTCCCGGATCGCGCCACGCGATGCGGATCGACGTCTGGTGCGCGCCCAACCGCAACGCGCGGAGCAGTCGCTGG
>Ga0335083_10011234_pt1 | contig 10772 bp, 10 predicted proteins | sample Lox_Sample_42_FD_206716 | JGI IMG/M metagenome (GOLD analysis project Ga0335083, IMG submission 206716) | Soil microbial communities from Loxahatchee National Wildlife Refuge, Florida, United States - Lox_Sample_4.2 | ecosystem: Environmental > Terrestrial > Soil > Wetlands | place: USA... | reverse complement strand
GTAGGCCAGCGCGGCGGTCAGCAGCACCACGCCATAGATGGCGGCCGGCCAGGCGGCATGAGGGTTGTTGCCCGCCCAGGCGGTCACGACCGGGAACAGCGAGAGCCAGAACAGCAGATGCAGGTTGGCCCACATGATGCCGCCGGTGACCTGTTTGACCGTGTGCAGCAGGTGGTGGTGGTTGTTCCAGTAGATGCCGACGTACGCGAAGCTCAGCACATAGGACAGGAAGACCGACTTCATCGGCTCCAGCGCGTCCAGGGTGTCCCCGGCGGGGACCTTCAGCTCCAGGACCATGATCGTGATGATGATGGCCAGCACCCCGTCGCTGAATGCCTCCAGCCGCCCTTTGTTCATCTGGGCGGGAGCATAGCCTCACCTCAGGCGGGCGCGGCGTGCGCTCCGGCAATCATGGTGCTGGCCAGCGTCTGATAGACGTCGGACCAGGCTTCCTTGACCTCGGTGGTGAAGGCGGGGCCAAGACCCTGTTCCAGCGTCCACAACAGGGCCGCCCCGACCGTCGCGTAGTCGGATTCCTTGACCCGGTAGTCGGCGTGCTTGCGACCCAGCTCCTTGACCGCCGGGACCAGCTCGTCGAGCGCGTCCAGCTTGCCCACGCAGTAGCCGATCATCTGCATCAGCTTGCGCCCCTGGACCTTGATGTCGGTCTTGAACAGGCCGCGCAGCGCCGGGTCAGCCTCGAACAGCCGACCGTAGAACAGGGAGGCCGCCTGATCTGAGATGGGGACGACCTTCGCAAAGGTCTCCTGAACCAGCTGCTTTTGCCTGGGTGTCATCGCCACAGGTTGCCCGGGCTCAGGTTTCCGGTGGATCAAACCTCGGTCAAGGTTCGTGTCCGCCTGGTCGAGAGCGTCACTTGTGGGTGCCGGTAAGTGCGCTACGATCCGGGGTCGGGACGATGCCGAAGAGGCGGGATGATCAAGGCAAGGACGGCGACCTGGGGACTATCACCAAACCCCCCGAGCTCGAGCGCGACACCGCGACCAAGAAGAAGGTCGAGCGGCCGCCTCTCTACGAGGTCCTGTTGCACAACGACGACTACACGACGCAGGAATTCGTGGTCTATGTCCTGATGAAGTACTTTCAACACGACGCCGGCACCGCCCGGAAGATCATGCTCCACGTGCACACGCGCGGCATCGGAGTGGCCGGCGTGTTCCCGTTCGAGATCGCCGAGACCAAGGTTCACCAGGTCCTGCAGTTCGCGCGTGAGAACGAAATGCCCTTACAGGCATCTCTAAGAAAGAGCCCAGACGCATGAGCATGTTGAGCCCAGAGTTGGAGACCGCCATCCGGCGCGCGCTGGACGACGCGACGGAGCGCGGTCATGAGTTTTCGGGGCTGGAGCACCTGCTGCTCGCCCTGCTTGCCGACGACAAGACGGCTGAGGTCATCAAGCATTGCGGGGGGTCGCTCGGGCGCCTCGACAAGAAGCTCGAGGACTTCCTGGACACCCAGATCAAGGCCCTCCCGGAAGACGAGCGCGAGCGGGCCCAGCCGACGCTGGCGTTCGCCCGGGTCGTCCAGCGGGCGGTGAACCACGTGCTCGGGGCGGGCAAGCAGCAGGCCAGCGGACCCAACGTCCTGGTGGCGCTGTTCTCCGAGCCCGAGTCGCACGCCGTCGCGTTCCTCAAGGAAGAGGGGATCTCGCGGCTCGACGTGGTGAGCTACATCTCGCACGGGATCAGCAAGCTGCTGCCGGCCAAGACCGGCGTCCCGGGGCAGGGCGGGGCGGCCGGCGAGGATGAAGCGGATGAGGTCCCGGCCGATCCGCTGGCCCAGTTCGCGGTCAACCTGAACGAGCGAGCGCGGGCCGGTGAGATCGATCCGCTGATCGGGCGGCAGTCTCAGGTCGAGCGGGCGCTCCACGTCCTGGCGCGCCGCCGCAAGAACAACCCCCTGTTCGTGGGCGACGCGGGCGTCGGCAAGACCGCCATCGTCGAGGGGCTGGCGCGGCGGATCGAGCTGGGCGAGGCGCCGCCGGCCCTGTTGGGCGCCACCATCTATGCGCTGGACATGGGCGCGCTGGTGGCCGGCACCCGCTACCGCGGCGACTTCGAGGAGCGGTTCAAGGCCGTCCTGAAGGCGCTGGCCGAGAAAGAGAACGCGATCGTCTTCATCGACGAGCTCCACACCATCGTGGGCGCGGGCGCGGCCTCGGGCGGCGCGATGGACGCGTCCAACCTGATCAAGCCGGCGCTGGCCAACGGCAAGCTCCGTTGCATCGGCACCACGACGCACAAGGAATACCGCAGCTACATCGAGAAGGACCGTGCGCTGGCCCGCCGCTTCCAGGCGATCGAGGTCGAGGAGCCCTCGATCGAGGACACCATCAAGGTTCTGTCCGGGCTGCGCGAGCGCTACGAGGAGTTCCACGGCGTCACGTACACCGGCAAGTCGCTGCGCTCGGCGGCCGAGCTGTCGGCCCGCTATCTGAACGACCGCCGGCTGCCCGACAAGGCCATCGACCTGATCGACGAGGCGGGCGCGGCGGCCAAGCTGAAGGTGCGGAAGGGGAGGATCAAAGGCGCCAAGCGGCTGGTCCGCAGCCGCGACATCGAGTCGGTCCTGGCGACCATGGCCCGGATCCCGGCCCGCCGGGTCGAGGCCGACGACCGCGAGCGGCTGGCCAACCTGGAAGGCGACCTGAAGGCCAAGATCTTCGGCCAGGACCAGGCGGTCGAACGGGTGGCCCAGGCGATCAAGATGAACCGCGCCGGGCTGGGGCTTCCCAACCGGCCGATCGGCAGCTTCGTGTTCGCCGGGCCGACCGGCGTGGGCAAGACCGAGCTGGCCAAGCAGCTGGCCGAGACCCTGGGCGTGCAGTTCCTGCGCTTCGACATGTCGGAGTACATGGAGCGGCACACGGTGTCGCGCCTGATCGGCGCGCCTCCCGGATACGTCGGGTTCGACCAGGGGGGCCTGCTGACCGACGCCATCCACCAGAGCCCGCACGCGGTGCTGCTGCTCGACGAGATCGAGAAGGCCCACCCGGATCTCTTCAACCTGCTGTTGCAGGTGATGGACCACGGGTCGCTGACCGACAACAACGGCCGCAAGTCCGACTTCCGGCACGTGATTCTCATCATGACCAGCAACGTCGGGGCGCGGGAGCTGTCGCGCCGCATGCCGGGGTTCGGCCTGGGCGCCGACGAGCGGTTCGGGGACACGGACGAGGCCTTCAAGCGAATGTTCTCGCCCGAGTTCCGCAACCGGCTGGACGCCAAGGTCGACTTCGCGCCGCTCGACCCGGCGGTGATGGGGCGCATCGTCGACAAGTTCGTGGGGGAGCTGGCCACCCAGCTCGCCGAGAAGAAGGTGAAGATCGACCTCACCGAGGCGGCGCGGACCTACCTGGCCAAGAAGGGCTATGACCCGCTCAACGGCGCGCGTCCGCTGGGGCGCGTGATCCAGGACGAGGTCAAGCGCCCGCTGACCGACGAGCTGCTCTTCGGCAAGCTCGCCAGCGGCGGCACCGTCCGCGTCGACGCCGTCGACGACAAGGTCACGTTCACGACCGAAGGGACGTAGCGCCCGTCGTCAGGGGATCGCGCCCAGCGCGATCCCCGTCAGATTCCCCGCCATGGGGATGAGGCTTTCGTTCTGGGTGCCGTCCAGGTTGCAGCGGCCCACCGGGCCGTTGGCGCCCGACGTGTAATAGACCTTGTTGTGCGGCAGGTCGAGGGCGACGCCGATCGCGGTCGCCACGCCATTCACCAGGATCTGGCGATCCTTCCGCGTGGCGGCGGTCGAGCCGGCGGGGATCTCGATCGGCGCGCGGCTCACCGTGTTGTCGGCGCGGTCGGTCCAGTAGATGTACCCGGCGCCCAAATCGATATCGATGTCGATCGGCTCGGGCAGCTTGTCGAACAGCACCTCGATGTCGGTGCGATTCACCGAGGTCTGCCCGGCCGGGATCTCCAGGTGAGCGCGGCGGAGCGTTCCGACGCCGCCGTTGCTGGGGCCCTTCTGGGACCAGTAGATCATGCCGCCGGCCAGATCGAGGGCGACGCCGACGCACCACCTGGACTCGTCCATCCGATCCGTGTCGGTCATGCCGGTGGTCACCAGAGCCTCGACGCTCGAGCCGTCGAGGTTGGCGCGCATGACGCGCATCCCTTCGCGGTCGGACCAGTACATCTTGCCGCCGGCGACATCCAGCTTCATCTGCTTGGGCGTGAACGTCCCTCCGGCCGGGACCAGCGTCGTGACGTTCGAGCCGTCCAGATCGGAGCGCATGACGAACCCGTCGTTCGCCGAAGGATTTCCCATGCCGGTCCAGTACACGTGGCCCCCGGCCACGTCGACCGCCACACCGTCCGGTCCCTGACCGGCCTTGGCCACCAGCACCTTCGCATTGGGTTGGATCGTGCTGGCCGTCATGACCCGGCCCCCGGTCACGTCGAGATAGAACATGGTGAGGGTGCCGGCGCTGCCGCCATTGCCCGGGGCCCCCGCGCCGCCCGAATTGCCGGCGGCGCCGCCGGCGCCCACGACGCCGCCGGTCCCCGGGGTGCCGCCGGTCGCGCTGATGCCGCCCGTGCCTGGGGTGCCGCCGGTCGCGGTGATGCCGCCGGTCCCCGGGGCGCCACCGGTCGCCGTCGTGATGCCCCCTGTCCCGGGCGTTCCGCCGGTCCCGGGCGTCCCGCCGGTCGAGGAGCTGCCACCCTGCCCGGGTGACGAGGAGCCGCACGCAGACAGCGCGACAGCGAAGGCGAGTGCCAGCCAACGGTTCTTGCGGCTCCAGAGGGTCATGGCAACACCTCCCGTGTCTAATGGGTGCCGGCGCGGCGGCTCTTCATCAAACCGGTTCCCCGGGCACGCAGGACCAGCGCCAGCGGCAGTATCTCGCCGGCCGCCGCCAGCAGGAAGGGGGCGCGAGGACCCAGCGCGTCATAGAGGGCGCCGGTGCCCAGGTTTCCGATGGCCCCGCCAGCGTTGATGGCCATCACCAGCAGGGCGTTGCCCGTCGCGCGCAGCGGGGGCGGCACCAGGGTCGCCACCAGCTCGATGGCGGCGCTCCAGAACAGGCCGAAGGTCATGCCGTGGAAGAGCTGCAGCAGGATGAGCGCGGTGGGCGTGCGCGCGACGGACGTCCCCAGCCAGCGCACCGCGCTGGCGGCGAAGGCCGCCGCCAGCAGCTGGCCGAGGGCGAATCGGCGGTGCAGGCGGTGAAAGCTCAGCAGAGCCACCGTCTCCGCGACCACCCCCACGGCATAGGCCAACCCCCAGAAGAGCGGCCGCAACCCGAGGTCGCGCAGGAAAATCCCGAGGAAAATGTTGTACGGGGCCATGCACATCCAGTGCAGCCCGCCGGCCAGCAGCAGCAGCCGGAGCCCCGGCTGGCGCAGCAGGGCGCGCACCTCGGCAAACCGGGGGCGCACCGCGCGCTCACCCGTGCCGCCGATCCGCAGCGCGGCCAGGAACGCGCCGCCCAGCCCGAACCACATCGCGGCCGGGACCAGCCGCCCGGCCGGGTCGGCGTGCGTCGCCTGGATCAGCAGGCCGACGGCCATGGCGGAGCAGATGAAGCCGACCGATCCCCACCCGCGCAAGCGGCCATAGATCGCGCCAGCCCGCACGCGAGCCACTGCCAGCGCGTCCGTCATCCCGCCGATCCCGACGTAGAACAGCGCGTAGCAGACATACCCGGTCAGGACGACCGCGAACGAGCGCGACGCATCGCCGGGCGCCAGCACCAGCGGCGAGAACCCGAGCCAGGCGCCCAGGGTGACGACCCGCAAGACCCGGTCGTGCCGTTGCGTGCGGTCGGCCACCCAGGCCCAGAGCAGCGGAACCGCCAGCGACATCAGCGGAGCGGCCGCCAGCGCCACCGAGATCCGCGGTCCGGAGAACCCCAGCGCCCGCAAGTGAGCCGGCATGAAGGCCATCCCGACCCCGACTGCCTGAAAGACGAAGAAGTAGACGAGCTCGATCACTCTGACCGGAACGGCGAGTGTTCGGCGTAGGCGGTGGCCTCGGCGGCGACCGCTTCGGCCTCGCGTTCGACGAACGGAGCGATCGCGGCGGCCAGGCCGGCGTGGCGGATCCAGTGCGCGCTGTACGTGAACGCTGGAACCAGCCCGCGCTTCAGCTTGTGCTCACCCTGGGCGCCCGCCTCGAACAGCGCCTGCCGCCGATCGATGGCGCGGTCGATCAACCGGTAGTAGCAGAGCTCGAAGTGCAGCATCTGGAAGTCGTCCAGGCAGCCCCAGTAACGGCCGTAGAGGTGGGCGCCCTTCTCGAAGTTGATGGTGCCGGCGACGGGCTCGCGCCCGCGGTGGGCCAGCGTGGCCACCAGCCGGTGCGCCAGCGTCTCGCGCGCCAGATCGAAGAACGCCTCGGTCAGGTAGGCCCGCCCGCCGTGGCGCGCAACGTTCTCGACGTAGAACGCGCGCAGCCCCCGCCAGTCGGCGTCCTCCAGCTCGCCGCCGGTCGCGGTCCGGAACGTCAGGCCGTGCTCGGCGGCGACGCGCCGTTCCTTGCGCACCTGCTTGCGATTTTGCGAGCGAAACGTCGACAGGTAATCCTCGAAGCTCTCGAAGGGGCGCTCGGAGCGGTTGTGCCAGTGGAACTGCATGCTCAGGCGCGGCAGATAGCCGTGGGCGCCCAGGAACTCCTTCTCCTCGTCCGTGCAGAACAGGAAGTGGACGGACGACGCCCGCTCGTCGGCGGCCAGCTCGCGGACGCCGCGCAGCAGGGCCAGGCGGACGGCGTCGCGATCGACGTCCGGCGCCTCGAGCACCGGCAGGCGGCGGCCGGTGGCCGGCGTGAACGGGATGGCCGCCACCAGCTTGGGGTAATAGGGGACGCCGGCCCGCTGCGAGGCGTTGGCCCAGGACCAGTCGAAGATGAACTCGCCGTAGCTGTTCGTCTTGAGGTACAGCGGGACCGCGCCGCACAGCCGCCCGCCGTCGTCGCGGGCCAGGACCAGCCGCGGCACGCAGCCGGCGCGCGGCGAGACGCTCCGCGACTCCTCCAGCGTGTGGAGAAAAGCGTGCTCCAGGAATGGATCGCTGTCACCCGCCAGCCGATCCCACTCGGTGGCCTCGACGGCGTTGATGCTCTCGACGACTTCGACGCGGATGATCCCGGAGCCTAGCAGAGTTGATCGCGTGTTCGATCTGCTGGCCAGCGGGCTCCGGGCGTGAAAAAGTCAGGCTGCCGAATGTCTGAACATGCCCGTCACTTATTCACCTGGATCATCGCTCTGCTGAGACGAGGTGGCCTCTGGTGGGGGCTGGCCATCTCGGTCGGCGCGGCGGTCCTCAGCTTCGCGGCCGTGGTCGCGATCGTCGTCAGCTGGCCCGCCGACCGCTTCAAGGGCGAGCACGACACCCACCCCGGGGTGAAGCGCCACATCGTCGTTCACGTGCTGGTGCTGTTCGTCAAGAACGTCTCGGGCGCCGTGCTGGTGATCCTGGGCCTGATCATGGCGGTGCCGGGGGTGCCGGGGCAGGGGCTGCTGACCGCGGTCATCGGCCTGTCTCTGCTCAACTTTCCCGGCAAGCGTCGCCTGGAGCGCCGGTTCGTCCGTATCCCGGTGGTGTTCCGGGGCGTCAACGGCCTTCGGGCGCGCTTCCGTCGCCGCCCGCTCGAGCTCGACTGAGCAGCTCGGCGACCAGATCCGGATCGCCCGAGGTCGGCGCGGCGGCGACCTCGGGGGCGACGCGCGGGCCGGACGCCCACTCGGGCATCGGCGCCGCCAGGCGCGGATCGTCCGAGTTGAGCAGGATCATCTCGCCCAGCAGCTGCACCTCGTCGTTGGCCTTCAGCCTGATCGCGCCCGGTGACGCCTCGACATCGACCCGCTGGGCGTCCACCCGCGCATTGCCGGCCGCCGTCTGGGTGATGTCGCCGCCGGAACGCAGGTCGATGCCCCGGCTGGCCTCGACGTTGAACGTCTCGCAGGCGAAAGAGACCGCGCGCGGCGTCTCGACCTGGAGCTGCGGCGCCTCGACGCGCAGCACCGGCCCCGACGCCTCGAAGCGCACCTCGATCTGCAGCTGGCGGTCGCCCTCGGCGCGGATCCGCAGGGTCGCCGCGTCCCGCTCGGGTCTGACCTCCAGCGAGCGCCCGCCGCCCAGAGGGATCACCACCGGCGGGTCCGGCTGGGGGACCGTCTCTTCGATTGCCTCGGCCAGCAGCAGCTCCGGTTGACGCAGATGACTCATGGCTACCTTTCCTTTCTAAGCCTGGCCGGGAGATGCGCCTGCCAGGCGTCGCACGTCGGGTGATAGTCGCGCGCGCGCAGCTGGTACCTGCCCCCCACGATACCGTCGACGTCGACCAAGTCCTTCCCTGCCCAAGCAGAGCCCCCACAGAGGTTCCAGCAGTCGGCCAGCTCCTGCCCCAGGAGAAGGCCGAAGAGCACGAGAACCGGAGACACTATTACGGGGATCAGCAGCGCGTAGGTCCACCTCGTCTGGGGCGCGCTGAGAAACAGGTAAAGCACGATCGCGAGCGCCGCGGCCACGACCGCGAATCCGGCCACGCTCAGGAGCGCCCTCAGACCAAGGTATGCCAGGAAGGGGGGAGCTTCGGTTTGGATTGCAGCCGGCGCGCGCATCACGGGATGGGCCGGTCCCCGGGCCAGGAGAAACAGCGCCACGATGAAGGCCCCGACCAGGACCACGGACAGCCGAGGGGCGAGCTGCGCGAACACCGTCACGACCGAGTTGGGCGCCGCACGGCGATCATCCAGCTCGACGGGCCCGGTGGGCGGCCGTGGCGGTCCGATCTGGCTCGCGCCCGAGGTGCGCTCGCCCAGCTGGCGGTCCAGCCAGTCGGCCAGCGCGCGACGATACGCGCCGCAGAATTTCTCGAACGCAGCTGGCTTCAGACCTAGCTTGCGGGCAGTCAGGGTTGCCAAGGCGTCGCCGCAGCCGATCTGGAGGGCCGGCTTCCGTCTCTTCAACGCGGAGGTCGGAGCGCCGAGCCAGCTGACGCTCGTGAACGGAATGTGAAGGAGAACGTCCGGTCGAAGCCCCAGACGCTCGACGTGCAGTCCCGAAGGCAAGATCTCCGCGCGGATCCGTCCCTGCAGGGCGCTCGCCAGACCGTAGGTGGCCATCAGCGCCCCCAGCGGCAGCGCGGCCACCAGCGCGAAGACGTCGACTCCCCTGGCGAGGTACGTCAGGCGGGACAGGCACATCAGACCGACGCCGACCATCACGATCCAGATCTGGACCGCCTTCAGGGCGGGCCGCCGTCCGAACAGCCGATAAGGGAGCGGGGCACCGCCTCTGCCGTCGCCGGGGACGCCCTTCAGCGTGTCGAGGCTGGCGCGCAGCGCGGCCCACCGGTCGGGCGCGTCCGGCCGATTGTCGAACGGAGCCAGCACGCCGCTGGTCCGAACGCCGAACCACCGGGCCAGATCCGTGGCGATTTGCGTCGCGTAGATCCTCTCGGATTCATGCCGCCAGCGCTCGAGGAGGATGGAACCTTCGTGACCATCCACGCTCAGGAGAGTCCGGCGCCGGGCCAACCAACCGCTCTCCGGGAGGGTCAGCACGACCCGGCCCGGTTGGACCGCCCGGCGGCGAACGCGCAGCGTCCGGAGGAACCACCAGCTCTCCGCCAACCAGATCTCCCGACCGACACGTTCGAGACGGCGTTCGCGGTACGCGATCATCAGGATGATGCCGGCGACGATCAGACCGACCGTCCCGGCCCAGCCCAGGTGAGCCGTCGCCGCAGCCGCCGCGCCAAACAGCAGCGCGGCCCCGAGGTCGGTCTGCCTGTAGCGACGCCGCCAGCCGACGTCCCGGTTCGCGTCCGAGTTCATCGCCGGGCCAGGGCGTAGGCTGCAACGAGCACGAAAAATCCAACGAAGAAGATCAGGATCCCTCGCGTGAAACGCCGCCCCTTGTCGGCGAGGTCCTTCTTGACCTGGGGACTTTCTGCCCAGGCTCGGATCTGCGGTTCCACCCGGGTGAGCGGGAGGATGTGGCGGAACGCGTGCTCGGGACAGGAATACGTCATCCGCGAAAATTCGGCGATCGGCTTCCGGCAGCAGACCGTCAGCAGGGTTGCCTGGCGGTCAGGGCGCTCGGGGAACTCGATCGGGACGAAGTAGTCGTTCGGGCAGTTCTTGCAGCCGACCATCCCGTTCTCTGGTCGCTCAAACAGCATCTCGAGACAGTGGGCACAGCGAAAGCTGGTCTGCGGTCCAGTCGGTTCAGTTCGCAGAGGCATCATGACCAGATCACTCCGTGCCCGACGGCTTCGGTCTGCCCGGGGGTCAGGGGCTGGTCCAGAGGGCGGGTCGCCACCCAGAGCACCGTCACCCTGCTCTTGTCCGGTTCGATCGAGAGCTGGTGGATCTGCGGGCGCAGCTCTTCCGCGCGCTGCTGGCCAGGAAGGCGAAGCGCCATCCGGGGAATCTCATTCGGCAACCTGAACGACCACAGGGGCTCCTGTGGATGGGCGTTTGTGAGCTGGACCTCTGCGCCAGGCAGGATCGAGGGCGCACGCATCCCCACGGCGGCCCCTTGCGCCAGGCCGGGGACGTCGAGGCGCTCCCCGACCGGCGCGCCGCGGTCGAGGGCGATTGGGCGCAGAAGGCCCGACTTCACCTCGGGCATCTGCCCCGGCGGGACCTTGGCTTCGTCATAGAGCGGCGCCGGCAGGCCAAGCTGGGCGCTGCGCGGGAAGGCCGTGTACCCCAGCCAGGACAGACCGGCTGGAATCGGCGCCAGCGGCCAGGTCACGAAGTGCGTTCGCACGACGTTCTCCGGTGTGACCCGACT
>Ga0335083_10011233_pt1 | contig 10772 bp, 9 predicted proteins | sample Lox_Sample_42_FD_206716 | JGI IMG/M metagenome (GOLD analysis project Ga0335083, IMG submission 206716) | Soil microbial communities from Loxahatchee National Wildlife Refuge, Florida, United States - Lox_Sample_4.2 | ecosystem: Environmental > Terrestrial > Soil > Wetlands | place: USA: Florida... | reverse complement strand
AGTCAAAAATGCTGTCGCCACTCCCGGTGAGGTGTTCGCGACGAAGCAGGAATCCACAGGAATGAGCCGAGGCCAATAGGGCCGGTTGTCCGCAGGCTCCTCGATCCGGTATTCGTCCATCAAAGGGTCGGTCGGCCCCATGGAGTACGCCACGATCAAGCGTCGCTTAGGGTCAGCTTCCAGGTTATCGAGCAGCTCCATCTGCTCCGCCAGATAGTCTGTAACGAACATGTTCGTCTTGGTGTCGAAAAGCCACACGCAATAGCGGGCCCACTTGGCGCCGAATTCGCGTGGCCCTTTGAGGTCGGCATACCCATCGAAGTTCAGGTCCTCAGACTTGAAGTTCAACACAAACTCTTGGCGGACAGCTTCCAGTTCGGGAGCTGTCGGTTGAGCCTCATCGCGAAGCAGTGAGCACGTGAGAGACTGAACCTGCGCACCGGAGGCGCCCCTTACCTCCACACGTCCTTGAGCACCGCTTGCTGAGATGCGAAGCGAGAAGCTGGGTCGGCCCTGCCTAGCCGCGATGCTTATCGTACGGCCGGCTTCGGGACTCACCTCTTGTGGCGCTGGCGCACCAAGCGACAAAGCGCTCACGAGCAGCGTCGCCAGCAGCAGCGCGTTGCGTCGGATGCGAACGTAGAGGACTTCACCTGTAATTTCAGAGATCATCGTCGCTTGTCAGTCGTCAGTAGTCCGCTCTCGGTGCTCGGTTGTCAGGGACAGTTAGCCGTCTCGCAAGATGTCCGTAATCGTGAGAAGTCGAATCGGCTTTCCTTTTGCAAACGCCTTTGCTCCTCCGAGAAAGCCAGCGGTCGATATTAACCATGCCTCGTCCGCCCCGTGGTGCATTAGTGTGCCATAGAGGTCTCTAACAATGCTGGGGCTGATGTAGTGTCTATGCGCCTTGCACTGCACAATGATTCTCTTTGCCCCTTTGACCAACACCAAGTCCACTCCTTGATCGCCCGTTCGACCGGTCTCCTTAACTTGATAGCCCCTGCTTCTGTAATGGCACGCTGTTTCTCGTTCGAAGCTCCGACCGTCCAGCTTCCTCCACCAGCTCACGCTTTTTCTCAGCCGCTCTTCTTCTTCTCTCTCCTTTATTTTCAGCCGCTCCTGTCTTTCTCTCTGTTGTCTCCGCAGCTCTTCACGGACAGCCAGAAGGTAATGATTGTGAGCATCCAAGGCTTGGTGGTAGCGCAGAAACTTAGGGTAGGACTGGCTTTTTTTGGCAATCCAACGGTGCCACCGGGACCCTTGATCAAAAGACTCAACTTGCTTCTGCGTAAGGCCAAAGTCCTCCGGGTTTGGGCGGGTCATCTCCGCAGAAAAACGGACCTTGCAATGTGGGCACCGCAGCCTGCCACCCAACGGTAGGCCGATCCTTTGACGGCAGTTGGGGCAGCGTCCAATCCAGTCGGCCATCGACTACCTTCTCTCCCACCGCGGCAAGAAGCCAAATGGTCCCTTTGCGCCAAATGTTTTCATAACAGTCGGTTGTCGATTGCCTGCAAGCAGCCCTGTGGTCACAGGACTAGCCTGCTTTTCTCTTCAATCCCTCGACCACGCAATGACTGGCCTCTAACTTGGCCACCAACCACTAACCACTAGCCACCGCCGTCTTCACCGGCCTTCCCTCCCGGCACGATTGGTAGATCGCCTCAATCAGCCGCTGGTCGCGCATGCCTTCCTCGCCGGAACCTACGGGTTGACAATCCAAGGATGTCACCGTGTAAGCCGCGAGTTCTGCGCAGTCCCAAGCTAGAGCCTCGCGACGCAGTCTTCGACTCCTGCTAGCACTGCAATGGCTGAGGAAGGTCTCTGACCCGGGTCGCGGCTCAGTGTTTGAGCGAGGCGAACAGCTAGCGGCTCGGGGGCGTCCGGTCTGCACGTCCGAATGTTCGGAAAATCCTCGTTCTTCTTGGCGACGATACGTCCGCTGAGGCTAGATCCTTTGAACATCACCTGACCCGCCGCGCACTCGTAGAGGAGTACGCCGAAACTGTAGATGTCAGTTGCGCGTGTGCCGGAGCTGGCGCTGTTCGAGAGGAGCTCAGGAGCCACGTATTCGAGGGGCGGTCCTCCCCCTGGCCACTCCAGCCAGAAGTCGCCCCAAGCCGCCATGGCCGTGTTGAACCCGAAATCGCCTAAGGCCACGCGGCCTCCTGGGCCGGAGTCAAGCCAGACGTTACGCGGAGTGATATTTTCATGGATCACGCCGCGCGAGTGTGCGAAGTCGATAGCGCCGGCCAGTTGAGTAGCCATGGACAGCAAATCCGGACCTGTCAAGCGGCTTTGAGAACGTCTCCACGCGAAAAGGCTGCCACCAGCGAAATACTCACAAACTGTGAAAGGCATATCGCCGAACAGTCCGCGCCCCGAAACCTTCACGATGTTAGGATGAGTCAGGACCGTTCCCATCCGTTGCTCTTGATTGAACACGGTCTGAAACGGCGGCCGCCGATCATAAACCCTTACCTTCACATGCTCGCCCGATGCCGTCCGGGCCAAAAACGGGGCGCCAACATGGCTTGATAAACGGTCCGCGCACAAGCTCGCTTCGATCTCCAAAGCCTCCCCGGACACGGTGCGCAGGACCGTTCCAGGGCCAACCCTTTGATCTGCCCTATCGCTTGCCTTTTGATCGGTGTCGCTCATAACTCTATCAAAGCCTGGCGGCCTTCCTTCCCGGCACGACCGCCGGCGCGACCGATAGATGGCCAATCAGCCGCGGTCGCGCAAAACTTCTTCGCCAGGAGCCACGGGCCGATGATCTCCAAGAATACACGTGTGACGTGGTTTATTCTCTCACAGGGCAGACGCCGCGGCCAACGCGCAGCCGAGGACCTCCCAGCGGGAGGGTGACGGACGCATCCGAAGGTTGTGTACCTCGGGCGCTTGGAGCACCGGTGCGGGTCGGCGCGGGGAGGGCCACGGGGCCACTCGTTAGCCTTTGGAGGCGCGCGGGCATCCGCGAAGCGACCGGGTACTGATAGGCTAGATTACTAGTTTATGGCATTCGGCTGCCAGGCGAAAGTCTATGACAAAAGTTAACCCACAAGATAACTGTCCAACGGGCAAAATTACGAAACGAAACCGTCAGGTGTATGAAAACAAAGGATCGGACTCGTCAAAACCGTCAGACCTATGAAAATAAATAGGTTATTTTGCTAAAGCCGTCAGATTGTTGATAAATAAGGCTATTATCGACCGTGACAAACCGCCGTTCTTCTTTCCGACCTGAGCACACACGGTATGACGTCGACCTCTCGGTCTCAGTCATAGGAATCCCGTCACAACGCGCTGTTATCGCTCCCAATGAGAGCCAGCCTGCTTGAGCTGCAATTGCGTGCGACTCGCTCGCCGTCGATGGTGGAAATCAACCACAGTGGTTTAAATGGTGCGCCTTGAAGGGCAAGGCAAGTCGCAGCCCTTCGTGTCGCATCGTCGTAACTTACTCATAACTTGGCCCGCGCGCCTCGCCGCAATTCCACGATGCATTTGGCAGCCGGCTTGCCCTTGACAAGGTGGATTAATGGTGTGAGGTTAGCAGGAGACGTCATGAAACGCATTTTACTAGGATTGCTCATATCTTCCGCGTTGGTTCTGATTCCGGTCATGCATCTCGGGGCTCAGGACCAACAGCAGGAGCAGGGCCCGCCCTCAGACCAGGGCCAGTATCCGGAGCCGGGTGCGCCGCAGCAGAATGCACCGCAGCAAAGTCAGGATCAGAGCACGCCGCAACAGCCGCAGTCAGCCGTGGGGCGCATTAGCATCATTGACGGGAATCTTTCCACTCAGCGCAGTGATTCCGGTAGTTGGGTGGCGGACACCATCAATACGCCGGTGGTTCCGGGCGATCAACTTTCCACGGGGCCTCACTCGCGGGCTGAGATCGAACTCGACTATGCCAATGTACTGCGACTCGATCACGATGCGCAGGTGCGAGTGGCCGATCTGACTCAGCAACACGTTCAGGTGCAGGTGGCGCAGGGCCAGGTGGACTTTGATGTGATCCGCGACGGCGGCGCGGCGCCGGAGATTGACACGCCTAATGTTGCCGTTCATCCTGCCGGACACGGCGCCTATCGGGTGGACGTTAATTCACCCACCGAGACCTTGGTGACCGTGCGTGACGGATCGGCGCAGGTCTCAACCCCACAGGGCAGCACTACCGTCCAGAAGGGACAGACCATCACCATCCACGGTTCGGACAATCCTGAGTACAAGGTCGATGAAGCGCTGGCACGTGATGACTGGGACCACTGGAACGCCGAGCGCGACAAGACCATTCTGAGCGCCAAGAGTTGGGAGAACACCAATCCCTACTACACCGGCAGCGCTGATCTTGATAACAACGGCCAGTGGGAAAACGCCCCTGGCTATGGCCAAGTCTGGGTGCCCCAGCAAGGGCCGGGTTGGGCTCCATATTCCAATGGTACCTGGGTGTGGGAGCCGGACTGGGGCTGGACCTGGGTATCGTACGAACCATGGGGATGGGCTCCTTACCACTACGGCCGGTGGTTCTACTACAACAGTGCCTGGTGCTGGTGGCCGGGGCCCGTTGGCTTTGGGTGGGGTTTCAGTAATTGGTATCGTCCTATCTGGGCGCCCGCTTACGTTTCATTCTTCGGTTTCGGATGGGGGCATTTCGGCTTTGGCTTCGGGTTCGGAGTCGGAGGTGGCTGGGGATGGGGCCACGTCGGGTGGCTGCCGTGCGGACCGCGTGATCCGTATTACCCGACCTGGGGTCGCGGTGGCAGATTCAATGCGGTGAACGTAACGAACGTCGCGAACATTCATAACTACGGCAATGGCGTCATGCGGCCCCTGGCGGGAGCTTACGCTCCAGCGTACGGATCAAATCTGCAGCGCGCCTTTACGGACGCAGGAGTGCGTCATGGTATTACCACCGTGACGGGCAATCGCTTTGGGCAAGGTCCCGTGCGAGGCGAAACCGGAGCCGTGACGGCGGATATGCTGAGGAACGGTTCTGTGATGTCGGGCCACATGCCCTTCGCGCCCACACGGGCTAGTCTTTCAGCCATCAACCGGCCCGCGGCCGCGAGCACGATCGCCAGAGGTTCGATGTCGGAGCATTTTGCCGGCACTCGGGCTCCGGAGTTCAATCACGCCTCATTTGCTCAGGAATCGTCGGCAATCCGGGAGGCGAGTCGGAACATAAACCCGTCCACGATGAACCGCGCGGCGGCGAGTAACGAGAGCCGGGGATTCGGGAGCTTCAGCCAGACGGCAAGCTCGCGCAGCATCACTGCCGAGAATTTCAGGCAGAGCGCGCCGCAGTCCAGCCAGGCCACAGAAGGATGGAAGCGGTTTGCAAGCCAGGGCGGGGAGCGCGGGGGCGAAGCCGGTAAGGCCACCAGTGGTGCCAGAGCAGGTTCGCAGGAGTCTAATGCCCGGCCACGGTCGGGCCCTGAGAACGGTTCGAATAGCGCGCGGGGGAGCTGGCAGCGGTTCAGTTCACAACCGGCGGCGCCTCGCAGCTCATCTCCGAGCCCGGGCCGCTCTGAACCGAATTCAGGTTACCGTTCCGCTCCGAGCTCTCGCTATTACACCGGCCAAGCGCGGCCCAGTCCGGGATATTACGCCGGCGGCGCGAGGAACTATGGTTATAGCCGGCCGCCGTTGCAAATGAGCCGGCCGATGTTCTCGCCACGCTCAGCGCCTAATTACGGCGGTTACGGACGCCCTGCTCCTTCTGGCGGAGGGTATCGGCCTCCCTCTGGTGGCTACAGCGCTCCGCATTCTTATGGAGGCTACGGTGGCAGTGGGCATTCGGGTGGGTTTGGTGGAGGCCACGCGTCGGGTAGCGGGTCCCACGGCGGTGGTGGCGGGGGGCACCACCGCTGAGAAGTTGAAGAGCTGGTAAAACGCTCAGCATTCTCAGCGAAGATGCCATGAGTTCTTGGGTCGCCACTTTGCCTGAGAATGCGCGAAGCGCTTTGGAGTGCGGTAGCTTGCTACCGCTTTCATTCCGCGAGCTCGCTCGCGGCCATCCTCTCCGAAGCGTACGAGCTACGGGTCGGCTATCAAGCTGGCCTCAGTGAAAGCGGCAGCGAGCTGCCGCACTGCAGAGCCTTGGGCTGTCTTCCCACAAGCCCGTCTTCCGTTCTGTCTCAGCTTGCTGCCCGCCGCGCCTTAAGCTCGGCCAGCAGCCTATCCACCTGGTCGTCGCGATCGAGCTTGCGCAACCTGTCATCAAGGTTGTCAGACACCATTTCGGCTGCAGCCTCACTCGCGGCTTCCGTGTGGACCACCTTCTGTTGCAGGCGATCGAATGCCGCCAGCTTCGATTGGTCGCCGATCTTCATCTGCGCCGTGCTCGCCTTGAGCGATGCGCGTGAGCGCCGGTGCTGAGCGACGAGAAGATCGACCTTGGCTTGAGCCTCAGCCAGTTTTTGCTCCAGCTTGTGGAGGGCCGATTTCAAGTTCTCAACCTGCACTTTCTGGTCAGCCGCCTGCTCCTTGAAGCTCTCGGCCATCTGCGTGTAACTGTGATGGCGTTCGAGAGCGGCGCGGGCCAAGTCATCCTCGCGTTTGTCAACGGCGAGTTCTGCCTTCCGCATCCAATCGGCTGCGTTTTGTTCATTCTCCTGCTGCTTCTTTTCCAGCATGTGCTGATCCGCGATGGACACTGCCACCTGCGTCTTCACCTGGATAAGCTGATTTTCCATGTCGAGAATGAGCTGCTTCAGCATCTTCTCCGGGTCTTCAGCCTTGTCGATCAAATCGTTGAGATTGGCCCGGACTAGCGTCCGAACACGTTCCAGTAATGCCATGGTGATACTCCTTTCCTACGAACGATACCTACCAAAAACCCACTTCGAAATTCGGCGCCAGCGCAAGCCGCCACATGTTGCTCATGTCTTCCTCATTGGCACACGGCTTCCACAGTGACGGCTCCGGCGTCATTCCAGCCGGCGTAGAAAAGATCGGCGGTGAGCCCGGGAACAAGCTGCGACGCCGCTCGACTCGCCGCGCGCAGGTCTTCCTCCTGCTTCCGGCGAACCGCGCCGCCAGTGGGCTGCCACTGTTCCAGCCATTTATACCAACCGCAGTCCTGGTGCGCGATGAGCACCAGGCGCTTTAGTGAGTGCGCCTGGACGAGCATCCGTGACCACTTGCGAGCCACCCATGAGAACTTCGGCAGCGCTCCTACCTCCACCAGGCACTGCGGGCCTCCGGGCACAACCATGCCGTCGTAATTGGCCCCGAGACCCAGTCCTTGGTCGAGGAACTCCCGAATTCCTGCCTGGAACCGATAGTCGCTGCAGTAAACGGCCAGCACCTCGGTTTCAGTGCGTTCGATTTGTGACCGGCATTCGTATGTCACTCACGCACCTCATTCGCAGCGGCGGGCCTCGTACCCGCCCTCGGTGCGACAACCAGGGTCGCCCCTACACCGCGCCCCGATGCTCAAGCTGCTTGTAATACACCAGCGAGTGAACTACGGGCGCCAAGGCTCCGGCGCACAGAATTACGACACCGACCCAGATTGGCGCACCCGCGAGGGTCACCACCACCCCGAGCACCCCTGCAGCCGTGAGACACTTGGCGCCGAAACGGTGCGTACTCGCCCACACGCGCTCATCAGCCAGGGTCCAGGGCGTGCGCACGCCCACATAGAAGTTGCGCGGCAGGCGCGCGATCAGGGGACCCAGACCCGCAATCAACGCACAAACCCCTCCCAGCAGCACCTTGCCCAAGTCGAAACGCCGGCCAGCGGAGGCGCTTAACAAGGCGATGTGGAAATAGAGGAAGAACGCCAGCAGCACTAGCATGATCTGGAGGTAGCCGTGCCTGCCGGCGTTAACCTCGTACTTTTTGGGTGATAGCCAAGGCAGCGCGGCCATGAGCAACATCACGCCCGTCATCGTTGCAGGCAAGATAATCAGAACCGCCCACCGCGAACCATAACGATCGACTTGGCCGTGGACGTTCCAATGTGTCGGTACCGTGGACGCCAGATGCGGGTAAAAGAGGCCTGACGCCACAACCGCTGCCGCTACAAGCAAAGCGCCGATAACGAAGTAATTGCGTTTCATGATCTCCTCCCCCTATCCTGCTGTAGCGGCGGTCTGTGACCGCCGAAGCAGCGGCCTATTGCGCGTCCGGCTTCGGCGTCTTATCGCCGATCATCCGGACTTTGCCCAGTAGCTCCGACATTTGCATGCCCGAGAGCGCCTCGAACAGCGCCGGCACCTGAGCGGCGATTTTCGCCATATCGCCGGTCAGCTTGCTCATACCAGCGCCGTCGCCGTTGCCGGTGGAAACGATGGTGATCTTGTCCACGTTCGCCAGCGGCGTAGCCATAGCGCGCACAATGTCTGGCAAGCCGGAGAACAGCTTGTCAACCACCGCGGCCTGGTTGTACTCCTGGTAGGCTTCAGCCTTTACGTTCATCGCCCTCGCCTCGGATTCGCCCTTCTTGAAGATGATCTCCGCCTCCGCCTCACCTTGCGCGCGAATGGCCGAGGCGTGCCCTTCGGCCTCCGCCGTGAGCCTGCTCTTCTCGGCGTTGGCCAAGGTTTCTATGCGCTGCCGCTCAATTTCCGCCTGTTTCAGCACGGTGGCGATCAACTCCTTCTCACGCCGCGAAATCTCGGCTTCCTGAACCTTGATTTGCGCCTCCCTTTCGGCTTGCTGCACCCGAACGGCCTCGGCCACCACCTGCTGTTGCATGATGTTGGTTTCGATCTCATAGGCCTTGTCGGCCATGGCCTGCTGCTTTTTGGTGACTTCGAGATACTGGGCCTTCTTCACGTCAAGGTCGCGCTGCGACTCGGCCTGCTTGGCGAGCGACAGTGTTTCCGCCAGCACCCGCTCCTGGTCAGCAAGAGCCTTGGCGGTGGCGGCGTCGCGCTGGGCCTGGGCGCGCTTGATGAGCGTGTCGCGGTCGGCCTCGGCGGCAGCCACATCGGCGTCGCGCTTGATGCGAGCCACGTCCGGCTTGCCCATATTGGTGATGTATTCGTTTTTGTCGCGCACTTCCTTGATGGTGAAAGAGATCACCTCAAGGCCCATCTTGTTCATGTCATCCGCGCAGGTGGAGCGCATACGGTCAGACACCATCTCCGGTTCCTTCACGATCTGCTCCACCGTGAGCTGACCGATGATTCCGCGCAGGTGGCCTTCCATCACCAGCCTGATCAGGCCCTCGCGTTCCTGCGGCGTCTTGGTAAGAAACTGTTCCGACGCGGTTTGAATCGACTCCGGATCCGACTTCACCTTGATCTGCGCCACAGCTTCAACCGTCACTGCCACTCCTTGCTTCGTATAGAGGTCCTGCTGCGGCGCCACATCGAAGGACATCAGCTCGAGCGAAAGCTCGCGGCAGCTTTGCACCATGGGAAAAATGAAGGCGCCACCGCCCTTTACGATCCGCGTTCCGCCAAATCCGTACACTACCAGCGCCTGATGCGGTCCCACCTTCCGGTAGAGGCTGGCAAGATACATCATCAGGATAATCAGCCCCAGAATTCCTAGTCCCACGACAACCCATAAGGTTTGCATGTTCATTTTTATACCCCCGCACTCCGTCTCCGCCGTTTCCGGCAAAATTCACATCAAGGCCGAGCGCAGAAACATCTCGCCGGCCACCATGATCAGCACGCTGAAGCCGATCAACACCATGCCCATCCAGAAGTAGATATCTCGAAGCATGTTTGTTCCTCACGGACCGAATCCCGTCACCTCGTCACATCCTCCCAACGCCGCACGTAAGCGATACCGCGCTCGTAACGAGTAATCACGGCCTCGGTGTCGCGATCCATGGCGCTGCCGTCCTCGCTGCGCGCGCCTGCGGCCTTGCGCGCACCGCCCTGAGAGAAAATGATCTCCCCCGTTCCTCCGGCCCGGATGGGGCTGCTGATGCGCCCCACTGTCCCGACCAGGTCAAAGTCTCCCGGATCGAGATAGGTTTGGTGCGTCAGCAGCACCTTGGCCAGAAACCAGAAGATGATCGCCGCTCCAGCCACACCCGCCCCGGTTGCAATGAGGAGGGCGAACAGGAACCAGACGCTCGAATACTCAGTCAGCAGGTAGCCCGTGCCTCCAAACCAGGTCAGAAACGCCATGAGCGAGAAGAAGTTGAAGAACGAGATCTGCCCGCCCCCCGCGTGCCCGGCCCCATGTGCGACCGGGTGCCCACCGCCATGCCCCCAGTGCCAGTGCGCGTGAACGTGAAATCTTCCTACCCCGCCCAGCAGCGACACCACACAGAAGGCCAGGCCCACCACAAAACAAATCAAGTAGAAAGTTGTCATCGCCCTACCCTCCGGCCGCCCCCTACACAGGAGGCCAACTTCCGGCTCGCCCTCATGACTCGATCGCTCCCTTTGGTAGTACCTTCCTTTGTCGTCCGTCCGGCCTGGAGGCAAGATGTCGGGACTGGTCAGGCCGCAGAACCTGCAGCAGCCGGTCCAGCAGTTCGGGGGTCTCGAGAATGGCGCCGATCAAAATGAGACACTTTCGTGTGTCCCGATGCTTGGCCAGCTTCAAAAGCGAGCCGCTCACCTCCCCGTCGCGGCGGAAGCGCTCGGCGCCGTCGATGAGCCAAAGATCCAGTCGATCTTCACTGGCCGGCAAGTGCGAGGTGAGCTCCGTATGAAACCCCTCGGGATCATCCACCAGATAGCCCGGATGAACCTTGAAAAAGCGCGCCAGTAGCATGCGCGTTGAGTTGGTGAGGTGCGGCCGCGCGCCGTTCTCGATCTGCGAAAGGTAAGACTGGCTAATGCTGCGGCCCA
>Ga0335083_10011230_pt1 | contig 10773 bp, 10 predicted proteins | sample Lox_Sample_42_FD_206716 | JGI IMG/M metagenome (GOLD analysis project Ga0335083, IMG submission 206716) | Soil microbial communities from Loxahatchee National Wildlife Refuge, Florida, United States - Lox_Sample_4.2 | ecosystem: Environmental > Terrestrial > Soil > Wetlands | place: USA... | reverse complement strand
GCTCGACCTCCGGGTCGACACCAAACCCGACCTCACGCCGGTGTCCGATGCCGACCACGCGGCCGAGGATTCGCTGCGTAACGTGCTGCGCCGGTCACGCCCGCGCGACGCGGTCCTCGGCGAGGAGACCGGCCGGACCGGCTCGGGACCGCGGTGCTGGGTCATCGACCCGATCGACGGGACCAAGAACTACGTGCGCGGCGTGCCGGTCTGGGCCACGCTGATCGGGCTGATGGACGGCCCGGACGTGGTGGTCGGGGTGGTGTCCGCGCCCGCCCTGGCGCGGCGCTGGTGGGCCGCCCTCGGCGGCGGGGCCTGGACCGGGCGCAGCCTGACCAAGGCGTCGCCGTGCCGGGTGTCCGGGGTGACCAAGCTGGACGACGCGTCGATGTCCTACTCCAGCCTCGGCGGCTGGGCCGAACGCGGGCTGCTTGACAACTTCCTCGGCCTGACCAGGGCGGTCTGGCGGACCCGGGCGTACGGCGACTTCTGGTCGCACATGCTGGTCGCCGAGGGCGCCTGCGACATCTCGGCCGAGCCCGAGGTGAAGCTGTGGGACCTGGCCGCGCTCCAGATCATCGTCACCGAGGCCGGCGGCCGGTTCACCTCGCTCGGGGGCGAGGCCACGCCGGACGGCGGCAGCGTGGTGTGCACCAACGGCCACCTGCACGACGAGGTGCTGGCCCGGCTGCGCGATCCGCACCAGTGACGAACTAAGTAATTCGCGGGGTTGCCCTGACGGGTTAATTCACCGATGCTGGTGGGACGTCACAAGTGCACAAGCGCCAGAACCAGGGGGTGTTACTCGTGAACGTGCGAGACGGCATGTCCCACCTCGTCCTGACCATCGGGCCCGCCCACACGCTGCGGCAGGCAGCACAGATGATGTCCGCGCGGCGCATCGGCGCCGCCGTCGTGATCGACCCGGAGCACGCCGGCATCGGCATCCTGACCGAACGCGACATCCTCGACTCGGTGGCGGCGGGCGAGGACCAGGAGGCCGAACTGGCCGGGGAGCACCGCACCGAGGACCTCACCGTCGCCTCGCCCGACTGGACCCTCGAGCAGGCCGCCGCGGCGATGATCAAGGGCGGGTTCCGGCACCTCGTGGTGGTCGAAGGCCACGACGTGGCCGGGCTGCTCTCGATGCGGGACATCGTCCGCTGCTGGACCGGGGCCGGCGCGCCGCAGCAGGCCGGGCCGCAGCCGGCCACGACCCCCGCCTGAGCCGGACGTCTCACCTGACGAGAACAGCTTCGCCCGGCGGAAAGCACCGGTACGGCGCGCTCCCGGAATAGCCGACACTGGGGATATGAACCGCGAGGGCGCGGAGACCTACCTGCGGCTGCTGGCGGAGGCCGCGATGCGCCGCGCGCTGGCGGCCAGCCCCGGGCAGCGGCTAGCCGGGTCGGCCGACCCGGGCGGCCACCGCACCCGGCTGAAGCTGGTCGGTCAGGCCCTGGCCACCGTCGGGGCTCTCGACTTCGGCACGCTCGGGGACATCCTGGTCGACTTCAACCTGGCCATGGCCGTGCGGGCGGCCAGCGACCCGGGGCGGGGCCCCGGGCAGGCGCTGGCGACCTCGCTGGCCCTGCACGGCCAGCCGGTGCACCAGCTGCCGATGACCTGGGGGGTCAGGCTGGGACTCGGCCGCGCCGAGGTCACCGGGCCGGTCAGCCCCGGCGCCGGGCCGGCCCGACCCACCGGGCCCACCGGGCCTGAGCGGGAAACGGGACCGGATGACGCCGACCGATTCGTCCCGGTCGGGCTGAAGGTGCCGTTCCGCGACGCGGACGTCACCGGCGAGCTCTTCCTCATGTCGTTCACGCGGACCCGGGCGGGAGCCAGGTTCTTCGCCGTGTGGAACATCCGCGCGCCGGCCCTGCGGGACGTCAGCCTGATCCCGTTCGGCCAGTTCACGGTGGCCGACGACCGCGGCGCCCGGTACGGCCTGGAATTCGCGCCCAGCGGGGACTCCGGGTGGACCAGCGAGGTCGTCCTGTGCCCGGCGCCGCCGCCCGACGCCCGCTGGCTCGACGTCACCGCGCCCGGGAGCGCGGCGGTCCGCGTCGGCCTCGGCGCCCCGGACGCTGGCGGGACCGGCAACGCGCTGGTCAGCAAGACAGAAACCAGTCCCGGGGAACACCTGCTCGCCACGATCGGGGAGCGGCTGCTCACCGCGGTGCCCGATCAGCCGCGTAATCCGTGGCGGCAGGCGACCGCGGTGGCCCCGCCCGCGCTGCGGCACATGGCGGCGGGGCTCGGCGACATCGTCGGCGCGCTCGAGGCGGCGGACGTGCTGTCGCCGCTGAGCCCGGTCCCGGCCCGGCTCGCCACGCTGTGCGCCAGCCTGGGCATCGCCGAGCACGGGATCATGGCGCCGCCTGCCCGCCAGCTGCCCGAGCCCTGGCTCAGCGTGCTGTCCCACTACCAGCGCAGGAAGCCGGAGCCGGTCCCGCTGCTCGATGGCTACGCCGCCATGACGGCCGCCCTGCCCGAACTGGACGGCATCGGCCTGACCCTGCTCGGGCTGCACCACTCCGAAGGGGGCTCGTCCTTGTACGTGCTGGCCCGGGGGCAGCTGCCCGAGGCATTCCTCGGGCCGTTCGGCATCGACCCGACCTTCCCGCTGTCGGTCTGGCTCCGGGACAGCGGCGGCCGGTGGCACGCCGCCCGGCCGGCCGAGCGGCGCCGGAGCGGTTCCCGGGACGCCGAGCCGACGATGCGGCTGCAACTGGTGCCGCCGCTGACCCGCGCCACGCCGTGGGCCGAGGTGCTGGCCGGCGGTCAGACGGCCGAGGTCCGTACCAGGCTGCCGCTCCGCTGGGGGTACCCGTCATGACCACGATGCCGAACGACGACTGGTTCACCTGTCTCTCCCGCTGCCAAGCCGTCGTTCCGTGCGGATCCGGCCAGCACGTGGTCCGCTGGGAAGCCGGGGCGCTGGAACTTGACAACCACGCCGACCCCGAGGCCGAGCGCGTGCTGGCCGCCCTGGGCGGCGGGAAGGCCAGGTGCGTCGAGGTAGCCGAGGCCTGGACCCGGCACGCCGCCGACCTGACCGTGCTGCTCGTCGGCCCGCGCGGCCCGGACGGCATCGTCGTCGGCTGGGAGGACGTCGACGCGGCCGATGCCTACGGGGCCGGGCCGGGCCCCATGGGCGCCGGCAGGCTCAAACCGGGTGCGGTGCGGCGGCCGAGCACGATGCTGGCCGCCGCGATGGCCCGGGCGAGCGCCCAGCGCTCGCAGCTGCTCCAGGAGCACGCGGAGGCCAGGCAGCGCCGGACCGACCTGCTGTCGCTGCTCGCGCTGGGCCCGGCGTTCCAGGTCCGGCTGGCCGGCCAGGTGGTCGCGGCGCACGCCAGCCTGCTCGGGGAGCCGGACGAGCAGGGACGCAGCCGCCGCCCGGCGCTGACCGCCGCGCTGGAGGGGCGGCTGGCGCTGGTCGCCGAGCGGTGGATCGGCATCGATCCCGACTACGTGAAGGCGTCGCTGCACGCCGGCCCCGGCTGGGGCTCAGCCGAGCTGACCGGGCGCGGCGAGCAGCGGCGGCTCCAGGTCAGCCTGCCGGCGGACTGGGTGGCCCGGGTCTGGGCCTGCGGCCTGGCGCTGGTCGGCCGGCACCTAGTCGTGGCGGTCGACCGGGCCGGCTGGCCGGACGCGCGGGTCCTGGCGCTGCCCGCCCCGGGCGCCGAACCGGTGCTGCTCGGGGTGCACGCCCGGCCCGATCCCGCGGCCGGCCCGGGCGAGGGAAACACCGCCGGGGATGGGCCACACTGGGAGATATGAGCACGGGTAACCCGGCGGTCGAGGCGCTCGGGGTCGCGGTCGCGGCCCGGGTCCCTGTCCTGCTGTGGGGCGCCCCCGGCACCGGCAAGACGTCCGCCATCCGGGCGATGGCCGAGGTCATGGGGCTGCCCTGCGAGACGGTGATCGCCTCCATCCGCGAGCCCTCCGACTTCGCCGGGCTGCCCATCGTGGTGGGCGGCGAGGTCAGGTTCGCGCCCCCGGCCTGGGCCAGGCGGCTGGCCGAGGCGGGCCGCGGGCTGCTGTTCCTCGACGAGCTGTCCACCGCCCCGCCCGCGGTCCAGGCCGCCCTGCTCCGGGTGGTGCTCGAGCGGGCCGTCGGCGACCTCACGCTGCCCGAGGAGGTGGCCGTGGTGGCCGCGGCCAACCCGCCGGAGCAGGCCGCCGACGGCTGGGACCTGTCGGCGCCGCTGGCCAACCGGCTGTGCCACCTGAGCTGGCTGACCGAGCCGCGCGCGGTCGCGGACGGGCTCGCGGGCGGCTGGTCGCCGCCGGTGGTGCCGGACCTGCCCAGCGGCTGGCAGGCCGAGGAGGTCCTGTCCCGCGGCCTGGTCGCCGCGTTCCTGCACGTCCGGCCCGGGCTTGCCTGCGCGCCGCCGTCCGACGCGGCGGCCGCCGGGCGGGGCTGGCCGTCGCCGCGGACCTGGGAGATGGCGGCCCGGCTGACGGCCGCCGCGGGCGCCTCCGGCGCGGGCGACGAGGCCAGGTCCGCGCTGATCCGGGGGGCGGTCGGCGACGGGGCCGGGGTGGAGTTCCTGGCCTGGCTGATCGAGATGGACCTGCCCGACCCGGAGGAGGTGCTGGCCGACCCGGCCTCGTTCCGGCTGCCGGAGCGGGGTGACCGGGCCTACGCCGCGCTGGCCGCGGTCGCCGCCGCCGTCGCCTCGAACCCGACGCCCGAGCGCTGGACGGCCGGCTGGCAGGTCCTCGGCCTGGCCGCCGGCGCCGCGCCCGACGTGGCCGCCGTCGCGGCCCGCGTGCTGGCCCGGTGCCGCCCGCCGGACATGAAGGACATGCCGCCGGAGATCCACCTGTTCATCCCGGTGCTGAGGGACGCGGGGCTGCTTCCGACGTGACGCGCGAGCACGGCGTCGAGGGCCTGGCGGCGGCACGGCTGTGGGCCGCCAGTAAGTTCCCGTACCTGGCGACCGGGCTGTTCGGCGCCGAGGTGAGCGCCGATCCCGGCAGCGGCACGGTGTCGGTGGACGAGGGCTGGCGGCTGCGCGCCGACCCGGAGCTGACCGCGGGCTGGTCCGCGCCGCAACTGGGCAGCGTCCTGGTCCACCACGTCTGCCACCTGCTGCGGACCCACGGCGAGCGGGCCCAGGGCGCGGGTGTCCGGCCGGACGAGGCCGGCGACTGGATCCGGGCCGCGGACGCCGAGATCAACGACGACGTGATACCAGCCGGACTCGAGCTGCCCGGGCAGCCGGTCCTCCCCCGCGACCTCGGCGCCGACGACGGGCTGCTGGCCGAGCAGTACTTCGCGGGCATCCGCCGGCCCGCTCCCTCCGCTGGGACAGGAGGGAATGGTGGGGTGGGAGGGAAAAGTGGGGCGGAAAGAGATGATGACGGGACGGGAAGGACTGGTGAGGCGGGGAGGAAAGCCGGGGCGAGAGGAGATGACGGGGCTAGCGGGGGTAGGGGGGCGGGAACGCAACCTCGTTCGTCATCAAAGGGCTTGGCAGGAACGGCGGGGACCTGGCTCGACTGCGGAAGCGGCGCGGACGGGGTGCCCCGGCCCGGCCAGGGGCAGGATGGGCTGCCGCGCTGGCAGGCCGAGTTGCTGCGGCGGCAGGTGGCGCAGGACGTCATCGCGCACGGCAAGCAGCCGGGCACCGTGCCCGCCGGGCTGCTGCGCTGGGCCGAGGAGATCCTCAACCCGAAGGTCGACTGGCGGGCCGTGCTCGCCGCCGAGCTGCGCCGGGCCGTGGCCGAGGTCTGCGGCGCGGTCGACTACTCCTACCGGCGGCCGTCGCGCCGCGCCTCGGTCGCCGCCCCGGTCGTGCTGCCGGCGCTGCGACGCCCGGTACCCGAGGTGGCCGTGGTCTGTGACACCTCAGGCAGCATGACCGAAGACCTGCTGGCCATGGCGCTGGCCGAGGTGGAAGGGCTGCTCCGGACGCTCGGCCTGGCCCGGCAGGTCCGCGTGCTGGCCTGCGACACCGCGGTCGCGCCCGCCCAGCGGGTCAGCTCCGCCCGCCAGGTGCAGCTCGTCGGCGGCGGCGGGACCGACATGGGCGCGGGGATCGCCGCGGCGGCCGCGCTGCGGCCGCGGCCCGCCGTCGTGGTCGTGCTCACCGACGGGTACACGCCGTGGCCGCCGCTTTCCCCGAAGGGCATGCGGGTCGTGGTCGGGCTGCTCGGCGAGCAGGCGCCCGGCGCGCCGACGTGGGCGCGCGCCGTCCGCGTAGAACCATAGGGCCGGGTAGAACCATAGGGCGGGTAAAACCTTAGGTGTGATTCCCAGGTCCAGGCAGCAACTCCTGACGCTGATCGCGATCGCGCTCACCTTCGGTTCCGGCGCGAACGACGTGGCCGCCTTCACCCGGCTCGGCGGCGTCTTCACCAGCGTCATGACCGGCAACATCGTGTTCTTCGGCCTGGCCGTGGCGGAGCGCTCGGTCTCGCTGGCCAGCCATACCGCGGTCTCGGTGGCCGGGTACATCATCGGGGTAGCCGTGGCTACCTCGGTGTCCTACGGCGTGCGGAAGCGCTCCTCCGCAGGTGCGGCCAGCGTGCTGCCCCGGCACGTTCGCTGGGCGTTGTCCGCCGAACTGGTGCTGCTGGCGGGGGGTGCCGTCGGGTGGGAGATCACCGGCGCGCGGCCGCACGGGGGGGCGGAGTTCGCGCTGCTCGCGGTGGCGGCGGCGGCCATGGGCATGCAGTCGGCGGCGGTCAGCGAGATGGGGTTCAGGAATTTTTCCACCACCTTCCTCACCGGCACGCTGACCTGGCTGGTCAGCTCGGTGGTGCGGCCCGGCGAGGATGCCTCCGACTGGCCGCGCCGGGTCAGCGCGCTGATCGCGCTGGCGGCCGGGGCCTGCCTGAGCGGATTCCTGGTGGCGAACGCGGACCGGGTCGTCCCGGTGCTGGCGCTGGCAGGAGTGGCAACCGGGCTGGTGCTGTCTCGGCGTGCGGTGCGTGAGCGCGACTGAATGTCAGGGGCTGGTGTCAGCATGTGGGCGTGAGGCCAGCCTTGAAGACGGGACTGCTGCCGGTGTGGCGGGACCGGGACACGCTCCAGTTCGGGGTGGATCCGCGGCGGGCGGTGGCGGTGGCCGGTCTGGGGCAGACGGCGGCCGTGCTCGCCCTGCTGGACGGGAGCCGGGACCGGGACGCGGTGATCGCCGCCGCCCGGGACTACGGCGTGCCGGCCGCGGCGGCCGAGCGGGTGCTCGCGGTGCTGGCCGCGGCCGGGGTACTCGACGACTTCCCGGCCCGTACGCACGCCTCGCTGCCGACGCCGCTGCGGGCCCGGCTGGCGCCGGAGATGGCCACCGCGGCGCTGGCGCACGAGGAGGGCGACGGCGGGGCGCGCACGCTGGCGCGGCGGCGGGGCGCCTACGTCCGTGTGCACGGCGCGGGGCGGACCGGGGCGTGCGTGGCTTCGTTCCTGGCGGCATCGGGGGTCGGCCATGTCAGCTGTACTGATCCTTTGCCGGTGGCGCCTGCTGATCTGGCGCCGGCCGGGCTGGTCCTGGCCGACCTCGGGTCGCCCCGGGCGGAGGGGGCGGCCCGGGCCGTCGCGCGCTATGCCCCTGAGGTTTCTACGGCGGACGACGGCGCCGCGCCTGACCTGGTGATCCTCACCGGGCTGACGCTGCCCGGGCTGACCAGCCAGCTGATCCGCGACCGGGTGCCGCACCTGGCGCTGCGGACCGGGGAGGCGATCGGCGTGGTGGGACCGCTGGTGCGGCCGGGACGTTCGGCCTGCTTGCATTGCGTGGACCTGCGCAAGGCCGACGCCGACCCGCTGTGGCCGAAGATCCTGGCCCAGGCTACGTTCGCCGCCGGGCCTGGGCCTGCCGCCTGCGACACCGTGCTGGCCGCGACGCTGGCCACCGCGCAGGCGCTGGCGTTCCTGGATCGGCCTGATCGCGTGCCGGTGACCGCGGACGGCACGCTCGAGCTGGTCCTGCCGGACTGGCAGTGGCGGCGCCGGACCTGGCGCCCGCACCCCGCGTGCTGGTGCGGCGCTGGCGGTGGCGGTGCCGCGGGTGGCGGTGGCGGCGCGGATGGCGTGTGACACGGGTGGTGGGGCCTGGCCGCGTGCTCTGCGCAGATAATTTGTGGTCTTGACAATATTTTCCAGATCTGGAAATAATTTCTGGTATGACGCAGGATGCTGGTGCGGGTGTGACTGGAGATGTGGCTGGGGCAGTAGATTCCAGCGCGCCCAAGTGGGGGGAGGGCGGCGGGAACGAGCTGGCGGGGTTGCTGCAGGCGCTGGGGGATCCGGTGCGGCTGCGGGTGGTCGACGCGCTGAGCCGGTCGCCGGAACGGGCCGGGGATCTCGCGGTCGCGGCGGGGGTTCCGGCGGCGACGATGAGCAAGCATCTGCGGGCGCTGCTGTCCGCGGGGGTGGTGACCGACGAACGTGACGCCAGGGACGCGCGAGTACGGGTCTTCCGGCTGCGGCGCGAGTCGGTGGTGGCGGTGCGGGCGTGGCTGGATCAGGTGCAGGCGCACTGGGACGAGCAGCTGAGGGCGTTCGGCGCGTACGTGGAACGGGCGCATGCCGGACGGGCTGATGCAGAGCGGGCCCATGCCGGACCGGTTCATGCCGGACCGGTTCATGCCGAACGGGTTCATGCCGAACGGCCTGATGACGGGCGGGAGGGCGAGCGATGAGCGAGCAGGACCGGCCAGTGACGCCGGAAACGGTGGCGTCGGAGGTCGAGGTGGGGGTCGATCCGGACGTGGCGTTCACGGCGTTCACCGAGGAACTTGACCTGTGGTGGGTGCGCGGGCCGATCAACCACTGGGCGGGCGGGCGCGTCGTGGCCATGCGGTGCGAGCCGGGCGTGGGCGGGCGGCTGCTCGAGGTGTACGAGGACGACGCGCTGGAGCTGGGCCGGATCACGGCGTGGGAGCCGGGTAAGCGGCTGGCCTGGCGCAGCTCGGTTGACGACGTGAGCGTCGACGTCAGCTTCTCCCCCGCCGGGCCTGGCTGCCTGGTCCGGGTGGAGGCCAGCATCCCGGCGGGTGGCCAGGACCGGGGCGGCACGGCGTGGGTGCGGGTGACGCCGACGTGGTTCGGGCCGTGGTGCGCGCGGCGAGACCAGGCTCCGCGTGAGGTCCGCGACCTGGCCCGACTGGCGCTGGCGGTGTCCTACGCCAGGCCCGCCGCGGCCGCCAGGTGGCTGGCCGGCGCGTTCGGGTTCTCCTCGCCCGACCCGCTGCCGGAGGGACCCGACCCGCTCGCCGAAGGTAGTCACGGCCATCCGTGGATCGAGTTCCGGCTGGGCGACAGCTCGCTGATGATCGCCAAGCTGGACGGTGCGCCGGCGGCCAGGCCGCCGGCGCACATGCCCTGGGTGTACGTCGACGACATCGCCGGGCACTACGAGCGGGCCCAGGTCGGCGGGGCGGCGATCGTCACCGAGCTGGCCAGCCCGTGGGGGCTGCCGCTCTACGTGGCCGAGGACCTCGAGGGCAACCGGTGGACGTTCGTCCAGGCCCGCCCCACCATGCGGTGACCACCGGGCGGTTATACCTGGAGCTGGGCGGCGAAGTTCTCGGCGACGGCCAGGTAGTCGGCGACCATCTGCTCGACGACCTGGCGGGCCGGGCGGATCCGGTCCATCAGCCCGACGCCCTGGCCGACGAAGTAGGTGGCGAGTTCGGTGGCGCCGCTGCCGCCGGCGCCCGCGTTCCTATTGATGCGCTGCTGGGCTGAGGCGGTGAGCATGGTCTGGAGCGGCATCGGGAGCGGGGCCGGGGCCTGGTCGCTCTCCCACTCGTCGGTCCACGCGCTGCGCAGCATCCGGGCGGGCTTGCCGGTGAGCGAACGCGACCGGACCGTGTCGGCCGAGCTGGCGGCGAGCATCTTCTTCTTCACCGACGGGTCGGTCTCCGCCTCCTCGGTGGTGAGCCAGACCGAGCCGCACCACACGCCCTGGGCACCGAGCGCCATGGCCGCCGCCATCTGGGCACCGGTCACGATGCCGCCCGCGGCCAGCACGGGCACCGGCGCGACGGTCCTGACGACGTCGGGGACGAGCACCATGGTGGAGATCTGGCCGGTGTGGCCGCCCGCCTCGGTGCCCTGGGCGACGATGAGGTCGACCCCGGCGGCCTGCTGGCGGCGGGCGTGCTCGGCCGTGCCGACCAGCGCCGCGACCACGACGCCGCGGTCGTGGGCCTGGCTGACCAGATCGGCCGGCGGCGGGCCGAGGGCGCTGGCCACCAGGCGGATCGGGTGGGCGAAGGCGACGTCGAGCAGGCTGCTGGCGGCCTGCGGGGAGACGCTGAGCGCCCCGGCGCTGGCGGGCAGGTGCCCGGGCAGCTCGGGCACGTCGTAGCGGGTCAGGAGGTCGTCGAGGAAGGCCTGGTGACCGGCCGGAAAGCGGCCTCCGGGCGGCGGCGGGGCCGCCGGCGGCTCCGGTTGCCCGTGCTGGGGCGCCGTCTTGTCGTAGTTGACCGGCAGCAGCAGGTCGACACCGTAGGGCTTGCCGCTGACCTGTTCGTCGATCCAGGCCAGGTCGATCTCGAGGGCGCGCGGGCTGTGGCCGGTCGCGCCGAGGACCCCCAAGCCGCCGGCGTTGGTGACGGCCGCGACGACGTCCCGGCAGTGGCTGAACGCGAAGATCGGGAACTCGATCCCGAGGCGGTCGCAGACTTCGGTGTGCATGGTGACCTGCCTTTGCTGACGTGAGCAACCTCACCCGGGAGAGGTTCCGCTCGCATTTGTCTGCAGTTTCGGGTGCTATCACACCCGAAACTGCAGACAAATAGCCAGAC
>Ga0335083_10011229_pt1 | contig 10774 bp, 13 predicted proteins | sample Lox_Sample_42_FD_206716 | JGI IMG/M metagenome (GOLD analysis project Ga0335083, IMG submission 206716) | Soil microbial communities from Loxahatchee National Wildlife Refuge, Florida, United States - Lox_Sample_4.2 | ecosystem: Environmental > Terrestrial > Soil > Wetlands | place: USA... | reverse complement strand
GCGAACGTGCGGCGCAGCACCTGCGCGTTGAACGCGCCGGCGAGACCGCGGTCGGCGGTCACCGGGACGAGCGCGACCGTCTGGATCGGGTCGCGCCGCTCGAGCAGCGGCAGCCGGACGGCACCCGCCGCCTGCGACACACCGGCCATCAGCTCGAGCATGCGGTCCGCGTACGGCCGCATCGCCTCGATGCGCATCTGGGCGCGCCGCAGCCGCGCCGACGCGACGAGCTCCATCGCCCGCGTCAGCTTGCGCGTGTTCGTGATCGAGCGGACGCGCCGCTTGAGGTCCTGGACCGAAGCCACTAGGCGGCTTGCTCTCCGGAGCTCGGCTGGAAGCGCGCCTTCACCCGTTCGATCTCCTCGTTCAGGCGCTCGGCCGCCTCGTCGGAGAGGTCACCGGTCTCGCGGATCCCCTTGTAGATCTCCGCCTGCGTGCGGAGCGACTCTCGCAGCTCGTCCTGGAAGCGCGGGACGTCCTCGGTCGCGATGTCGTCGAGGTAGCCGTTGACGCCGGCGTACAGCGCTCCCACCTGCTCCTCCATCGGCCAGGGCTGGTACTGCGGCTGGTTGAGCGTCGCGACCATCTTCTCGCCGCGGTTCAGCGCCGACTGCGTCGCCTGGTCGAGCTCGGAGCCGAACTGCGCGAACGCCTCGAGCTCGCGGTACTGGGCGAGGTCGAGGCGAAGGCGCCCGGCGACCTTCTTCATCGCCTTCGTCTGCGCCGACGAGCCCACGCGCGAGACGGACGTTCCGACGTTGACCGCCGGCCGCACGCCGGAGAAGAAGAGGTCGGACTGAAGGAAGATCTGGCCGTCGGTGATCGAGATGACGTTGGTCGGGATGTACGCGGAGATGTCGCCCGCCTGCGTCTCGATGATCGGCAGCGCGGTCAGCGAGCCGCCGCCCCGCTCGTCGCTCAGCTTGCATGCGCGCTCGAGCAGCCGCGAGTGCAGGTAGAAGACGTCGCCGGGGAAGGCCTCGCGGCCAGGCGGCCGGCGCAGCAGCAGCGACAGCTGGCGGTAGGCGTCGGCCTGCTTCGTCAGGTCGTCGTAGATGATCAGCGCGTGCTCACCGTTGTAGAGGAAGTACTCGGCCATGGCGCAGCCCGCGAACGGTGCGATCCACTTGATCGGAGCCGCCTCGGACGCCGCCGCGTTGACGACGGTCGTGTATTCCATCGCGCCCGCGTCGCGTAGCCGCTCGACGACCTGCGCGACGGTCGAGGCCTTCTGCCCGATCGCCACGTAGATGCACTTCACGTCCTGGTCGTGCTGGTTCAAGATCGTGTCGATCGCGATCGCCGTCTTGCCGGTCGAACGGTCGCCGATGATCAACTCGCGCTGACCGCGCCCCACGTTCGTCATCGAGTCGATCGCCTTGATCCCGGTCTGCAGCGGCTCCTTGACCGGCTGGCGCGCGATCACGCCCGGCGCCTTCCACTCGACCGGCCGTGTCTCCGCCGCCTCGATCGGGCCGAGACCGTCGATCGGGTTGCCGAGCGGGTCGACGACGCGGCCGAGCAGGCCGCGCCCGACGGGGACCGACGCGACGCTGCCGGTGCGGCGAACGGGGTCGCCCTCCTTGATCAGGTCCCACTCGCCGAACAGCGCGGCGCCGACGTTGTCCTCCTCGAGGTTGAACGCGAGCCCGACGACGCCGTGCTCGAGCTCGAGCATCTCAAGGGCGACGCAGTTCTCGAGCCCGTGGATGCGGGCGATTCCGTCGCCGACCTGCAGGACCGACCCGACCTCGGCCAGATTGGTCTCGACGTCGAACTGCTCGATCCGCTCCTTGAGGATCGAGGTGATCTCTTCCGGGCGCAGCTTCACGTTCCGTCAGCTCCTTGGTGAGTCATTTGCAACAGGGCGAACAGTCGACGCCGGAGCCGGGCGTTGCCCGGCGGGAGGCTCGCGGCGGCTCGCGCTGAGCCGCGAAGAAGGAGGGGGCTAACTGGGGGAACCATGGGTTCCCCCAGTCGAGAGTTCTTGGCGAAGTTGTTCGAGTTGTCCACGGACGCTGGCATCGAGCCTCATCGAGCCGGCCTGCAGCACGAGACCGCCGATCAGGTCCTCGTCGACGGAGCGCGTGGCCTGCACCTGCCGGCCCGAGGCCTGCTCGATCCGCGCGATGATGCGCGCGAACTCCGCATCCGAGAGCGTATGGGCGGTCGTGAGCTCGACGTCGAGGATGCGCGCGTTCTCCGCGACGAGCGCGTCGAGCTCGTCGGCGATCCCGGCGAGCGCATCGGCGCGCCCCTTCTCCGCGATCAGGCGCACGAAGTTGACGACGAGGGCGTCGGCGCCCTGCGCGATCTGCGCGAGGATGTCGCCCTTCACGCGCGAGTCGACCTCGGGGTTTGCGAGGACGATGCCGAGCTCCTCCGAGCCGGCGACGCCGTCGCGCAGCGCGTCGAGGTCGGCCTGCACCTTCTCGAGCCTGCCCTCCTCGCGCGCCGCCTCGAAGAGGGCGCGCGCGTAGATACGCTCGACGGCGGCTACGACCGGCTCCCTTCGAGCTCGGAGAAGTCGATCTCCGCGAGTGCCTCGTCGATCAGGCGCTGCTGGTCGGCCGAGTCGAGCGTCTTGCGCGTGATCTTCTCCGCGGCCGCAACGCTGAGCTTCCCGACCTCCTCCCGGATCTCGCCGATCGCCTGGTGGGTCGCCTGGTCGATCTGGCGGCGGGTCTCCTCGAGCCGGCGCTGCCGGTCCTCCTCGGTCTCCACGCGGACGCGCTCGCGCTGCGCATCGGCGACCTGCCGCGCCTCGGCGAGGATCTCCTCCGACTGCGACCGCGCCTGCCCGATCAGCTTGCGGTGCTCCTCGAGCAGGTGCCGCGACTCCTCGCGGGCCCGGTCGGCCTCGTCCACCGCGGACTGGATGCGCTCGCGGCGTTCGTCGATCATGGCCTGGACGCGTCCGAAGGCGAACCGCTTCAACACGTAGAACGTGATGAGGAAGCAGACGATCGTCCAGATCATCAGCCCCGGCGTGACCTGGATGAGCGGGTTGGACGCGAGCATCGGGATCGGCCTCCGGTTCTGCTAGACGAGGACGTAGGCGAGGATCGACCCGAGCAGGCCGTAGAACACGACCGCCTCGGTGAGCGCGAAGCCGAGCCACTGGATGCCCTGCAGCTCGCCGCGGAGCTCCGGCTGCCGCGCGACCGACTGGATCATCGATCCGAAGATGTTGCCGATGCCGACGCCGGCGCCGAGCGCACCGAGGCCGACACCCAGGGCGAGGCCGATGGCCTTGCCGGCCTTCGTGACGTCGCCGGTGGTGGCGGCGAGGATGTAACCAAGCATGTGCGCTTCCTCCTAGTGCTCGGGCTCGATTGCCGAGCCGATGTAGATGGCTGACAGGGCGGCGAAGATGAAGGCCTGGATGCCGACGACGATCACGACCTCGAAGATGTAGAACGCCGTCGCGACCGGGACGACGACCACGGCCAGGATCCAGCTCTCGAGGATGAACATGAGGCCGATGAAGGTGAGGATCAGGATGTGGCCGGCCAGCATGTTGGCGAAGAGTCGGACGGAGAGCGAGATCAGACGCATGAACTGGCCGAGGATCTCGAGCGGGACGATCAGGATGAGCAGCGCCTTCGGAGCCTCGGGGATCCAGCTCTTGAAGTACCGCGTCGGCCCGTTCCACCTGATGCCCTCGTAGTGCGTGAACACGAAAGTGAGGAGCGCGAGCGCGAGCGTCACCGACAGCGAGCTGGTCGCCGCGTAGATCCCCCACGTCGGGATCCCGTGCCACGTCTCGCCGGTGAGCGGCAGCGGGATGAACCCGAGCAGGTTGACGACGAAGATGAACAGCATCAGCGACGCGACGTAGGGGAACCACCGGCCGATCGCCTTGTGGGGGAGCCCCTGCTCGGCGACCTGCACCTGCGCGATCTCGTAGACGATCTCGCCGAACGTCTGGCGGCGCCCGGGCTTGCCGGCGATGCGCGCCCGCATGAAAACGAGGCCGAACAGGATCGTCAGCACCGTGCCGAGCATCAGGTAGACGACGGCCTTCGTGATCGACAGGTTGAGCGGGCCGAGGTGGATCGGCACCCACTCCTTCTGCTCGAACTCCTTCGTCGGGTCGAACGACCCGCGCGCGAACGCGTTCGCCGGCAGGAGGAGCGCCACCGTCGTGAGCGCGACCAGCGCGCGCCTCACTGCGTCGCCCTCCCCGCCTGCGGGCCCGTGTAGTACGCGACGAGCTGCAGCCCGAACGTGGCGCTGTAGGCAGCGGCGTACGTCAAGGCAGCCGCCAGCCCGACCCATTTGTCGGAGACCGCGACGGCGAACACGACCACCATGACGGCGATCGCCCTGAAGAGCATCAGAAACCCGGCCACGCCTGCGGCGGCGAGGTTACCCGTCCGCGCGCGGAGACGCGTCAGCACCGCGCCGAGCGCCTCGGACCCGACCCACAGGACGGCGCCGATCGCCCAGCCGTCGATCGGCCAGCCGGCGAGCAGGAAGAGGGGCAGGCTGACCACGATCACGATCGCGCCGGCGACCGCCGGAAGCAGCGATGGGGGTGCGACCCTGGGCTCTGTCCAGGCGGGCATCAGACGTTCCGGTACTTGATCACAGTGGCGGCTACTCCAACAGGGATCCCGACGACGGATCCGAGTGCGATCCCGAGTCCGACGTGACCCGCCGCCCAGCCGATCAGCGCACCGACGACGATGCACGCCGCGGTGAAGCCGATGAGCACGCTGCCGGCCCCGGCGAGGGAGAACGACGGTTGCTCGGGCCTCACCCGGGCCGGATCGTACCAGGTTTGTGACACGTGTTTTCGCTCGTCGCCTTGAACCTGGCGTTCATTTGTGACGATCGGCCTCAGGCGGCTCTCGAGGCCTCGTCGCTGCGCCTGCCGGCCCGCGGCGCACCGCGCTTCACCAGCTCGAGCAGGACGACCACATAGGCCGAGACGGACACTGCGAGGACGAGGGCCGCGAGGTCGATCGTCATGTTGACGACGTCCCAGTCGCCGTGCGGGTGCGGTGGTGCGAACCGGGTCGCGAGGGCGGCGAGCGCGAGCGTCGCGCACCACGCCCAGAGGTGGGCAACCGCGCGCCGCTGGGAGAAGCCGATGCGCATGAACCGGTGGTGCAGGTGCCGGGCGTCGGCGGTGTAGATCGGCTGGCCGCTCCGGATGCGCTTGACGACCACGAACGACGTGTCGAAGACGGGGACGGCGAGCACGAGCAGCGGCAGGACGAGGGTCGCCAACGCGGCCGTTTTCACGAGGCCCTGGACGGAGATCGCGGCGAGTGTGAACCCGAGCAGCATCGCGCCCGAATCGCCCATGAAGATCCTGGCCGGGTAGAAGTTGTGGCGGAGGAAGCCGAGGCAGGCGCCGCAGACGATCGCCGCGAGCACCGCAGCGCCGACGCGGCCGAGCGACAGCTCGATCACGGTGAACGTCGCTCCCGAGATCGCGCAGACGCCGGCGGCGAGCCCGTCGAGGCCGTCGAGGAAGTTGACCATGTTCATGACGGCGACGATCCAGATGATCGTCAGCGTCACGCCGACCCACACGGGCAGCGTCTGCGCGCCGGCGATCGGGAACGTGAACTCGTGCAGGTAGACGCCGAACCAGGTCGGGATCGCTGCCGCGAGAACCTGGCCGCCGAGCTTCTGCCACCAAAGGAGCACGCGAAAGTCGTCGATCGCGCCGACGGTGGTCGCCACCGCCGCGCCGAGCAGGACCCCCCGCAGCTCGCGGCTCATGGGCAGGAACGCGAGGGACGGCACGAAGACGCCGAGGAAGAGCGCGAGCCCGCCGAGGCGCGGCACCTCGGGGCGCGCGCGATGGCCTTCCGCCCGGCGGTCGACGAGGCGCAGGTAGCGAGCGGCCGAACCGACCGCCGGCGTCAGCACGATCACGATCGCGAACGCGACCAGCGCGCCCCAGATCACCTCCGTGTGGTCGCTGAGCTCGCTCCAGACCACAGCCGCCCCTACTTCGTCCCGTAGAGGCGATCTCCCGCGTCCCCGAGGCCCGGGACGATGTACCCGCGCTCGTTGAGCCCACGGTCGATCGCCGCGACGACGATCTGGACGTCGGGATGATGCTCCTCGATGTTCGCGACGCCCTCCGGCGCGGCGATGATCGCGATCAGCCGGACGCTCGATGCTCCCGCGTCCTTGACGAGGTGCACCGCGTGCGCGGTCGAGTTCCCGGTGGCGAGCATCGGGTCGAGCAGGATCACGTCGCGCTCGGCGATGTCCTGCGGCAGCTTCACGTAGTACTCGACCGGCTGCAGCGTCTCCTCGTTCCGATAGAGCCCGATGAAGCCGACGCGCGCCCCGGAGATCAGCGTGAGCACACCGTCGAGCATCCCGAGGCCGGCGCGCAGGATCGGGCAGACGGCCACCTTCTTGCCCGAGATGCGCGGGCACGGCGCGATCTCGAGCGGCGTCTCGATCGGGACGTCCTCGGTCGGAAGGTCCTTCGTCGCCTCGTAGGTCAGGAGCAGCGTGACCTCTTCGACGAGCTTGCGGAAGTGGACGGTCGGCGTGTCCTTGTCGCGCAGGTACGACAGCTTGTGCTGGACGAGGGGGTGCCGGACCTCCGTGACGCTCACGCGTACGAGGTGTACCCGCGGAACCCCGGGTACAGCGGCCGTTTCTCGCAGAGCGCCTCGGCCCGCCCGCGCAGCGCCGGCACGTCGGCGTCGTCCTTGAGCCCGTCGACGATGATCGACGCGACCTCCGCGAAGTCGGCCTCGTCGAAGCCGCGCATCGTCGCCGCAGGCGTTCCGAGCCGGACTCCCGACGCGACCATCGGAGGCCGCTCGTCGAACGGCACCGTGTTGCGGTTCGCGGTCAGCTTGCACTCCTCCAGCCGCTCCTGCGCCGCGAGGCCGGTCCACTCCGTTGCGCGCAGGTCGAGCTGCACCAGGTGCGTGTCGGTGCCGCCGGTCAGCACGTCGAGACCGCCCTCGAGCAGGCCGCTCGCCAGCGTGTCGGCATTCGCGCGGATCTGCCGCTGGTAGTCGCGGAACGCCTCGGTCGAGGCGATCTTGAAGCACGCCGCCTTCGCGGCGACCGTGTGCATCAGCGGTCCGCCCTGCATCCCCGGGAAGTTCGCGCGGTCGAGCTTCTGCGCGTACTCCTCGGTACTGAGCACGAAGCCCGCGCGCGGCCCGGCGAGCGTCTTGTGGGTCGTCGAGGAGACGAACTGGCAGTGCGGCACCGGGCTCGGATGGAGCCCGGCCGCGACGAGCCCCGAGAAGTGCGCCATGTCGCAGAGCAGGAGCGCGTCGACCTCGTCTGCGATCGCCCGGAAGCGGTCGGCCTCGACCGTGCGCGGGTACGCGGAGCCGCCGCAGACGATCAGCTTCGGCCGCACCTCCTTGGCGCGCGCGAGCACGTCGTCGTAGTCGACCATCATCGTCTCGCGCGAGACGCCGTAGTGGTGGAACTCGTAGAGCTTCCCGGAGAAGTTGACCTTGAGCCCGTGCGTCAGGTGCCCGCCGTGGTCGAGCGACAGCCCGAGCACCCGGTCGCCGGGCTTGAGCACCGCGAAGTAGACGGCCATGTTCGCCTGCGCGCCTGCGTGCGGCTGCACGTTCGCGTGCTCGGCGCCGAACAGCTCCTTCGCGCGCGTCCGGGCGAGCTCCTCGATCTCGTCGACGACCTCGCAGCCGCCGTAGTAGCGCTTGCCGGGATAGCCCTCGGCGTACTTGTTCGTCGGCACCGAGCCGACCGCTTCGAGCACGCTCGGCCAGGTGAAGTTCTCGGACGCGATCAGCTCGATCTGGCCGCGCTGGCGGTCGGCCTCGCGGCCGAGGAGGGCTGCGATCTCCGGATCGATGTCCGCGAGACCCGCGGTCCTGAGCGTCTCGAAGGTCTCCTGCGCGAGCGCCACTGGCCCTTGATGCTACTGGCCGGGCGCGGCGCGCACCCGCGCGAGGGCCTCACCGGCCGGGACGGCGCCTTCGCGGAGCACGCGCGGCTCGGGGCCTGTCAGGTCGACGACGGTCGAAGGCACGCCGCCGAGCGGGCCCTCGTCGAGCGCAGGGCACGCGTCGCGCAGCCGCGCCGGCACGTCCTCGAGCGTGAGCGGATCAGGCCCGCCCGGTTCGTTGGCGCTGGTCGCGGCAACGCAGCCGACGGCCTCGAGCACCGCCGTCGCGGCGCGCGAGAGCTCGGGGATGCGCACCCCGATCGCGTCCGGACGCGTCCCGGCCAGCCAGGGGAAGCGCCGCCCCGGGTTCGGCAGGACGAGCGTGAACGGCCCACGGACGAGCCGCTCCGGATCGAGCTCGGGGATCGCACGCGTGAGCTGGTCCGCGCTCGCCGCGAGGAGCGCGGTCGGCTGGTCCGGCCGGCGCCCCTTGAGCGCATAGAGGCCTGCCACGGCCGCTTCGGAGGGCAGCGAGACGAGCCCGTACACCGTGTCCGTCGGGAACAGGGCCGGACGCCCCGCCCGCAGGGCGGCGATCAGGCCGTCCACCGGCCCTCCACCACCCGCGGGCGCCCGGCCAGGTCGCCGGTCACGCGAACCTCGGCGTACCCGGCGTCCTCCAGCCGTGCGGCGACCTCGCCGGCCCGCCGCTCGTGCACCTCGAGCACCAGCCAGCCGTCGAGCGCCGCGCGGGCGGCGTCGATCAGCCGATCGGTCTGGCCCTCGTCGACCAGCGCGGCCCGCGGCTCCCAGTCGCGCACCTCGGGCTCGAGCGCGGCGAGCTCGGCCACGCCGACGTACGGCGGGTTCGAGACGACGAGATCGAACGGGCCGGCGGCGCCCGCGAGCAGATCTCCCTCGCGCAGCTCGACCGCCAGGCCGAGGAGCTCGGCGTTCTCGTGCGCGAGGCCGAGCGCGTCCGGCGAGGTGTCGGTCGCGACGACGGTCGCGACGGCGAGCTCCTGCGCGAGCGACAACGCGATCGCTCCTGCGCCCGTCCCGACGTCGATCACGCGCGGTTGGGCAATACCGTCGAGCAGCGCGAGGCACCGGTCGACGACCACCTCCGTCTCGGGACGCGGCACGAGCGCGCGCCGGTCGGTCTTCAGCGTGAGGCGGCGGAAGCCCCAGTCGCCGAGCACGTACGCGAGCGGCTCGCGCGTCCCGCGGCGCCGCACCGGCTCGCGGGCGGCCGCGCGCTCGTCGGACGTCAGCGGCCGGTCGTGCTGCGTGTAGAGGTCGAGGCGCGTCAGCCCGAGCGAGCGGGAGAGCAGGAGCTCGGCGTCGAGCCGCGGTCGCTCGACACCGCGCGCCGCGAGATAGTCGGTCGCCCCGTCGAGTGCCTCGCCGAGCGTCACACCGAGGCGGTCTCGAGCGCGCGCCGCTGCTCGTCTGCCGTGAGCGCGTCGGTGAACTCGTCGAGGCCGCCTTGCAGCACCTGGTCGAGGCGGTGCACCGTGAGCTTGATGCGGTGGTCGGTGACCCGGTTCTCGGGGTAGTTGTAGGTGCGGATCTTCTCGGCGCGCGCGCCCGTCCCGACCTGCGCGCTCCGTGTCGCAGCCTGCTCGGCGGCGAGACGCTCGCGCTCCGCCTCGTACAGCCGTGCGCGGAGGACGCGCATCGCCTTCTCGCGGTTCTGGAGCTGCGAACGTTCGTCCTGCATCGCGACGACGATGCCGCTCGGCAGATGGGTGATGCGCACGGCGGAGTCGGTCGTGTTGACGGACTGCCCACCGGGCCCGGACGACCGGTAGACGTCGATCTTCAGCTCCTTCTCGTCGATGTCGACGTCGACGTCCTCGGCCTCGGGCATCACTGCGACCGTCGCGGTGGATGTATGGATGCGCCCCTGCGACTCCGTCTCCGGCACGCGCTGCACGCGATGCGTGCCGGCTTCGAACTTGAAGACCGAGTACGCGCCGTCGCCTTTGACCGCGAACACGCCCTCCTTGACGCCGCCGCCCTCGTTGGCGTTGACCTCGAGCTCTTCCCACTTGAAGCCGCGGTTCTCCGCGTAGCGCTGGAACATCCGGGCGAGGTCGCCCGCCCAGAGCCCCGCCTCGTCTCCTCCGACGCCCTGGCGGATCTCCACGATCACGTCCTTCGAATCCGCGGGATCGTGCTCGGCGAGCGACAGCCGCAGCTCCTCCTCGAGCCGGGCGACGTCCGCCTCCAGGTCGGGAACGAGCTCGGAGAGATCCGGGTCGGCGCGCGCGGCGTCGAGGTCCTCCTGCCGCAGGCGCCACTCCTGGGCAAGCGCGTACGGACGCTCGAGCGACTTCAGGCGCCTTCCGGCCTCGGCCGCCTCGCGGTGGTCGTTGTAGACGGCAGGGTCGGATAGACGCTGCTGCGTCTCGGTGTAGGAGCGCTCGAGCTCCACGACGAGGTCGTCGAGGGCCGCCATCGACCCGAAGGGTAGAAGAGCGCGCTAGTCGAGTGCCGCGTCGACCGTGACGTCCGGGATGCCGGTGAGCGCCTTGGAGACCGGGCAGTTCTCCTTCGCTCCCTCCGCCGCCGACTGGAAGCCGGCCGCGTCGAGGCCGGGCACCGAGCCGCGCACGGTGAGCGCCCCCTTGATGATCCCCTCGCCCGGCTGGAACGTCACCGTGGCCGACGTCGAGAGCCGCTCGGGCGGCGTGCCGCCCCGTGCGAGACCGGCCGAGAGCGCCATCGCGAAGCACGACGCCCAGGCCGCAGCGATCAGCTCCTCGGGGCTCGTCTTGCCCCCCGGCTCCTCCGCGCGCGCAGCCCAGGACACGTCGAGCGGCCCGAACGCACCGCTTCCGACCGAGTCGATCGTCCCGCCTCCCGACATCAGATCGCCGGTCCACGTCACCTCGGCTCTCCGCTCAG
>Ga0335083_10011228_pt1 | contig 10775 bp, 7 predicted proteins | sample Lox_Sample_42_FD_206716 | JGI IMG/M metagenome (GOLD analysis project Ga0335083, IMG submission 206716) | Soil microbial communities from Loxahatchee National Wildlife Refuge, Florida, United States - Lox_Sample_4.2 | ecosystem: Environmental > Terrestrial > Soil > Wetlands | place: USA: Florida... | reverse complement strand
GGATTCGCCGACACCCGATGTCCCTACCCGGCCGAGGACTGGGAGCGCATCGCCGCCCGCATGGCAGAGCCACTGCGGCACCGCGGTCCTGACGGCGACGGGGTCTGGGCCGATCCTGCCGCCGGAGTGGCGCTGGCGCACCGGCGCCTCGCCGTCCTCGATCTCTCGCCCGCGGGCCATCAGCCCATGACGTCCTCGTGCGGGCGTCTGGTGCTGACCTACAACGGCGAGATCTACAACCACGCCGAGCTGCGCGAGGAGCTCTCCGCGTCGGGGCGGAGCTTCCGCGGCCACTCCGATACCGAGGTGCTGGTCGAGGCCTGCGCGGAGTGGGGTGTCGAGGCGACGCTGCGCAAGCTCATCGGCATGTTCGCATTCGCCGTGTGGGACCGCGCGGCCCGGACCCTCACGCTGGCCCGCGACCGCATCGGGCTGAAGCCACTCTTCTGGGGTCGCTTCGGTCCGCTGTTCCTGTTCGCATCCGAGCTCAAGGGGCTGCTCGCCCATCCGGGCTGGGAGCCCGAGATCGACCGCGAGAGCCTCTGCGCGTACATGCGGTGGGGACACGTGCCGGCTCCGCACTGCATCTATCGCGGCGTCCACAAGCTGTTACCGGGCGAGTTCCTGGTCCTGTCTCCCGGCGGCGAGCCCAAGGTCTCCAGCTACTGGGATCCCGCACTGGTCGCCGCGGCCGCGCAGTCGAACCGGCTGCAGATCGGCGAGGCGGAGGCGCTCGAAGGGCTCGACGCGCTTCTCCACGACGCCGTGTCGCGCCGCATGATCGCGGACGTACCGCTGGGCGCGTTCCTCTCGGGCGGAATCGACTCGTCCCTGATCGTCGCGATCATGCAGGCGCACAGCAGCCGGGCGATGAACACCTTCACCATCGCCTTCGACGAGAAGCGCTACGACGAGGCCGCGCACGCGCGCGCGGTGGCGAAGCACCTGGGCACCTCCCACTCCGAGCTGATGGTCACCTCCGAGGACGCGCGCACGCTCGTCCCGGAGCTCCCGCGCTGGTTCGATGAGCCTCTCGCCATCCGCTCCCAGATTCCGGCGATGGTGCTCTCCCGACTGGCCCGCCGCGACGTGACCGTGGCGCTGTCGGGCGACGGCGGCGATGAGCTGTTCGGCGGCTACCCCGGCTACTTCATCGTGCGCGCGGTGAATCGCGTGAGCGACCGGCTGTCGCCGAGGCAGCGCCGCATGGTGGCGGACGGACTGGATGGCGTGGTCGCCGGCCTCACGGCGCTGCACGGAGTGATCCCGGCCGGGCGCCGGCCCGAGCTGCTCGCGAACAAGGTGAAGCAGATCACCGGCGTCATGCGCAGCGGCGGCGGCATCAGCGAGCTCTATGCCCAGCTCTACAGCGCGACGGCGGGGCCGCCTCCGCTGATCGGCGCCGCGGACGAGCATCCGATGCGCTGGCAGGCTCCGCAGCACCGCGACGTCGTCGCCGATCCGATCGATCGCATGGGCTATTTCGCCCTGCTGGGCACGCTGGTGGATGGGACGCTCGCCAAGTGGGACCGGGCCAGCATGGCGCACAGCCTGGAGGTGCGGGTCCCGTTCCTCGACCATCGCGTCGTCGAGTACGCCTGGCGCTTGCCGCCGTCGCTCAAGTACCGCAGGCGGGCGAGCAGCAAGCACCTGCTGCGGAGCCTCCTGTACCGCCACGTGCCGCGCGAGCTCGTCGATCGTCCGAAGAAGGGATTCTCCAGCCCGCTCCCGCTCTGGCTGCGCGGCCCGTTGCGGGAATGGGCGGACGCGCTGCTCGACGAGCGAAGCCTCAAGGAGGAAGGGTTGTTCGAGCCCACCGCGGTGCGCGCCTACTGGAACGAGCATCTCGCCGCTGCCAGCGACCACTGGCAGCTCCTCTGGAACGTGCTCGTGTTCCGGCAGTGGCACGCGACCTACCACGGCTGACGCCGCGCGTTCATGCCGTCCCATGAGGCCCACCCGTCCGTGACCGCGCCCCCCGAGCCGCGGGTGTGGGTCTTGATGGGGCAGAAGGCGGGTGACAACGCCCAGCTCCTCGCACTCGCCGAAGGTCTCGGCTGGCGCTACGAGGCGAAGCGGCTCGCCTATCGGCCGACCGAGCTGGTCACCAACCTCCTCTTCGACGCGACCCTGCTCGGCCGCGCGGGCGACGCGTCGACTCGGCTCGAGCCGCCGTGGCCCGACCTCGTGCTCTCGGCTGGACGCCGCAGCGAGCCCGTGGCGCGCTGGATCCGATCGCGCGCCGAGCGGCCGCCGAAGCTGGTGCACGTCGGGCGGCCGTGGCGCGAGCCCGGGCGCTTCGACCTCGTGATCGTGACGCCGCAATACCGGATCGCGCACGGACCGGGCGTGATGTGGAACCCGCTCCCGCTGCATGGTGCCAACGCGAAGCGTCTCGCCGCCGCCGCCGCGGCATGGGAGCCGAAGCTCGCCGCCCTCCCCCGTCCGCGGGTCGCCGTGCTGGTGGGCGGGAGCAGCGAGCTCTTCACGCTCGGCACCCGGACGGCCGCGCGGCTCGCGCGCGAGGCGGGCGATCTGGTGCGCGACCGAGGTGGCGCGCTCCTCGTCACGACGAGCGCGCGCACGTCGGTGCGCGCCGCGTCCGCCCTTCGCGACGCACTCGACGTCCCGGCGCACGTCTTCCGCTGGGTCCCCGGCGCATCCGACAACCCGTACTGGGGCTACCTCGCGTTGGCCGATGCCTTCGTCGTCACCGGCGACAGCGTGTCGATGCTGGCCGAGGCGTGCGCCACCGGAAAGCCGGTCTACGTCTTCGACCCCGGTCGCGAAGCGAGCGGCGCGCTCGGCGATCCCGAGGCTGCGATCCGCGGGCGCGTGCTGAGCCTCGGAATCCCGCGGCTCGGGCGCGACATCCGCCGGCTCCACGACGAGCTCGTGCGGGGCGGACACGCGGCCTTCCTGGGCCAGCCGTTCGGGACCCGCCCTGCTCCGCCGCCCGACCCGCTCGCGCGCGCCGTCGCGGCCGTCCGGGCTCTCTTCCCGGCGGACTCCCGGCCGGAGCCTCTGCCAGAAGCGCGCGCTCTCGAATTCGTCGGCTGAGCGAGGGGCGCCGACCCCTCGATCTCGTCAGGCGCCGTTCCGCTGGAGCAGCAGGACACCGGAGGGCGTACCACCTCCGGACGTGACGACGGCCGTGGTCGCTCCGGCGACCTGCCGCTCGCCGGCCTCGTGGCGTAGCTGCGCAACCGCCTCGTAGAGGAAGCCGAAGCCGTGCGTCCGGCCCTCCGAGAGCTGGCCTCCGTGCGGGTTCACGGGAACGTCGCCGCCCAGGGCGATCCGCCGGCCGCCGTCGATCCAGTCCTTCGCCTCGCCGAGCCCGCAGAAGCCGAGTGCCTCGAGCCACGAGATCGCGTTGAAGGTGAACCCGTCGTACACGAGGGCGACGTCGACGTCGTCGGGCCGCAGGCTGGTGCGGCTCCACAGATGCGCCGCCTGTCCGAGCACCTGTGGCTCGTGGGTGATCGTCCCCTGGTCCCAGGAGACCCTCTCGAGGATCTGGGTTCCCACGGCCTCGATGCGCACCGCGGGCTTGCGGAGGTCGCGCGCGACCGCCGCATCCGATACGACGACTGCGATCGACGCGTCGCAGGGTACGTCGCAGTCGTAGAGGCCGAACGGGCTGGTGATCGGACGAGCCGACAGATAGTCGTCCATCGTCATCGGCTCGCGGTAGATCGCAACCGGGTTCCGCGCCGCGTTCGCCCTCCCGTTGAGCGCGATGTAGCCGAGCAGCTCACGGGTCGCTCCGTAGCGGTGGAAATACTGGTTGGCGTTCATCCCGATCCAGTGCGCCGCCGACATGGCGCCGAACGGGATCCGCCACTGCATCCAGTCCGAGGTCCGCGCGCCGAAGGCGCCCCGCAGCCCGAGCTTGGCGAAGGTCGACTCCCAGACGGTGCGGAAGCAGAGCACGTGGCGGCAGAGCCCGCCCGCGACCGCGAGCATGGCCGCGACCACCGCTCCACCCGGCCCGGGCAGATCCCCGCCGCCGTTGATCCAGGTGGGGTGCAGGCGGAGCGCCTCCTCGACGGCCGTGGCGCCGCCCTCGCTCATCCCCATGCCGACCATTCCCGGGTAGGTCGACAGGCCGTCGATGTCGTCGAGCGCGAGGCCGGCGTCCTCGACCGCTCGCAGACACGCGTCGACCGTGAGCGAGAGCGGATCCACCAAGAGCCGCCGGCCCATCGCCGAGCGACCGATCCCGGACAGCACCGCCCGGTGCTCGAAGCGATCCGCGCGCAGCGGCGGTCGCGGCGCCGGGATCGACGGCTCGCCGACCGGATTGGGCTTCGTCGCGCCGGTCGGCTCGAAGAGCGGGAGCCACACGTCCTCGTGTGGCTCGAAGCGAACCGCGACCTCCTGGCCGATGTGCACCTCGGCGGGCTCGCAGCCGACGACGTTGGTGGTGAGCCGGACGTCGGCATCCTCCTCGAGGGCGACGACGGCGACGACGTACGGCGGATCGAAGCCCGGGAGCCACGGATGCGCGTTGATCGTGTAGCCCACGACGACGGCGCGCCCGGAGACCGGCGTGGGCTCCCAGCGCCGGCTGCGGCAGCGCGGGCAGATCGGCACGGGCGGATGCACGAGGGTGGCGCAGTCCGCGCAGCCCTGGATGCGCAGCGTCCCGTCGGCGCCCGACGTCCAGAACCAGCGGTTCGCCGGCGTGAGCTCGGGGAGAAGCCTCATCCGCTGTCGCCTCCGATCCCCATCTACTTGGGAGCGAAGTGCTGGCCGCCGTCGAGCCGGATCGTGCCGCCGTTCAGCATCGGCGTCTCGAAGATCGCCTGCGCCAGGCGCGCGTACTCCTCCGGCTTCCCCATGCGCTTGGGGAATGCGGCGTCCCGGGTCAGCGTCGCCGCCATCGCCTCCGGGATCCCGCGGGTCAGGCCGGTCTCGAACAGGCTCGGCGCGATCGCCATCACGCGGATGCCGAGGCTGCCGAGGTCGCGCGCCATCGTGAGGCTCATCGCGACGATGCCGCCCTTGGCCGCCGTGTAGGCCACCTGGCCGATCTGTCCCTCGAAGGCCGCGATCGACGCGGTGTTGAGGATGACCCCGCGCTCGCCGTTCTCGTCGGGCTCGTTGCGGCTCATTCGCGCCGCCGCCAGGCGCGCGATGTTGAAAGTGGAGATCAGGTTGAGGTCGACGACGCGCCGGAACGCGTCGAGCGGATGGGGACCGTCCTTGGTCAGCGTGCGCATCGCGATCCCGCCGCCCGCCGTGTTGCAGACGAAGTGGAGCGCGCCCAGCTCGTCGCAGGCCGCCGACAGCGCGGCCTCGGTGCCGGCGAAGTCGGTGACGTCGCAGGGGTAGAAGCTGCCGCCGAGCTCCTTCGCGACCTCTGCGCCCCTGGATGCGGGGAGGTCGAGGATCGACACCCGTGCACCTTCTCGAACCAGCATCTCGGCGGTGGCCCGCGCCATGCCCGACGCTCCGCCGACGACGACGGCGGCTCTTCCAGCGATCTTCATGGGATTCCTCTCCTCAGCTCTGTGCCTTGCGGGCGCGTGGAGTGACGACGACGGCCGGCAGGGAGGCCGTCGCGCCGGCTCGCAGGACGGCGTGGACCACGTCGACGAGATCGTCGGCGTCGATCAGGGACCCGCTCAAGAGGCCGCGCTGCATCCAGATGGGTCCCAGCTCGGCACCGAGCTTCGGATCCCATCCCGCCATGAAGCCGGTCTGCGACTCGCCGGTGCCGCCGCCACAGTCGCCCACGACCAGGCGCGTGAAGGCGACGTCCGTGTGCTCGGCGCGCCACGCCTCGACGAGCTTGTCGAGCGCCGCCTTGCTCACCGTGTAGGCGCCGAGCCCGGGCCACGGCGGCGTGAGCGAGGCGCTCACGGATGAGAGATACACGGCGCGGCCCGTGGTGGCGGAGAGATGCGGAATCGCCGCCGCCGTGATCATCGCCGCGCCGATCACGTTGGTGTCGAACGTGCGGCGCCACGTGTCCGTGTCGATGTCGACCAGGCGCGCCAGGGGTCCGATCGCCGGTGCGTACACGAGGGCGTCGATCCCGCCGAGCGCGCTGGCCGCCGCGCCGATCGCCGCGCGGCAGGAAGCCGCGTCCGTGACGTCGCACGCGATCGCGCGCGCGCCGTCCCCGGCCTCGCGGGCCGCGCGCTCGAGCCGCTCGAGCCGCCGTGCCAGGAGCGCCACGCGGGCGCCGCGCTGGGCGAGCCCGATCCCGATGCAGCGGCCGAGACCGCTCGATGCTCCGACGACGACCGTTCGCACGTTCTGCCTCGCTGACCGGTAGGGTCGTTCAGGCTGCCGGGGATGCTTCGAACAGCACCGGCAGCGATGTGGGGGACCGGAAGACCTGCCCGCGGATGTGCGGGTCCTTGCCCTCGGGATCGAGACGCAGATCGGGCAGGCGGTCGAGCAGGAGCTCGAGCGCGACCCGCATCTCGAGCCGGGCGAGGTGCATCCCGAGGCAGACGTGGGTCCCATGACCGAACCCGATGTGGGGCACCTGCGGCCGGAAGATGTCGAAGCGGTCCGGATCCGGGTACCGGCTCTCGTCCCGGTTGGCCGCCCCGAGCATCGGCATCACCGCGGAGCCCGCCGGGATCGAGACACCCGCGAGCTCCGTGTCCCGCGTGGCCACGCGCGTGATGATCAGCAGCGGCGCCTCCCACCGGACCGCCTCCTCGATCGCCTGCGGGATCAGCGATCGGTCGGAGCGGACGGCGTCGAGCTGGTCGGAGTTGGAGAGCAGCCCGAACAGGAGGTTCCCGGTCGAGCGGTACGTGGTCTCGACGCCGGCCGGGAGCAGCAGGCGCAGGAACGAGAAGATCTCCTCGTCCGAGAGGTGCTCCCCGTCGATCTCGGCGTGCGCGAGCGTGCTGATGAGATCGTCGCGCGGCTCCTGCCGGCGCGCCGCGAGGATCGGAGTGAAGTACTCCTTCAGGGCCGCGGACGCCGCGATGCCGCGCTCCCGGTTCACGGTGAAGCTGAGCAGCGAGATCGACCAGCGCTGGAACTGCGGGTAGTCGGCGCGCGGCAGGCCCAGGAGGCCGGCGATGATCTGTGTCGGGTACGGGAAGGTGAACTCGCGGACGAGCTCGGCGCGCCCGCGCCCGGCGAAGCGGTCGATCAGCTCGCTCCCCACCCGCTCGACCAGCTCGTCCTGCCGGCGCGCCAGCGTCTTCTGAGAGAAGGCCTTCGAGACCAGGGAGCGGTATCGGCGGTGGCCGGGCTCGTCCATCCCGAGCATGACGTGCTTGCCGAAGACGTCGCCGAAGACGGCGACGATGATCCCGGACGAGAACGTCTCGTGGTCGCGCAGCACCTGCGCGATCTCGTCGTAGCGGTACACCATGAAGACGGGCTTGGACGCCTCGTGCGGCATGCCCGACATGTCGAGGCGCTGCACGGGGTTCGAGCGCCGCATCTGGGCCAGGCCGGTGTACGGGTCCCGCACGTCGCCGGAGACGGCGTCGTCGAAGCTCCCGAACTCCTCGAGATCGTCGAACAGCTGCATCGCGTGCGTCCTCTTCAGCCGGCGGGATGCCCGACGGACTTGACCTCGGTGTACTGGTCGAATCCGGCGTAGCCGTTCTGGCGACCGACGCCGCTCGCCTTGTAGCCGCCGAACGGCACGTCGGCCCCGTACGGTGCCGTGGCGTTGACGCCGATGAAGCCCGCGCGCAGGCGGCGCGCAACGGCGAGGGCGCGATCGAGCGAGCCCGACATCACGTTGCCCGCCAGCCCGTAGACGCTGTCGTTGGCGATCCGGATCGCGTCCTCCTCGTTCTCGAACGGAATGACGGCGAGGACCGGACCGAAGATCTCCTCCTGCGCGATCGTCATGCGGTTGTCGACGTCGACGAACAGCGTCGGCCGGACCCAGAAGCCCTTGTCGCGCCCGGCCGGCGGATCGGTGCCGCCGACGAGCAGCTTGGCGCCCTCGTCGATTCCCTTCTGGACGTAGCCGAGCACGCGCGCGCGCTGCCTGGCCGAGATCACCGGGCCGCACAGCGTGCCGGGCTCCTGCGGATCGCCGGGCTGGATGGATGCGTACATCGCCTTCAGGATCTGCACGCCCTCGTCGTAGCGCGACCGCGGGAGGAGCAGCCGCGTCGGAACGGCGCAGCCCTGACCCGCGTGCATGCAGGGTGCGACGCCGATCGCGCAGGATCGCGCCAGCTCGGCGTCCTCCAGCACGATGGTGGCCGACTTCCCGCCGAGCTCGAGGAACAGGCGCTTCATCGTCGCCGCGCCCTTCTCCATGATCCGCCTCCCGACGGCGGTCGAGCCGGTGAAGGAGATCATGTCGACCTTCGGCGAGAGCGTGAGCTCCTCCCCGACGAGGTGGTCGGACGCGGTGACGACGTTGACCACGCCGGACGGGATGTCGGTGCGCTCGGCGACGAGGCGCCCGAGGCGCGTCGCGTTGAAGGGCGTGTCGGGGGCGGGCTTCAAGACCACCGTGTTCCCGGTGGCGAGCGCCTGGCCCAGCTTGTGGATCGTGACCTCGAAGGGAAAGTTCCACGGCACGATCGCGCCGACCACGCCCACCGGCTCGCGCCAGACCTTCCGGGTGGTGACCTGCCCGGTGAGCTCGACCATGGCGTCGCCGAGATTCGTCTCCCAGGGATACTCGTCGATCAGCCGGGCGGGGTAGCGGAGCGCGCTCTTGAGCGGCGCGTCGAGCTGCGGCCCGTGCGTCACCATGCGGGGACAGCCGGCCTCGAGGATCAGCTCCTCGCGGAGCGCCTCCTTCTCCGCCTCGAGCGCCTCCTGGAGCTGCTCGAGGCAGCGCTTGCGGAGGCTGCGGTCGGTCGACCAGCCGGTCTCGTCGAAGGCGCGGCGCGCGGCGTCGATCGCGCGGTGCATGTCCGCCTTCGACGCGTCCGCGACCTCCCCCAGCACCTCCTCGGTGGCCGGGTTCAGGTTCACGAAGGTGCCGGCCTCGCCGCCGACGAGCTTGCCGTCGATCAGCATCCGCGACTCGAAACGGACGTCAGCCATGCGGATCACTCCCGAGTGCGCCGTGACGCGGGAGGCTCATCGCCCGCGCCACCAGGTGGTGAAGGAGACCGGCAGGCAGGACACGGCTGCCGACCAGCAGCATGCGGGCGTCGACGCCCACCGCGTGTCGGGCGAACGGAGCCCGCTCGTCGAGCGCCCGGGCGAGCGCCGGAGCGAAGCGCTCCGGCGGGTTCGCGAGCAGGCGGATCATCGAGCGGCCCGTGCGTTCGATCCCCGCGTAGTGCCCGGCGTAGGGTCCGTTCAGATCGCCGTGATGCGGGGTCTGCTCGGTGAGGATGTCCGTCTGGAAGGCTCCGGACACCAGGATCGTGACGCCCAGGCCGAAGGGCGCGACCTCCTCGGCCAGCGCCTCGGCCCATCGCTCGAGAGCCGCCTTCGAGGCCGAGTAGGCGCTGATCGACGGCATGCCGCGCACGCCGCCCTGGCTCGAGATGACGACGATCCGCCCGCGCCCGGCCGCCCGCATGGAGGGGAGCAGTGCCTTCGTGAGTCGCACCGGACCGAAGAGGTTCGTGCGAAAGATCCGCTCCCACACCTCGAACGGCATCTCCTCGACGCATCCCACCGCGGCGATCCCGGCATTGTGCACGAGCGCATCGGGCGCACCGACCGCGCGCTCGATCGCCTTCGCGGCCGCGGTGATCGACGTCGGATCGTCGAGGTCGAGTCGCACTCCGATCAGGCGTGGATCCCCGACGGCAGCACCGGTGCCCGCCCGCAGGCGTTCGAGTCCCACGTCGGGCGAGCGCATCGCTCCAACGACGCGCCATCCGCGCTCGTACAGGTGGACGGCGGATGCGAGGCCGAGTCCGCGCGACGCCCCGGTGATGACGACGCTTCTCGGCTCACGCGTCATGGGGTCTGCAACGCGCATCCGGCTTCGCCGGGTTCTCGGTCGGACGTCCGTTCGGCTGCGCGGTCATCCAGCCGTTCCAGTGCCCACCGAAGTAGGGCCCGGGCTGCCCCTCGCTCTCGTAGAAGCCCTGCGGGTCGTAGACCTTGGCCTCGGGGAACGGATAGGGGCAGGCGACGGCGGTCGCGAGCCTCGCCGCGCGGATGGCGCCGAAGCCCGCGCCGTAGAAGAAGTACGCGACGTTCAGGATGCCGGCCATCACCAGGAACGTGGCGAGTGCCGGGCGCGTGCGGAGCCAGGGCAGCCGCCTGGCCAGCTTCTCGGCCTGCGTGCGTCCGGTGTCGTCCCGATAGCAGAGGACGCCGGCGGGAATCATCACGACGGTGACGAGCGCGGACTCCCAGATCAGCGGGAACTGGAAGGTGGTCCCCGCGAAGACCGAGCCCCACGGCATCACCTGCGAGTAGATGTAGAGCCCCGTGCGAACGAGGAAGATCTCCAGGGCCGCGTCGATGACGAATCCGGTGACGAGGATCAGCGCCGCGAGACTCAGGAGCGGCCGGCGCCACAGGAACGAGTCGGCGGACGCGCGCGCCCGGAGGCGGCGCAGGAGCCAGGTGCTCGCGAAGAACGGGGCGAGGAAGTAGAAGGTCGAGTACCCGACCACGATGAAAGGCTCGACCGTCGGCGAGAGCCGCACCAGCGGCCAGTCCTCGGGGAAGTGCCAGAGCTGCGGGTTGTAGACCGCGTAGGGCGCCCAGTTCATGATCGGGTCCTGCCAGACGATCGCCGTCGACGCGAGGACCATGAGGACGTAGGGATGGCCGGGCTGCCTCCGCCACGCGCGCACGCACGCCACGACGAGGATCGACATCATGATCACGGTCCCGACCTGATG
>Ga0335083_10011227_pt1 | contig 10775 bp, 7 predicted proteins | sample Lox_Sample_42_FD_206716 | JGI IMG/M metagenome (GOLD analysis project Ga0335083, IMG submission 206716) | Soil microbial communities from Loxahatchee National Wildlife Refuge, Florida, United States - Lox_Sample_4.2 | ecosystem: Environmental > Terrestrial > Soil > Wetlands | place: USA: Florida... | reverse complement strand
GCACTTCTTCGATTGGCTCCTCCATCAAGAAGCGGCGATCGAAGATAGCCTGGCAGCGATCGGCGACGCAGGGCGTTTGCATGCCCGCTGGCTGGCCGCCCGAGATGGAATTGACGTTGATGCTGGCCTGGCGCGCTTCCGGAGGCTCCACCGGCATGTGTGTAACTCTCAGGCTGAGGGCCGGCTTCAGCTCGTGCTCGATGACGGAGAGAAAATCGGCCATCTTGCTGATCGCGCTTACGCCCAGGAAGGGCATGCTGCCGTGCGCGATGCGGCCGATGGTAGCCACCTCGAACCAATACACGCCGCGATGCCCAAGACAGACGCGATCGACATTCAAAGGCTCGGTGATGATGACGAAATCGGTGCGGCCGCGCGCTACCAGGCCGTGCTCCGCCAGATAGGCCATGCCCGCGAAGCCGCCGCTCTCTTCATCGACTGTACCGCTTTGTTCGACGGCGCCGCGCAAACGCACACCGGCTCGCCGCAGGGCTTCGATGGCGAAAATGGACGCGGCGATTCCCGCCTTTTGATCCGTGGTTCCACGCCCGAAGATCTTGCCGTCGGACATAGGGGCGCGGAAGGGATCGACCGTCCAGCCGCTGCCCACCGGCACGACGTCGAAATGCCCGTTGAAGTGCAACAAGGGCCGGCGAGGAGCGCCGCGCAGTCTGCCGATGACGTTTACGCGAGGATGTTTCGCAGTGTGTTCGGCGCGGCCTTCGGCTGGCACATGCTGGACTTCATAATCGAACTTGCCGAGCCGTTCACCCAACCACTCGGCACAGGCCGCATAGTTGTCGCCCGGCGGATTTACGGTGGGAATGGCGACGAGTTCGCGCAGAAAATCGGACATTTCGCCGGACATTTCGTCCACGCGCTCCAGCACGGCTTCTTCGCGGCGCGCCGATAGACTCACGTTGTCCAGTGTATCGAACGGCGTTGACGCCAGTGTTGTGCCGCGATGCGGTAAAGTTGGTAACAACGAAGATGCAGAGAATTGTCTGGTTGTTGTGCCTGCCCATGCTGGCTCAGGATGCCGGCTCGTTCAAGTTCGCAGTCTCCGGCGATTCGCGCAACTGCGGCGACGTGGTGATGCCGGCCATCGCTTCCGGCGCGCGCCGCGATGGCGCGGAATTTTATTGGCATCTGGGCGATTTCCGCGCGATATACATGTTCGATGAAGATATCGTGCCGCCCGCCAGGCTGGGACTCCCGCCGCGTCCCATGAGCATCAGCTTGTATGAGAGCATGGCGTGGCCCGATTTCATCGCGCGCCAGATGACTCCCTTCGGGAATTTGCCGGTATTCTTGGGCATCGGCAACCACGAAACCATACCGCCCGCCACCCGCGAGGCTTGGCTGATTCAGTTTGCCGACTGGCTCGACACGCCCGCGATTCGCGCGCAGCGACTGAAAGACGACCCCACCGATCACAAGCTGCACGGTTATTATCACTGGACCATCCGCAACATCGACTTCATCAACATGGACAATGCCAGTCCCGATCAGTTTGACGCGGCGCAATTGCGCTGGATCGGCTCTCTTCTGCAACGCGATGAAGCCTCGCCGGAGATCCGCACCATCGTGGTGGGAATGCACGAGGCGCTGCCCGCAAGCATCAGCGACAGCCACAGCATGAGCGAATCAGCGCAAGGCGCGCGGAGCGGGCGCCAAGTCTATGAGATGTTGTGGCACGCTCAGAACTCGGCGCACAAGCGCGTGTACGTGCTGGCCAGCCATTCGCACTTCTACATGGAAAATATCTTCGATACGCCGGAATGGAAAGGCAAGGTGCTGTCCGGCTGGATTGTGGGAACGGCGGGAGCGGTGCGCTACCGGCTGCCTACCGCGACGGGCCCATCGCAGAAAGCCATGACGGACGTGTATGGTTACCTGTTGGCGACGGCTGCGCCGGACGGATCGATTTCCTTCGCATTCCAGAAATTCAGCCTCGAAGACCTGTTGGCCGTGAACGCCAAGACACCGGAGCCGCTGGTGCGCTGGTGTTACGAAGAGAACAAGCAGCTTCAACCGATGCCGTGATCGGCGGCGGTTACTCGTAGCGCAAAGCGATCAGCGGATCCACTTGCGCCGCGCGCCGTGCCGGGAGATAGCATGCGGCAACCGAGACGAGTAACAGCGTAAGAGCGCCCGTCAGCAGCGCCAGCGGATCAGCGGGGCTGATGTGGAAAAGCAGCGAAGCCATCAGCTGCGTAAGGAGCAAACCACCGGCCAATCCGATGGCCAATCCCGCCAGCACCAACAATATTCCCTGGCGCTCCACCAGCAGCAAGATCTGCGTGGGCCGCGCGCCCAGCGCCATGCGGATTCCGATCTCGGCCGTGCGCTGAGCCACCATGTAGGACATCACGCCGTACAGCCCGAGCGCCGCCAGAAATAACGCCGAGGCCGCGAAGACCGTCAGCAGCACTAGAGAAAAGCGGAGCTGCGCGACGCTTTGGCCGATGATCTCAGTCATGGGCTGCATCGCGTACACCGGCTGCGAGCGGTCCACGTTGAGAATTGCCGATTTCATGGCAGACCCGACCGCGGCCGGATTTCCCGAGGTTCGCGCCAGCACGGTAATCGCTCCGGGGCCTAATCCCAGCATGTTCGGATCCTGGAAGTAGGATACGTAAGCCTGGATGGGCGTATCCTGATCGAGCCCGGCGGTTCGCACGTCGGCCGCGACGCCCACGATTTGGCGCCAGTTGGGCGGCGTGTCGAAGCCGATCTCCAGGCGCTTGCCGATCGGGTCTTGTCCCGGAAAATAGCGATCCACCAGCGTTTGATTAACAACCACGGCGGGCGGCGCGGAGGCTATATCGCGATCGGATATCGCGCGGCCGCGCACGATGCGCATTCCCATGGTCTCGAAATAGCCAGGCGTCACGGCGAAATAGTTGACCACCGGCGCCTGTGCGGGCGTCACGTCCGGCCGTCCCTCGAAGCGCATGATGAAGATGGGATTGCCGAGCAGAGGAACGCTGGTAGTGATGCCAACCGATCTGACGCCCGCGAGCGCCGAAACCTGGTTCACGATGCCATTGGCTAACTGTACCAGGAGATCTTTGTGGCCGCGGTATTTGTATAGCGCGGGAGCGAGCTGCACGGTCATCACACGTTCGGGATTGAAGCCCGGGTCCACGTGTTCGATCTCATAAAAACTGCGCATCAGCAAACCGGCGCCGGCGAGCAAAATCAGCGCCGCGGAAACCTGGCCGACGATCAGGGCGCTTCGCAAACGGCTGCGGCTGCCTGCGCCGCGGGAACCTTCCTTGAGCAGCGAGTTGAGATCGATCCTCGACGCGTGCCAGGCCGGAGCCAAGCCGAAGAGAATCCCGGTCAGCACGGAGATCGCCAGTGTGAAAGCAACCGCGCGCCAGTCCAGCGCCACATCGTTGAGGCGCGGCAGATTGGCAGGCGCCAACCCCACTAACCCGCGCAGCGTCCCGTACGCCAACAAAAGACCCGCCACGCCGCCGGCGATTGAAAGCACCAGGCTTTCGGTCAGCATCTGGACGAAGATTCGCTTCCGGTCAGCGCCCAGCGAAGTGCGAATCGCGATCTCGCGCTGCCGGCCCGCCGCTCTGGCAAGCAGCAGATTGGCGACGTTGGCGCAAGCGATCAAGAGCACGAAGGCCACCGCGCCCAGCAGGATCAGCAGCGTCGGACGAAGCTGGCCCACCAGATCTTCGAGCAGAGGATTCACGGCGATGCCGGCGTCCTTATTGAAATCGGGGTAATCCTGCGCCAGACGAACGCCCAGTGTTTGGAATTCCGAGCGCGCGCGCTGCAGCGACACGCCGTCTTTTAAACGTGCGATCACGCGTAACCGATGCAGGTCGCGCCGCTCGCGCGCCTCATTGTCGAAACCCAATGGCGCCCACATGGTGGTGAGCGGTGGATAGGAGAAATTCTCCGGCATCACGCCGATAATGTTGCGAGGCGTGCCGTCCACCACCAGCTTCTGGCCGAGCACCTTCGGATCGGCGCCGAACCGCTGCCGCCAGACGCCGTAGCTGAGAAGCAACACGCCATCCCGGCCAGCCTGCTCCTCTTGTTCCGTGAACAGCCGGCCGAGCGCTGGCGACACTTGGAGCGTATCGAAAAACCCGCGGTCGCAAATCACGCCTACGTAGCGTTCAGGAGATCCCTCGCTCGTGGCGAGATTAAATGTGTTGTTCTGGAACGCGCCCAGCGCGGAGAATACCTGGTTCTGCTTTTTCCAATCGTAATAGTTGGCCGCCGCGGCGATGAACTTGGGAAGGTTCCTTACCAGGTTGGTCTCCCAGACATTCACCAGGCGTTCTGAATGCGGGAAGGGAAGCGGCCGCAGCAGCACCCCGTCGATCACGCTAAACATGGCGCTGTTGCCGCCGATTCCGAGTGCCAGCGCGAGAACGGCAACTATGGCGAATCCCGGATTTTTACGGAGCGTCCGCAAAGAGAAGCGCAGGTCCTCAAGCAGCGTCATGGCGACCCAACTCCTTTAAGACGCGCTACCGCCAGAACTGTGAGGCGAGTTTCAGAGTTCCGGATAAAACTCGAAGAAGGCATCCAGCGATTGCATCAGCTGCTTACGAATCTGATCTTCTCCGCCTTCGATTAAATGCATGGTGACATGCGCCTTGTTGCCATTCTTTAACGTGATTTCTGCATCCCCCACCGCTTCAATTTCATCTGCAGGGAGAAGTCGCATGCCGTAGACCAGCGCCAGTTTAGCCATGCTTCATTCTAAACGGGCGGCCGCAGGTCAATCGGCGGTAAAATGAGGGAACAAATCCCATCCGCTTGCTCGTATCTAGTCACAAGCGGTTGATTCAGACTATGAGGACAGCAGCCGAGTCCAGTGAACGGGACGCCAGCGGGGCTACCTCGCCGCCGATCGAGCTTGGTCCGGAGTCGATTCGCGCTGCGCTCGCCAAAATTCTCGCCAGCTCGGGATTCGTCAACGCCGAACGGCTAAGCCGCTTTCTTCGCTACGCGGTAGATGAAACCCTGAACGGGCAAACCGACAAGCTGAAAGAATCGCTGCTGGGGATCGAAGTGTTCGGTAGGAAACCGACTTACGATCCGCGCGTCGACGCCGTGGTTCGGACTGAAGCGGTGAAACTGCGGGCTCGTCTGCGCGATTATTACGAAGCCGACGGGCGCGAAGACGAAGTGATCATCGATCTGCCCAAGGGTGGATATGTTCCGGCTTTCCGGCTTCGCGAGAAAGCTCCGGACCCGCCACCGGCAGCAGCGCCGGACTCGTTCGATAACACGCACAAGGGTCACGACTGGCGGCCCGCCCTGGCCACCGGTTTAATTCTTGTCATTCTGGGAGTCTCGCTCTATTTCACCGAGCGCCGGCATCCGCGAACCGCCGCCACCTCCGGCCCCGAGATCGCATCCATCGCTGTGCTACCGTTTGCGGACCTGAGCCCCGATCACGACCAGGAGTATTTTTGCGACGGCATGACTGAGGAGATCATCGACGCGCTGGCGAAAGTGGAGGGTTTTCGCGTGGTGGCGCGAACTTCCTCGTTTGCCTTCAAAGACAAGCAACAGGACATCCGCGAGATCGGCAAGAAGCTGAACGTCGGCGCAGTGCTGGAAGGCAGCGTCCGCAAAGACGGCGATTTGTTGCGTGTCACCGCGCAGTTGAACAGCGTGGCGGACGGCTATCATCTTTGGTCCCAAACCTACGAGCGCGAATTGAAGGATGTGTTCACGGTTCAGGACGAGATAGCCAAGGCCATCGTCAACACGCTGCAATTGAAGCTGGCCAGTCCGCAGCCCAAGCGCGCCGAAAACGTACAAGCGTACGATCTGTATCTGCAAGGGCGCTATCACTGGGACCGCTGGCGCACCGAGGGCGCCGAGCGTGCACTGCAATTTTTTGAACAAGCCACCCAGAAAGATCCCAAGTTTGCGGGGGCGTATGCGGGTATCGCGGATTCGTACGCTTGGCTCGGTTTTTTCGGTACTCTGCCGCCCAATCAGGCCATGCCGAAAGCTCGGGCCGCCGCCGAGAAAGCCATCGCGCTGGACGATTCGCTAGCCGAGGCGCATACTTCGCTGGGATATGTCAAAGCCCTCTTTGATTTCGACTGGCCAGGAGCGGAGCATGAGTTTGTACGCGCCACACAGCTTAATCCCGGGCTCGCCGACGCGCATTTCGGCTACGGCATCGTGTTTCTGGCGCCGCAAGGCCGCCGCGACGAAACCCTGCGCGAGATGCTGTTGGCTCGCGATCTGGACCCGCTCTCGCCGGTGATCAATACCTATTTAGGACTGGCTTATTTTTTCAATAACCAGCCGGATGAAGGTTTGGTGTACGACAAGAAAGCCCTCGACCTGGATCCCAATTTTGTCGAAGCCAGGCTGGACCTGGCGATGCATGGCTTGGATCCAAAAACGTTGAACAGTGTTTTCAACGCCAATCTCGCCGCGGCTCGTGGTCTCGCTCCGGAAAGCCGAATCGATCTGGAGTACGCCTACGGATATGCGTTCCTGGGCAAGCGTGACGAAGCGCTGGCGCTGGTTCACAAGTGGGAGAAACCTGCTGGAGATGTCTTCGTGCGGCCCACCTCGATCGCGATGGTATACGCGGCGCTCGGCGACAAAGAGCAGATGTACACCTGGCTCGACCGGGCGTATACCGACCGCGATGGCATGCTGGCCTTTGTCAATAAACAGGGATGCTTCCGGCGTTATCTGGCGGAGCCGCGTTTCGTGGCTCTGGACAAAAAACTGGGATTGCCAACCGGTCTGTGAGCTGGTAGGGACGGGCAGATTCGAACTGCCGACCTGTCGCTTAGGAGGCGACCGCTCTATCCATCTGAGCTACGTCCCCACTAACTCGAAGTATAGCAACCAGGTGGATCACGTCCTCGTTCAGCGCGGCGGCGAGTTGGACAAAGCGCCAGGCTCGGCAAGATTCCAACCCAGCCGCGCGATTCTTGCGATCACTGCGTCGCGTGTAGCGTCGTCGGCCTTCGAATCGGATACGAAGACTGCGATCGCCATGTGGCGGCCGTCGGGCAACGTCACGATCCCGATGTCGTTGGTCGCGGCGGTCAAGCCGTTGCGCGTGCCGGACGACCCGGTCTTGTGAGCAACCACGGTGGATGCGGGCAGCAGGCCCTTGATGCGTGTGGGAAATGTCGTCGTCTCCGTCATGAATCGCAGCAATAGATCGCGGCTCGCAGGCAACAGCGCGCTCGATTCGAGCAATACACGCAGCAACGTCACAGCGCCGTCCGGCGTGGCCCAGTTTCGGTACTGCACCGTGTTGTCTTCCGCCATTCTTTTTTCGGTGTCCTCTACTTGCACGTCGTGAATGCCGAGATCGCGCAAAAACACCATCACGGCTTGCGAGCCTCCCAGCAGTCGAAGCAAGACGTCGGAGGCGCTGCCGTCGCTTTCCGACACAGTCAGGCGAAGCAATTCTCGCAGCGTTACGGTTGCGCCGTTGGGATGCGCATCGCGAAGCGGGCTGTGACTGGACTTAGGCACATATTCGCTTTTGTCAACACGGATCTCGGCGTCCAGCCGCAACAGGCCGCGATCTACCTGGCGCAGCGCCGCCATCGCGATGGGCAGCTTGTAGACGCTCTGCATCGGGAAATGCTCGCCGGCGTGGAACGAGACCAGGTGTTTTCCGGTTTCGAGTAATTCAGCGCTCGCTCCGACGCTACCTTGCGCTAACTGCGCAATGTCGGCCAACTGTTGCGCCGGCAGAGGCAGGCCCGCGGCTACCAGCAGAGCGGCGGTCGCGATCTCAGCCCGCAATCGACTTCCAGCTTTTCACCAGATGATCGGCCGTGCGCCAGGCCAGAGCCTGCGAAGTTTGGGTCGGATTACGCGCGCCGCTGGTGCCCATCACCGATGCGCCCAGCACGCCGAGATTCCCAGCTTCGTGCGAGAATCCCCAGCGGTCCACCACGCTGGTCTCGGGGTTATCGCCCATGCGCGTGCCGCCGTACGCATGCGTGGACACGCCCGGCGGTCCAACCGGGGCGCGCGCCGTCGAAACCGCGCCAGCGGCCTGGAACCACTCTTGCATTTTCTTCTGACCGTATTCGCATGCGCGCCGTTCGTTATCCTTTACCATGCTGGTGACGCGGCACACCGGATCGCCTAGCGGATCTTTCACCTCCGGATCCAGATCCAGGTAAATGTCTTCGTAAGGAAAGGTCGAGGTCTGAAGATACGCCGAAACCCAGCGTCCGGCGTTCACGCGCACGAATGCCTTCCAGGCCGAGCCCCAAGTGGGCGCGAGGTCGAAAGTGTTCATCGACGCCGCCTCGATAGGATGCATCTCGGTGTGCGGCTGCAGCGTAGTGCCGCCGATGAAGTCCAAACCGGAATGATCGTAGTTGTCGTCCGCCCAATCGTCCACCGCCGCGGCCTGCGCCGGCGTGCCGTACCAGACGTTGATGTCGTAAGGGAACAGCGCCGAAACGCCGCTTTGATAATGCGCGAAATAGTGACGCCCCACCTGGCCGTGATTGTTTGACAGCCCCTTGGGATAGGCTTTAGATTTCGACAGCAGCAGCAGGCGCGAATTCTCGTACGTGTAGGAGCCGACCAGCACGACTTTGGCCGGCTGGAAGTACTCGCGGCCGTCCTTTATGTACGCAACGCCTGTAACGCGCCCATCGGCGCCCGCTAGGATTCGAGTGACCTGCGCGCGATCGAAAATGGTCAGATTTTTGGTTTTCACCGCGGCGGGAATCGTAGTCACGGCGGTGGAATTTTTCGCGCTGATGTGGCAGCCGCCGCGATTGCAGTAGCCGTGATAAGCGCAGCCCGGCCGTCCCTGATATTCCTGCGAGTTGATGGCCGCCGGCGGCCGATAGGGATGCCAGCCCAGTTGTTTGGCGGTTTCCAGCATGTGATCGGTGAACCCGCTGCCGCGCAACGGCGGCATCGGATACTCGCGCTGCCGCGCCGCTTCGAAAATGTTGCCGGCCGGATCGATCTTGCCCTGGATGTTTCCCGCTTTTCCGGACACGCCGACCTCGTGCTCGATGGTGTCGTAGTAAGTTTCCAGCTCGCCGTAGTCGATCGGCCAATCCTCCAGCGTCGAGCCTTTCGGGAGCGCGCCGGCTCCATATCGTTTGACCACTTCGCTGCGCGTCTTGAAATCCCACACTTTCAGCCGCCAGCTCTGCGCCCAATAGTGGATGGAGGTGCCGCCCACCGCGTTCATCATGGGATGAATGCTTCCGCGGCGCGTGGGCGCGGATGCTCCATTGCGCACGGTGGGGACCTCCCGATTCGCCTTGGGCACCGAGGTCAGCAGCCCGCGGACGTTGTTGTGCAGCTCGTCCGGTTTGAAGCTGTGCGGATCCATCCAGGTGCCGGCTTCGATTCCCGCCACCTTGAGGCCCGCGCGCGCCAGCGGTAGCACGGCCACGCCGCCCGCCGCGCCCAATCCGATCACCGCCACATCCACCGGCTTAAGATTGATGGCCATTGTTCTCTCCTAACGCCGACCGGCGATATGGCCTGATCTGGACCTTCATCTGTTGATCGTCCGGCGCCACAGCCACGCGCGGGCCCGGGTAGCGGATCATATCCCAGCCCTGGAAATTGGTGTTTCCGCCATAGTATGGATCGCTGAACATGCCTTCCAGCGTCAGCCGCCGAAAACGTGCAAACACGGCTCGTGAGTTGTCGAACCCTGCGGCGGTGCCTTTCTCCATGGCCGTCAGCACCGCGTCTTTTTTCTCGGCCGGGAGATCCGCGAAGGACGCCCCTTGCGCTTTGCGCGCGTAGCCGTCGACCTCCGCCAGACCTTGTAGAAAAGTGCTTTTCTCTTCGGCCAGCGCTCCGCCGAGCGCCTGGTCGATGTAACTGACCGCGCCGCATTCCAGCGCGCCCGGGCCCAGCTCATCGCTCGGAACCAGGCGGTCGACGAATGCCTCGAGCGTCTTCCGCTCGGCGGCGGAGAGTGTAGTTTGAGAGTCCGTGGGAGCGGCCGCGGACGTGAGTGCCGCAACGGGTACCAGAGCGGCCCCTCGAATCAGGCTGCGCCGCGAAAGGCCATGAACTTCCGGGTCGTGCTCTTGCATAGCCAACGCCTCCAGTTCGAACGTGAGTTCCGAACGTTGCTCCAGTATATCCCCGTGGAAGCGCCTGGCGCATTTCAGCGGCTGTGAAAAAGATCACGGGGCGCGATTTGCGCCCCGCGATGCTCCTAACTATCGGAGGTTTGGCGGTCCGTTAGTTAAGATGCCGTCATAAATTTTTGGCAGGCTATTTCTCGCCGCTGATCGAGATGCCTTCCACCGAGCTGCCCCAGATCACTGACGATCCCCAGATGGCGCTGGAACCCCAGATGGCGCTGGAGCCCCAGATCGCGCTGGATCCCCAAATTGCACTCGATCCCCAGATTGCGCTCGAACCCCAGATTGCGCTCGAACCCCAAATCGCGCTCGAACCCCAGATTGCGCTCGAACCCCAGATCGCCGAGCTGCCCCAAATCGCACTCGATCCCCAAATCGCGCTGGAGCCCCAGATCGCCGAATTGGCACCAACCAGATAAACATTGCTGCTCTTGGGATCGGCCACGGCTACTGGCGACAGGGCGGTGCCATTCGCAATCCCCGTGTCCGCCAAAGCGGCGGGCACATCCAGATAGCCGGCGCCAATCGTGAATACATCGTATTGGCTGGTGTAAGTCTGGCCCGTGGTCGTATCCGTAACCGTGCTCGTTGTCTGTGCGAACTTGGTAGCGGTCTTCATCAACCGCGCCTTCACTGTGTCCGGGCTCA
>Ga0335083_10011226_pt1 | contig 10775 bp, 8 predicted proteins | sample Lox_Sample_42_FD_206716 | JGI IMG/M metagenome (GOLD analysis project Ga0335083, IMG submission 206716) | Soil microbial communities from Loxahatchee National Wildlife Refuge, Florida, United States - Lox_Sample_4.2 | ecosystem: Environmental > Terrestrial > Soil > Wetlands | place: USA: Florida... | reverse complement strand
GCCGGCTTCCGCACCGCGGCCCGGCGCTTCCTGACCGCCGGGGTGCCGGTCGCGGCGATCTGCGGCGCGACGTGCGGGCTCGCCGTCGAAGGGTTGCTCGACGATCGCGCGCACACCAGCAACGCCGCCGAGTACCTGGCGTCCAGCGGGTACGCCGGCGGTGACCGGTACGTCGCCGAGCCCGCGGTGACCGACGGGAACCTGATCACGGCGAGCGCGACGGCGCCGGTGCACTTCGCGTCGGCCATATTCGCCCGGCTGGGCCTGTACGAGCCTGAGGTGGCCGCGTCCTGGTTCAAGCTCTACGGGGACCGCGACCCGGCCGGCTATTTCGAGCTGATGTCGGCGTGACCCGACGCGAGCAGGACCTGCTGTCGGCGGCTTCCATCGCCACCTTCAAGCTGAACGGCCAGTTCCTCGCACTCGCCGAGGAACTGGCTCGCCCCGCCGGGCTGACCGCGGCATGGTGGCAGGTGCTCGGGGCCGTGCTGGGCGGACCGCTGCCGGTGGCCGGCATCGCCCGCGAGATGGGCCTGGCCCGCCAGAGCGTGCAGCGGATCGCGGACATCCTGGTCGAGCGCGGCCTGGCCGACTACCGCGACAATCCGGCGCATCGCCGGGCCAAGCTGCTGGTCCCGACCGAAGCGGGCCGCGCCGCGATCAGCCGGATCGGCCCGGGGCACGCCGACGCGGCCGGACGGCTCGCCGCCATCTTCGGCGAGAAAGCCCTGGCCGACGCGGTGGACACGCTGCGCACCCTGTCCGCCGCGCTGGACCAGATTCAGCCATCCCCCGTCATCACGCCGCGGACCAGCGGATCGTGAAGCCGGCCAGCGTGTAGCCGAGGGCGTTCACGGTCGGCTGGACGAAGTTGTTCCTGACGATCAGCGCCGCCTGCTGCTCGGCTGCGCTTATCAGCGGACCGGTGACCTTCGGGTTGCTTCTGACCTGCGTGAACGCAAGGTTCTGGGCCTGGGCGTAGAGCACCGACACCGAGAACTGTGGCCGGATCAGCGCACCGCAGCCGAGACCGGGATAGGTCCAGCTGTGCTGCACGTCGATCGGATGCGACATCGTGTTGTCGACGGTGACGTCGTGCGCGGACTGCGGCAGTTGCGGCCGGGGCAGCATGATCGCGACGCTGACCCGGCCGGGCGCGCCGTTCGCCGGGCGGCTTAGCACCTGCAGCCGGTAGTGCCCGGACGCGGGCGTCCACCAGGCCGGTCCCGGGTTGAGGTCTACCGTGGCCGATGCGTGGCCGACAGTAGCGAACGTGCCCGAATACCAGCACGGCCAGATGCCGATGCTCTTGGACACCTTATGGGTGAAGGTGAAGTTGAAATTCTCGGTGCCGAGGGCCGGGCGAGAGATGCCCTGGATCTTCTGCAGCACCCACGGACCGATGTCGGTGTCGGTGGTGGTGCCCGCGCTGACCGACTGCCACGGCCAGGAGAGCTTGACCTGCGGCAGATGGACGTTGAGGCCGACCAGATGCAGCATCGCGGCCAAGGCCGTCAGCACGGCCCAGGCAATCGCCTTGCGGAAAATCAGGGCCGCCAGGACCAGGGCTGCGGCCCACGTGAGCTTGCGCGGGATCCGCCGTCGCCGCCCTGGCCTGAGCGGCAGGGTGCGCGGCTCGTGATAGGGCCGCCGCGGCGGCGGGTCGGGCCGGGGCGGATGAAACCAGGGGCCATCATCGTCGTCTGGCCCGGCCTCGGCCCGGCCGTAGCCGCGAGCCGTCCGCGAGGACACCGGTCCCGGGCGGCGCGTGGACAGCATGCCCGCGAGGAAGATCAGCAAGCGCAGCATCGGGCCCACCTTCTATTGGCTGGTCAAGCGAACTAGGCGATGGCCGGGTAGCCGAGGCAGAGCGCGGTGGGTACCGCCCCGAAGGGCGGCCGGAAACGCGTGCCCGGCTTGTCCGGCGCATTGGGATCCTTGATGTCGGGCCAGCGCATCTTGACGTGCTGCTCGGTCAGGCCGGCCATCGAGTACGGGAACTCCAGGGCGGATATGCCGTGCAGCTTGAGAAGGCCGCCCCAGCGGAACGCCGCGAACACCTTGGCCAGGTCGCGGACCGGCAGCGGGCGTCGCGCGGTGATGTCGATCCAGTAGACCGCCAGCGCCAGCTCGACAAGGTCGCTGGCGCACTGGGCGAGTGCCTCGGACTTGGTGCGGTACACGGTGCCGCCCGCGTTGACCGTGCCGAGCTTCTCGCCGTAGACCGGGGAATACCGGGGCCTCGCCTGGCACTGCATCCAGTCGCAGGCGGCCAGCAGCTGCCAGCGGATGCCGCTGCGGCTGGCCACGTCGTCGTACAGCGGTTCGGCCCGGCTCAGCGGCGCCTTGGCCGAGTTGACGAACGCGGTGGTGACGGCCCGGGGGATCTCCGGCACGTAGCGGGTCAGCCGGGCCTGGCGCGGCGCGGCCCGGGCCGCCGGGCGGCTGGCGCGCGCTGTCCTGGCCGCCCGGGTCGCCCTGGCGGTTGGCGCCGCGGCCGCCGCTGCCACCATGGCCGGTGCCGCTACGGCGGCCGCGGACCGGGCCGGTGCTGCCTGGTAGGCGTCGAGCACACCCGGAATCGTCGCCGCACCGCCTCCGTGGCCGGCCCCGCCAGCCTGGTCGTGGCCGGCCTGCCCGCCCACGTTGACGATGCCGCCCAGGCCGTAGGGCCCGCCCTGGGCCACGCTGCCGGTCGGGCCTGCCGTCTCCTGCTGACCGTGGCCGCCAGCCGGGGTGGCTCCAGCCTGCTGGGCCGGCGCTTGCTGGGCCGGCGTCGGCTGGGCCGGCGCGTGGGTGGAGGCGCTGAACTGGTACAGGTTGTACAGCTTCATGAGCGCGATGAGGCTCGCGCCGTAATGCGGGTCGGTCGCGTAGACGCCGGTCAGGTCGGTGGCGAAGGCGTCGGGGAGATGCCGGTCGGCCATCGCGTGCTGGTAGACCGAGTGGGTGGCGAGGAGCTTGCCGTGATCGGCGATGCTCTCGGCCACGTTGTGGTACACGCGGAACGGAGCCGTGACCGTCACATACTGCCCGTTCTGGTACTCCTGTGTCGGCAGCATGTCCGCGCCGGCCGGCCCGGTGCCCTTGATGCCGAACAGGTTGTGGTCCCTGATCGCCAGCGCGCTCTGGCCCCAGCCCGATTCGTCGATCGCCTGGGCGATCGTCACCGCGGCCGGGATGCCGTACCGGCTCTGCATGGCGATCGCGCCCGGCGCCACCTGGCTGATGAATGCCTGCTGGGCGGCGGTGCCCGGCACGTGCGTCGACTCAGCGGGCGGGGCGTGCCTGGTGTACGACGGCGCCGCGGGCGAGGACGAGTGGCGATGTGGGGTGGCCGCGGGTGCCTCGAGCCCTGGGATCGCCGCCGTGCCCGTGGGCTGGCCCTGGCTGGCCTGGTTCGGCGCGGCGTTAGTGGTCCGCTTCGCCGGCCGCGGCTGGGATGCCTTCCGCGCTTGGGATGCCTTCCGCGGCTGGGGCGCCTTCCTCGGCTGGGATGCCTTAGTCGCGTGGGACGCCTGCGGCCCGCCGAGGTCGGCCATCAGGCCCGGCATCTGCACCATGCTCTGCGTGCCGAGGTTCGCGGCCTGGCCTGCCGTGCCCGCCATGCTGGTCGCACTTTTCCGCGCCGTCGCGCCCTGGCCTGCTCCCTTCCAGGCCGCCTGGCCATTGACCGAGGTCAGGGTCGTCCCGGGCACGGCCGCGCCACCTGCCCCTGTCTGGTCCTGCGCCACCGTTCCGGCCGTTTCCGCCGGAGCCGAATCGCCGTTCGCGGCGCCACCCGATGCACTGCTCGTCGAGCTCGCCGCGCGGACCAGCTGGCCGTTGTTGACGAAGCCGTTCACGCCCTGCGCGGCCAGGGAGCCGGTGAACGTGTGCGCGTTGACGGTAAGGTTCGGCAGGGAGTCGCCGCCGATCGTGCGGAGCGCTCCTGACGAATAGCGGGTCACCACTTCGACGTGGCCGTCGAACAGCACCCAGTCGCCGGGCTTGGGCCGGTAACCGTCGCCGAGCGGATGCCAGCGGTGATGGGCCTGGGCGTCCTGCACGATCGAGATGATCTGCGGCGAGCTGGGATTGGGGTCGACTCGCACGTCGGCCCACTGGTGCAGCGGCCATGGATAGGTTGTCCCGCCGGTGACCCAGCTCTGCTGCCCGGTGGCCTGAGCGCCGAGGGCGAGCGTGAGGCTGGCGAAGGCGGCGCAGGACTCGCCGTGGTCCGCGCCGTCCACGCTGTCGACTCCCCAGATGAGCGCCTCCATCTCGGCTGGGCTCCTGGACTGCGCCATGCGGAGATAGTTCTTCGCCACTTTGACGATGGCCGACCGCAGCGCGCTGTCGCCGGTCTGCTCGGGCTTGTCCGGCTTGTCCTGGGCCATCAGCTTCACCGGCATCCGGGTCGGCGACGTCATCTCGCCGACCGTGCCGTGAGCGAAGGCGAATCCGGTCATCGCGCCGCACGTGCTGAGGCTGACCAGCGCCGTTGCCTGCTGCCAGGTCGGCTTCGCCCTCGGCACCGGATCACCTGCTTCCTCATTTTCGTGCGGGTCTGACGACTGTGCGGGGGTTCCTCGGATCTCGGTTTCCGGCTCCTTACCTCACGTTGGGCAGCGTCTTGAGGATCGCCTGGACCTGCGGGTTTCCTGGGTTGCTGGCGTTGGAGAACAGGACGCTAACGTCGTAGGCGGCGGCGGACGTGGCGCCGACCACCCACTGCCGGTACGTGTCGGAGACCAGGGCCGCCTGGCCGGTTGCGCTGGTCACCGGCTGCGCGCACAAGCTGGGGAAGCCCGCGTGCGAGACGATGGCCGACGATCCGGTGTACCTGACGCAGTTGTCCGGATTGCCCTCCAGGCCCGGCTGGACGACCGGTTTGCCGTTGGTCCCGGTGAGGGTGGCCCCTCCGATGATGTTGTTGATGGCCCTGGCGGCGACCTGCAGGCTGTCCACCGGGTCCATCGGGTTGTACGGGTGATGCAGGTTCAGCGACCAGGCCACCTGGCCGCCCTGGGCCGGCGTGATCGGCTCCAGGCCCTGGCGGCCGGTCTTGGCGTCGTTGTACTGGGGATTGTTGCCGCTGGTCATCAGGGCGAAGACCCAGAGAATCTGCTTCGTGTCCTTCGCGCAGGCGAAGTTGACCTGGGACGGCTCGGAGACGATGTTGGGGTTCTGGCAGGCGGTCTCGATCTGGCTCTGCACGGTCGCCACGCTCGGCGGCCAGCCCGGGCTGGACCGGAACATGAACACCGCCGCGATCGCGACGACCGTGGCGATTCCGGTCACGATCAGCAGGGTCTTGTTCGACTTCCGCTTCGGCTTCCTGGTCCGGCCGGCGCTGCGCCGCCCGCGATCGATGAGAGCCTGGGTGCGCTGCTGGGCCGACGACCGGCGGCGGCCGGGGTCGGGCCAGCCGGACCGGCCTCCGGTCCCGATGACGGTGGTCAGGTCGTCGTCGGGTTCCTCGTCCTCGATGACGTGGTGCAGCGCCTCCTCCGGCTGGTCGTCGAGCGGCCTGGCGGGTCGCGGCGGCGTCCTTCTCGGCTGTGCGCGCAGCATCCCTGGCCGCCCTTCGCTGGAGCGGCCCGGTGTCCCGTCCCGGCCGTAGCCGCTGTCGGCGAGTTCCCTGGCGTGGGCCTCGCGCCAGTCGAACAACTCGTTCTCGAGGTCTGTGGCTCTGAGTTCTAGCTCGCGAAGCCATTCCTCGTCATTATCGTTAAAGTTTTCGAACTCATTGGTCATCGTTCTCACCTCCAGCGCCAGACTTGACTTGGGACACTCCGGACAGGTGGCCGGCCTGCGCTCCGCCTCCGCGGCGGCTACCCAGGCGAAGGCATGCGCCGGGCGAGAACGGGGGGCGGCGGCTCGCCGGCGACTGATCGCACCGACCGCGCCCCTTCCTCGGGTTGCCGACCCATGTCAGCTATTAGAACACAAGATCGATCACAGAGGGAAGAGTTTGTTCGTACAGCTTAGCTGCGTTCGAACGATGCTTCCCGGTGCCCGGGCCGGCTGTGCCGCGCGGGCGCTTTCAGCGAGGCTCGGCGCGGACCGGGCGCCCGGGCCGCGCGTCGGGCACGATGCCGCCATCCCGCACCACGAACGCGCCGTTGACCAGCACGTGCCTGATTCCGGCCGACGGCAGGGTGCTGTGCCGGTAGCTGGCCCGATCGGTGATTGTGGCAGGATCGAATACGACGAGGTCGGCGTCGGCGTCCGCCTGCACCCGCCCCTTCCGGCGCAGCGCCGGGACCCGGTCCTGCAGCAGCCGGGCCGGCTCCAGGCTGCACTTGGCCAGCGCCTGCGCCAGGCTGAGCGGCCCCTCCCCGGTGAGCAAGCGGAGCGCCCGGCTGAACGTGCCCGCGGTGCGGGGGTGGGTGATCGCCGTCGGGGGCAGCGGCCAGGCCAGCGGATCCGTCGGCGGAGCCGTCCAGGTCAGCGGCATGGCGTCGCTGGCTATGACCGCGCCAGGGAAGGTCAGCGACCGCATCAGCAGGGCCCGGTCGGCCGGGTCGTCCTCGCGCAGCAGGTCGATGATCACCAGCCCGCCCGGGTCGGCCTGACGCAGTTCGCGCAGCCTGGTCGCGCTGGCGACGCGCTCGCCCGTGGGCGCGTAGGTGAGCGAGGACGGCGACAGGCCCCGCTCGCCCAGTCGTTCCGGCGCGAGGAAGGCCGCGCCGATGCCGGTCATCCCCGAGCCGTACGGGTACGCCTCGGTGGTGACCCGTGACCCCGCGGCCTGGGCGCGCGCCACCAGGCCGAGGACCCGGTCGATATGCCGCTGCGAGGTGCTGTTGACGTGGCAGTAATGCATGTGGGCGCCGGTCTCGGCGGCGGCCCGCACGATCTCCTCGGCGCCGTCGGCCAGCGTGGCCGGCACCATCTCGATGAGGTCGCGCGCGTGGGTGAACGTGGGCACGCCCGCCTCGGCCGCGAGCCCGGCGACGCGCAGATACTCGGCCGGAGTGGCCGCGGGCGCGTAGCCGAGCAGCACGCCGATGCCGAGTGCGCCCTCGGCCAGATCGGCCGCGAGCCGGTCTAGCAGCGTGCCGACCTGTCCGGGCTCCGCCGGCCGCTGCCAGGCCGGGTCCGAGATCCTGGCCATGAACGCACCCAGGCTGGCGTCGGCCGGCAGGCCGGCCACCGCCTCCATCCTGGCCAGGGCCCAGGAGGCGGCGAAACCGTAGTTGATGGGCCGGCCCTGCCCGGCGGCGCGGTCATAGGCCTGGGCGACCGGGGTCACGCCTGCCTCGAGCTCCAGCGCGGTGGTCACCCCGTCCATGGCCTGCAACCGCAGGCCGCCCAGGTCGCTGACGTGGCTGTGCAGATCGATGAAACCGGCCGTCACTACCTGGCCGGCCACGTCAATGCCGCCCCTCGGAGCCCTGGCCGTCAGGCCGGTCCCGACGGCTGCGATCCGGCCGTCCGCCACGGCCACGTCGCGCACCGCGTCCAGGCCGGATTCGGGATCGACTACCCGGCCGCCGCGCAGTACCAGGTCAAAGCCGTTCGCAGACACCGCCACCGGACCAGTGTGCTCCGGTGCCTGCTAGCCTGGCCAGGCCGGCCCCGAGGAGAGCAGATGACCAGCGGCGAGACGCTCCCGCGCGGCGAGGCGGCGTCAGGCACTACGACGGGGATCGTCCTGGTCGCGCACGGCGGGCAGGCCTCGAGCACCGAGCCGACCTCGGCGTTGCAGCCCGCCGTGCTCCGCATGATCCCGGTCGGGGCGGCCATCTGGTATGCGCTGCGGGGGAGCGGCGCCGTTGTGCAGCGGCCCCGCTTCCGGGTCCGCGGCTGGAACGGTGCGCAGGCCTCCCCGGCCGGCGACCTCAACCGGGCGCTCGACGCGATCGCCGCCGAGTTCGGACCCGTTCCCGTGGTGCTGGTCGGGCACTCCATGGGAGCGCGCGCCGCGGTCCGCGCGGCCGGTCATCCCGCGGTGTCGGCGGTGGCCGGACTGGCGCCCTGGCTGCCGTCGGGCGAGCCGGCCGGCCAGCTGGCCGGCCGGTCCGTGCTGCTCGTGCACGGCACGTCCGACGGCATCACCAGCCCCGCAGAGACCTGGGCCTTTGCCGAACGCGCCCGCGCGGTAACCGAGGTGGCCGCCGTCGAGGTGCGCGGCGGCGACCACGCGATGCTGCGCCGCGCGCGCCTGTGGCACGCGATCGCGGCCGAATTCGCCCGCGCGGCGCTCCGCCTGCCGGCCGCGGACCCGGCCCTGGCCGCCGCCGTGACGGCGACGGCCGCGCCCCGCACCGTGCTCTGACTCGCCACCGCCCTGAATCAGGGTTCCAGCACGACCGCGGCGCCGTGCGTGCCCCGCTGAAGCCGCGCCATGGCCGCGGCCGCCTCGGCCAGCGGGAAGCTGGCGCCGACCGTGATCACGCCCGGCGCGAGCAGCGGGACCAGCCGCGCGAGCCGGGTCCCGTCCGGGACGACCACGATGTCGGACAGCGCGATGCCGCGCTCGGCCGGCGGGAGGTCGGCCGTTATCGTGGCGAGCCTGCCTCCGTCCCTGACCGCCCGCACCGCGTCGGCCGAACCCGAACGGGCCGCGTTGACCGCCGCGTCGGCACCGCCCATCGCGCGCACCCGCTCGGGCCAGTCCGGCTCGTGGTAGTCGAGCACGTAGGCGGCGCCCAGGGCGCGCGGCCGCTCGTCCCGGCCCGCCGTCGCGATCACCCGCGCCCCGCGGTGCGCGGCGAGCCGGACCAGGACACCCCCGGTGACCCCGCCGGCGCCGTGGATCAGTACCGTCTCACCAGGCCGAACGGACACCGCGTCCAGCGCCTGGTCCGCGGTGAGCGCCGGGACGGGTAGCGCCGCGGCCACGGTCAGCGGCATTCCGGCCGGGATCGACGCGACATGGTCCGCCGCCGCGATGAACTGCTCGGCCCAGCTGCCCGCGGGCAGCGAGTGCGTGGTCACCGCGTCGCCGGGCCGGAGCTGACCCACGCCGGCGCCGACCGCGGCGATCAGCCCGGCCGCCTCCACGCCGAGCGGCATCGGCGGCCGGACGCCGGTATCCCAGCCGCCGGTCCTGATGAACTCATCCCAGTTGCCCATCCCGCTGGCCCTCACCTCGAGCAGCACCTCACCGGCCCGCGGCGGCCGCGGCTCAGGCAGATTCAGTGGTTGTATCGCCGACCCGATCCGCTCGACGCCCGCTGCTCGCATCTGGTCTGCCCTTCTTGTTTAGCCCGCGCCCGGAGGGTAGCAAGCTCTAGTTTGGAGGGAGCGCCCGTGGCTCAGATCGATGTGCTGGCCGGTCGGCCTATCGGCACCGTCGACCGGCGGATATTCGGGAGCGTCGCCGAGCACCTGGGACGCTGCGTCTACGGCGGTGTGCTCGACGAGGGATCGCCCGGCGGGTTGCGCGCCGATGTTCTGGCCGCCGTCCGCGACCTCGGCGTGACCAACGTTCGCTGGCCCCTGCGGTCGGGCCCCGGCGAGGAGCCCGAGCGCTTCGGCACCGCCGAGTTCATCACCTGGTGCGTGGCGGCGGGGGTCGAGCCCGTGCTCGGCCTCCCCATGGGCACCGGCACGCTGGACGAGGCGCTGGCCTGGGTGGAGTACTGCAATGGCAGCGACAGCTACTGGGCCGGCCGCCGACGCGCGGGCGGGCACGCCGAGCCGTTCGGCGTCAGGTACTGGGGACTGGGCCGCGAGATGTACCGGCGGAGCACCGCGGCGGAGTACGTCGCCGAGGCCCGGCGGTGGGCCTCGGCCCTGAAGCGGCTCGATCCCGGCGTCCGGCTGATCAGCTGCGGCCAGACCGGGATGGACGACTGGGATCGCGACGTCATCGACGGCCTCGCCCCGCATATCGACCTGCACGGCGTCCACCTGTACACCGGTTCGGCGGACTACTGGTCGAACGTGCTCGCGCCGCATTACGCCGAGCGGGCCCTGACGGTCGCGGGCGCGCTCATCGACCGCGCCCGGTACCAGCAGCGCGTCGAGCACGAGATCTCGGTGGCGTGCGACGAGTGGAACGTGTGGTACCGGACCGACGACGGGCGGCTCGAGGAGCGCTACACCCTGGCCGACGCCCTGGCGGTCGCGACCTGGCTCAACGTGTTCGTACGCCAGTCGTGGACCGTGCGGATGGCCAACCTGGCCCGGCTGGTCAACGTCGCCGCGCCGATTGTCACGTCCCCGGACGGTCTGCTCGGCCAGAGCATCTACCATCCGTTCCAGCTGATGGCGGCGGCCAGCGAGCAGGTCGCGGTGGACACCTATACCGATTCGGGCGCCCGCGAGCACCGCGACCTGGCCGGCGAGCGCTGGCCCCACCGGGTGGCCGACCTCGGCCTGTTCCAGCGGCTCGACGTGGCCGCGACCACCGACCCCGGGCGGAGCAGGCTGACGCTGTCCGTGGTCAACCGCGACCCGCGCCGCGCGGTCCGGACCCGGGTCCGGATGCTCGACGCCAGGGCGACCGGGGTGATGATCGTCCACGAGGTCACCGGGGACAGCCCGGACGCCGTCAACACCTTCGCCCGCCGGGACGCGGTCAGCGTGCGCAACACCAAGCGCGAGGTGGACGGCGAGCACGTGGACATCAGTTTCTCGCCGCACTCGTTCACGGTCCTGGAGATGCAACTGGACTAGCCGCGGGGAGCGAGGAGCGCATCGCCACCGCGTCGGCGGGGCGGTTCGTGATCAGCACGCCGACCCGCGGGTCGGCCAGCCAGCGCCTCATCTCGGCGTCCTTGTCGACGGTCCAGACCATCGTCTTGATCCCGGCCTGATGGCACCGGGTCAGCACGCCC
>Ga0335083_10011225_pt1 | contig 10776 bp, 11 predicted proteins | sample Lox_Sample_42_FD_206716 | JGI IMG/M metagenome (GOLD analysis project Ga0335083, IMG submission 206716) | Soil microbial communities from Loxahatchee National Wildlife Refuge, Florida, United States - Lox_Sample_4.2 | ecosystem: Environmental > Terrestrial > Soil > Wetlands | place: USA... | reverse complement strand
TGATCTGCGGTTGAACATCGATATCTCCCTCATCGATCGGTCAGGTGGAACGCGGGAACAGGGACGGGCGGGCGTCGGCCGCGAGGCCGCAATGGAGGCGCGCGGTGGCGATGGGCGCGGCGAGCCGCGGCTCGACGATCTTGAGCGCGACGCCGTCGGTCGTGCGCGCCTCGTGCACGAGCTGGCCGCCGAGCGGCAGGCTGAGGCCGGGCTCGATCTTCCAGAAGCCTGGCCCAGGCACGGCCGAAAGCGTGAGTTGCTCGGGCCGCACCGACAGCAGCACGTTGGCGCCGGCGCCGGTGCCCGCAGGGGCCGGCAGCTCGAGCGTCGCGCCGGCATCGAGGGTCACCGTCGCCGTGCCGCCGTCGAGCGCGGTGATCTTGCCGTTGAGAAGATTGGTCGTGCCGATGAAGCCGTTGACGAACAGCGTCTGCGGCTTGTCGTAGATCGCCACGGGCGAATCGAACTGCTCGACCTTGCCCTTGTTCATCACGGCAATGCGATCGGCGACGCTCATCGCCTCGTCCTGATCGTGCGTCACCAGGATCGTGGTCAGTCCGAGCGTGCGCTGCAGCCGCTTCACCTCGATCTGCATGTCGAGCCTGAGGTTGCGATCGAGCGCGGCGAAGGGCTCGTCGAGCAGCAGGATCGAGGGCTCGACGGCGAGCGCGCGGGCGATGGCGACCCTCTGCTGCTGGCCGCCGGAGAGCTGGCGCGGCAGGCGATCGCGGAAGCCCGCGAGCTGCACGGTCTCGAGGAAGCGGTTGACCTTGACCGCCACCTCCGGCCCGCGCGTGCCCCTCGCGCGCAGGCCATAGGCCACGTTCTCGGCCACGGTCATGTGCGGGAAGAGGGCGTAGTTCTGGAAGACGATGCCGATGTTGCGCTGGTTGGCCGGCAGATGGTCGATCTGCGCGCCGTCGACCCGCACGCGGCCCTCGACCTGGCGCACGAAGCCCGCGATCACGCGCAGCAGGGTGGTCTTGCCGCAACCGGAGGGACCCAGCAGCGCCACGACCTCACCCGGCTCGACGGAGAGGCTGACCTTGTCCACGGCCAGCGACGCGCCGTAGCGGACCGACAGGTCCTCGACGTCCAACGCGCGCGCTGCCTTGTCCTTCAGAGCTGGTTGCAACCCGCCGGTCTCCCTCGGCGATGACCTCGCAAGGTACATGCCAAGGGACTTACGCCGCCGGGAACTGCTCGGCCCACGATTTCGCGATGTCGATGCGGCGGGCGACCCAGACCCTGTCGCCGTAGCCGTCGAGCAGGTCGAGCACGCGCTTGAAGGCGGCGAAGCGGCCGGGCCGGCCGGCGATGCGCAGGTGCCAGCCGATGTTGAGCAGCTTGGGCCGTCCCGCCTCGCCCTCGGCCAGCAACACCTCGATGGCGTCGCGCACATAGGCGACCATCTCGTCCGATTGCACGAAGCCGTTGGGATGGAAGAACTTCATGTCGTTGCTGTCGAGCGCGTAGGGCACGACCAGGAGCGGCCGGCGCGGATCGGCCTTGTCCCAGTAGGGCAGGTCGTCGTCGAAGCCGTTGCTGGCATAGGTGAAGCCCAGGTCGCGCAGCAGCGCGCGCGTCTCGCGGCTCTCGCTGCCGCGGCAGAAGAAGCCCATCGGACGCTGGCCCGTCGCGCTTTTGATGGCCTGGACAGAGCGCTCGAGATCGCGGAATTCGCTGTCGACGTCGGTGTAGTCGGCATGCGTGCGCCACAGCCAGCCATGGCATGCCGCCTCGTGCCCCGCCTCGACGATCTTCCGGGCAACAGCGGGCGAGCGCTCGACCGCGCGGCCGCACATGTAGAAGGTGACTGGCCGCTTGTGCCTGGCCAGCGCCTCCAGCATGCGCCAGACGCCGGCCCGCATGCCGTAGGCGAAGATCTGCTCGTTACCCTGGTCCCAGCGGCCGGGCGGCACGACGCTCAGCACCTCGGAGATGCGCTCGGCCTGCGGATCGCCATCGCTGACGGCAAGCTCGGCGCCTTCCTCGAAGTTGATCACCATCGAGACGGCGAGCTTGGCGCCGCCGGGCAGTTTCCAGGCGGGCGGCGCCCCGCCATATCCTGTGAGATCGCGCGGCTGGCCTAGGCTTTGCATGCTATCCTCCCGGATGTGCACATTTTCAGACAGAATGTGCACATTATTTCGTCAGGCTTGAACATGGCATCACTCCACAGCGATCTCGACGCCGAAACTTCCCTCGCCGGCCAGTGGTTCGATCACCTGCGCCGGCATTCGAAGACCCGGCTCGGCGTGACGCGCGCCTCCTATGGCGAGGGCGAGCAGATGGCGCACGACCTGATGCAAGCCATCGGCCAGACGCTGGGCCTCGAGAAGCGCATCGACGCGGCGGGCAATCTCTACCTGACCTTGCCGGGCCGCGACCGCTCGCTGCCCGCGATCATGACCGGCTCGCATCTCGATTCGGTGCCCGAGGGCGGCAACTACGATGGCGCCGCGGGCGTGGTCGCCGGCATGGCGATGCTGACACGCTGGCGTCGGGCCGGCCAGCAGCCCAGGCGCGACATCACCGTGATGGGCGTGCGTGCGGAGGAGCTCTCGTGGTTTCCCGCGCCCTATATCGGCAGCCGCGCTGCCTTCGGCCTGCTCGAACCCGAGGCGCTCGACCAGTGCAGGCGGCCCGACACCGGCCGCACGCTCTTCGATCACATGCAGGCATCGGGCTTCGCGCCCGAGCGCATCCGCGCCCGCGAGAAGCAGCTCGATCCGCAGCGCATCGGCTGCTTCTTCGAGCTGCACATCGAGCAGGGGCCAGTGCTGGTGGCCAAGAGGCTGCCGGTCGGCATCGTGACCGGCATTCGCGGCAACCTCCGCTACAAGAACTGCCACATCGTCGGCCGCTACGGCCATGCCGGCGCCGAACCGCGCGAGAGCCGCAACGACGCCGTGATGGCGGGCGTCGAGTTCGTCTCGCGTCTGGAAGCCTTGTGGATCGCGCGCGAGAAGGCGGGCGGCGATCTCGTGGCGACTGTTGGCCAGTTCCACACCGACACCGCCGTGCACACCATGACCAAGATCCCGGGCGAGGTCTGGTTCTCCATGGATATCCGCAGCGAGGACAACGAAGTGCTGTTGGCCGTCGACCGCGAGCTGCGCGCCTTCGCGGCCGAGATAAGCGCGCGTCGCGGCGTCACCATCGACCTCGGCGCCTTCACCAATGCGAGGCCCGGACCGATCGATCCGACCCACCGCGCGCGGCTGGAGCGGCTGGCGAGGGAGATCGGCATTCCCACGCTCTCCATGGCGAGCGGCGCGGGCCATGACTCGGCGGTGTTCGGCAACCAGGGCATCCCCACCGCGATGATCTTCGTGCGCAACGATCACGGCAGCCACAATCCCGACGAGGCGATGGACCTCGCCGACTTCGCGCTCGGCCTCAGGCTCCTGGTCGCGGCAGTGGAGGAGACCGATGCCTCATAGCCAGGCTCCATTCTCTTCCGGACAGCGAGCCTCTCAGGCGGAGGTTACTCCGCCGTACTCGCTCAAGCTCATGAGCGAGCTGGAAGCTCGCGGTCCAAAAGACCATGAGCGCTAAGTCCCGCCGCCCGTTGAGGCGCAAAGGCAACGTCGCCGCCGATGAGGCGGTCTACGGCGCCATCCGCCGCGCCATGCACATGGGCCGCCTCGCTCCCGGCACCAAGCTGCGGGAACCGGCGTTGGCGCGCGTGCTGAAGGTGAGCCGCGAGCGGGTGCGCAAGGCACTGCACCGGCTGGTGCACGAGGGCTGGCTGATGTCCGTGCCCAATCGCGGCACGTTCGTGCCGTCGCTCACGGTCGAGGAGATGCGCGAGATCTACGATGTGCGCTCCATGCTGGAAGCCGGCATCGTGCGGCGCCTGAGCGAAGGCCACACGCAGGTCGCGGCTAAGAAGCTCAAGGCGCACATCGCCGACGAGCGAGCCGCGATGAAGGCCGACGATCGCGGCCGGCTGTTCAAGCTCTCAGGCGAATTCCATGTGCTGCTGGCGGAGCTCTGCGGCAACGACGAGCTGACGCGGCTGCTGCGCAGTCTGCTCACGCGCTCGACCATGCATTTCTCGCTGGCCGCCCCTCAACAGCTGCACAACTGCGCCGGCCCGCACGATCACGGCGACATCGCCGAAGCGATCCTGTCGGCCAAGGCGGAGAAAGCGGGCAAGCTGATGCTGGCGCATCTCACCGGGCTGGTGGCCCTGCAATCCGAGCGGCCGCCCTCGGCGAGGCCGATCGACCTCGCCGAGGCGTTCCGCGGCGTCTAGCGCCTAATAATAGCGATAGGCGTAGTGGTGGTACGGGTGCCCGTAATAGCCGGGCTCGACATAGGCGGCGCAACCGGCCAGCGAGAGCAGCAGGCCGACGCCCGCGATCACTTTCAGGATCCGCATTGTCGACTCCATCAATCATCGGGCTCTTCGAGGAGCTCCTGATGATGAGTACGAGCGGGATGATGGCGGCTTGGGGGCGGCAGGGTTACGTCAATGTAAGGTGACGGTGGGAACCAAGACTCCCTTCGGCCGTTCGCAGTGGACGGAGGCCCACCATGTCCATTCCACTCGCCCGTTCGCACATCAAGCCGTTGAAGCTGCTCGCCGGCGCGGCTGCGGCTTCTCTTATCATCGGTGGTGCGGTTGGCGCCGGCGCGCAGACGCCCGCGCCGCCGGCCCCGCAGCAGCAGGCGCAGGCACCCCAGCCGCTCGGCCAGGACGATGTCCGTGAAGTCCAGAACCAGTTGATCGCACTGGGCTACAATCCGGGTCCGGCCGACGGCCAGATCGGCCCGGCCACCACCATGGCGGTGCAACAGTACGACGCGAGCCATGGCGGCAACGGGCAAGCGCCGATCGACGGCGCGCTGCTTGCCCGGTTGAAGGCCGACAAGGGCCCTCGCCTGACCTACGAGCAGGTCGCTCAGCGGTCGCAGGCGCAAGCGTCGGCACCGGCGTCCGGCGGCGCGAGCGCAATCGGCGGCATCCTGCAAACGCTTGCGCCGATCGTCGGCGCCGCGATCGCCAACAGCAACAACAACTACTACGGGCCTGGCTACTACGAACCCGGCTATTACAGGCCGCCGCCGCCGGTCTATTACGGTTACGGCTACGGCGGCTACTAGCGGACATGCAAAGGCCCGCGTCACGGCGTGACGCGGGCCTCGCAACGATCAGAAAGCGATCGGAACGTTAGGCCAGCTTGCCCATCGCGACCGCGGTATCGGACATGCGGTTGGAGAAGCCCCACTCGTTGTCGTACCAGCTCAGCACACGCACCACCGTGCCTTCCATGACCTTGGTCTGGTCCATGTGGAAGGTCGACGAATGGCTGTCGTGGTTGAAGTCGATCGAGACATTGGGCGAGTCCGTCCAGCCCAGGATGCCCTTCAGCTGGTTGGCGGCGGCGAGCTTCACCGCCTTGTTGATCTCGTCCTTGTCGGTCTTGCGCTTGGCGACGAACTTGAAGTCGATCAGCGAGACGTTCGGCGTCGGCACGCGGATCGCCGTGCCGTCGAGCTTGCCGTTCAGCTCGGGCAGCACCAGGCCCACGGCCTTGGCGGCACCCGTCGAGGTCGGGATCATCGACATCGCCGCCGCGCGGGCGCGGTAGAGATCCTTGTGCATCGTATCGAGCGTCGGCTGGTCGCCGGTATAGGCGTGGATCGTGGTCATGAAGCCCTTCTCGATGCCGACCGCGTCGTTTAGCACCTTGGCCACGGGCGCCAGGCAATTGGTCGTGCACGAGGCGTTGGACACGACGACATGCTCGTTCTTCAGCTTGTCGTGATTGACGCCATAGACGACCGTGAGGTCGGCATTGTCGGCGGGAGCCGAGACCAGCACGCGCTTGGCGCCGGCGGAGACGAGGGCCGAAGCCTTCTCCTTGCTGGTGAAGATGCCGGTGCACTCCAGCGCCACCTCCACGCCCAGCTCCTTGTACGGCAGCTTGTGGGGATCGCGTTCGGCGGTGACCTTCATCTTGCCGCGGCCCACGTCGATCGTGTCGCCGTCGACCTTGACCTCACCCTTGTAGCGGCCGTGCACGCTGTCGAAGCGGAAGAGGTGGGCGTTGGTCTCGACCGGGCCGAGATCGTTGATCGCCACCACCTCGATGTCCTTGCGGCCCGACTCCATGATGGCACGCATCACATTGCGGCCGATGCGCCCGAAGCCGTTGATTGCAACCCGTACCGCCATCTTCTCCTCCGTTCAGCCAGCCAGCCGGCGCGCCGCTTGTGCGATCGCCTCCGCTGTAATTCCGAAATGCTTGTAGAGATCCGAAGCCTTGCCCGAGGCGCCATAGCCCGTCATGCCGACGAACGCGCCTTTGCTCCCGAGCCAGCGCTCCCAGCCGAAGCCGGACGCGGCCTCGCAAGCCACGCGCACGGTGCCGTCGCCGCCCATGACCTCGTTCCGATAGCCATCGTCCTGGGCCGCGAACAGCTCCCAGGACGGCATGGAGACGACGGCGGCCTGCAGCCCGTCCTTCGCCAAGAGATCGCGCGCCGCGGCGGACGGGACTCGCCGGCTCGCCGGCCAGGATGTAGGCGCCCTTGGCGCAGAGGTTGCCGTCGGTCGCCGTGCGGATCGCCGGCAGGTTCTGGCGCGTCAGCACCAGCACGGTCGGCGCGGTCTTGGACTCCAAGGCGAGCTGCCAGCACTCGGCGGTCTCGATCGCATCGGCCGGGCGCATGGTCCGCAGGTGCGGGATCGCGCGCAGCGAGGGCAGGTGCTCGACCGGCTGATGGGTCGGGCCGTCCTCGCCAAGGCCGATCGAATCGTGGGTCATCACGTAGATCACACGGATACCCATCATCGCCGAGAGGCGGATCGAGTTGCGGCAATAGTCGGTGAAGGTGAGAAAGGTGCCGCCGTAGGGAATGACGCCGCCATGCAGCGCCAGCCCGTTCATGCAAGCGGCCATCGCATGCTCGCGGATGCCGTAGTGCACGTAGTGGCCGCCCGGGTCGCTCCGGCCCTGGGACTTGAGCGTCTTGGTGTTGGTGTTGTTCGAGCCGGTGAGGTCGGCCGAGCCACCGACCGCGTCGGGCAGCAGCGGGTTGACGACCTCGAGCGTTTCCTGGCTCGACTTGCGGGTGGCCCAGGAGGGCTTGTCGCTCTCGAGCTTCTTCTTGAAGGCGGCGATTGCATCTTCGACGGCCTTGGGCAGGTCGCCCTTCATGCGGCGGTCGAACTCGGCGCGATCCTCCGCGGCCATCGCGGCGTGGCGCTTGACCCACTTGCGGCGCGGCGACTTGCCCTTGGCGCCTATTTTGCGCCAAGCGGTAAATATTGGCTCGGGGATCTCGAACGGAGGATAGGGCCAGCCGAGCTGGACGCGGGCGGCGGCGACCTCGTCCTTGCCGAGGGGGGAGCCGTGCGTGGCAGCCGTGCCCTGCTTGTGGGGCGCGCCGTAGCCGATGATGGTCTTGCAGGCGATCATCGACGGCTTGTCGGTGACCTTCTGCGCCTTGCGGATGGCGCGGGTGACCGCGTCGGGATCGTGGCCGTCCACCGCCTGCACGTGCCAGCCCGCGGCGGTGAAGCGCTTCAGGTGATCGTCGGAGGTCGAGAGCGAGGTCGAGCCGTCGATGGTGATGGAATTGTTGTCGTAGAGCAGGATCAGCCGGCCGAGCCCGAGATGGCCCGCGAGCGCGACCGCTTCCTGGCCGATGCCTTCCATCAGGCAACCGTCGCCCGCGATCACGTAGGTGAAGTGGCTGACGATGTCCTCGCCGAACCGCGCGCGCAGCAGGCGCTCGGCCATCGCGAAGCCGACCGAATTGCCGAGCCCCTGGCCGAGCGGACCGGTCGTGGTCTCGATGCCGGTGGCGTGGCCGTATTCGGGATGGCCCGCGGTCTTGGAGCCGAGCTGGCGGAAGTGCTTCAGCTCGTCGAGCGTCATGTCGGCGTAGCCGGTGAGGTAGAGCAGCGAATAGAGCAGCATTGACCCATGGCCGGCCGACAGGATGAAGCGGTCGCGGTCGGGCCAGTGCGGATCGGTCGGGTCGAACTTCAGGAACTTGGAGAACAGGACCGTGGCCACGTCGGCCATGCCCATGGGCATGCCGGGATGTCCCGAATCCGCCTGCTGCACGGCATCCATGGCGAGAGCCCTGATGGCGTTGGCCATGTCGCGGGGAGCAACGGTTGGGGCGGTCATTTTGTGCGGTAACTGCCTGTTTTTATGATTGGCGCGCAACATGCCGACCACCCCCATTGCCGTCAATGCGCAAAACCTCATGCGTCGGGCCAGATATTGCGGGGGCAGGCCCTCCACAGCGCCAAAATGTTGACCGCTCACATGAGCTGCTCTTATCCTCGCGTCATGGAGCAGACGCAGCCGGGCGGCCAACTGCGATCCGCTGGCGGGGGAGCAATGTCGAAGGCAGGCGATGCCAAAGACCGCGTCGACCATGCGCTCAGCCGGCTCGAGTCCATGGTGGAAGAGCGGTTGCGCAACGAGCAGGCGCGCGCCGAGGAGCTCGCCAAGCGCCTCGCACGGCTGGAGCGCGAGCACGACGAGCTGCGCAAGGTCGCGACCGAGGTCGAAGGCCGTCTCGAACGCGCCATGGAATACATCCGCTCCCTGCTCGCGGCCGACCAGAAATAGCCGCGAAGCGAAGGATCCTTTCTCCGCCACAGCATTGCCGCTTCTCTCTCACAGACGGAGCGGAGTAGAGTCATGGTCCCCTCAAACGCCCAATAAGGGCGCAATCAATAATGGAGCCACGACCATGCCTGAGGTGTCGGTCAGCATTGCCAATCGCCTGTATGAGCTCGCCTGCGGCGAAGGTGAGGAAGGGCGGGTCAAGGAACTCGCCGAGTATGTCGACCACAAGGTCGCCGACCTGCGCCGGCAGATGCCGGGCGCTCCCGAGATCAAGCTGATGGTGTTCGCGGCCCTCATCCTGGCCGACGAGAGCCGCGAGGCGCGCGGGATCGCCAAGCAGGCCGAGACGGCCCGCGCATCGGCCACCGACAACGCCGACACGCTGGCCTCGGCGCTCGAGGAACTGATCACCTCCCGGGTCGACAAGATCTCGAAGAAGGTGTCTGGAGCCGCCTAGGGGGGTGGTGAGACTCTGAGACTCGGAGCCAAAAGCCCCGTGCCGTCAGCATCAAACCGGTCTCAGCCCCGTGAGACTCGCTCTGCGGCGCCGTGAGACTGAGGCTGGGCACGTTGCGGGTCCTGCCCCTAATCCCTAGATTAGGGGCGGGGCGGATTTCTGCGCGGTGCGAGGTTCGCTTAAAACCCCGGGGCCGATAAAGATCTCCTGGGAGCTGTTCCTGGCCTTGACCGTGGTCTTGGCTACACGGCGCCCACCTGCTTATGCGGGCCTTGGAGGTTTCACGAAACCACGGCCTATCGTGGAGCCGCCCCACCTTATTCTCCGGGCCCGATGAACCTGATCGACGACAAGCGCACCCTGCGCGGTGCCATGCTGGCCTGGCGATCCGGCCTCGAGGCGGAGGCCCGGCGCGAGGCGGCCCAGGGCCTGGTTGAGGTCTTCAAGCGCGAGCGGCCGTTCGAGACGCCTGCCGTCGTGTCCGGCTTCTGGCCGATGGCGGAGGAGCTGGATGTCCGGCCGCTGATGATCGAGCTGCTCAACGAGGGCTGCCAGCTCGCCCTGCCGGTCGTGATGGGCAAGCGCCAGCCGCTGACGTTTCGCGCCTGGCGGCCGGGCGATCCGCTGGAGGCGGGCGTGTTCGGGACGTTGCATCCCTCGCCCAGGCGCGAGGCCGTCGAGCCGGACGCGCTGATCGTGCCGTTGCTGGCCTGCGACGAGGAGGGCTGGCGGCTGGGCTATGGCGGCGGCTTCTACGACCGCACGCTCGAGGGCTTGCGCAGGAAGAAGAACGTCACGGCCGTCGGGGTGGCGTTCAACGACCAGCTCGTGCCCGAGGTTCCGCACGGTCCGGACGATCAAAGGCTCGATTGGCTGTTGACCGACAAGCGCGCCTGCGCCTTTGTTTGATCCATGAAGGTTTTGTTCTGCGGCGACATCGTGGGGCGGTCCGGCCGCGAGGCCGTGACCAAGAACGTCCCGCGCCTGCGCCGGGAACTCGGCCTCGATTTCGTGGTGGTGAACGGCGAGAACGCCGCGGCGGGCTTCGGCATCACCGCCAAGATCTGCGCCGAGCTGCACAATGCGGGCGTCGACTGCATCACCACCGGCAATCACGTCTGGGACCAGCGGGACATCATTCCGTACATCGCCCAGGACAAGCGCCTGTTGCGGCCGGTGAACTTCCCGCCCGGCACGCCCGGCTGGGGCGCAAATCTCTTCGAGACGGCGAAGGGCCAGAAGGTCGTCGTGATGAACGTCATGTGCCGGCTGTTCATGGAGGCGCTCGACGATCCGTTCCGCACCGTCGATGCCGAGCTCGCCAAGTACACGCTCGGCCGGTCGGCCCACTTCATCATGGTCGACGTGCATGGCGAGGCGACCAGCGAGAAGCAGTCGATGGGTCATCACTGCGATGGGCGGGTGTCCGCCGTGCTGGGCAGCCACAGCCATATCCCGACCGCCGACAGCTGGGTGCTGCCGGGTGGGACGGCCTACCAGACCGATGTCGGCATGTGCGGCGACTACGATTCGGTGATCGGCATGAAGAAAGAGTCGGCCGTCCTGCGCTTCATCAGGAAGATGCCGGGCGAGCGGCTGACGCCGGCCGAGGGCGAGGGAACTTTGTGCGCGGCCCTTGTCGAAACCGACGACAAGACCGGGCTCGCCAAGGCCGTCCGGCCGATCAGGGTGGGGGGGCGTCTGCCCCCAGCG
>Ga0335083_10011224_pt1 | contig 10777 bp, 12 predicted proteins | sample Lox_Sample_42_FD_206716 | JGI IMG/M metagenome (GOLD analysis project Ga0335083, IMG submission 206716) | Soil microbial communities from Loxahatchee National Wildlife Refuge, Florida, United States - Lox_Sample_4.2 | ecosystem: Environmental > Terrestrial > Soil > Wetlands | place: USA... | reverse complement strand
TGCCGGCCGGATAGAGCACGGTCAGAAATGCGTTGGTGGCGGCGGAAGTGCCCTGCGACGGATCGAGTTCGGCTGCGAAGGCTGTAATCGGGACGTTTACTACCCCGCCAAACGCGATTCCCGTGCTTTTGTTGAGCGTCTGACACGCGTTGGCGCTCAGCGGGAAGCCCTTAACGACTGTGCCGCTCGCGGTGGCGCCAGTCACGTAGAGCAGTGTGCCGGTGGTCTCGAGGTCAACGATCGCGTTGCCGACGCCAATGCTCCCGCTAAAGAAGGGTTCCGCTGTTATTTTGAGGCCTCCACCGCCGAAGTAGGTTCTGTACAAAATCTGGTTCAGCAGCGCTTTGGTTGTGTCCAGTTCCGCGATGAAGCCTGCGGTCGCTGGTCCGCCGGCGGCCGCCTCCGCTGCGTTCGCCGACTGGAAAACCGTGGCCGCCTTGCCCGGGGTGAAATCTGTCGAGGCTGTTACGCCTGCCACCCAAACGTGACCGGTGACGGGATCGATTCTGACGGCGGTAGCGACGTCACCGATTGAGAGCGAGAGAAGTCCCGTAATTGTGCCGGTTGCGCCCGAGCCGCCGAGATAGGTCGCATAGAGCAACGATGCGGCGCCGGTGGCTGCTGTCGGATCGAACTCGGCAACAAAAACGTTGCTGACTTGCTTGGTGCTGGCGCCGGCGTTGTATGAAGCAACCGCCGGGTTTTTGGTCGTCAGGTCGCTGGAGAATGTTGCGCCCGTGATGTAGCCATGCCCGCTCGAATCGACAGCTACGCTGGCGCCGGCGTCCGCGTTGTCTCCATTGCCCGAACCGCCGTATAGCGTCGCATAGTCGAGCGATTGCCCGTCTTCATGCACCACGAGAAAGGTCGAGTTGCTCTTTCCGTTGGTCGCGTTGAGAGTCGTTTGAAATGCGTGAGCGGTTGTGGGGAAGCCTCTGGCCGCGCTGCTCTGGGTTGTGCCTGATGCGTAAGCCTTGCATGACGTCCCGCTGGATTCGCATCCGGCCGGATACAGCGCGACGCGCGATTCGGTTGCGTTGTCCATGCCGTCGATATAGCAGGCGTAAACGACCGCACTGCCCGCGGAGCTTTGCCACGAAGCCGACGTTGACGTCGGTGGCCTTCTGATCATTGGTCTTGCCAAACGATCCGCATGTGCTGGCATCCGGGAAATCGGTCGAGTAGGTCTGCCCCACGATAAAAGGCTCGCCGTCGCCGTCGACCGCGATACCGAAGGGAAGATCGCCGTTGCCGTCGCCGGCGTCCGCGCCGTTGGTGTCGCCGGCACCTCCGATGTAGGTCGAATAGAGCAGCGACGCGGCGCCCGATTTTGTCGTGTCGAACTTGGAAATGAAGCCGACAGGATTCTCATTGGGCGGCGAGTTGGCGCCGGTCTGGCTGCTCTGGAATGCGTTCTTGGTTGGGAAGCTCGTCGAGTAGGCGACGCCGGTGATGTAGGCGTCGTTGGAGGGATCGAGCGCGACATCAGTGCCGACGTCGGCGACAACGAGCGGCGTGTTGTCGGTCAGTCCGGCGAACTGCTCGAGATTAACCGGTCCAACGTTCTCCGCCGATCCGCCGAGGAAGCTCGAATAGAGCATCTGCACGGTCGGATCGATAATCAGCGGCCGCGTGCGATCGTAGTTTTTACGCGCAATTGCGTACTCGGTCCGCGCTCCGTCCTTCGCGGTCACGAACGAACTATCGACCGGGATTTCACTGCCGTCGGCCGCGCGCTGATAGGCATGCGGCTTGTGCATCGAGATCGTTCCCGCCGCGGTGGTGATAGCGACATTGCCGTTCGCATCGACGGCGGTCTTGTTGCCGCCTTCGATCGCGATCGGATGCGCGAGGGATTGGCGCCGGGCGCCGCGATGATGTCGTACTCGAGCGCCGACGGCATCCCGTAGTAAACGAGATCGATTCCAGGATAAACGCCGGCGACTTTCACCCGGCTATAGATCGGGACGTTGCGATGGAATTTCGACGGGTCGTTGCCGATCAGATTAATTCACGCGGCCGGGCAGCGGCTCGAGCGCATGCATGGCCGGATGCGGGTTCGCGCCCACCATCCTGATTCGCACCGCCGACTCGACCAGCCGATCCGGTTGCGGCTGGCGCGGCGGATCCACCTTGGCGGCGAGGGTGGGGCCCTTATGAAGCCGACCGCCGACCATCGAGAACACGGCGCCGCTATCGGTCAGGAACAGCGCGTAGCGGCTCGACTGCGAAAGAAAGCGCACACGCGGATCGTCTGTCCGACGTTGCGCTCGAAGTAGAGCGGCATCGCGGCAAGGCGCGCGGCCGCGTCGCGCTTGCTCAGCGCCGGGCGTGCGGCGGCCGGCGCAGCAATCGCAGCGGCTGGCTTGGGATCTGCGGCGGCCGAGTGAGCAATGGCGACGCCAGCGCGATAGGCGGGCGCCGGAGCGCCGGCGGCCAGGACTATCGCGGCAACCACGCCAAGTGTAATCACCCCCGTGATCGCCAGAGCGCGCGCTCCAGACTTCAGAGCAGCTCGTCCCAACATCGAAACCTCTCCTTTCTACGGTTTGCAGGCTGTTGCCGGATGCCGCTCTCCCCCCAGGAGGCTGCGACGTGACGGAGGAGGGATGCACAGGCCATGCGATGCGAAGCCGTCCCGCCTGTTTTTCGCGCATGGTTGTAGATGGCAGCTATTAAGTCAAATAAGAATAGATATGGAGATGCGAAAGTCACGGGGCGAGAGGTGTGGAAGAATTTGCCGACGCGGTCCTTGTCGGACTAATCTGCGGATCAACCATGAAAATCGCGAACGCAGTCAACGTGGACGATCTCAGGCGCCTTGCGAAAAGGCGACTCCCACGGATGGTCTTCGACTTCATCGAAGGTGGGGTCGAGGACGAGCACGGCCTTGAAATCAACGAGGCTGGTTTCGCGCGCCGCCGTATCGTGCCGCGCTACATGGTCGATATCTCGCACCGCGACCAATCCGCCACGCTGTTCGGTAAGGCCTACGCGAGCCCGTTCGGTATCGCACCGACCGGCCTTGCGGCGCTGTTTCGCGCGGATGCCGATCTCATCCTGGCCAGGGCCGCCGCGGCCGCCAACATCCCGTTTATCATGTCGGGCGCTTCTACCGCTTCGATCGAGGCGGCGGCCGCGATAGCGCCGGCGCACACCTGGTATCAGCTTTACGCGGCGCGCGACAACAAGATTTCCGAAGACATGATCCGGCGCGCGCGCGACTCCGGTCTCAGCACCCTGGTTCTCACCGTGGACGTGCCGGTGTCCTCCAAGCGCGAGCGCAACGTGCGCAATGGCTTCGAGTTGCCGCTCAAGCTCAGGTGGTCGAAGTCGCTCGAAGCGCTGCTGCATCCGTTCTGGATCGCCGAGTATCTGCGGCGCGGCATTCCGCGCTTTGACAACTGGGCTCCCTACGCGGAACCGGGCGCGAGCGCCAAGACGGTCGCCGCCTTCGTCGGGCGGCAGATTCCGTGCAGCGTGACCTGGCGCGACGTCGAGAATTTCCGCCGGCTGTGGCCGCGCCATATGGTGATCAAGGGAATCATGCATCCGGATGACGCCCTGCGCGCCGCCCAGATCGGAATTGACGGAATCATGGTTTCCAATCACGGCGGGCGGCAACTGGACCAGGCGCCGGCGCCGCTCGACATGCTTGCGCCGATCTGCGCCGCGGTGGGAGACAAGCTGACGGTGATGCTGGATAGCGGCGTGCGCCGCGGCGCGGACATCCTGACGGCGATGTGCCTCGGGGCGCGCTTCGTCTTCGTCGGCCGCGCGACGCTCTACGGGACCGTTGCGGGCGGTTTCGCCGGCGCGCAGAGGGCGATCGACATCCTGCGCAAGGAAATGGACCTCGTGATGGGCCAGATCGGGTGTCCAAGCCTCGAGCGGCTTGGCCCTGATTATCTGCTGCAACCACGGCCATCTCCGATGCGTACTGAAGTTTATGCGGAGCACGACGGCGCCGTGTTGGTCGAGGAACGCCCCCTCGCGGATAGGAGTGCGCGAAGCTGAGCGGGCCTTCGACCGCCCTTCGCGATCCCGGATCGCGACGATGAAAGCCGGGTTTATCTCATTCTCGCTATTGCTGTTCGTGGCCGCGGCCGGCGGATGCGCCGTGCAGCAGGCCACCACTCCCGCACCGCCGATCGCCGCCGCGCCCGCGCATCCGCTGCCCTTCAAGGGCCGTCTTGCCGATGGCGACCCCAATGCGGTTCCGCCTGCGGTAGCGATGTCGCTCGCCGGCGATTCGCAGGTCACGTTCATGTATCGCGAGGAACTGACCCACGACGATTACCACATCCCGCTCATCATCACCGCGTTCGATCCGGCCACTTATGTAGGCTCCCCGGTGGGCGATCTCGGAGTGACCGCGTTCGCGTCATTGTCGATCACCGACGGCGACCGCGTTCTCGGCGACTACACCGCCAAGGTCCACATCTCGAAGTCATACACGCTCTACAAGGAGCCGACGCATCGCGAGGTCGAAGACGCCGCGCGCGCCGCGGTGCGCGAAAAGATCGACGAAAAGCTCTACCGCGACGAGGGCCGCCTCGCGCAAGCCTTCGCCGCCGGGGGCCAGTCCGCGGCGCCCGCCGCCGACGCGAGTCAAACCTCCGATCCCGCTCCTGGCGCGAGCCAGCCCCGGTTTTCCGCGGGCGGCCAGTGAGCCGGTGAATCGGTGAGCCATCGAGTTGCGGCATTCCTGTTCGGCGCCGCCACGCTCGCCATTGGCGGATGTGCGGTGCAGGGCCGTCCGTTCGAGCGGGCCTCCGCGCCGCCAGACAACGCGGTGATCTATGTTTACCGGCCTTATCACTACGGCTCTTCGGCGCTGCGTCCCGCGGTGACCTGCGGCGAGGACAGCGCACGAATCGGCCCCGGCGGCTATCACGCCTTCATCGTTCCGTCCGGGCCGGATGAGATTGAGTGCAGCGTGGAAGGATCCGAAAGCTCCGACCAGGTCGCGATCGATCCGCACACCCGCGTCTATTACATCCGCGAGGAATTCGTATGGGGCCTGATGAGCGGCCATCCTCATCTGAATCCCGTCGACACCGACAAGGCGCAGACCGAGATCCAGCATTGCTGCGTCGAGCAGCCGTGAGCGTGTGCGCAAACTCCGAGGGCAAGTTTGAGGACTCGACAAAAGCGGCGCGGCGCTGGTTCCGCAATGGCTCCGACGCCGCGCTTTTGGACTCTCGCTCAAGCAGCCTTGTCCCGGATGTTTACATGCTCGGCCACGCCGCCGCCGACGGACAGCCGCCATCCAGCCGTGCAGTGAGGTTCGGGGACCGTCGCGGTCGTCGAGTTGCTTTGAGCTGGAGAAGCTGCGAGAGCGGGCTGCGGATTCGATCTTCAGGAACTTCGCGCCGCCCGGTTTTGCCGCGCGAGCGAGCCCCATCGCGGAAGCGGCGAATTGTTTTCAATTGCACGCGCAAGTAATTCGCCAGCGCGGACGCTCAGAGCGACGCCGTGGCCGGCGTAACCGCCGGCGAGCAGTACACGATGCTGCTGCGGATGCGGCCCAAGCAACGGGGTCGAATCGTCGGTAAACGCAATCGGTCCGGCCCATGCCGCTTCGAAGCGCACCTCGCGCAGCACCGGATGTAGTCCGCGAACCCGCTTTTCCAGTCGCTCCAGCACGATACGGGAGTCACCTTCGGTAACGTCCGTTCGTTCGAGCACACTCGGCTTGCCATACACCAACCCTGCTCCGAAGATCATGCGCCCGTCGCGTACCGGGCGCCCCCAGAGATAAGGCAGGTCGCTGGTGTAAAACGGCATGCCTTTGTCCAGTCCGATAGCGGTCAGCACCGAGGCATCCAGCGGTTCCGTCGCGCAGGCGAACGTCAACGAGCTATGCAGCGGTGGAGTCTCGGGCAGGGTCGCATTGATCCACGCGTTGGTGGCGACAATCAGGTGTGCAGGCTTGATCCGGCTGCCACCGGTCTCGACCGACAATTCGGGCTTGAGATTGATGCGTGTGACTGGCGACTGCTCGCAGATGATCGCTCCGAAGCGCCTTGCGGCCCGCGCAATGCCCATCAGCAACGCCATTGGCTGCACCATTCCGCCGGCGACGGTTCTCTCGATGCTGACCAGACGGCCGTCGTCACACCACGGCAACATCGCGACGCGCGCGTCCTTTGGATGCTCGATTTCCCAGCATCCGGGCAGGGCGAGGTCGCAATCGATTTCCTCTTCATCAACCAGGTGCATCAGTTTCGGCACACACGTATCCGCCTCATCCAGGATGCCGACCGCAGTGCCCTCAAGGACAATGCCACCAGTTCTGCCGCTGGCGCCGTCGCCGATGAGGCCGGCCTCGAATAAGACGGGGTGACGACCGGTCCTGGCCAGGTGATAGGCCGCCGATAGACCTGTCAGTCCGCCGCCAATGATCGCGACATCGGGAACCGCTGGCGCGACGGGCGCCGGCTCGTCATCGAAGAGCGTGGGACGCTTCCAGGGCGCGGTACTCCACTGCGATCGCACCTTCATCATCGTTGACGATTGAATGGGCGCGTCGGATCGCGCCGTCAGTCCGCCGCTCCGTGCTCATCGGCTTGCGCCCGGGCGTCAGACGTCTTTCGTTCATTCTAACCCAGACCGGCGCCGGCCGAATACTCTTGCCTCGCGAGGATCTTTACCGTTCGTCGACCGCGATGATCGTGGCCTCGATCGACCCATATTCCGCGATATAAGTCGCGATCTCTTGCGCGACCGCAGCCAGGTCAGACCTGGGCTCCCAGCGTCGTGAGGCGACGGGCGCTCTACGGTTGTTTTCAAACAGTCGCACCTCAAGGGCGCGCTTCGAACACCGCTCTTCGCGAAGAAAGTTGAGAATTTGGAAAGCCTGCCGGAAGCGCCACGAGGGCACGGCCCAGACAGTAGACATAGTGCCTCCCCTTTTGCACGTCTCGAGCTCGAACAATGTCGCTGATGAAAAAATGCTACCAGTGCATTCGACGAGATCAAGAAGCGACCGGGTCCGGTAACTGACTTTTCACAATCCAGCCGCTGAGTGCCCCGCGGGCGAGGACCGTCCCTGATGAGAGTCGCGCCCCCACATCTTGGGTCGCGGTGTAAGAAACCGGTGTGTATAAATTGCCGAGCGATTCGCGCTGAATCCTGATTCTTAGCGCCTTTTCGCGGATGGCTTTTGTCTTGCTGTTCCCCGTAAGTCTCGAGCCATGGCCGGGTCTTTCGGACGCGAAAAGCCTGAACACCGCTCGAATTATCTATCCATCGATTCACAGGAGGTGATCATGAACAATTTTGTGCGCGTGACAATTATTCTGTCGGCAATAGCGCTGGGATTAGCGAATACGCCGCTTTTCGCGCAAGAGGACAAGGGAGCGGCAGGCCAATCGATGCCTCGTGCGGGAGAGTCGGCTGAAAACGCCGCGTCCGATACGGGCCAGACTATCGAGCACGCATATCACGGTGCGGTGACGGCGCTGTCGGATACTGCCATTACGGCAAAGGTCAAACACGCCCTGCACACAAGCAAGGTAACGAACTCAAGCGACCTTCAGGTTCACACGGCGGCCGGCGTCGTAACGCTCACCGGCACAGTGCCATCGCCGGACGTTTCGACAACGGCACAACGGATCGCGCAACAGACGAAGGGCGTCAAGGAAGTGCGCAACGAGCTCACGCTGTCGCCCACGGCGACGCAATAACCCCTCGCTTGACAATAACCACCGCGCGAGAATCGCTCCGCTCGCGCATCATGAAACTCGTAGTGGCGGGTGCGGGCCGCAAGGCTCGTGCCCGTCACGCGTTGCAGACGCGAGTAATCGGCTCTCGAATCTACTAAGGTCGACGCTCGGATCCGATCGAGCCGTAGCCGCGCATATTCGGGTCCCGTCGCGTCGTACAAAGACCGGCCATCGGATAGCCACACATCCGGTGTGCGCCAACCGGGAGCCGTTGAGGGTGTAAACGCGAACATCGAGAGAGCAGGATGCGCCGCTCCGTCGTAGCAATGATAGGCGACGCGTCATAGTAAGTAACGAAATTCAAACCGCCGCGGCAGTATTGATGCGCGTTGATGTCATAGCAGGCACGCCCTGCCTTCCCTCGTACCCGCTCCCGTTCGATGCCCGGCGCTTCGATCGTGGCCAGTGCCGCGCCGCGGCTCATGATCTCTTTTTCGGCATGCGCCATGGCGCAGCGAGAAACCTGTTCCCTAATCGGCCTACCCTCCGCTCGCCACGCGCGATCGATGGCCAGCGTCATACCCACAGGACCGCCGCCAGCCACGAGAACCTGCGTCTCTTTGGTCTCCGGCACTGGCCAGAACCCTATCGAACTGACTTTCCGAGTTGTAGCATTTACTACGGCATCCTGCTCGGTCGTGCTCAACGCATCTCATCAGACACGCGCGCCCGGAGCGCCAGGAGCGTTGACGCGGCACGCCGGAGCCGCATCGCGATTTTCTCTTGTGCAGGAGCATAATCCGGCATCGGAAGTAAGAGGAGAACTTAAAATGAAGTATTTCCAGGATTACTCGCGGATGCACTTTAGCCGCGATGGGCGTATCCTTTCGATAATCCTCAAGGGTACAACGCCCATGAATGCGGTCGATGGCCAGATGCATCACGAGCTCTCGCGCGTCTTCATCGAGGCTCAGGACGACCCGGATAGTGACCTGATCATTCTCACCGCGGAGGGACGCGCATTCTGCGCAGGCGGCGACGCCGCCTGGTTCAAGGCGCAGATCGAAGATCCCCGCAATTTCCGCGCGATAACGCCACAGGCCAAACGCATAATCGCCTCGCTGCTCGATCTGGAGAAACCCATCGTCTGCCGGCTCAACGGCGCCGCCGCCGGCCTGGGCGCATCGATAGCGTTGCTTTGCGATGTGATCGTCGCCAACGACACCGCCCTTATCGGTGACCCGCACGTCAAGGTTGGCTTGGTCGCCGGAGACGGCGGCGCCGTCATTTGGCCTCAACTCGTCGGCTTCGCTCGTGCCAAGGAATTTCTGATGACCGGCGAGATGCTGTCGGCCACGCGTGCCGCCGAAATGGGTCTGATCAATTACGCGGTGCCCGGCGACCAGCTCGATTCAAAAGTCGCGGAGGTGGCGGGTAAAATTCTGGCCAACCCGCGCTGGGCAGTGCGCTGGACCAAAACCGCGGCCAACATCCCGCTCAAGATGCTGGCCAATCAGATTTCCGACGCCGCGATAGCATACGAAACGCTTTCCAACCTCACGAAGGACCGCGGCGAAGCCGTCGCCGCCTTTGTCGAAAAACGCAAGCCCACCTTCAGCGGCGAATAGGAGGGACTCTAGGATGGAGCCGGAATATATCGTTGAGCTGCGCAGGCAATTGCGGCGTTTCGTGGAGGAGAAGGCGCCTCGCGACAAGCGTCAACAATGGGACCGTGCTCATCGATGGCCGCGCGAGCTGTTTCGTGAACTGGCTGACATGGGCCTGTGCGCGCTCACGGTGCCTGAGCAATACGGCGGTGCGGGACAAAACATTCTCGCCGCGGTGGTAATTGTGGAAGAGCTGGCGCGGGCCGGCACCTTCTTATGCGGTCCGTATATCCACTGCGCCTTTTATGGTGGCTTGAACATCTCCGAAAACGGCAGCCCGGAGCAGAAAGCCAGTTTACTCCCGAGAGTCGCGCGGGGCGAATTGCTGTTTGCTTATGGACTGTCGGAGCCCGACGTCGGCGGGGATCTAAAGAGCGTCAAGACGCGGGCCAGGATCGAAGGCGACAGTGTAGTGATCAATGGCGCGAAGCGATGGTGTACCGGTGCAGACTGGGCCGACTACATCTACTGCCTGGTAAACTCCGATCCGGCCGCCGCCAAGCATCAGGCGCTTAGCTTCATTCTGATCCCGGCAAAGTCTCCCGGAGTGAGTACCTCTCCGATCGACCACACCAATTTGCGTTACACCGCCTCGTGCGATGTGCATTTCGACGATGTGCGCCTGCCGCTGGACGCGATAGTGGGCGGCCGTGAGAAGTGGGGCAAGGGTTGGCAGATGCTCGCCGGGCGCGCCCTGGATGTAGAAAAGCTGGAAATCTCGGCGATGACTTTCGGGATTGCGCAGGCGGCCGTCGAAGACGTCTGGGACTACGCACAAAATCGAGTTCAATTCGGTAAGCCTATTTGTGCGCACCAGGCGATTCGTCACAAGATGGTGACGGCTCGCACCAGGCTCGAGGCCTGTCGCCTGATGCTCTACCATGCCACCCATCTCGCCGACGCCGGCCAACCGTGTGCGATCGAAAGCTCGATGGCGAAACTGTTCATCGCCGACACGGGAGTGGAAATCGCCCTCGCTTGTCAGCAGATAATGGGCGCATACGCGCTTTCCGACGACTACGACATGGCGCGGCACGTGCGCGATCTACTAGGTATGCCAATCGTGGGCGGCTCTTCCGATATGCAAAAGAACAATCTGGCTGCGATGTGGAAATTGCCGGCCTAGCGGCACGTTGACGGATGGTTTGAGTAGTTTGCTCCGGTGTGAGTGGCGCCCGCTAAAGGATTGGCCAGCCAGAGCGTTCCGCTTCGCTCCGCCGCGAGTGATCGGACCGATGCCAGGGAATAGACGGAGCCGGAAACCCTCTTGCGGCTCTTATGTCACCTTATCAGCTAATTCCTGTCGGACGCTTTCGAGGGCTTGCGGCCGTGACGCTGCCCCTCTGCCGCAGCAGCGTGATATTTGCGGCGAATATCCGCAATATCGACGTTCGTTGGGGGCAACTTGAGGTTCATGTTCTCCAGTGTGTCGGCGACTAT
>Ga0335083_10011223_pt1 | contig 10777 bp, 9 predicted proteins | sample Lox_Sample_42_FD_206716 | JGI IMG/M metagenome (GOLD analysis project Ga0335083, IMG submission 206716) | Soil microbial communities from Loxahatchee National Wildlife Refuge, Florida, United States - Lox_Sample_4.2 | ecosystem: Environmental > Terrestrial > Soil > Wetlands | place: USA: Florida... | reverse complement strand
CCAGCGCCACGCCGTGCTGCGCCAGCCCGAGCCAGCGCGTCGCCAGCACGCCCAGCACCAGCGCGATCAGCGCTGCGGGCACCGCCCTGACCCGTCCCAGCACGAACAGCAGCAGCAGCGCGGCGGCACCCAGCGCGAGTCCCGTGGTGTTCCAGTGCGATCGCGTCGCCGCCAGTGCCTGCAGCAGACCGAACAGATTGTTGCTCGCCGCATGCGCGCCGGCCATGGCCATCACCTGCTTGAGGATGATCAGCAGCGCCAGGCCGAACGCGAAGCCGCGCAGCACGGGGCGCGCGATGAAATCGGTGACGTTGCCGAGCCGGGCCCAGCCCGCGATGACGAAGAATGCGCCGGTGACGATCACGAGCCCGGCGGCCAGCGTGAGCCGCAAGGACGGATCGATGTCGCCGAAGCCTGCCACCACCGCGGCGAGCACCGCTGCCGAGGAAGAGGTCGCGGAAATGATGGCGAAGCGGCTGGTGCCCAGCAGTCCGTAGCACACCAGGCCCGCGAACAGCGCGATCAGCCCCGCCTGTGCCGGCAGGCCCGCGATGCTCGAATACGCGACGGCTTCGGGCAGCAGCAGCCCCGCAATGGACAGACCTGCGATGGCGTCGGCGAAGCCCGTGGCGCGCGATGCTGCGGTGGCGTTCAAACGGCGTCCTTGCCAGACCAGCCGGGCAGGTAACGCGCCTCGGCGCTGTGCGCCATCTTCTCGGCCCGCTTCAGCGCGCTGCCGAAGCGGTGTCGCACGCGATCGAGCGCGCCGAGCTTCTTCGGGATCGACTTGAAGTCGCGCCGTTTGCCCGTGCGGTCGTACGGATGCACCCATTGATGGTGGTCCATGACCACCCAGAAGGCCGGGACGTCGACCCAGGACAGGTCCTTGAGCAGCACGCCTGACGCCTGCTCCACGCCTTCTTCCATCAGCGCCAGCCCGAAGTGGTGGTGATCGACGATGTAGGGCACCTCGCCGGGACCGAGGATGCAGGGAAACCAGTGCGCGGCCAGCGTGGCGGCGCGCGCCTTCCTGCCCAGCTGGCGCCACTCCTGCCGCTTGTACGCGACTTCTTCCATGCCCACCGTGATCTGCGTGGGGCGCAGCCGGCGGAGCTGCAGTGTGATCAGCATCGGATACGTGCGTTGCATGAAGCCCTCGTAACGGTGCGCGCTAGTCCCAGAGCCTGCGCCAGCCCGCGTGTCCGAGCGTGCGCAGCAGCTGGATATTGCGCTCGTACAGCCGGGCCGCGTCGGGCAGGCCGCGGGTCGCGCGCGCGACGCTGGCTTCGCGCAGCAGGTGCAGGATGGGATGGGGCGCGCGGTTGCTGTTGTTGGCGGGATCGTCGGCGTCGATGCCGGAGAATTCGTAGCGCGGATGGAAACTCGCGAGTTGCAGCACGCCCGTCAGTTCCAGCCGCACGAGCAGTGCCTGGGCTTCGGCCTGGAAGAAATGGAAGTCCAGGAACGGGCGCAGCGCATGGGGCAGGATCAGCAGCGTGGTGTCGCAGTACGCGGGATCGGCCGCCACCAGCGCCCGCAGCTCCTGCTCGAGCTCCTCCAGCACTTCGTCGGGCGTGACGGCGCCCGTGATCGCGTAGCGGATCTGCTGCCTGAGGTGTACGGCGCGCGCAAACGGGCAGAGCTCGAGGCCGATCACCGCGCGCTCCAGCCAGCGCACGGTGGCGGCGGCCACGGTGGCGCGCTCGGCTTCGATCAGCGGGTATCGCAGGTCCATCGCGGCTTGAATACTAGCCCGCGGCGGCTAGACTGTCCCCATGAGCCGCCTGTTCGTTCGCTGCAAGAACCTGTTCACCGGCCTGGAAAACACCGCCCGCATCGACCAGACGCTGGTGGTGGCCGATGGCGTGTTCCAGTACGTGGGCGACACCGCCGGTGCGCCGTCGCCCGGCCTCGATGAGCGGGTGGTGGACGCCGGCGATTCCTTCGTGATGCCGGGCCTGGTCGACACCCACACCCACCTGGTGTTCGGCAATGCCAAGAGCGAGGAGGACATCGACCTGTTCTCCTCGGCCGAATTCCGTGCGCTGCGCGGCATGTTCTTCAGCCAGTTCGTGCTCGCGGCGGGCTACACCAGCATCGTGTGCCCCGGCGATGCGGGCCTGGTGAGCGTCGCCATCCGCGATGCGATCAACTCCGGCATGTACCTTGGCCCGCGGATCGCTGCCAGCAGCTGCGTGATCGCCAACCGGCAAAGCCTCAACGACTGGTTCCCGAGCTGGGTGGGCACTCCCTCGTACTTCAGCGGCCGGTTGTGCACCACCGCCGAGGAAGGCATCGCGGAGATCCGCCGCCAGGCCAAGGATGGCGTCGACGTCGTCAAGATCGCCATGGACGGGCCGCATTTCCGCGAAAGCGGCGAGTCGATCGCCGCCTACACCATGGAGGAAACGCGTCAGATGGTGGACGAAGCCCATCGCCTGGGCAAGAAAGTGGTCACGCACGCCTACGGCCGCGAGGCGGTGTTCTACGCGGCGCGCGCGGGCGTGGACATCATCAACCACGCGTTCTTCCTCGACGAAGCCTGCATCGAAGCCATCCTCAAGTCCGGCAGCCACATCGCGCCGACGCTGACCTTCCCGCGCAACACCGCGGAATTCAGCCAGCCCTACGAACCGGCGACCACCAGCGGCTACAACGCCGGCATGGCGCGCGTGTTCGCCATCGGTTGCCGCAACCTGCAGAAGGCGCGCCAGGCGGGGATTCCGTTCATGACCGGCAGCGACAGCGGCTTCGCGGTCACGCCCTACGGCGAATGGCACGCACGCGAACTGGAGATCTTCGTCGAGCACCTGGGTTTCACGCCGGCCGAGGCGCTGCGCTGCGCGACCTCGATCTCCTCGCGCGCCATGCCGCGCGGGCAGCAGCTGGGCGCGCTGGAGATGGGCCGACGCGCGGATTTCCTGTTCATCGACGGCTCGCCGCTGCAGAACATCCGCATCCTGCAGCAGCGCGAGAGGATCCGCGCCGTGTACCTCAACGGCGAGCGCGTGGAGCTGAAGCTGCGCAGCTACGACCCGAACAAGGTTTCCGACTTCAACACCGTGAAGTGGAACCACATCTACACCCAGGAACGAGTGCGCTCCCGATCATGAAACTGAAAACCGCCGAGACCATCGTGGACACCGCACTGGCCGAAGGCCTGAAGCGCAACCTGCGGCCGCTGACGGTGGCGGTGCTCGACGCCGGCGGCCACGTGGTGGTGATCAAGCGCGCCGATGGCGCGAGCCTGATGCGCACGCAGATCGCCACCGGCAAGGCCTGGGCGGTGCTCGGCATGGGTTTCGGGGGTCGCGAACTGGCGCGCCGCGCGGCCGGCATGCCGCTGTTCTACAACGCGCTGATCGAACTTTCCGGTGGCAACATGGTGTGCGTGCCGGGTGGCGCGCTGATCCGTGATGCCGCGGGCGAGGTGGTGGGCGCGGTGGGCATCACCGGCGACACGTCGGACAACGACGAGGTCTGTGCCGTGGCGGGGATCCAGGCCGCCGGCCTCGTGCCCGACACCGGCGACGCGCAGAAGTAGCGCCCGGCACGCAAGGCGCCCGGCAAAGAAGGCGCGCAGCACGCACGCCCTCCCGGCCGCAGCAGGCTCTACAGCTTCGGCTGCTCCTCGTGCCGGATGCGGCCGAACAGCCGCTGCATGAACACGAACAGCAGCGGCACGAAGAACACGCCGAGCAGCGTGCCCGCCAGCATGCCGCCGAACACACCCGTACCGATGGCGCGTTGCGCGCCGGCGCCGGCGCCCTTGGCCACCGCCAGCGGCAGCACGCCGAATCCGAATGCGAGCGAGGTCATCAGGATGGGCCGCAGACGGTCGCGGACCGCGTGCAGCGTGGCCGTGATCAGGTCCATCCCCGCATCGAGGTTGAGCTTGGCGAACTCGATGATCAGGATGGCGTTCTTGCTCGCGAGGCCGATGGTCGTGAGCATCGCCACCTGGAAGTAGATGTCTCGCTCGTAACCGCGCACGGCCGTGGCGAACACCGCGCCGATGATGCCCAGCGGCACGGCCAGCAGGATCGGAATCGGGATGGTCCAGCTTTCGTACAGCGCAGCCAGCGCGAGGAACACGACGATCAGCGACAGTGTGTACAGCAGCGGTGTCTGCGAACCTGCCGCGCGCTCCTGGTACGACTGCCCGGTCCACTCGATGCGGAAGCCGATGGGCAGCCTGGCCACCAGCTTCTCGATCTCGGCCATCGCCGTGCCCGAGCTGATGCCCTCCGCCGCCTGGCCGCTGATCTCGACCGCCGACACGCCGTTGTAGCGGTGCAGCTCGGGTGAACCGTATTCCCAGTGCGAACTCGTGAACGTCGACACGGGCACCATCTGGCCGGTGCCGCTGCGCACGTACCAGCGGTTGAAGTCCTCGGGATTCATGCGGTAAGGCGCATCCGCCTGGATGTACACGCGCTTGACGCGACCGCGGTCGATGAAATCGTCCATGTAGCGGCCGCCCCAGGCCACCGCCAGCGTGTTGTTGACGTCGGCCAGCGAGACGCCCAGCGCACTGGCCTTGTCGGCGTCGATGTCGAGGCGGAACTGCGGCGAATCCTCGGAGCCGTTGGGACGCACGCCGGTGAGCAGCTTGTCCTGCGAGGCCATGCCGAGCAGCTGGTTGCGCGCGGCGATCAGCGCCGCGTGGCCCTGGTTGCCCTCGTCCTTGAGGTAGAAGTCGAAGCCGGTGGAGGTGCCGAGCTCGGTGACCGGCGGCGGCGCCACCGGATAGATCAGCGCATCCTTGACGCGGCTCAGCGCGAAATAGGCGCGGCCCGCGATCGCCGTGACGCTCTGGTCCTTGCGCTTGCGCAGGTCCCAGTCCTTGAGCAGCACGAAGCCGATGCCCGCGTTCTGGCCCGAGCCGCTGAAGCTGAAACCCTGCACGGTGAACACCGTGTCGACCGTGTTCTTCTCGGCCTGCGCGAAGTACTGCTGCACCTGGTCGAGCGCGTGGTTGGTGCGCTCCTGCGTCGCGCCCACCGGGGTCTGCAGCAGCACGAACAGGTAACCCTGGTCCTCATCGGGCAGGAACGAGGTCGGCAGGCGCACGAACGCGAAGCCCATCAGCGCCGCGAGGCAGGTGTAGACGATCATGTAGCGACCGCCGCGCCTGAGGATGTTGTGCACCCAGCCCTGGTACCTGACGTTGGTCTCGTTGAACTTGCGGTTGAACCAGCCGAAGAAGCGCAGGTGGTTGTCGTGGCCCTTGGCGCCCACCGGCCGCAGCAGCGTCGCGCACAGCGCTGGCGTGAGCGTGACCGCCACGAACACCGACAGGATCATGGCCGACACGATGGTGATGGAGAACTGCCGGTAGATGACACCGGTGGAACCGTTCAGGAACGCCATCGGCAGGAACACCGCCGCCAGCACCGTGCCGATGCCCACCAGCGCGCCGGTGATCTGGCCCATGGATTTGCGCGTGGCTTCCACGGGCGAGAGCCCTTCCTCGGACATCAGGCGTTCGACGTTCTCCACCACCACGATGGCATCGTCCACCAGCAGGCCGATGGCCAGCACCACCGCGAACATGGTCAGCATGTTGATCGAGAAGCCGGCCACCAGCAGCACCGGGAACGTGCCCAGCAGCACCACCGGCACCGCGATGGTGGGAATCAGCGTGGCGCGCAGGTTCTGCAGGAACAGGTACATGACGAGGAACACCAGCACGATGGCCTCGACCAGTGTCTTGATCACTTCATGGATCGACACCCGCACGTACGGCGTGGTGTCGAACGGCACGAACGCCTTCAGGCCGCGCGGAAAGCCGGGCTGCAGTTCCTTGATCAGTGCGCGCACGTTGTTGGCGGTGTCGAGCGCGTTGGCGCCCGAGGCCAGCAGGATGCCGAAGCCCGTCGACGGCCGGCCGTTGTACACCACCGAAAAATCGTAGCTGTCGGCGCCCATTTCGACCCGCGCCACGTCCTTGAGCTTGAGCACCGCGCCGGTGCTGGCGCCGCGCAGGATGATGTTCTGGAACTGCTCGGGCGTCTGCAGCCGGCCGCGCGCCGTGATGGTGGCGTTGATCTGCTGGTCCTTCACCGCCGGCGCGCCGCCGAGCTGGCCCACCGAGAACTGGCCGTTCTGCGCGGTGATGGCGTTGACCACGTCGGTGGGCGTGAGCGAATAGGCGCGCAGCTTGCCCGGATCGAGCCAGATGCGCAGCGCATACTTGGAACCGAACATCTCCGTGCCGCCCACGCCCGGCACGCGCTGGACGCGATCGAGCACGGTGCTGCTCATGTAATCGGACATGTCGTTGGCGGTCATGCTGCCGTCGGCGGAATAGAAACCGACCGCCATCAGGAAGCTGCTGTTGGTCTTGCTGACGTTGATGCCCTGCTGCTGCACGATCTGCGGCAGCAGCGGCGTCACGGCCTGCAGCCGGTTCTGCACCTGCACCTGCGCGATGTCGGGATTGGTGCCGCTGGCGAAGGTCAGCGTGATGCCGACACCGCCGCTGGCGGTGCTGCTCGAAGCCATGTAGATCAGCCCGTCGAGGCCGTTCATGTTCTGCTCGATGACCTGCGTCACCGAGTCCTCCACGGTTTTCGCCGAGGCGCCGGGATACACGGCGCTGATGGCGATCGAGGGCGGCGCGATGGTGGGATACGGCGTGATCGGCAGACGCGTGATGCACATCACGCCCACCAGCATCAGGATGATGGCCACCACCCACGCGAAGATGGGCCGGTCGATGAAAAACCGCGACATGGCGCTGGGCTCCCTTAACCGCTGGTCGCGGCGCCCGCCGCACCGGCAGCCGCCGGCGCCGCACCCGCGCCGTTACCGCCGGCGGCGGTCCCCGCCTCGACGGGCTTCACCGCCATGCCGGGCTGGATCTTCTGCAGGCCCTCGGTGATCACGCGATCGCCGGCCTTGAGGCCGGCGCTGACCAGCCACTGGTCGCCGACGGTGCGGATGACCTGGAGACTGCGCTGCTCAACCTTGTCGTCGGCGCCGACCACCATGGCGGTCGCATTGCCCTTGGGATCGCGCGTGATGCCCTGCTGCGGGGCCAGCAGCGCCTGCGGCAGCGAACCCTCGATGACGGTGGCGTTGACGTACATGCCCGGTCGCAGCACGCCTTCCGGATTCGGCACCAGCACGCGCAGCAGGAAACTGCCCGTGGTCTGGTCCACCGTCACGTCGGCGAACTGCAGCTTGCCGTCGTGCGCGTAGTGCGTGCCGTCCTCGAGCGTGATGGTGGCGGTGCGGCTGCTCTTCGACAGATCCACGTTGCCCAGTTCGTGCTGCAGTTGCAGCCATTCACTGCTCGATTGCGTGACATCGACGTACACGGTGTCCAGATCCTGCACCAGCGCCAGCGCATCGCCCTGGTTCGCGACCACCAGCGCGCCTTCGGTCACCGCCGACTTGCCGATGCGGCCGCTGATGGGCGCGGTGATGCGCGCATAGCCGAGGTTGATGCGCGCGCTTTCGGTGGCGGCTTTCGCGGCCGCGACGTCTGCCTCGCCCTGCTTGAGCGCAGCCTGCAGGTTGTCGTTGTCCTGCTCGCTGATCACGTGCGTCTTGAAGAGCTCGGCGCCGCGGCCGGCGCTGAGCCGCACCGCTTCGAGCGAAGCCTCGGCCTTGAGCTGCGCCGCCTGCGCGCTGCCGTACGCCGCGCGATACGGACCGTCATCGAGCTCGTACAGCGTCTGGCCGGCTTTCACCCGACCGCCTTCGGTGAACAGCACCTTGCGCACCAGCCCGCTGACCTGCGGACGCACTTCCGCCACCAGCCGCGCGCTCACGCGACCGGGCAGCGCGCGCTGCAGATCCACGCTTTGCGGCTTGAGCGTCACCACCGTCACTTCCGGCGGCGGCATCTGTGGATAGCCGCCGCCCGATTTGGCGCAGGCGGCCAGCAGGCCCAGAGCGACAATGGCAAGCGACACGCCAGCGACGCTGGCTGATCTTCTGGAACCGAACATGTGGGGGGTCCTCCGACAGACCGCTATCATCCATCAGAACCAGCCGTAGTTGAAGCTCACGCTGATGCGCGGCTGGCGCGCCAGGTTGCTCGGCACCTCGTGGCGCAACCAGCTTTCGAACAGCAGCACGCCGCCCGCTTCGGCCGGCAGGGTCACCCACGGCCGGTTGGCGACGGCGCAGTCCGGCTTGCGGGGCGGCGCGGCCATGAATCGATCCAGCCTGGGGTCTTCCAGCTTCAGGCCCGCACTGCCAGGGGGCGTGCTGACGTAGTACGTGCCGCTGACCGCGGCCAGCGGATGCAGATGCAATGAATGCGCCACGCCGCGCGGCATGATGTTGAGCCAGCAGTCGGTCATCGCGAGCGAACGGCCTTCCATCTGCCATTCCAGCTGCCGCACATACGTATGCACGTGGCGGTTGAGCTTCAGCCGCAGCGCCTCGAAGCTCGGCGAGATCTGGTACAACCGGCTCAGCGACGCATAGGAAGTATAGCCGCCCGGATAGCTGTGCTTCGACCAGCGTCGTCCCGCGGCGTCATCGGCCCGCAGCTGCAGGCACTCGCGCTGCAAGCGATTGTTGAAGTCCTGCCAGTTGCCGCGTTGCAGGCGCGCGCGGTACACCAGCGTGGGAAACAGAACGTGTATGCTCATGACCCCCAAGCGTACCGCTCCCATGAGCAATCTCAATCTCTATCTGGTCTCGATCGGCATCTGGGGTTCGACCTGGCTGGCGATCAAGTTCCAGCTCGGCGTGGTGCCGCCGGCGGTGTCGGTGGCCTGGCGCTTCGGTCTCGCCGCGCTGATCCTGATGGGTTATGCGCGTTTCAGGCGGCTGTCGCTGCGTTTCGATGCGCGCACGCACCTGTGGCTCGCGCTGCAGGGCCTGCTGCTGTTCGGCGCCAACTACGTGCTCACCTACATGGCCGAGCTGAACCTGAGCTCAGGCCTGGTGGCGGTGATCTTTTCGCTCATGATGTTCTTCAACATCGCCGGCATGCGGCTGCTGTTCCACAGCCCGCCGCGCGGCCGCAGCGTGCTCGGCGCGCTGCTGGGCATCGCGGGCGTGACGCTGCTGTTCTGGCCGGATCTGAGCCGCTTCTCGGTGGCGGGCACGGCGTTGCAGGGCCTGATCTGGGCGCTGGTCGCAACCCTCATCGCGTCGCTCGGCAACATGACCGCCACGCGCAATCAGCGTGCCGGCCTGCCCGTGTTCGCGCAGAACGCGTGGGCCATGCTGTACGGCGCGCTGCTGGTGCTGGGGTATGCGCTGCTGACCGGCGAGCGCCTGGCGTTTGAGACCACGTTCGCCTACGTCTGCTCGCTGCTGTACCTCGCGCTGTTCGGTTCCGTGCTCGCGTTCGGCGCGTATCTCACGCTGCTCGGGCGCATCGGCGCGGGTCGCGCGGGTTACACCGCGGTGGCCATTCCGGTGGTGGCACTCACGCTGTCGACGATCTTCGAAGGGCTGCAGTGGCAGGGCATCATGGGCGTGGGGGTGCTGTTGTGCCTGGCGGGGAATCTGCTGGTGTTGGGAGGTCGGGCCTAGCGGCGGGGTCCAGGTTCCCTGGACTCAATGCGTGGAGTTCTTCTCGATCCACGCCTGTGCTTCAGCATTGACCTCCCGCGGATCGCGCCCCGCGCACACGATCGGCGGTCCGATGCGGACCACGATGGTGCCCGGCTTCTTCACGAACGCGCGCCGCCGCCAGTAATAACCCGCGTCGTGCGCCACGGGCACGATGAGATGCCCGCTTTCCACGGCCAGCAGCGCACCGCTGATGCCGTAGCGGCGCGTCTCACCCGGCGGCATGCGCGTGCCTTCGGGGAAGATCACCACCCACATGCCGTCGTTGAGCCGCGCGGTGCCCTGTTCCACCACCTGGCGCACCGCGCTGCCGCCGCCGGAGCGGTTGATGGCGATGCCGCGCAGCAGTTTCAGTCCCCAGCCCACGAACGGCAGCCACATCAGTTCGCGCTTGAACACCCACGCCTGCGGGGGGAACACCACGGCCTGCGCGAACGTCTCCCAGGTGGAGGAGTGCTTCCAGTACGCCACGTGATGACCGGCGGGCAGGTTCTCGCGGCCTTCGACGCGGTAGTCGAGCCGGCACAGCAGCTTCAGCGCGCCCAGCAGGACCTGGCCCCAGAAGCGCGCCAGCGCGAAGCGACGGCGGTAAGGGATGAAATTGGCGACGATTGCAAACGCCAGTCCGTAGCAGAAAGTCCAGACGAACAGGAAGCTCGTGAACAGCAGGGAGCCGATGAACTGCATGCGCGCGTCCGGCGCTCAGCCCGGCAGCCGGGACAGGTCGGCGATGCGCGTGAACAGGCCGCGCAGGCCGGCCAGCAGGCCCAGGCGATTGGCGCGCAGCGCGGCGTCCGGATCGTTCACCAGCACCTTGTCGAAGAAGGCGTCGACGTCGGGGCGCAGCCCCGCCAGCGTGTCGAGTGCTGCCGCGTAGTCCCCGCGTGCCAGCGACTGCTGCACGCCGGGCTGCAACGCCGTCACGGCCCGGTGCAAAGCCTGCTCTTCCGGCACCTTGAGCAGTGCAATCTGCACGTCGGCGGCCGTTGCGTCGCCGGATTTCCTCAGGATGTTCGCGATGCGCTTGTTGGCCGCCGCGAGGCTCGCCGCCTCGGGACGCGCGAGGAACGCCACCAGCGCCCGCAGCCGCGCATCGAAATCCAGTGGCGACGAGGGTTCGGTCGCGAGCACGGCTTCGAACATTTCGGTGCTCACGCCGGCCAGGATCGCACCTTCCAGGTATTGCGCGCGCAGGCGTTCCATCACGTAGGCGTACACCTCGGCGCCGACG
>Ga0335083_10011222_pt1 | contig 10778 bp, 12 predicted proteins | sample Lox_Sample_42_FD_206716 | JGI IMG/M metagenome (GOLD analysis project Ga0335083, IMG submission 206716) | Soil microbial communities from Loxahatchee National Wildlife Refuge, Florida, United States - Lox_Sample_4.2 | ecosystem: Environmental > Terrestrial > Soil > Wetlands | place: USA... | reverse complement strand
GTACCTCCTGAAGAACCGGAAACGCCTCTTCAAACACCATGATTCTGAAGCCGAACCCCCACAGGTCGTAGATAAATGACGATTTTCCTTGCATATTGGCCCCTAAATGCTATCCTCCATATGCGTTTGATTTGATGTTAAAACTGACAGCTATGCCACAACTAACAAGGGTGTTGTCTTGAGCCGCCCTTTTCCCTCACGTAATTCATCTTCCGCCGCGCATCTTCGGGTCAACGGCAAAATCCGCGCCCGTGAAGTCCGCGTCATTGATGAAGACGACAAAAACCTCGGCGTCCTGTTGTTGAACGACGCACTCGTGCTGGCCCGCCAGCATGGCGTGGACCTGGTGGAAATTTCGCCCACGGCCAACCCGCCCGTCTGCCGCCTCGTGCAGATCGGCAAGTTCCGTTACGAACTGGCCAAGAAGGAAAAAGAATCGCGCAAGCATCAGCACGCCTCCACTGTCAAAGAAATCCAGCTCAGCCCGCGCATTGATCCGCACGACCTCGGCATCAAGCTCATGCACGCCGTGGATTTCCTGTGCGAAGACATGAAGGTGAAAGTGGCCCTCAAATTCCGCGGCCGCGAAATGGCCCACACCGAAATCGGCTTCGAGGTCATCAAAAAATTTCTCAGCCAGGTTGAGCCTTACGGGCATCCGGATTTTCAGCCCAAGCTCAATGGCCGCAACATCGTGGTCATGATCACGCCGCTCCCCCGCAATAAGCGCGCGAAGAATCCGCGCGCGACCGATGAACCCGGTGCGGCCCCCAAAAACCATGAGCCCGCTCATAGTGCGCCGGCCCAGGAAAAGAATCATCGCGTCCCTGTTGGCACTCATTCTCCTTCGGGAAACACCACCGCCCCCAAAACCGGTTTCGCCAATAATCCCTTCGCCAATATCGAAGTAAAATAACCGGTGGCGCTCGTCACTGGAGTTTGGCCTTAGCTCCGCCCCCGCTGGTTTAGAGCGTTTTATCATTTCCATTTTTTCGTGATCGGGAACGCCCGCGAAAAAAATTTTGCTGAAATGGAATGAGTCGCTTGAAATATGGCTGCAACCATAGGATGTTACGTTAATGCGGTTGGTCGTCGTTTCAAATCGGTTGCCGTTTACAGTTACTTTCAAGGATGGGAAACCGGAATTTAGCAGCAGTTCGGGCGGATTAAGCACCGGACTGGCCAGCTATTTGCAACAATCCTCGGTGGGCGCGCGCAACCGGCCGGATTATTTCTGGCTGGGCTGGCCCGGCGCGGGTGTTGCCCCGGAACACCAGGCTTCCGTCCGGGACTACGCTTCCGAACACTACAAATCCGTCCCGGTTTTTTTGCCGGAGGAAAGCATGGAGCATTTTTACCATGGCTTCTGCAATAAAACCATCTGGCCCCTCTTCCATTATTTTCCTTCGCTCGCCCAATACAGCGAGGAATTTTGGGATGAGTACCGAAACGTAAACAGCATTTTTGCCGAGGCCGTCGTCAATGCCCTGCGCCCGGATGACATGGTTTGGGTCCATGACTATCACCTGATGCTCCTGCCCAAATTGATCCGCGAAAAATTTCCGGAAATGCCCATCGGCTTTTTCCTGCACACTCCTTTTCCTTCGTTTGAAGTTTTCCGGCTCATGCCCCGCGCCTGGCGCGAAGAGATTATCGAAGGATTGCTCGGCGCCAGTTTGATCGGTTTCCATACGCATGATTACACCCGCGATTTTCTCACCTCCGTGCTCCGGACCCGCGGCTATGAACATCAGCTCGGCATTTTGTCCCTGCCCAACCGGCTGGTAAAAGTGGATACCTTCCCGATGGGAATTGATTTTGCACGGTTTGACCAGGCCGCCCGCTCTCCCGAAACTGAGAAGCGCGTCACCGAATTGAAAGAAAAGCTCACCGGCCAAAAAGTCATCTTCTCCGTGGACCGCCTCGATTACACCAAAGGGCTGGTCAACCGCCTGCACGGCTATGATTTGTTCCTGAAAAACCATCCCGAATGGCACGGCAAAGTCGTCTTCATTATCTCCGTGGCGCCGTCGCGCATCGCCGTGGAAAGCTACCAGGCGATGAAACTGGAACTGGAACAGACCGTCGGCCGCATCACCGGCGCGTACGGCAATACCCAGTGGACACCGCTCATTTATCAATTCCGCAACCTTTCGTTCGACGAAATCGTCGCCCTGTACCGGCTTTGTGACGTCGCCCTGATTTCCCCCGTGCGCGACGGGATGAACCTCGTCGCCAAAGAATTCATCGCCGCGCGGCCCGATAAAAAAGGCGTGTTGATCCTCAGCGAGATGGCCGGGGCCGCCAAGGAAATGGACGAGGCCATCGTAATTAATCCCATGCACATCCGGGATTTTGAGGTTTCCCTGGCACAGGCCCTCACCATGCCGGAAGAGGAGAAAATCAATCGCAACGAAATCCTCCGGGAACGGTTGAGCCGCTACGATGTCAACCGCTGGGCCGATGAATTTGTCCAGGCCCTGCTCTCCACGCAAAAGACCGAGGCCGCCCGCCAGGCCCGCCTGCTCAGCGGCAAAGCGTTCACCACGCTGGTGCAGCAATATCGCTCGGCCACGCAACGTTCATTGTTGCTGGATTATGACGGCACGCTGGTCCCCTTCGCCCCCGAACCAAAACTCGCGCGGCCCGGCCCGGAATTGATCGAACTGCTCGCCGCCCTGGGAAACGACCCGGCCAACGAAGTCGCCATCATCAGCGGCCGCTCACGGCAGGACCTGGAAACGTGGTTCGGAAAATTGCCGGTATCTCTGATTGCGGAACATGGCGTGTGGTTGCGAAATAAAAACAGCGAATGGCGCATGTTCAAAACCATCACCGCGGAATGGAAAGAACGCGTGCGGCCCATTTTGCAATTGTACGTGGACCGCCTGCCCGGGGCATTGCTGGAGGAAAAAGAATTTTCCCTGGCCTGGCACTTCCGCCGCGCGGATTCCGACCAGGCATTTCGTCGCGCCCGGGAATTGCTCGATGATTTGTCCGGGTACACCCGAAACATTGACGTACAGGTGCTCGAGGGCAACAAGCTTCTCGAAGTCCGCAACACCGGCGTGAACAAAGGCGCCGCCGGCCTCGAATGGTTGAAGGCCCGTGAAGGCGGTTTTATCCTGGCCATTGGCGATGATTGGACGGATGAAGACATGTTCCGCGCGCTGCCGCCCTCCGCCTTCTCGGTCCGCGTCGGCCTGGCCGATACCGCAGCCCGATATTACTTGAGCAGCCATACCGCCGTCCGGCGCATGCTGCAGGATTTGGCGGCCATACGAGCAGCCTAAGCCCGGCTTCTCCAATAATCCCTTCGGCAGCCTCGAAGTAAAATCGCCGGAAGCGAAGCAGGTACGGACATTTGTGCAGGAGCGCAGCCCCACCAGGAATATTCTCACCGCTCATGAGATGGCGAAAGGGAAAGATTCGCCCACGAATTGCCTTCTTTATTTCACAAATTTTTTGTTTTATCCAGGTAACGAATGATGAGCGGAGGCTGGATAGCCGCCGGCTGAAAGCTGGCCATGTGATAGCCCGGCCTGACGGGCCGGGAACTCGTCCGAACAATTTCTCTCGAGGTCTGTAAGACCGAAACAAATTGAATCGGTTAGCCGGAAGCGAAGTAGGAAAAGTTAAGCGGTATCCCGGCGGCAAACTGCCGCGCACCATTCTTCAACTTTATGTTTGATGGTGTCGCGTACTTCCCGCGTTTTAGCCAGCTTCTCGCCGGGCGTTCCCTGAAAGCCTGACGGATCCGGAAAGCCCCAGTGCAACCGCTTTGAGATTCCCGGAAAGATCGGGCAGCGTTCCGCGCTCGTCTCGTCACATACGGTGATCACATACCGGAACGTTTTTCCGGATTTTAACATGTCAGCGACGGCCTTGGTTTGGTTGCCTGAAATATCAATGCCGATTTCTCTCATGGCCTCAACCACCATGGGATTCAAGTTTCCCGGCTCCAAACCCGCGCTGTGCGCTTCAAAGGTGTCGCCGCAAATTTGGTTCAGGAACGCCTCCGCCATCTGGCTCCGCGCGCTGTTATGGATGCAGACAAACAGGACTTTCGGTTTCATAAAATTTCGCTTAGCAGCAGCCCTTCTTTTCTTTGCCCTTCGGCAAAAGTTTGAACTGGTATGGCTTGTTGAGATTGGGCGGCAGGCACCGGTCTTCCGCCAAACAGGCCGTGTGTTTGACGCCGAGCTGGATAATTAACGCATCGCCGTCGGCCTCAATTTTCTCAATCGGAAAATGGGAAATAAACGGCGCTTCGTGCTCCACGTCCACTTCGGGATCTTCTTTGTCAAAAAACGGTGCGGACTTTTCCAGGATGGCCCACAATTTTTCCGCCGTTAGCCGATGGTCTGTATCATCCTGGAACCAGGTTTGCAAACGGCAGGCAGTGTCCGTGCGGCGCGTCCCGCCGCAATCGATATACTTCTTGTCAATCCGCGCCACTTCCGTTACGTGCGCGTGCGGCGGGATCTTGCTGCCTGTCGGCAAAATGAATCGAATGTTTTTGCGGCTGTTTTTCGCCAGCACTTTTTTGAGTTCAGACAATTGCATAATTTTAAACTCCTTTTGTGGTTAAGGGGCAACACGACGCATCCTGGCAGCCGCGACACGCCAATACCGCCAGCGCCGCGCCCGCAAAGGGGGCCGTCAAATAAATCCAAAGATGTTGCAGATGGCCTGATACCATCGCGGGCGCCAACGAACGGGCCGGATTCATGGACGCCCCGCAAATCGGGCCGGCAAACATCGCTTCGAGCCCAATCACCGCACCCACCGCTATGCCCGCCGTAATCCCCTTTTCCTTTGCGCCGGTCGAGACATTCAAAATCACGAACATCAAAAGAAATGTCAGGATCACTTCCAAAACAAACGACTGCCTGTCCGTCCCTGCTGGCAGGGTGGTTCCCAGCATCGCGTGCACCGGAAAAAGAAAATGCAGGATTCCGCTCGCCAAAAATGCCCCGGCGCATTGGGCGAGAACATAAGGCAATACCCGGCCGCCTGAAAACCGGCCCGACATCCAAAACCCGCACGTGACGGCGGGATTCAGATGCGCTCCCGAAATGTCCCCTACCGCATAAATCATTGCCAGCACCACCAGCCCAAACGTAAGGGCAATGCCCACATGCGTTATGCTCCCGCCGCTCACATCATTAACAACCATCGCCCCCGTCCCGGCAAAGACCAGGGCAAACGTCCCGATCACTTCGGCCACGAGCGGTTTCAGTTTTGAACGCATACGCCAATCCGTATGTATCTTGGAGCTTGTTTTCAGATATGTCAATGCGTATATGTTTGTTTTATGCGCGACCTCGCACTGTTTTACGCGGCCCTGTCGGACCCCACCCGCCTGCGCCTGCTGAGCCTGATGAGAAACCGGGAAGTCTGTGTCTGCTATTTGCAGGGAGTCCTGAAAACCAACCAGCCCAAGATCTCCCGCCACCTCGCCTATTTGAAACGGGCCGGGCTCGTCGAGGCCCGCCGCGACGGCAAATGGGCACATTACCGGCTGAAAAAGCAGCATCACGGCCTGGATAAAATCCTTTCCCAAACATTTATTCGCCTTCTCCGCGAACCCCAGGTGGCCAGCGACCTCGAACGCCTGAAACGAACTGGTTGTTAAAGGGAAATGGGTACTTTACTCTAAAGCAGCGGGGGGCATAGATTGTTGCCTGAAGCTGCGGTGGAAAAAACGGCACGTCGGAAGAAACATCATGCAAATGACTGGTCTAAGTAATGCATATTCGCTGCGGAAAGAGGTTTTTAAGATTTCTCTTTTTTACATCCTGCTCTTTGCTGTGCTTGCCGCAATGTGTTCGCAACTTGTTTCAGATTGGATGTTGTTCAATGAATGGGCACACCCGACACGTCATGGAATTGATCCGGTCGGAATTCCCATCGACCCGATTAAATATCTCCCTCCTAAATTGCATTGGTAGGCAACTGTCTGCATTTTCTCGTGCAAATTCGCGCCGGAAAAATCTATTTAACTGCCTGATTTCCATAAGCTAACGACTATAGTCGCCAGCATTCGATTGCGTTAGTCACTACCTTCCTTTTTTGTTCGTGGCCATGATAAAATGGCCGAATGTTTGACCTTGTTGTCATTCTGTCGGCAAACGCGATCTCTACATCGCGGCTTATCGGCCTTGGATACTTGACGCCACACGTAATACGCACCACGCCTTCTTTTCTATCAACCATCAACTGACTATGATCCCTTCCCCCAAAACCACTCGCCCTCCCGATCCCATCCCCCGTCCTTACCGCCGCGCCGCCCAGCGCATGGACGAAGCCCTCCAAAAAAACTCCCGCCGCGATAACCGCGAAAAAATCGAAATCTTCGGCCGCATGCACTTCGGCGACCTCTGGGTCCCCCGCGACCCTTCTACTATTTAATACCACCATACTTGACGCAACACGTAACACGAATCACGACTCTGGTCCTATCTCCTGACCTGCAACTTTCAACTTTCAACCTTTTAACATTCCTATGAAAAACTTCTCTGAATCAAAGAATCAGACCAATGCCAACGTTGAGCCGCTACCGAATCCTCTCAAGATACAGCTTCTGAAAAGTCGCCTGAATCAAACGACCACCTAAACCGTCCGAACGCTTCACCCTCTCCTTGGGGAGAGGGCCGGGGTGAGGGAGGACTAAACTCAAAATTTCAATATTACTATGAACAACACATCCACTAATTCCACGGACTTCGACTTCGACTCCCAGGACAATCGCAACGGCAAAATCGCCCGTCTCCCGCGCCCCTTGCGCGAACGCATCAACCGCGCCCTCTACGACCGTTGCACCGCCAAACATCTTGTCAAAATTCTTAATGAAATGCCCGAAGTCAAAGCCGTCCTGGCCCAATACTTCGGTGGCCGCCCCATTCTTACGCAAAACATCTACGAATGGAAAAACGGCGGGTATCGCGACTGGCTCCGCCGCCAGCAGGTCCTCGAACAAAAACGCGAACTCGCCGCCGATGCCAAAGACCTCGCCGACACCGCCAATAACATGGCCGATTCCCTCTTTGGCCTCGTCACGATTGATTACGCCCACCTCATGATGAACCGCGATAAAGAAGATCCCGAACAATACGAGAAGAAACGAAAATCCCTCAGTATCCTGTCCCAGGACATCGTCCGCCTTCGTCGCTGCCACCTCAATGCCCGGCGCGTTCAGGTCCAGGAAACCAAACTCGATAACGACAAGGAGAAGACCGAAGAACAGCTCCATTTCAAGTTCATGACCTGGGCCGAAAACCCGGACATCCGCAAAGCGCTCATCCTGGCCCCGCTGGAAGCCGACCGCCGTATGCGCATCCTCTGGGATCTGCCGCCCGCCCCCGAAGATCCCCTCGTCGAAAAGGAAACTAAGGATGATCCCTATTTCGGCCATTTTGCCGGAAAACAAACTAAAACCAAACCGAACCAAACCGGAAATTCAGATAATGGGACAGGCGTCCCGCCTGTCTCAGATCCATCACCAGCTTCTGACAAAACACCTGAATCAAAAGATCACTCCAGTCAGCCGACTGCCTCCCCCTCGCCTGCGCTCGAACAGAAACCAGAGGACACGGTAGGGCCGAGTTCCAACTCGGCCGGACAAGACACCCTCTCCCAGCGGGAGAGGGACGGGGTGAGGGAGAATGGCTCAATCAAAAACCCCGCCACTGAACACGCGCAAAACGATACGGTAGACCGAACGACGCACGCGTCCTCCAGCGCGGCCGCGGCTGACCAGCAGGTCAGCCCTAACACCACGCAAGATTCACTGCCAGACATTAAAAGCCTCTACGGCGATAAAAAGACCAACGAAATCATCCAGGAAATCGAAGAAAACTACGCCCGCGAACAAGCCGCCCGCAATGGGGTCAAGCTGGACCATTCGAATCGTAATCCTACATCAACTCAAAGTGACAGCCGATTAAACTCAAAACTCAACACTCAGAATTCATCACTCCACAAACCCAACCCCTTCGACACCTTTTCTGAACCCGTCCACTACTCACATTATTCATCCAACGTCGTTCCGCCGCTGCGCCCGCCGCCTGGCTTCAATTCACTCGGATGAAAAATAATTTAACACTCTCATATCACCGCATGCTTTGCGCTTGCTGTTAATTGCCGGGTGCAGCAGCCTTTATTTATGAAAGCCATCGTTCGTGGATTGTTACGGCGAGTTAGCCTTGCCTTGTTTGTAGTATTTGCCGCCGCCGGCGTTCATGCGCAAACACCGGCCGATCCAACGGCCGCCGCCACCTCCACGAACGACCAGATGGCCGCGCTGCAATTGCAACTGACGAATGCCTGGCACCAGGTGGAACTGATTGTGAACCAGCCGGCGCCGGCGTTTCGGCGCGAGCCGGGCTATCAAGTGGCCATTTACGGTCCGGGCGGCTGGTTTCATCCCGGCGCCAACACCCCGGATTTCAATATCGTGGACGTCCGGCATTTCCAGCAATTCGATTACAAGGAGCCATGGGTCAGTTCCGACGTCACACCCACCCTGATGTTTCGCGGCAGCGACCTCGAGTTCAATTCGATGACGAAACTATTTTACACCAACCGTTCGCTCCCGAAGAAAAGGTTGTCCGAAGCAGAGATGCTCCAGATCAATTCACTTTACCGGACCATCGGGCATTGCCAGGCGGAAATCAGCCAGTTGCAACCTCCTCCTCCAGTGGCTGCCTCGCAAGACACGCAAGATGGCCAGGACGCGCAAAGCGATACGAATGACGCTGCCCCGCCCAAAGCAATCGTAGCGATTGAGCGGATACCGCAACAAACCCGAATTCTCTACGGCAGCATCGGCATCGGGACATTGATCGTTGTAGTAATCGCGTTACGGTTCATCAAGAAAAAGCCTGAATCGGAATAATACTGGAGGCTGGCGAAAAAAAATCCGCCGGGCCTTACGACACCGACGGTTGATTTAATCGAAATGCTCCCGTTCAAACCCGGGCGATGACGTGTTCCCGGGGGAAACGCACTTTAGGTGCGCCCGCATATTTATCCTCCGGCGAACGATAGCCGAGCGTGGCGATGACGGCGGAGGCGTAACCCTTGGCTTTCAGCCCCAGGATTTCGTCGTATTGCGCACGGTCAAAACCTTCCATGGGACAGGCGTCAATGCCCAGGAGCGCGGCACTGGCGAGCAGGTTGCCGAGGGCAATGTAGGTTTGGTTGCGCGCCCACGCATTGCGACCGGATTCATCCTGCGATTTGACGATGCCGCCAACGAGCATGTCGCGGAAGGGCGCGAGCGCTTCCACGGGTGCGCCGCGCACCGAAGCGGTGCGCTGGATATGCGCGTCCACATCGGCCTCGTTGAAATTAAGTTTGGAGGCGAAGACGACGAGGTGGGACGCGTCGACCACTTGCTTTTGGCCATAGGAGGCGGGCAAAAGTTTGGCGCGAACGGCGGGGTCGGTAACGACGAAGAATTTCCAGGGCTGCAACCCGCCGCTGGAGGGCGAGAGAGTGAGCGCTTCTTCGAGGGTGGTCCAATCAGCGGCGCTGATCTTGCGATTGGGATCGAACAGTTTGGTGGCATAACGCCAGTTCAATTGTTCCAGGAGTTGTTGGGAGTTAATGGCTTTCATGGTTGGTATATGGTTAATGGTTGTTGGTTTAAAATATTTGCCCGCCGTGCCGTTTCCGGCGCGACGGGCGATTAGTGTCAGTTCAAGTCAAACAGCAATACCTGCGATGGCTTGCTGGCTTTCAATTCCAGTTTGGCCTCGCTGGTGAGAGCCGCGGCATCGCCGCCGCCCAGCGTTTGGCCGTTCACGACGACTTCGCCTTCGGCCACATGCAACCAGGCATGGCGCTTATCGGCAAGCACATGCGCGACCTGCTGGCCGGGCTCGAGTTTGGCCACGAGTAAATCAGCATCCTGGTGGATGGCGATGGAATTATCGCGTCCGCTCTTGCTGGCAACGAGGTTGAATTGGCCCGTGGGCGCGTCACGCAGCGATTTCTCGGCGTAGCGCGGCTTGACGTTTTTGGCGTCGGGCATAATCCAGATTTGCAGGAAGTGCGCGGCCTCTTTCTGCGAAGGATTGAATTCGCTATGGCGCACGCCGCTGCCGGCGGACATGTATTGCGCCTCGCCGGGCTTGATGATGCGGCCGTTGCCCATGGAATCCTTGTGCTCAAGCTGGCCGCTCAGCACATAGGTGATAATCTCCATGTTTTGGTGCGGATGCGTGCCAAAGCCCATGCCGGGCATGACGAGGTCGTCGTTAATGACGCGCAGGCTGCGAAAGCCCATCCATTGGGAATCGTAGTAGTCCGCAAAACTGAAGGTGTGATAAGAATCCAGCCAGCCGTGTTCGGCGTGGCCCCGTTCATTTGCTTTACGTATTGTCATCATGGAAACACTTTAGCGGCGGTGACGGCATCTGAGAAATATCATGTTTCTGTGCTAAGTATGACTTTAAGTTATAGTGTCAATGGGTTTCCATGTGTGTCCGTATTTTTGTGATGATGTCCGAAACGAGGAGGAGAAAGACGAAGTTCACTCTTGAAGCCCAACGACTTCTGTGTTTAGTGGCGGATACGGCAACGGAAGAGAATTCGTTTTAAGATAAACTGGCGGGGAAAGGACATGCATATGAAAAAACTATGGTTCGTTCTTTTTATGGGATGCCTGGCTTTGGCGTGGCAGGCGAATGCACAGTATTTGACGGGAGGAATATTGGCTACGCCGGTTACCCCGGGCGCGGTTACGTCCACTTCATTTACCCTGGCCCACA
>Ga0335083_10011221_pt1 | contig 10778 bp, 8 predicted proteins | sample Lox_Sample_42_FD_206716 | JGI IMG/M metagenome (GOLD analysis project Ga0335083, IMG submission 206716) | Soil microbial communities from Loxahatchee National Wildlife Refuge, Florida, United States - Lox_Sample_4.2 | ecosystem: Environmental > Terrestrial > Soil > Wetlands | place: USA: Florida... | reverse complement strand
GCTTCGCGAGATCGATCCCGCGAAGGCCGCTTCGTCATGCTGGTTCGTGCCGTATCTCAATGGCGAGCGCACGCCGCACAACGATGCGCGCGTCCGCGGCGGCTTCGTCGGGCTCGACAGTGGCACCACGCGCGCCGACATGACGCTCGCGGTGCTGGAGGGCGTGGCCTACGCCATGCGCGACGCGCAGCAGGCGCTCGCGAGCGCGGGAACGATATTGAAGGAAGCCGACATCATCGGCGGCGGCGCGCGATCGGCGCTGTGGTCGCAGGTGATGGCCGACGTGCTGGGCGTGCCGATGCACCAGGTGGCCGAAAGCGAGATCGGCTGCGCCCTCGGCGCCGCGCGCCTCGCGCGCCTCGCGGCCGGCGCTCCGCTGTCGAGCCTCGCGCGGCCCACGCGCGTGCGCACATTTTCGCCTCGCGCCGATCGCGCGAAGCTGCAGGCCGAACGCCATCGACACTGGCAGGGCCTGTATGCGCCCCTGAACGCCTTCGCGCGCGAAGAGCGCCGGAGCGGCGCATGAAGAGGGCCGCTTCGTTCTTCGACGGCGTGAAGCCCGTGACGTATCGCTGGTACCAGCCCGACCGCAAGGTGCTGGGCCGGCGCATGGAAGACCAGCTGCGCATCGCCGTGTGCTACTGGCACACGCTCGGGGGAACGGGGACGGACCCTTTCGGCGGCGAGACCTTCATGCGGCCCTGGCATCGCGCGGGAGACGCCATGAAGCAGGCACATCTCAAGGCCGACGTCGCGTTCGATCTCTTCGAGCGGCTCGGCACGCGCTACTTCACGTTCCACGATCTCGACCTCGCGCCCGAGGGCGACACGCTTCGCGAGACGAACCGCAACGTGCGCCGCATGGGCGAGGCGATCGCGAAGAAGATGTCGCGCGGCCGCGTGAAGCTCCTCTGGGGCATGGCGAACCTCACCGGCCACCGCCGCTACATGTCGGGTGCCGCGACCAATCCGGATCCCGAGGTGTTCGCCTACGCCGCCGCGCAATCGAAGAACGCGCTCGAGCTCACCCACGAGCTGGGCGGGGAGAACTACGCGCTCTGGGGCGGGCGCGAGGGCTACGAGACGATCCTCAACACGGACCTGTCGCGCGAGATGCAGCAGCTGGCGCGTTTCATCTCGCTCATCGTCGAGCACAAGCACAAGATCGGCTTCAAGGGCCCGATCCTCGTGGAGACCAAGCCCGCGGAGCCCACCAAGCACCAGTACGATGCGGACGTGGCCGCCGTGTACGGATTCCTCGCGCGCCACCACCTCACGACCGAAGTCAAGGTGAACATCGAGCAGAACCACGCGCTTCACGCGGGGCATACCTTCGAGCACGAGATCGCGCTCGCGCAGGCGCTCGGCATCTTCGGCTCCCTCGACATGAACCGCGGCGACGAGCTCCTCGGCTGGGACACGGCGCAGTTCCCGAACAACCTTCCGCACGTGGCGCTCGCGCTCTACTACACCCTGCGCGGCGGCGGGCTCGGCGCGGGCGGCCTCAACCTCGACGCGAAGGTGCGCCGCCAGTCCATCGATGCGCAGGATCTCGTCACGGCCCATGCGCAGGCCATCGACCTTTGCGCGCGGGCGCTCCTCGCGGCCGAGAAGATGATCGCGGGCGGCGAGCTCGCGAAGCACGTGGAGGCGCGATACGCCGGCTGGAAGGGCAAGCTCGGCCGCGAGATCCTTTCCGGAAAGACGTCGCTCGCGAAGCTCGCGAAGCACGTCGAGAAGCACGACCTGGAGCCCCAGCCGCGCTCGGGCCGCCAGGAGTTCCTCGAGTCCGTCGTGAACCGCTACACCTGATACTTCACCTCCAAAGCTGCCGAAAGACCACCATGAAAAAGACCGATTCCTTCTTCCAGCAAAGCGTGCCCGTCAAGTACAAGTGGTACAAGCCGGAGAAGAAAGTGCTGGGCCGCGCCATGGCCGACCACCTTCGCTTCGCCGTGTGCTACTGGCACAGCTTCGTGTGGCCGGGCCTGGATCCGTTCGGGGGCGAAACCTTCCGCCGCCCCTGGCACGCCGCGGGCGGCGATCCGATGAAGCAGGCGCACCACAAGGCCGACGTGGCCTTCGAGCTCTTCCGCCTGCTGCAGGTGCCGTTCTTCACCTTCCACGACCGCGACATCGCGCCGGAGGGCGACACGCTGCGCGAGTCGAACAGGAACGTGCGCAAGATCGGCGAGGTCTTCGAGAAGAAGATGGCCAAGAGCGGCGTGAAGGTGCTCTGGGGCACGGCGAACCTCTTCACCAACCGCCGCTACATGTCGGGCGCGGCCACCAATCCCGATCCGGAGGTCTTCGCCTACGCCGCGGCCCAGGTGAAGAACGTGCTCGAGCTCACGCATGAGCTGAAGGGCGAGAACTACGTCCTCTGGGGCGGTCGCGAGGGCTACGAGACGCTGCTCAACACGGACCTAGCGCGCGAGCTGGACCAGCTGGGACGGTTCCTCAATCTCGTGGTCGAGCACAAGCACAAGATCGGCTTCAAGGGGTTGATCCTCATCGAGCCCAAGCCCGGCGAGCCCACCAAGCACCAGTACGACTACGACGTGTCCACCGTGTACGGCTTCCTCAAGCGCTATGGCCTGGAGAAGGAAGTGAAGGTGAACATCGAGCAGAACCACGCCTTGCTCGCGGGCCACACCTTCGAGCACGAGATCGCGATGGCGCAGGCCCTCGGCATCTTCGGCTCCATCGACATGAACCGCGGCGACGAGCAGCTGGGCTGGGACACGGACCAGTTTCCCAACAACCTGCCGCAGATGGCGCTCGCGATGTACCACATCCTGCGCGGCGGCGGCTTCACCTCGGGCGGCCTCAACTTCGACGCGAAAGTGCGCCGGCAATCCATCGATCCGGACGACCTCGTCATCGCGCATGCCAACGCCATGGACCTTTGCGCGCGGGCGCTGCTCGTGGCCGAGAAGATGGTCTCCGACAAGGAGCTCGGCAGGCGCGTCGACGCGCGCTACGCGGGATGGAAGGGCAAGCTCGGCCGCGATATCCTCGCGGGGAAGATGTCGCTCGACAAGCTCGCGAAGCTCGTGGAGAAGAACGACCTCGAGCCCCAGCCACGCTCGGGCAGGCAGGAGGAGCTCGAGGGGCTGGTCAACAAGTACATCTAGGAACGAGGCCCGGAGGAGGGCGTGAACGTGAACCTGAAGCACATCGCCGCGGCGCTCGCCGTCGCGGGCATCGTGGCGCCGCTCGCGGCATTCGCGAAGGGCGAGCTGGTGGGCGTGTCGTGGTCCAATTTCCAGGAAGAGCGCTGGAAACGCGACGAGGCCGCCATCAAGGCCGCGCTCGAGGCCGCAGGGGCGAAGTACGTCTCGGCCGACGCCCAGGGCTCGAACGAGAAGCAGCTCGCGGACGTCGAGGCGCTCATCACCAAGGGCGCCAAGGCGCTCATCATCCTCGCGCAGGACGCCAATGCGGTGTTGCCGGCCGTGGCGCGCGCGAAGGAGGCGGGCGTGCCGGTCGTCGCCTACGATCGCCTCATCCAGGACAAGGGCGTGCTCTACCTCACGTTCGACAACGTCGAGGTGGGCCGCATGCAGGCGCGTGCCGTGCTCGCGGTCAAGCCCAAGGGCAATTACGTCTTCATCAAGGGCTCTCCGACCGATCCCAACGCGGATTTCCTCAACGCCGGGCAGCGCGAGGTGTTGAAGCCCGCCATGGACAAGGGCGACATCAGGATCGTGGGCGAGCAGTACACCGAGAACTGGGCGCCCGAGGTCGCGCAGAAGAACATGGAGCAGATCCTCACGAAGAACGACAACAAGGTGGACGCCGTGGTGGCCTCCAACGATGGAACCGCGGGCGGCGTGGTGGCGGCGCTTCGCGCGCAGAACATGGTGGGCGTTCCGGTTTCCGGACAGGACGGCGACATCGCGGCGCTCAATCGCGTCGCGCTGGGCGAGCAGACCGTGAGCGTGTGGAAGGACGCGCGCGAGCTGGGCAAGGCCGCGGGCACCTTCGCCGCGCGCCTCGCGCAGGGCACGAAGCTCGCCGACATCAAGGAGGCGCACGTGTGGACCGGGGGCGCGAAGAAGCTTGCGATCCCGTCGGTATTCCTCAAGCCGCTGCCGATCACGCGGGACAACCTCGAGGTGGTGATCGACGCGGGGTGGGCGACGAAGGCGCAGGTCTGCGCCGGCGTCCAGCCCGCGAAGGCCCCGCCCGCCTGCAAGTAAGGACCTGATCGCTTCATGCGTTCGTGGCTCGAGAAGGCCGGGTTCGACGCGCGCTTCACGTCGCTCGTGCTGGCGCTGGCCCTCATCTGGGCGGGGCTCGCGTGGCAGACCGGCGGAATCTTCCTTTCGCCGCGCAACCTCTACAACCTCTCCATCCAGACGTGCGTGACGGCGATCATGGCGTGCGGCATGGTCTATCTCATCGTCGCGCGGCAGATCGATCTCTCGGTGGGCTCGCAGATCGCGTTCACGGGGATGGTCATCGCGTTCGTGCAGGTGACATGGCTCGGGCCCGAGACACCGTACGCGTGGCTGGTATCGATCGCGGCGGGCGTCGGCGCGGGCGCCGTCCTCGGCGTGTTCCAGGGATGGTGGGTCGCCTATCGCGGGCTGCCCGCGTTCCTCGTCACGCTCGCGGGCTACCTCATGTTCCGCGGCGCGGCGTTCCTCGTGGCCGACGGGCAGACGCTGGCGCCCCTTTCGACCACATACCAGCGCATCGGCGGCGGCGTCCAGGGCTCCATCGGCACGACGTGGAGTTGGATCCTCTGCGCGATCGCCTGCGCGTGGGTGATCGTCCAGGCGATCCATGCGCGCCGCTCGCGGGCGCGATACAACGCGGCGATGGCGCCGCTGTGGGCGGACGCGTTCAAGGCGCTCGTCACCTGCGCGGCGCTGGTCGCCTTCGTCGCCGTGATGTGCGCGTATCCCGATCCCACGAGCGCATCGGACGGCGGTGCGCCCGAAGGCAAGGGCATCGGCATCCCGGTGCTGATCCTCGTGCTGGTGGCCGTGAAGCTCACGATCGTGGCGCGGCGCACGAAGTTCGGGCGCCACGTGTTCGCCTATGGCGGCAATCCCGAAGCGGCCTTTCTCTCGGGGCTGCCCGTGAAGCGCGTGGTCCTCGCGCTCTTCGCGATGATGGGCGCGCTCTCCGCGATCGCCGCGGTGATCACGACCTCGCGCCTGAATTCGGGCACGCACTCGATCGGCCAGATGGCCGAGCTCTACGTGATCGCGGCCACGGTGATCGGAGGGACCTCATTCAGCGGCGGCGTGGGCACGATTCCCGGCGCCATCGTGGGGGCGCTCCTCATCCAGAGCCTCGACAACGGCATGGTGCTGATGGACGTTTCGAGCGCCCAGCGCCAGATCTACATCGGGCTCATCCTAATCGCCGCCGTGTGGCTCGACGTGCTCTACTCGCGAAGGCTCGCGAAATGACAGCGCTCGTCGAGATCCGTTCGGTCAGCAAGCATTTCGGCGGCATCCAGGCCGTCGATCGCGTGAGCTGCAACCTGAACGAGGGCGAGGTGGTGGGCCTCCTCGGTCACAACGGCGCGGGCAAGAGCACGCTCATCAAGATGGTGGCGGGCGTGTTCCCGGCCGACGAGGGCGAGATCGTGGTGCGCGGGCAGAAGCGCGAGTTCGAAAGCCCGAGCGACGCGCGCGCGGCGGGCATCGAGACGATCCACCAGACGCTCGCCCTCGCGGAGAACCTCGACGCGCCGTCGAACGTCTTCCTCGGCCGCGAGCTGCTCACGCCGTGGCACACGCTCGACTCCGACCGCATGGAGCACGAGGCGCTGCAGGTGATCTCGCGCCTGAACCCCAACTTCCGCGACATGCGCAAGCCCGTGCGCGCCATGTCCGGCGGCCAGCGCCAGACGGTGGCGATCGCGCGCGCTCTCTACTTCAACGCGAAGATCCTCATCATGGACGAGCCGTGCGCGGCGCTGGGGCCCGGCGAGGCGCGCATGGTGCAGGACACGATCCGGCGCCTCAAGTCCGAGGGCATCGGCATCTTCCTCATCAGCCACGACATGCAGGACGTGTTCGAGGTCTGCGACCGCGTGACGGTGATGAAGAATGGCGCGGTGGTCGATACGGTGAACGTGGCCGACGTCACCGAGGAGGACGTCCTCGCGATGATCATCCTCGGGGAGAAGCGTCAGCGCGGCGCGTAGTCGAAGTAGCCGAAGTCGGCGGGACGTGCCGCGCCGGAAGTATCGAAGCAGAGCATGCCGATGAAGGCGCCGGTGAAGGAGCCGTGCGCGCCGCGTCCGCCCTCGTCGGAGATCACGCTCGCGTCGAGCACGGGGCCGACGTCGCGCCAACCCTCGCCCGCGTCGTAGGAGAACTGGAGCTTCCCGTATTCCACGGCAGCGGCGAGCTTCACCGCCCCATTGCCCGGAACCGCGATGGGCTCGCCGAGCGGAAACTCCATGCGCCCGTCGGGATAGTCGCCCAGGCAGCTCATGAGCGTCACCACGCGGCCCCTGGTCTCGTGCCACGTGACCGCGACGAAGTGGAATTTGTAGCGGTTGTAGTAGTAGGTGAGTCCCGCTACTTGCTGATACGTCTCGGGCGCGAAAGCGACGGACGTCTCGGCGCGGAACGCGAAATCTTCCTGGCGGCGCGCCACGAGGCTTTGCTCGAACCAGGAGCCGATGGACTCGCGTCCGTGCAGGCGAAGCGCCGAGCCCGTGAGCGTAAAGAGCCGCTCGCGATGCGGCGTGCGCAGCCACTGGAACTCCATCGGCAACTCGCGCGCCTCGGAGAAGTCGCGGCGGATCGCCACGTGCGGCCTCGGCATCACCGAGCGCTCGGGCGCCTCCACCTCGACGAACGGGACGTTGCCGCCTCCTTCGAGGTAGAGCCAGTCGTCCTTCCACACGCATTTCTGGATCGCGGTCTCGCGCCCGAGCGGCGACATGCGCGTGCCCGGCAGGGGACGGCCGCAAAGGTGCGTGTGATAGGTGAGGCCTTCGGGCGTCTCCACGATCTGGCCGTGGCCGGCTCGCTGCAGCGGCGCATCGGGCGCGTCCTTCGACGTGATCGGATGCACGAGGGGATGAAGCTCGTACGGCCCGTCGATCTTTCTCGAGCGCGCCATCGTGACGGCATGGTTGTACGCGGTTCCGCCTTCGGCCGTCGTGAGGAAGTACCAGCCGTTTCGCTTGTGCAGGTGCGGCCCCTCGACGAGCCCCAACGGCGTGCCGCGGAAGATGTTCTTGATCGGGCCCGCGAGCTTGCCCGCCTTCGCGTCCCATTCCTGCAGCAGGATCCCGTCGAACGCCGGCGAGCGCGGATTGCCGCCGATTGAAGCGGTGCGGTAGTTCCACACCATGTTCACGAACCACTTGCGTCCGTCGTCGTCGTGGAAGAGCGAGGGATCGAAGCCGGAGGAGTTCGCGTACATCGGCTCGCTCCAGGGCCCGGCGATGTCCTTCGCCGTGACGATGTAGTTGTGCGTGTCCTTGAAGTTGCCGTCGTAGCGTTTCACGTCGGTGTACACGAGCCAGAAGAGGCCGTCGGCGTGCGAAAGGCACGGCGCCCAGATGCCGCACGAGTCGGGATTGCCGCGCATGTCGAGCTGCGAGGCGCGGGTGAGCGGGCGGCCCACGAGCGTCCAGTTCACCAGATCCCTCGAGTGATGGATCTGCACGCCCGGATACCACTCGAACGTGGACGTGGCGATGTAGTAGTCGCTTCCGACGCGGCAGATCGATGGATCGGGATTGAAGCCGGGGAGGATCGGGTTGCGAATCATCGTGCGAAGCTCGGTTTTCTGGGGTCGAATTTCCAGCCGGGAAAGAGGTACTGCATGGCCATGCCGTCGTCGCGCGCGCCGGTGCCCACCTTCCTGTAGAGCTCGTGCGCGGCCATGATGCGCGCCATGTCGGGCTCGACGCCCAGGCCCGGCGCCTTCGGCACAGAGACTTCTCCCTGCACGATCTGCAGCGGATCGCGCGTGAGCCGTTCGCGGCCCTCCTGCCAGATCCAGTGCGTGTCGATGGCGGTGATCGTGCCCGGCGCGGCCGCGGCGCAATGCGTGAACATCGCAAGCGAGATGTCGAAGTGATTGTTCGAGTGCGAGCCCCACGTCATGCCCCAGTGCTCGCACAGCTGCGCGAGGCGCACCGAGCCTTGCATGGTCCAGAAGTGCGGATCGGCGAGCGGGATGTCCACGGCGCCCAGCAGGTACGAGTGCGACATCTGGCGCCAGTCGGTGGCGACCATGTTGGTGGCGGTGGGAATGCCCGTGGCGCGTCGGAACTCGGCCATGATCTCGCGGCCCGAGTAGCCGTTCTCCGCGCCGCAAGGATCCTCGGCGTAGGCGAGGACGTGTCCCTGCCCGCGGCACAGCGCGATCGCCTCGTCGAGCGACCATGCGCCGTTCGGATCGAGCGTCACGCGCGAATCGGGAAAGCGCTTCTTGATCGCGGCGGCCGCTTCGATCTCTTCCTCGCCGCGCATCACGCCGCCCTTCAGCTTGAAGTCGCGGAACCCGTAGCGCTCGACCGCGGCCTCGGCCTGCTCGACGATGGCTCCCGCGGTGAGCGCGGCCTGGTCGCGATGGCGATACCAGCCCTGGCCGTCAGGATCGAAAGGGTAGGCGAGGTCCGTGCGCGTGCGCTCGCCGATGTAGAAGAGGTAGGCCAGCATGCGCACCGAGTCGCGCTGGCGGCCGTTGCCGAGCAGCTCGCAAAGCGGCACGCCGAGGTATTGGCCGAGGAGATCGAGCAGCGCCGTCTCGATCGCCGTGATCACGTTGTCGAGGCGCAGGTTGATCTCGTGGGGCTGCCTGAGCACCGCGGCCTCGGCTTCCGACGTGACCTGGTGCTGGTGGCCGGCGCGCTTTCCGCCGATGGATTCGCGCACCGCGTTGAGCGTGCGGTTGTAGCTCCCGATCTCGGAGCCGACGACGCGCGTGACGGAGTTCTCCAGCGCGCGGAGGATGCCGGCACCGCCGGGAACTTCGCCGACGCCGGTGCGTCCGGCGTTGTCCTTCAGCAGGACCACGTTGCGGATGAAGAACGGCCCGTGCGCGCCCGCGAGGTTGAGGAGCATGCTGTCGCGGCCGGCGACCGGGATCACCCGCATCTCCGTGACCACGGGACTTGCGCTCATCGCTCCTCCGGGAGTTTGTTGTCGCTACCAGTCCTGAAGGCCTAAAATAGGTAGCGCTACCATTCCACAAGAATTCTGGGGGAGACATGGGTCGAGGTCAACTTCTTCTCTCTGTAGCGGTGTTCCTGGCCGGATGCGTGACGGCGTGCACGACGGTCGACCGCAATGAGGTCCATTGGGTCACTTCGTGGGGCACGGCGAACATGGCGCCGGACCCGGCCAACGTGATGCCCGAAGAGAAGTGGCCCGATGCGAGCCTGCGCCAGCTGGTGCACGTGTCGCTCGGAGGCACGCGCGTTCGCGTGCGCATCAGCAATCTCTACGGCAACGCGCCCCTCGAGATCGACGCGGCGACACTCGCGAAGGCGGTCGCGCCGGGCCACAGCGACCTCGTGCCCGGATCGCTTCGCAAGCTCACGTTTTCCGGGCACGGCGAGATCATGATTCCCGCGCACGGCGAGTACTACAGCGATCCGGTGGCGCTCGAGCATTCGCGCGGCGCGGACCTCGCGATCTCGCTGCACTACAAGGAGCCGCCCAGGGGCCAGACGGGACACCCGGGATCGCGCACGACGTCGTTTCTCGTGAAAGGCAATCGTGTGGCCGAGGAATCGTGGGCCGGCGCGGAGACGTTCGTGCGCTGGTACCAGATCGCCGACATCGAAGTGGAAGCGCCGCTCACGGTGGGCGCGGTCTCCACGATCGGCGATTCGATCACCGATGGCCACGGCGCGACCACGGATCACAACGACCGCTGGCCCGACCAGCTGATGGACCGGCTCGCGCGCGCCGGCATCGCCATGGGCGTGGTGAACACCGGAATCGGCGGCAACCGGCTGCTGCGCGAGGGCCTCGGGCCCAACGTCGTGTCGCGCTTCGATCGCGACGTGCTCGCACGCGCCGGCGTGACCCACGTGATCGTGATGATCGGCGTGAACGACATGGGCATCCTGCATCGCAACAAGGAGGACACGCCGGAGGCGCGCGCGCAGCTGGTCGAGGACCTCGAGTCCGGCTATCGCCAGATCGTCGAGCGCGCCCATGCCCGCGGCATCTGCGTGATCGGCGGCACGATCAATCCCTATACGGACAGCAGCTACTATCATCCGGGCCCCGACAACGAGGCCGATCGCCTGAAGCTGAACGACTGGATCCGCATGTCGGGCGTGTTCGACGCGGTCGCCGACTTCGACGCGGCGATGAGGAACCCGGCAAAGCCCGCCGAGATGCTTCCGGAGCTCGACATCGGCGACCATTTGCACCCGTCGCCCGCGGGCTTTCGCGCCATGGCCGGCGCGGTGCCGTTGCCGGCGCTGAAAAGCTGCCGCTACCAGCGATCCGGCCCGCTCCAGAATTGACGTAGTGGCCCAAAAAGTGCCATAATTCCACCTCTCGACGCCCAGATTTTGGGGTGCCGACACGGGCGCGGGGTGGAGCAGTCTGGCAGCTCGTCGGGCTCATAACCCGAAGGTCGCAGGTTCAAATCCTGCCCCCGCAACCAACCCTCCTTCTGCACTGCAAGGGACGGGTATCGCTCTTTAAAAAGTTACAGCCGATAGAGGTGGGTGCTGTGAGTGCTCGAGCGCGAGGCCTGCAAGGGCCGAGTGCGAAAGTAACTTGCAATGCACTCACTTTGGATCCAAGTGATTCAAGTGAGTT
>Ga0335083_10011220_pt1 | contig 10778 bp, 4 predicted proteins | sample Lox_Sample_42_FD_206716 | JGI IMG/M metagenome (GOLD analysis project Ga0335083, IMG submission 206716) | Soil microbial communities from Loxahatchee National Wildlife Refuge, Florida, United States - Lox_Sample_4.2 | ecosystem: Environmental > Terrestrial > Soil > Wetlands | place: USA: Florida... | reverse complement strand
CTGGCAGGAACCGATCCCATCAATGGACCAGGAACTCTCATTCAGGGCACCAGTATCACGCTCGATACAAGTGGGAGTATTCGGCCCGCGGACGGCGCGACGATCGATGCGGACAACATTTCGATTTCCGCCAAGAGCATCAATTTCGGTACCTCGGCGAAGAACGCGGGCTTCAACGTCTCGGGCAGCATGATTCCGCAATTGGAGCAGGCGAAAACCCTCTCTCTGAAAAGCGCCTCACAGACCATCACGTTTGCCGGCAACGTCGATTTTCAAATGGGTCGCCCCGACAGCCTGCTTGCTTTGAACTTTTCCGCACTAACATCTACCGATGGTCAGGCTGTAACCCTGGGTGCTGGCGAGATTGATCTTGTCAATTCGGGCAACGCAGCAAAATCCATAGGTGCCGGAAGCGGCACTCTCACGCTCAACGGCACGAATATAGAATTAGGAACTGGCGACAAATCGTTTAGCGGTTTCTCGGCAGTCACCATGTCTGCTCAATCGGGTATCGCCGTGCGCGGAAGCGGGTCGTTGAATGCGGGCGCCGCGGCTCTCGATTTCCAAGCTCCGCTCTTTCTGGTCGGTGGTGGTGCAAACCAATCGGTCTCGACAACAGGCAATCTTGTGTTCACCGGTGCTGACGGCGCCCATGCAACGAGCGCGGCCGAAATTGGCGGAACATTTGTGGCAACCGCAGCATCGGTGACCCTCGAGAATGGCGCGGTGTTGCAAGCCCGGGCAGGCGGTGTGACGCTCACCGCCACGACAGGTGATGTCCGGTTGGGACCGGATGCCGAGATCGCCGCGAACGGATATGTTCAGACCTTCTACGATACGATACGGGTTGCAGGAGGTGGATCTGTCCGTCTGGTCGCAAATGCGGGAAGCATCGATGCGGATAACACCTCCCGTATCGACATATCTTCCCCGTCCGGATATCCGGGTTATGCGGGCGCCATCGAACTTTCTGCGGCCAATGGCGGTGTTCTATCCAACGGCGCAGCCTTCGATATGGACGTCATTGCGAGTTCGGTCACGAACGACAGCGGTGGCCGTCTCGTCATCAATGCGCAAACGCTCGGAACGGATACTCTGTCTATACCGTCCGCATTCAGCGATACGGTCGCTATACATACTTATCAAGGCGATTTGCAGTTTTCGACGGATATGAAGGCTGCAAACGTTACGCTGACGGCGGATGGCGGAACGGTCGTCGTCTCGCATACGATCGATGCGTCAGGCGAAGGCGGCGGAACAGTTTCGTTGTTCGGCGAAAATGGCGTTGCCCTCACGTCCAGCGGAAAAATTCTGGCAACGGCGTCCAACGCGGAAAAGCAGGGTGGTGAGGTTACGATTGGAACGCGGGATTCCGGCGTGCTGGATTTGGCCGGCGGTATTATTGACGTTTCCAACCTGGCGGCAGCCGGCAATGGCGGCAAGGTCAAGCTGCGGGCGCCACTTGTTGGATCGAATGATGTAGCGATCAACACTGTTCAGACCGCAATCAAGGGCGCGGTCGATGTCACCGTAGAGGCCTATCGCGTTTTCGATACGCATAATAGCGCATTCAACGGAGTGATCGACCCAGTTGCGCAACCCAATTTTTATGGAAGTTGCAACAATGTAGGAGCGTGCTCCGGCGCCTTGATCGACTTCGTGCAGAACTTCGCGCTTTCTTCGGCCGCGCAGAACAAATTTTCCTCGATTTCACCGGATGTCCTTCATCTGCAGCCAGGTATCGAATTGGTCAACAATGATCCCGGCATTAACAACGGAGACATCACCGTCGCCAGTGCCTGGAATTTGGGGGCAGGATTCGCGGGCTATCTGGTAAGCGGTCAGGCTTATACGCCGAAGCACGCCCCCGCTGTGCCCGCAGGCACCGTGATGACCGATGCTTACGGCAATCTGCTTCCCCAATATGCCGGCTACAAGGGCGATCTCGTCTTTGCGCCGGGGATCAGTCAAATCACCAGCCTGGATTATCGCGTCGGTGGCTCGGTCACCGGCGAGGCCGGTACGCTGACGTTGCGCGCGGTGCGTGATGTTGTTGTCAATGACTCCATTTCTGATGGCTTCTTCAACACCCGCAACACCTTCGACACGAATTATCAGAAGAATCTGACCAACTGGCTGAATACGGTCTATTTCTTCGGCGGCGCTTCCACCGATTTCAGCAATGTCGGCGGCTATCTGATCGCGGGCGCGACCTACTCGGCAATCGCTGGCGCTGCACCTCTGGCTCCTTACGCAACCGACGCCAACAGCATCAGCCCGAGCTTCTCCGCCAAGGATAAGACACCCCTCACGGGAGCCGACCTGTTCCCATTGATCCAAGATGTAAACGGGCCGATCAAGGGAACGAACGGCAATTATCGTGCAGTTGGGTCATGGTCATATCGGATTGTGGCCGGCGCAGATACCGGCAGCGCCAATCCTTTGTCGCTCGCGCCGCTCTCGGCATTCGCCGACGGTAGTCCATCGCCGATGGCAGGGCATGGCAATGTGGTGATAGACGGCCATCGGCAATACAATGTCTTCAACGGCAATTCGTTTGCGAATGTCACCTACGAAACGCCAACGATTATCCGGACCGGGACAGGCTCCATCGACATCGCCGCGGGCCGCGATTTTATTCTCGCCGATACCAAGGCTCCCGGCGTGGTTTACACGGCCGGTCGCGCATCGGTCGCCTTGGCCGATCCGGGTTATCAGATGGAGTTGATCGACGATCCGCTCAATCCCGGCTCCCAGATAGAGGTCCCGGTCGCGACAAATCCCGAAGGGTTCCTCAATCCCGAAATCATCACTTGCGACATCAACAATTATTGCAATCCTTATGGTCCTTCGACCGAAGCTGCCTATCCCGTCGGCGGTGGGCACCTGACGCTTTCAGCCCAGCAGGATATTCTCGGCTTCGAACACCCTGTGGTCAGCTCGCCCGGCAACGGCGGCAGTTATCCCAATCAGCAATATTTTGCCCCTTGGCTGATTGCTCAAGGTACGGCGCTTTCATCTACCGATTTTGGCCCGTTCTCGCCGCTCTCCGGTTATGTATCGACAGGCCAGTTGTTCACTCCATCGCAAACCAGTTGGTGGATCAATTTTGGCAGCTTCGATCAGGGTCTGATGAGCGTGGGTGGAAACGTCCGCGTCGAAGCCGGCCGCGATATACAGGAATTGTCGGTATCGCTGCCGACGACGGCGCGGGTGAGCGGTGGATTGTCGAGCACCATCGTCGATTCCAACGGAAACACGGTTGCCAATATCCCGGTCGTACATCTTAATGGTAGTGGCGACCTTACTGTAATCGCGGGCCGCGATCTGAAAAGCGGCGCCTATTACGAAGGATCGGGCGACGCAAAGATCGTTGTGGGCGGCTCTGTTTCGGCAAGCTGGTCCATTCGCGAAGATCCTGCCGATCCCGGTTCGGCAACTCACGCTGTGTCCACCATTCTCGCACTCGATACGGGCACGATATCCGTCATCGCTCACGGAACGGCAGATATAGGTGGCGTCGTCAGCGGCCCGTCGCTGCAAAATGTTGCTGATCCGACGGGCGCGTTCGACGTCGTATCCCAATCGGTGTTCAGCTATGGGCCGGATAGTGCTGTAACTATCTCATCGGTTTCGGGCGACGTCATAGCCAACTCGCTCTCGTTCGGACCTGCGCTGACGTACAATATTGTGCAGATCACCAACCCGCCCGATACGAGCGCATATCCCTCGATCAATCGCTATCCAGCCGGGTTCGAGGCGGTAGCACTTCAAGGCGATGTACAAATCGAAGACTCGCTGCGCCTGGCGGCATCGCAAGATGGCAATCTTGATCTGCTCGCTTACGAGTCAATCTACACATTCAACACCACGGCCAGTGGCGGCGGCTCACGCCCCATCAGCACCGGCCCCTCGTTGATTGAATCGGCATTCGATGCGGCCAACCCGCTTTCTGGCTTCGCGCCACCGCCCGGCTCGCCGGCGTTCGATCTGGGCAGCCTGTTGCTGCACCAGGGCGACACCGTTCCAGACCTATTCTATGCCGTGACGGGTGATATCGTTTCGGGTACCGGTTCGTCGTCCACAGATGATGGAAAGCAACCGCTGGCGTGGGAGATCACCAAACCTTCGGTCGTTCGAGCCGCCAGAGACATCGTTGATCTCTCCTACTTCGGCCAAAACCTCGAACCCACCGACGTGACGTCGATCGTCGCGGGCCGCGATCTCTACTACACGGGCGCGTGGCAAAAGCAGATTGGTGCCGACCTGGGTATCCCCAATCTCGAAACGGCGGAAAACGAGGGTGGCCTTAGCCTCGCTGGTCCCGGTTATTTCGATATCGAAGCAGGCCGCAATCTGGGACCGTTCGTGACCGCCGCCGCAGATATCGCCGCCAGCGTGGCCGGCGGGCCAAGCGATCCTATTGGCACCGGCATCGTGACGTTCGGTAACACGGTGACAGTGGGCAACCGGCGGATGTTCAGCGATCAGGACCCAAGTGCTGCTGATCCTTTTGCCCTCGGCGCCAACTACAAACTCGCGCGGCGGGGCGCCGACATCGTCACGTTGTTCGGCGTCGGCAACGGCGTGGATTACCAGGCGGTGGTGGACAAATACATCGACCCGCTGACCGCAACATCGCTGCGTAGTTATCTGCCGGATCTTGTCACCTTCCTGGAAACACTCGGCTATCCGGCAATGTCAACGGCAGACGCTTGGACCGCCTTCCAGACATTGCCCTCCAACTTGCAGCATGTCTTTGTAGATCAGGTATTCGTGAGCGAATTGCGTCTACCGGGCGATGCGGAGGGATGCTGTTACAAGCAATATGACGTCGGCTACGACGTGATCAACACGCTCTTCCCATCGTCGTTGGGTTATACCGACAACACCACCGACGGCGACAATAAGCCAACACGGGTGATCACCGGCGAACTCGATCTGCTTCATGCCACCATCAAGACGTTGCAAAGTGCGACTATCGATGTCCAGGCGACGGACGGAACCACTACGAGCCTAGCGGTTGGCGGGGACATCATGATTCTGGGGCCGGGCGGCGATATCAACGTCGGCACCACCGCACTAGAAATCAATCCGAAGCTGTCCAACAGTTCGCTCGGAATCCTTACTCTGGACAACGGCGCCATCTCCGTCTTCACCGATGGTAGCGTCCTCGTCAATCAGAGCCGCATTCTGACGGTGCAGGGCGGTGATATTCTGATGTGGTCGTCAAACGGCGATCTTGACGCTGGCCGTGGCGCGAAGACTTCGGTCGATTTCAAACCGCTTTCGGTGAATTTCGATCCGAACGATCTTCAGACCATCAATCTGAACGGTTTGGTGTCCGGTGCGGGTATTGGAACAATCCAATCGACGCCAGATGCGCCTGCGGCCTCGGCGGCGCTCATTGCGCCGCGCGGAACTGTGAATGCCGGTGATGCGGGCCTGAGATCCTCCGGCAATCTCGATATTCTCGCCTTGTTGGTTTTGAACGCGGCAAACATCGCCGCAGTGGGTAGTGTTTCGGGTGTGCCCGAAGTGGGAGCCGTCAATCTCTCGTCGTTGGAAAGCGCGAGTTCAACAAGCGGACAGGCCGCGAAAGTCGCCGCTGATTCTGTCGCTGCCGCGGCTGGTCGTGGCGCTCAAAACACGCCGCAATCGGTTCCATCGCTGATAACGGTCGAAGTTCTTGGCTTCGGAGATTGCGACCCGGAACGCGGGACAAAATGCCCCGCGATCTGATTTGCGTGAGTTAGAGCAATCAATCGGCATTTCATTTAACCCCAAATTTGCGGTCACAAAAGCGAAACTGCTATCCGTTCGAATACGCCATCGACGCAAAAAAAGCGGGGTAGTCGATGACGGCATTGGACGAGACAGAGTCGCTTTCTTATTCGCAGCTGGCTTAACCCGCGGTCGTTAAATCATCATACGATACGACATCTTCTGCCCGCGCATTTGATGGAAAGAGAGTGCTCGATATCACGCTTGCTCTGGCGGCACTACTTTTGTGTGCGCCAGTCATGGTGGCTGTCTATTGTTTGCTCAGCGTATCGGGGCGCGCGCTCTATGCTCAACGCAGGGTTGGGAAGGAGGGAGCTCTTTTCAATTGTTATAAGTTCCGTTCAATGGTTCCGAACGCCGCGACAATCCTTTCAGAATATCTCGACCGGAATCCGGCAGCTCGCGACGAATGGGAAAAAAACTTCAAATTGGCGGACGATCCGCGAATCACGCCTTTCGGCCGTTGGCTTCGCCGCACGAGCATCGATGAGTTGCCGCAACTCTTCAATGTATTGCGCGGAGATATGAGCCTTGTCGGCCCGCGTCCCATCGTTCCCGAAGAAATTACACGTTACGAAAAGAAAATTTCCGCCTATTACAGCTGCCGCCCGGGCCTCACCGGACTGTGGCAAGTGAGCGGACGCAATCTGGTGGCTTATGAAAAAAGGGTCGTCCTGGACGCAGTGTACGCCCGCAAAAGGTCGTTCGCCCTCGACGTGTACATCCTTGCCAAGACTATTCGCGTGGTCTTCAGCGGATACGGCGCGTGCTGATCGACGTAAACAGTAATTTCTGTGTGACGTTTTGGTGAAGGCGAGCGCGCCGATTACGCCGCACCGCGATGTCAAAAATACGACGCCTTCGTTTTACAAGATGGCTCCCACAAGAAAAATCTGGGGCGAGTGAGACCGATGGTCGTCACGGCGATTCGAAATATGAAGTGGATAGCAGCGGGCTTTCTTCTGTTGCTTGCCGCTGGCTGCGCGGTTCCGCCACCTCTTCCGCCGGCTGACCCCGGTCCTTACAGGCTCGATGCTGGCGATGTGGTGCGCGTGATCGTCTATAACCAGCAAAGTCTTTCGACGGATTACACGGTGAGCGACAGCGGCACGATATCGGTGCCGATGGTCGGCGAAATCGGTGCCAAATCACTGACCGTGCAGGAGCTTCAGGCTAAGATCTACGACAAACTGAACAATGGCATTCTTGTCAATCCAGGCGTGAGCGTTCAACTCGCGCAATCGCGCCCGGTTTTCGTGGTAGGCGAAGTATCAAAGCCCGGACAGTACCCCTACATGCCGAAGCTGAATGTCCTGGGCGCAGTCGCTTCCGCTGGCGGATTTACCGTGCGAGCGGATCAGAACACCGTCACGGTGGTCAGATCCAAAAGCGATCACCCGACGGAATGGTCGGCCGAGCCGTTGGCCAGTTTGCTTCCGGGCGACGTCGTTGTTGTGCACGAGCAATTTTTCTGATCTCAACGGAACACGCTCGTGAACCGCATAAAATTCCAACAGTGCAACGGTTGGCGCGCGCTCCTCGGCGGGGCGGGGTTTCTGATAAGCGCCATCTCACATTGCGCGTGGGCCGTGGATTGGCCGCAAGACCAGCCGCAACCTCCCATACCCGTATACGATCAAGACAGGCCTTCCTACGACGCACCGGCCATTGATGCCGGCAGCTTTCGCATCGATCCCTCGGCTTGGGAAACCCTCACCTATGACGACAATATTTTCGCTTCCGATCGTGATCGCAAGAACGATGGAATTAACACCACTACCGAAGCCATTCAGGCCGTATCGCAATGGTCGCGCGACAGCCTGGCACTGAAGGCCCGCTCGGACCAGCAGCGCTATTTCGCTCACGGGTTCGAGAATGCAAATCTATTTCAGATCGACGGAACGGGACGCCTGGACATATCGGGTGATGGGTTCGTACAGATTGAGGGCGGTTTTTCCCAACAGCCTGAATCCCGCGACAGCCCCGAAGCAGATGCCGACGCCACCGAGCGGCCGATTTTCAATACTGCCGGTGGAACCGTCAGCTACGTCCAGAGGATCAACCAGCTTGAGGAGATGGCCCAGTTTTCGGTCTCCAAAACCGCTTATATCTCCGAAGCAGAGGCCGGGCGCAGCGGCGTCGAGTGGCGCTATCAGGACCGCATCAGTTACTATCTGTTCGGTTCCGCAGCGGTCTTTGTGCAAGGCGGTTACGCAATGCAGGACTGGTTGCGCAAAGGAGATGAGCGGAATTACAGATCGTTGACTGCGCTTTTGGGCGTATCAGCCTACATACCCGGTATGCTGGAAATGGAATTGGGAGTGGGAGCCCTGCGCCAGCACTATCGCAATCCCGCCTTCGATACGCTCCTCACGCCCACGATAAACGGTCACCTTCTGTGGAATGTTCTTCCCTTGACCACTGTAACTGCCGATATTTCGCGGACTGTTACCGGCACCGAAACATTCTGCGACAGCCCGCCGGCCCAGATTGCTTGTCAAACACTTGTCGGCGCCCCTTCGACAGAGGATGTTTCGAGTCTACGCAGTTCGCTTACGCTTACCTCAGTCGATGCGGGAATTCAGCATGAAGTGTGGCACAATGTTCTCGGCGAAGCGCGGTTTCGTTATGTGCGTGCCGATTTCGAACTCGGCGATGTGCGCGACAATACCTATAGCTACAATCTCAATGCCCGATATCTGCTGAACCGGAATCTGGAAGTAGATGCCAGCTATTCGCACAATTTGCGCCGCTCAAATCGGCCCGATGTTCATTTCTACAATTCGGGCCCTTACAGCGAAAATGTGCTGTCGATCACCCTGAAGGCGGCCGTATAAAGCCTTGCCTATTCGCTTCGAGCTTTGCTCAGCAGATAAATCGGGTTGTCGTCCAGCGTTACCGAAGTTATGGCATTAGAGGCGGTCGGGCGATGCCCCCCCATCATATCCATTACCTGCGCCGGCGCCTGTAAACTGAGTTGCACGGGGCCATCGGTCGCCCAAGCGACGCGGACGTCCTCTTTGCCATCAGAAAAAAGATAGACGCGCGCGGTTGAAGGGGCTGGTTCGCGCCGGACAAAATGCGTCCCATCAAGTTCGTGTATCAATGCCGCATAAGCGACATAAGCAGGGTTGGCCACATAGCGTCCCATCGAATCATCCTCATCACGGACGAGGCCAAGACCACTGAATTCCTGATAATCCTTGAGAAGATACCAATAAATACGCCCGACATTCGCGCTAAGTAGGAGAGTCGTCATTCTCACAAGATACCGCGCGACGTCATCTCGGCTCTTCTTCATGTCGGCCAAATCGCCATATTCCGTCGCCCAGATCGGCTTGTCCTTGCCGTATTTTCCCATCAACGCCCGCAATTCGCCGATCTTGTCCTCCACACCCTCCGGTGTTTTGCGGTAGGGATGAATCACAATGGCGTCGAGATCATCCAATGCACCTGCCTTGAACAATCCGCGAAAATAATCGATGGGAATAGGAACGGCCGCGGCCCCGGCTACGGTCAGCGAGGGATTGGCTGTCTTCAATGCCCCATATGTCTGCTTCAGCATCTGGGTATAGTAGCTTGCGCGATCCGTCTTGCAGGGGCCATCGCAAAAGCTGCCGTTGTATTCGTTCCAAACCTCCACGGCGGAAATATCTTTCCCGTATTGGTTTGCAACTGCCGTGGCGTAAGCCGCAAAGGCCTTCCGCCCCTCATCGCTATAGGGTGTCTTGTCCTCGTCGTAGAGGGGATTTGAAAACGCCAGTACCAGCAGCGGGTCGATCCCATGGCTTTTCAACGCTTCCATGTATGCCGGCAAGGCGGCGGGAAACCTGTAAGCGCCCCGGCTCTTTTCTATCTTGCGCCAGGGCTGCTCATCGCGAACCCGGTGGATTCCGGCTGTCTCGATCAATGGAATAATGTCGGTAGGCCAGCCCTTGGCAAAATGAGTCATCACGCCAAAAGGTGAGTTGGGCACGGCGGGACGCGGCTTCGAAACAACCGCGATAGACGTTTTTATCTGCGTCCCATCGGGCGAAGAAACAGTAAGCGCAAAGTACCCCGGAGAGGCAACGGGAACCTTCAAGATCGCTCCGCTACTCGATGCTCCAAAATTGCCGGAGCCAACGTCTGTCCCAAAAAAATTCTTTAAACGCCAGGAAAGTCTTGTTGTGTCGCTGCGAACGAGGATGGAAACCGGATCACCTGCGATAAACACGTTCCCCAAGGCTGCAGATTCGAGATGGATGTTGGCCGCGCATAACGGCATTGGCCATGCGAGCAACAGAAGCAGGAGAAATCGTTTCAGAATCATGCCGCGTTCCGGCGGTTGTTCGACGGCCGCTCCATGAGGATCGATTGATACACCCCGAGCAGTTCGGCGATATGCGTTTCGATTGTCCTTGGGTTTGCCCAATAACGGCGGTGTGCTTCCTGCCCCATGCGCTTTGCCAGCGCGTCATCGGTCAGATCGCGCATACGTTGCGAAAGCGCGGACGGATCGTCTAAATCTATGATAAAGCCATTATGGCCATCCGCAATATATTCAAGCGGCGCAGTCCGGTTGCTGACGATGACAGGAATTCCCTGCGCCAACGCGTCAAGCACTACAAGGCCCCCCGTTTCGTACCAAGTCGACGGAAAAACAAGCGCCCGAGCTGTCGACATCGCTTCGGCAAGATCTTTCTGATCCAACCAGCCGGTGCAGCGTATATTGTCGGCCACGTCGCGGACCTCGTTCAGCAGCGGCCCTTCGCCGGCCAAGGTGAGCGGCAAACCAGTCTTCAATGCGGCCTGTACAAGTTGCCTGACGCCTTTTTCCGCAGTGATCCTGCCAACAAATAGGAAATCTCTATTTTCGGATACTGTTGTCGGCGCGGCCATGATCTGCTCAACCGGTGACGGAACAACAAATCGTCGATGGATGCCGGGGATAAACCGGTCGATCACATTCTGTGCAAATCGGGAGACGTTTAGGAGGTTGAGAGAAGAACCTG
>Ga0335083_10011219_pt1 | contig 10779 bp, 3 predicted proteins | sample Lox_Sample_42_FD_206716 | JGI IMG/M metagenome (GOLD analysis project Ga0335083, IMG submission 206716) | Soil microbial communities from Loxahatchee National Wildlife Refuge, Florida, United States - Lox_Sample_4.2 | ecosystem: Environmental > Terrestrial > Soil > Wetlands | place: USA: Florida... | reverse complement strand
AACGAGAAGAGCTACCTTAATGAGATCGGTTTCGAAAACGCCGTATTGAGAGAGGTGCCGGCCTTCGCCCTGTTTCGGGAGAGTGGGCGGAAGGTGGCCGGAAAGGCTCCGATTTACCGCGTCCTGAGCTTCCACTACGGGCTGATTCTGCCCGGCCTGGGGGCGCCCGGTGTGCTCGGACAGCGCTGCGAAGCGAAGGCTCTCAGCAGTCTGCCCGCGGCGATGCCGGGCGCGATTCCATCGCTGCCGCCGACCGGGGAGTGGACGAGCGTACGCACACTCGGTGTCGTCGGCGACGGCAAAAAGGACGATACGTCGGCGATTCAAAAGGCAATCGATGGGCACCGGGTCCTGTATTTTCCAAGCGGAGTGTACCTGGTGAAGGACACCATCGTCCTCAAACCCGACACAGTCCTGATCGGACTGCATCCGCTGATGACCCGGATCGATCTTCCCGACGGGACGGCCGGTTACCAGGGCGTCGGCGCCCCAAAGGCGGTCATCCTCGCACCGGCGGGCGGGACCAACCTGATCAGCGGACTGGGCGTATACACGGGCGGGATCAATCCGCGTGCGGTGGGCGTGCTGTGGACGGCCGGGCCGGCGTCGCTGATGGACGACGTGCGTTTGCTCGGCGGCCACGGGAGCGGATCGGCGAATCCGTACAACGCAAACCACACCGCCGACCCCGATCCCCGGAAGCGGTGGGACGGCCAGTATCCGAGCATTTGGGTGACGAACGGAGGCGGCGGAACCTTCGCCAACATCTGGACGCCGAGCACCTTTGCACAGGCCGGCTTCTATGTCTCGGACACGAAGACGCCCGGGCATGTGTACCAGATGTCCCTGGAGCACCACGTGCGCACCGAGTTGAAACTCGACCGCGTGGAGAACTGGGATTTCAACGCTCCGCAGACCGAAGAAGAGGCGGGGGAGAGTGCGGAATGCCTGTCGCTGGAAATCAGCCGCTCGAAAAACATCACCATAGCGAATTACCACGCGTACCGGGTGACGCGCTCGCACGCGCCGTTCCCGGCGGCGGTGAGGCTGTACCAATCCGGAGACATTCATTTCCGGAACGTGCATGTCAATGCGGAGAGCGGATTCGCCACCTGCGATCAGAACGGCTGCGGCACGTTTCTGCGCGCGAGCAAGTTCCCATATGAAGACGCGATCCAGGACGTAACGCATCACCTGGAGGTTCGGGAACGGGAGTTCGCCGTGCTGGACGTGCCAAGTGCGCCGCCCGCACCCGCGCCCGCGAATGCCACCGCAGTGCTGGCGCCCGGGGCGAGAGTCCGCAAGCTCGAAGACGGGTTCTTCTCCATCGGCGGCGCGGTGGTGGATGCGGCCGGCAAGCTGTACTTCGTCGACCACTGGCAGCAGCGGATCTATCGCTGGTCGGAAGCGGAGGGGCTAACGGTGGAACGCGACCATCCGCTGGATCCGGTGAACCTGGCGTTCGATAAGTCGGGCAACCTGTTGGTGATGTCCTCGGCCGGGGCGCAGGGCACGGTCTATAGTTTCCGTCCCGGAACACCGGGCGGGCAGATGACTTTGATTGAGCCTCAGGACGCGAAGGCGCGTCCGGAGGCGCAGGCGATCCTGCCGGTCAACTACTGGAACAACGGGGAATTCGCGAACCAGCTCGATTTTGAAAAGATGACCTATACCACGCTGGGTGATATGTTCCGGCGGGATGTGTCCGCGGCGAAAGCGAAGCAATACGTTTCGCCGGATGGCAGCGTGTTCCTGCCTGCGGCGCGGGTGTTCCAGCAGGGACCGCCCGATTACACGGGGTGGCGCTTCTCGGACAACCTGGACACGCACGGCTTCGTCAGTGCGGCTCCAGGGCAACGGGTGTACGTGAGCAATGAGTCGGAAGATGTCACCTATCGGGCCACCGTGAACGCGGACGGGACGCTGAACGACCTGCAGCCGTTCGCGCCTCGCGGCGGAGAATGCGTCGCGGTGGACGGGCGTGGCAATATCTATGTGGCGAACGGACAGATTTTCGTCTACAACCCGGCGGGCAAGGAGATCGGACGCATCGACGTACCGGAGCGCCCGATCGACCTCGTGTTCGGCGGCGCGAAGAGGCGCACACTGTTCATCCTGGGGCACCACGCACTTTTCGCCGTGGAGGTCGGCGTCTGGTAAGTTAGTTATTCTGTTGTGGCGGGCCACCGTGGACGCCTTTCGAACTTTTCTGGCGAATAATCCCACTTCCACCCAGCTTTCGAACCCATCTAAGTGCCTTTTGATTGAGACCGTTGGCGAGAACTCCGCCACGGCGAGTCTCGGCCGGTCATGCAGTCGGGATGCCTCTCGAACTTCACCCGCTACTCGCCCCAACAAGCGAACCCATGGAGGAGCCAATGGCAAGAAGCACCAGTTTTAAGCCCGGGAAGTCCGGCAACCCCCAAACCAAATTCGAGCCAGGAAACTGCCATCGCTGGCCACCCGGGCAGTCCGGCAATCCAGCGGGCAAATCCAAGCGGCGCGTTGCATTCGAGGAGTCGTTCAACGAGGCTTTGATCACCCACGGCAGTCCGGAGGAAGCGGCTCAACTGCTCTGGCAGGCGGCGCGCGCTGGCGAGCCCTGGGCGATCCAGGAGCTGTGCCGCCGCTTCGCTCCTCAGGCGCATTCTTTTCACATTCAGGACATCCAAGATGAGCAAATCGATTATTCGCAGTTCTCCAAAGAACAACTCCGGCAGCTCGATGCCATTCTCCAACAGGCCGGCTCTCAGCCGCTTCCACCTGATGAAGGAAATGGCTCGACGTGACTTCTACGAAGGACGCCTATTGAATTTGATCATCAACGTACCTCCAGGCCATGCCAAATCGCTGCTGACGGCGGTATTTTGGCCGGCCTGGTGGTGGATTCATGCGCCCGAGACCAGGTTTCTATTTGCCAGCTATAGCGCCAGTATCAGTGTGCGCGATAGTGTACGCTGCCGGCGTCTGGTCGAATCGGAATGGTATCAACAGCGGTGGGGACGCTTGTATCAACTGACCGAGGACCAAAACCAGAAGCAGCGTTTCGAAAACAATCGAACCGGCTACCGGATCGCGACCTCGGTCGGCGGATCGGCGACGGGGGAGCGTGCGGATGTCGTGGTAGTGGATGATCCCCACAGCGTAGAGCAAGCCGCGTCCGATGTGGAACGGCGCGCTGCGATCGAGTGGTGGAACGGGACGATGTCGACGCGATTGAACAACTTTCAAACGGGACATAAGGTTGTGATCCAACAGCGCTTGCACGAAGCCGACTTGAGCGGCGATTTATTGCAGAAGGGCGGCTACGAGTTGCTCTGCCTGCCGGCAGAGTACGAGCCGGAGCGGAAGTGCACGACTTCGATCGGCTGGACGGACCCACGCCAGAAAGAGGGCGAGTTGCTTTGGCAGGAGAGGGTGACCCGCCGGGACCTGGAGGCGCTGAAGATATCGCTGGGTTCGTATCGCTACGCTGGCCAGTATCAGCAACGGCCATCGCCGGCTGAGGGCGGCATCTTCAAGCGCGCCTGGTTCGGGTACTGGAGGCCGGCACACCTGGACGTGCCTCCTGTGCAGTTGCGGAGCGCGGTCAGAGCAGGCGCCACCGACTTTCTGACCAAACCGGTGGATGATGAGACCTTGTTGCGGGCTATCCGGCGGTGCTTCAGCTCAGATGTAGAGGAACAGGTCCGGACGGGCCAGGGCGGCGCCAACAACGGCCGTTTCGATCACAAGCAGAGACTTAAGGCGGAAAAGCCGGACCTCGAAGACGAGCTCCGAAGCGAGTTGGGATTCGAAGAGATCGTAGGCCGAAGCGAGGCGCTCCACCGCGTGCTGGAGCAGGTACGGGTGGTTGCGCCGACCGACTGCACGGTCCTGATTTGCGGAGAGACGGGGACCGGCAAGGAATTGATCGCGCGCGCCGTCCACAATCGCAGCGCGCGCAACCCAGGCCCGTTCGTCAAAGTGAACTGTGCGGCGATCCCCGACAGCCTGCTGGAGAGCGAGATGTTCGGGCATGAGAAGGGCTCGTTCACGGGAGCGGTGGCGCAGAGGGTCGGCCGCTTCGAAATGGCGCATCATGGGACGCTCTTCCTGGACGAGATCGGCGAGATGCCGCTGGAACTCCAGCCGAAGCTCCTGCGCGCCATCCAGGACCTGGAATTCGAGCGGGTTGGAGGCAGTCGCACGATCCGGACCGACGCCCGGTTCGTGGTCGCCACCAACCGCGACTTGAAAACAATGGTGGAACAGAAGAAGTTTCGAGCCGACCTCTACTATCGGCTGAACGTTTTTCCATTGCATGTTCCGCCCTTGCGGGAGCGCCGTGAGGACATACCGGTGCTGACGCGCTATTTCGTGCAGAAGCATGCGCAGCGCATGGGCCGTGGCATCGATACCATCCCCGACACTGTCCTGGAGGCACTCACAAACTACGACTGGCCGGGCAATATTCGCGAGTTGCAGAACGTGCTGGAGCGGTCCGTCATTCTGACCACCGGCCACGTGCTTCAGGTGCCGGCGCTCGAAACCATGGGCACCGCCCGTCCGGTCACGTTTCAAGCAGCGTCCCAGCCCGGATCGCCCAGCGCGGAACGGGCGAGGATCTTGAGGGCGCTGGAACAAGCAAGAGGCCAGATCGGGGGTCCGGACGGCGCGGCGGCGCTGCTCGGCCTGAAGCGCACGACGCTGCAATCCCGCATGCGGAAACACAACATCTCACGGCAGTTCTGTTGAGTCGAGGAGTTGCGCCGGCCGTCAGTTGTTTCCGATCATCAGATCCATCGATGAGGATTGCTGTCGGCGGTCGCCAGTGGATCGTGATGGTCGTTGGCTTCAAAACATCAGCTTCAGCGCCAGTTGCGCCGAGCGCGGGCCGCCGATCTGGTACAGCGGATTGAGGCCGCCGGTCTGGCCGCCAGCGCCGAGGGAAGCGCCGAGCATCTGCGTCGCCTGGCCGAACAGCGGCGAGGTCATGTAGTTGGTCGGCGGGCCGAAGTTCGGGTGGTTGAAGATGTTGAAGAAGTCGGCGCGGGCCTGAAGTGAAAGGCGCTCATAAAGCTTGAACTGTCGGCGCAGCGTCAGATCGACCTCGGTGGCGCCGAATCCATTGAGGGTGTTGCGGCCGAGGGTGCCCTGGACTGCTCCGGTGGGGACGCTGAAGGCGGCTTTGTTGATTCGCTTGCCGCCGGCGACGTCTGGGTCGGAGATCCAGAGCGGGACGTCGGGGACCAAATTCGGGCGCTGTGCGCTCGTCGCGCCTGAAAGATAGGGGCCGAATGTGTTCTGTCCTGTGACTACATTCAGCGGCGGGGCAGTTCGCGCATAGATGATCGAATCCGTCGACCAGCTCCCAAAAATCGATTTCCAGATTCCGCTGCCGGGCGCGGGAATGTCGTAGGACACGGCGCCGGAGAAGGTCTGCCGGATGTCGTAGGTGGAGGATCCGCGGTCGGACGACGCGCCGGGCGGCACGTTCGCATAATAGAGGTCGGAGGAGACATTGTCGATGGAGTGCGACCACGTATACGAGAGCAGGGCCTGAAGGCCGCGCGCGAAGCGATGCCGGAACTGGGTTTGCAGCGCGTTGTAGCTCGCGCTCGCGCCGTTTCTCATGAGGTCGAACTCCCCGCTGAAATTGGGGTTCGGCCTGTTATAGAGGTCCTGCCGCATTAACTTGCGCGCTCCGGCTCCGGCGTAGGTCACGGTGACAACATCCGCCCCTCCCAGACTTCTCTCTACCGATGCATTCCACTCATAGGTTCTGGGCAATACGTGTTTCGGGTCGACTACGGCGAGATACGATACGGGCGGTGTCGTGGAGAAAGGCGGGGTAGCGGCGTTGGCTCCGCTCAGCGGAAATGGCACGTTCGTGAATACACTTTGCTGGGTGTAAGGCCATGCTCCTGAACCGTCAGCGACGGCGGAATATCCCAGATCATAAAAAATTCCGGCACCGGCTCGAAAGACCACATTCGGTCGCGCCTGCCACGCGACTCCGAGCCGCGGGGCGAAGTCGTCTTTCTGCGCGTTCCAGAGCCCCGTGCCTTGCGGCGCAAGGGTCATGGTTGCGAAGTTGTTCACTTGGTTTACGGTATACGGAAGAGTGCCGTTTGGCGATGAGGGTGCCGCGTTGTACTCCCACCGCAGCCCGTATGTAAGGGTTAGCGTGCGCGTCGCTTTCCATGTGTCTTGCGCGAAGATGCTCACGTTCGTGAAAGCGAGTTGCACATCGTTGTTTCTCGAAATGACGGCCGCCAATGGCATGTTGTTAGCGAGAACGTTGGCCAGGTTAACAAACGCAGCCTGCGACTGATATGCATAGGGCCCGGTTTTCGAATTGATCCTGCGGTAATCCACTCCGAACTTCATCTGGTGACCGCCCGCAATCCGCGACAGGGTGTCTGTCACATTGATCTGCCGCTGCCAGTTGTCTCCAAGTTTGCCGGCTGAGAACTTGATCCCATTGGGGGTCGCGTCTGCATTGAACAGGAAGCCGGCGTCCTGAGGCGAAACAAACGAAGGGTATAAGATGGAATCCGGTGGAGGCGTCGCACCGCCGAAGTCGTCCAACGTATAGAAACCCTTCCCGGAGCTGAAGCTGTAATTGACGCGGACCTCGTTCGTCAACCCGGGGCTGAGCGCCTGATTGCTGCCGACGGTCAGAACCTGCGTTCCGTATTTGAAGTCCTTGCTGTTGGCGTACTCGAACCCGCCGCCGCCGCGCTGATTGATGCGTGAGGGAGCGTTGCTGTACCGCCCGAAAATCGTAATCCGCTGCGCCGGCAAATAGTCGATCCTGAGGCTGGACGAATCGAGCCTCGATGGGTCGGAGTAACCGGAGGCAAAAGCCGCCGTCCCGTTGCCAGGATCCGGACCGTTTGGTAACGGGAAGGCATTCAGAAGGGGCTGGACCGCTGCCGGCGCCTTCTGACGCGACGCGAGATTCGGCACGTACGTGTTCGCAATCTGAGGCTGGCGGACCCGCAGCCCTTCATACGACCCGAAGAAGAAGAGCTTGTCTTTCCGGATTGGCCCGCCCAAGACGCCGCCGAAGTCGTTCTGCCGCAACTCGGGCCGCGCGAGCCCCTTGGCATTGGCGAACCAATCGTTGGCATCCAGCTTGTCGTTGCGGAAGTATTCGAAGGCCGTGCCGTGCAACGTATTTGTGCCGGACTTGGTCACGACCGATACCTGCGCGCCCGGAGTGCGGCCATATTCCGGCGCAAACGTGGAGGTCTGAACGCGGAATTCTTCGAGCGCATCGAGCGAGACCAAGTTGCTCATCCCTCCAAAGGCGTTCGTCGCGGGAAGTTGGCCGGCGCCGCCCTGGTAGAGCAATCCGCCACCGCCGGCATTGCCGAGGTTGGCGCTGACCCCATCCACCATGAAGTAATTCGCATCGGGCCGCTGGCCATTCACGCTGAACTGGCCCTGCTCGTACAGATTCGCGGGGGTCAGAACCACGCCCGGCGCGAGTTCGATGAGCGAACTGAAGCTACGGCCGTTCAAGGGCATATTCTCGACGAACCGATTGCCGATAACCGTGCTCACAGATGCATCTGAGGCGTTGAGCAGCGGCGCGCTTCCTTCGACTGTTATGCTTTCGGTTGCGGCGCCGATCGATAGACTGAAATCCAGGGTGGCACGCTGATTCACCTCCAGAACGATTCCAGTCTGGTGAACCGACCTGAATCCGGCGGCCTCCACCACGACGTCGTAAAAGCCGGGCGGGAGCGCGGCGACGCTGTACAACCCTTCGTGGTTGGATACGATTTCGCGGGTAGCCCCGGTTGCTCGTGCCTTTACACTGACCTTTGCATTGGGCACGGCGAGGCCGGAAGGATCGGAGATGATTCCTGAAAGGTCCGCAGTTTGCGCGACTAAGCGTATCGCAGCGAGAGCAAAGAAGAGCAGCCGTGCAATACTGCCAGAACGTATTGCGGAGACTCCTTTCAACGTTCGCTAGCCTGGATGTCGGACTAGCACCGACCTTGCCGCCGCCGGAGGACACCGCCGGCGTTCAAACGCAACGAGGCACGAACGGGGTGCCTCTAAAGCTGTATCGATCTACAATCAGGATAAGCCGTTTTGGCTCTGCGCCGTAAGCAGAATATTGGTTAACAATGCGTCGCGTCCGAAGGAAGCAAGCCGCGGTTGTCCTGTGCGTGCTAGCGGGATTGTGCCCGTGCGCCTTCGCCCTGAACCCTTCACTCGATATCAGTCAATACGCTCATAAGGCCTGGACTATCCGGGAGGGCTTTTTCAAAGGCATCATTTCGTCGATCGCACAGACCCCGGACGGTTATCTCTGGCTCGGCACCGACTTCGGACTGCTTCGCTTCGATGGCGTTCGTCCGGTGGAATGGACACCGCCCGGGCCTGGGGGTCTCCCGAGCTCCAGAATTCAGACTTTGTTCGCGGCCCGTGACGGAACTCTGTGGATTGGCACGCGGGCCGGCCTTGCCAGTTGGAACGGGGCTAGGCTTGGGCTAGGCTGACCACGTACCCCGAGTTCGACGGAAAGACGGTGTTGTCGATTGTGGAGAACCATGTAGGGACGATTTGGGTCGGCGGTGCAAGCCCGGGCGCGACGGGCTGGCTGTGTGCAATACCTGCCGGCCAGACGCAATGCTACGGGCAGGACGGCTCTCTCGGACGCGGCGTAGCGTCTCTCTATGAGGACGTTGCACGCAACGTCTGGGTTGGCGCCGCATCCGGCCTTTGGCTCTGGAAACCCGGCGCTCCGAAGCGTTATGCGATTTCGGACTCAGACCCCCGTAGTCTCCTTCAGGGTGACGACGGAAAGCTGCTGATCGCGACGGCCGACGGCATCCTCCAACTCGTCAACGGAAGAGCCGTGCCATATCGAGTTGGCGGCGTTGCAGCCCTCCGCAACGGACGCCTGTTCCGGGATGGTGATGGAGGTCTGTGGATCGGAACATCCGGGCAGGGACTGTTCCATATCCACCATGGCCGAACGGACGTATTCGCCCGGCGGGACGGACTGTCCGGTGACTACATCGCCGCTCTTTTTGAAGACCGCGAAGGCAGCGTCTGGGTAGCAAGTCTTGAAGGCCTCGACCGCTTTCGAGAGTTGCCCGTTGTCTCTATTTCCCGCGAGCAAGGCTTGTCGACTGATGTTGTCTCATCCGTGCTGGCGACGAAGGATGGAAGCGTGTGGCTGACCGGCGCCGACGGTCTGGACCGGTGGAAGGACGAAAAGGTGACGACCTTCCGAAAGTCGGACGGACTGCCGTCTAACTCAACGACTTCTTTGTTCGGGGATGATAGCGGTCGGATCTGGGTCGACTCTCATGCTGGACCGGCCTGGTTCAACGGCCGTAGATTTGTTCCAGTAGCCGAAGCTACGCGTGGGCAGGGGAACTTCACGGGCACAGGGGATCACCTGTGGCTCTCCGACCCACGGGGTATCGTGCACTTTTTGAATACGCGCTTGGTGGAGGAGTTCCCATGGGCCCGGCTGGGATTCGCGCCGCAGGCGGCGATGCTGGCCGCAGACCGAATGCGCGGTGGAATATGGATGGGCCTCCAAACGGGTGTAGTTTATTTCAAGGACGGCAAGGTCCGCGACTCGTATACAGAGGCCAATGGGCTGGGCAGGGGCCGCGTCTGGGATCTCCAACTCGATGCAGACGGCACGCTATGGGCCGCAACCGACGGCGGGCTCAGCGTGGTCAAGCAGGGCCGCGTCGCCACCTTGACTAGCAAGAATGGCCTGCCCTGCGACGCAGTGTACTGGAGACGCGAGGCTGACGACCATTCGAACTGGCTTTACATGCCGTGTGGGTTGGTCCGGATGGCGCCTGCCGAGTTGAAGGCCTGGATCGCGAACCCTCGACACACGCCGGAGATTACGATTTTCGACGGCTCCGGCGGCGTGAGACTGAATTCGGTCCCCATTGGGGAATCTTGTACTCCACGTGCCGCCAAAAGCGCGGATGGGAAGTTGTGGTTCGTCTCGGGCGCGGGCGTCAGCGTCATTGACCCGGCCCATCTTCCATTTAACAAACTCCCGCCGCCGGTACACATCGAGTCCATCATCGCTGACGACGAGGCGTATCCCCCAAAGCCCGGGATGCGCCTGCCGGCCAACGTCCACATTCTGCGAATCGAATACACCGCTCTGAGTCTGGTTGCCCCCGAAAAGATCCGTTTCAGATACAAGCTGGAGGGACAGAACCGGAATTGGCACGAAGTGATCAACGAGCGCCAGGCGACGTACACGAACCTGGGCCCCCGGAACTACCGCTTCCACGTCACCGCCTGCAACAACAGCGGCGTCTGGAACGAAACCGGCGACACGATCGAGTTCTCCATCGCCCCAGCCTGGAATCAGACCTCTTGGTTCTACGCGTCATGCGTGGCCGCCGTTCTGGCCATGCTTTGGGGGCTGTACCGGCTGCGCCTCTATCAGATAGCGCGCGAGTTCAATGCGCAGTTGGACGGCCGCGTGGATGAGCGGCTGCGCGTCGCGCGGGAGCTGCACGATACGATGCTGCAAACGTTCCAGGCAGCGCTGATCCAGATGCAGGCCGCACGCAACATCTTTGGCCGCCGCCCTGAAAAAACTGAGGAAAGTCTCGACAAAGCCATCAACACGGCCGCCGGGGCGATCGCCGAGGGGCGCAGCGCAATCCAGGACCTGCGGCTCCATCCGGCCGGCGGGGGCGATCTCGCGCAACTCATCACGACGGCCGGGCAGGAACTGGCGCGCTCCGAGGAGGCGTCGGGGAATCCGCCGGTGCTCGGCGTGAC
>Ga0335083_10011218_pt1 | contig 10781 bp, 9 predicted proteins | sample Lox_Sample_42_FD_206716 | JGI IMG/M metagenome (GOLD analysis project Ga0335083, IMG submission 206716) | Soil microbial communities from Loxahatchee National Wildlife Refuge, Florida, United States - Lox_Sample_4.2 | ecosystem: Environmental > Terrestrial > Soil > Wetlands | place: USA: Florida... | reverse complement strand
CTTTTACCCATCCAAATCGAAATCAGCCCGCCAAAACCGCACACCAGCAGGCCGCTCACGGCGATGGCGCCGCTGTGGGGAATGCCGGGCAGAAGTTGAAGCGACAGCGCGCCGATGGCCGGGCCGAGGCAATTGCCCAATCCGATGGCCGCTTCGTGGATGCCGCCGTGCTCGCCCTTGGTGTCGCCGGCGTCCATCGAGTAAAAGAGCGACGAGTAATAAATCAGCCCGATGGCGCCGCCGAAAAATATTTGTGCTACAATCAGCACCGGCAGACTCGGCACGGTAAGAATGGAAATGAAGGAAACGATGAGCAGCGCAAATGCCGCCACCAGCCACCGGAACCGGTAGTGCCAGTCGGTCCAGAGCCACAGGGTCAAAAATGTTCCAAACCGCACAAACCCCCACAACGAGCAGGCAAATCCCGCGAACATCGGTGAGAGATGAAAATGCGCGGCCACACCCGGCAGTTCAGGAATGAACGTATTGATGGCGATGTAGGCGACCGGATTGGCGAGCCAGGCCATGCGCAGGAAGGCCCGGGTCCGGACCGGCGCCGGCCGGTGGGGGTCGGGCGGAATGACGGGCGCGGGCGCGCCGTCCGGCGAGGCCCCACCAATGACCTGTTTTTCCAGCCACAACGTTGCCGCCAGTTGCCCGAGACACAGGGCCAGCGGCAGGTAGAAGATGGTTTTAAACCCGAATGCTTCCACCAGAGTCCCGCCACTGAACAGGGCCAGCGCGTTGGTGGAGGCCCAGACGAGATTGTAGGTGCCAACGGCACGCGGCAGGGTAATGGCGTCACCGCCCTCACTGACCATGGCTTCGATGGTTGGCCAGAGGAAACACATGCCCACGTTGAACAAGCCGGTGGCGACAACCACGCCGGACGCGGAATGGCATTGCGAGCCGGCGGCCAGCGCGAGGATCATCAGGCCGAACCCGGCCTTAAGCGCGGTGAAGCAGCCGTGGCGTTGGACAAACCGACCGGCCTGCCAGGCGGCGATGGTATAAATGAGGCCGTTGAGCGCGGCGAAGGCGAGGTTGTGTTTGTTGTCAAAACCAAACCGGTCCCGCATGTAAAAATAGAGATAATAGGAATTGAGAGACGTTGCGAAGGAGCTCAATCCCTCGAACGCAAAGCAAGCCCGCTTAACTTCGCGCCCGCCTTTAGTAATCATACAGTCCGCTGTCCCGGGTGAAGCCGCCGCCGCCTTCTCCGCTGCCCATGAAATCGCCCAGGACGTCACCCATGTCGGCTTCGATTCTTTCCGGGTCCTCACCGGCTTCAAGCCGTTTGATGGCCACGTCCAGTTCCTTGGGAACAGACCCCGGCGGCATGAGATTTTTCATTTTTTTCATCATGTGGGCCATGTGCCGGGGATTATTCTCGTCCATGTGTTCCATGTCGCGTTCGAGTTCCATCATGGCGCGCTCGACGCGCGGATCGTCCATGTCCGGCATCGGCGATCCGCCGGGTTCAGAGCCGGTTGAGGCGGCGGGCTCGGCCAGTTTGCGGGTCGTGGCAAACCGGCTGACCTGCTTGGACATTTTTTTGTTGCCGCACTTCGGGCAGACGGGCAGCCGCCCGGGGGCGACGCGCTTGGAGAGGAAGCTGAAAATCCTCCGGCACTTCGGGCAGGCAAATTCGTAAATCGGCATTTCGATTTACGATTTACGATTTACGATTTACGCACGCCAGAAAAAAAGCGAGCCTCCGGAAACTCGGAGGCCCGTCAATCGTATATCGTAAATCGCAAATCACTTCATCTTGTCGAAATTCTTCTGAAGAATCTGCCAGTCCTTCAAGCCTTTGACCTTTTCCATCATGCCGCGCTGGATTTCCGCCTCCTTGGCGTTTTTGGTCGGCTTGTTGTTTTTGTAAAAAATACCGAAGTAACCGGGGAAATCCGCTCCGGCCAGTTTGTAAGCGGCCAGCTCATCGGTCACGTCGTGATCCTTCGGGACTTCGTTGAACACACCGCCTTTGCGCGGATTGGCGGCGTCGAACGCGCCTTCGTAAAATTCCACGCACTCGCTCAGGCATTCCACGAAGCCGAAACCGTCGTGGTCCATCGCGGCTTCCATCATCGCCAGGACGTGGTTCGGATTCGTGGACGTGGTGCGGGCGACAAAGGTGGCGCCGGCGGCAACGGCCTGTTTCATCGGGTTGATGGGATAATCCACCGCGCCCCACGGATCGGTCTTGCTCTTGAACCCGAGCGGCGATGTTGGCGAGGTCTGTTTCTTGGTCAGCCCATAAACCCAGTTGTCCATGACCACGTAGGTCATCTTGATGTTTTTCCGCGCGGTATGATTGAAATGATTGCCGCCAATGGAAAACGCATCGCCGTCGCCGCCGAAAACGAACACGTGCAGATCCGGCCGCGAAAGCGAAATGCCCGTGGCGAACGGCAGCGCGCGCCCATGAATGTAATGCACACCGTGCGCCTGCACAAAATACGGAAACCGGCTTGAGCAACCGATGCCCGCGACGGTCGTGATATTCTCATGCCATAGTTTGCGCTTTTCGATGAGCTTGAAATACAACGCGAGCACCGAAAAATCGCCGCAGCCGGGGCACCACGTCGGGTGATCGGCAGCGATTTCCTTTTTCGTCAGACCCTTGCGTTCGACAACCGGCGGTGCCGCAGCGGGGGCCGGGGTGGCGACGGGCACAGCCGCACGCATGGGGTTTTCGACAATCGTTTCGTTCATAACATCCTTCAAATTTGAATATTAGACGGTTTTAGCGCCCTGGCCGTTCGATGACAATTTCAGTTTCGCCGCCGCGAGAATTTCCTTCACCTTCCAGGTCAGGCCGTCGGTTTTGTTAATGCCCCGGATCCGGGGGTCGCAATAGCGGGCGCGCAACATGCCGGCCAGTTGACCATAACCGTAAAATCCTTCATCGTTCATTTCCACGACAAACACGTGGTGGAATCCGGAGAAAATATTGTCCAGGCCGTTTGGCAGCGGATGGAGATGTTTGATGTGTAATGACGAGATGCTGTCGCCGGCGGCCCGGGCCTGATCCACTGCCTCACGGATCGGACCTTGCGTCGAACCCCAGCCGACGAGCAGTACGTTGCCCTCCGGCGGGCCGTAAACTTTCGGCACCGACAACGTTTTTTGGAGGGCCAGCAGCTTCCGGCGTCGCTTGGCGACCATGGCCTGGTGCATCTTGGGCGAGCCGGTGGGGTGACCAGCTTCATCATGCTCCAGGCCGGTGGCAATGGGATAGATTCCGTTATTGATGCGCGTGCCGGGCACCACGCGCGGCACGACGCCGTCCGTGGCGGACAAATCGTACGGTTTGAAATCAGGGACGGGCGAAAGGTCGGGTGAAATGTTCTGGCAAACTTTTTCCAGGTTTGGTTCCGGAAACGCTTCGATGCGCGTGGCGATGGACTGATCGCTCAAAATCATGACCGGTACATTGTATTTGCGCGCGATATTGACGGCCTCGATGGCGGTGTAAAAACAATCCTCGACGTTTGCGGGGGCGAGGACAACGCGGGGCGAGTCGCCGTGGCTGCCGAAGCGGGCGATGTTCAGATCGGATTGCTCGACGTTCGTCGGCAGGCCGGTGGACGGGCCGCCGCGTTGCACGTCCACAATGATCAGCGGCACCTCGGCCATCACGCCCCAGCCGATCGATTCCATTTTGAGGGATATGCCCGGACCGCTGGAACCCGTGACCGCGACGCGCCCGGCATAACCCGCACCCATGGCCATCGAGACGGAGGCGATTTCATCCTCGCACTGGACGAACGTGCCGCCGTATTTGGGCAGTTCACGCCGGAGCAACTCCATGATGTCCGTCCACGGCGTAATGGGATAGCCCGCGCCGAAGCGAACGCCGGCAGCGATGAGGCCAAGGCCCAACGCCTCATTGCCGTTCATCACCACTTGTTGTCCTTCGCGCTTTTGGCTTTCGGAAAACTGGAACGTCTCCAGCAAATTGCTCACGTCATGGGCATAACCGCCATGAAAAGCCGCCAGCGCATTTTTAACAATACTCTCGTCCTTGCCGCCGAAACGCTCGGCGATGAGCTTTTCCAGTTTCGGCACGTTCAGGTCGAACATCCGCGCGATGAGGCCGAGCGCGTAAATGTTTTTGCCCTTGTCCTTGGCCGTGCCCCCGATGGCTTCGACGGTCAGGCTGGAAATCGGGATGCCGACGTGATGGTAGTCCTTTTCCCATTCCGGCTTCATCTGAACGTGGTCGGAGTCGTAAAGCACAATGCCGTGCTTTTTGAGCGAACCGATATGGCCCTCGTAGGAATGCTGGTAGAATGCCAGCAGCACGTCCGCCTCGTCGCCGGCGCTCAAGACCTCGCCCGAACCGATGCGAACCTGAAAAATAGACGGACCGCCGGAGATGGTGGCGGGAATGGTCATGAACGTCATGACTTCCTGTTCGCTCCGGCCGGCCAGCCGCGCCAGAAAGCCGCCGATGGCCTGGATGCCGTCCTGGGAATTGCCGGCGATGCGGATGACCGCCTCGTTGATGCGCGAAATTTTTGGCGCGCCGCCGGAGGCCGACGCGGTTGTCATTGTATCACTCATGAAACCTCAAACTTAAATTTAACCCGTGCAGGGTGAGATGGACCACTGGATGTGAATCAACACTGCACCATTGCCTTCCCACATTAAGCTACGCAAAGCGACTGTGTCAAATTCTAATCCTTTATATATGTGATTGCCAATGAATAATTTGCGTTAATTTACATGACTGTCATTGAGGTGGCAAAAAATGTGGATTAGACCGAATTATGCCCCTGTCCGGGCGTTGGAAATTATCTTTTGCGCCTCGCGCCCCTTGCGCGGCGGCGGCCAGGTGCGTTAGCGTCCGGTTGTCATGACGTTGCAGGAACAGTACGACGAGGCAATGTTCGATTTCAGCCGCAGTGACTTCGCGGGGGCCATCGCCAGGCTCAACGCGGTGCTGGCCGTCGACCCCGCGCATTTCGACGCCCAACTGGCCCTGGGCATGGCGCATTATCGCCAGGGCGATTACGCCGCCGCCATCGCCGAGGGCCTTAAGGCCGAACAACTCCGCCCCCGCGAACAACTGGTTCACACGAACCTGTCCCTGTTTTATATGAAGGCAGGCGACAAACAAAAGGCCGAGCAGCACGGCCTGCAGGCGAAGATTGAGTCCTGGCGGGCCGACGCCACCCAGGCCAAAGAGCCCGACGCAAAGTCCGGACCCAATGCCGAATTGCAGATGGCGCGGCCGAAACCGCCGCCGGTCAAATTTCCCAGCCAGCCGTGGAAGAAGAAGTGACATCGGGATTCGTTAAATGGGTTGAAAGTGATATCGGAAGGTCTTACAACTCGTCCACCTGATTTAACCAGTTACGGTTTGCTACCGATATGAAAACCGCCTATGAACTCGCGATGGAGCGTTTGCAAAAAAGCGTGCCATCGAAAAAATTGACCGGGGCGCAAAAAAAGGAATTGGCGGAGCTCGATTCCCAATACGCCGCCAAAATCGCCGGGCGAGAACTTGCACTGGCAGATGAAATCAACACGACTCGCGGGACCGGCGATATGGAGAAGGCCGGAAAGCTACAGGAGCAATTGGTTGTGGAACGCAAGAAACTTCTGGCCGAGCTGGAGGAGAAAAAGGAGAAGGTGCGACAGGCGGCTGGATGAGGTTGGGGAGTTGCCCGACAGCACATTTCAGGCTTCGCCGCAACGTTGATCGCGAATGAAAAATGGTGCGCGCGAGAGGACTTGAACCTCCAACCCTTACGGGACCAGATCCTAAGTCTGGCGCGTCTGCCATTCCGCCACGCGCGCAACCGCAACAAATTGCGCCCCGAACCCGCGAATCTCAAGTCCCTTTTGCCTTGAGCCAACGCGCGATTGCGCCTATTAAAGGGTTCGTTTAGGTTCGCATCATGTCATTTGGGAATCGCCTTTGGTCCGTTGTGTTTGCCGTTTGGATCGGGATCACGTTGAGCGGCTGCCTGCCGTCGGACCAAAATCAGTCCGAAGAGGAAAAGGAACCGCACTTTGTCCTCGGCAAGAGCCGTATCAACGCCATGGATTATCAAGGCGCCGTCCAGGCATTTGAGGAATCATTGGAAACCAATCCGCATTCGGCCGCCGCTCATTTTGAACTCGGCTGGCTTTATGATGAAAAGGAATCCGATCCGGCCGCGGCGATCTTTCATTATCAGCAATACCTGAAGCTTTCGCCCAACGCGGGCAACGCCGAGGTCATCCGGCAACGCATCGAAAGTTGCAAGCAACAGTTGGCGGCCGATGTGCTGCCCCTGCCGAGCACGCCCGCCGCGCAAAAACAAATCAATCAACTCATCGAACAGAACCAGCAGTTGCAGGACGAAGTCAATAAATGGCGCGCCTATTACGCCAGCCAGGCGACGGTAAAAAATCCGTCTGCGCCGGCACCGGATTCGGGTGTGACACCGGCCGCCGCGAATCCGGCTTCAACCCCGCAGACCGCCAATTCCTCTACTCCGGCGGGAAAGCCGGGTGACCGCGGCGTGGCGCATTCGTCCGCAACCCGGGCCGCGTTGCGTACACACAGGGTCGCCGCCGGTGAAACGCCCGTTCGCATCGCGCGCGAGTATGGCGTTTCCTTGGATGCCTTGCTGGCCGCCAACCCGGGTTTGGAGCCCCGGCGGTTGCGGGTCGGTCAGATTTTGAACATACCCGCTCCCTAGGTCGCCCTATGATTTCACGAATTGCCTTTCTGCTGATCGCCGTGTTTTGGATTGCGATGAATGTCCTGTTGTGGCGGGCCGAGTATGTTCACAACGGCATCGGTATTCGCGTGCCCCTGGCTTTGGTCCTGCAGAAAATTTTAACCGCACCGGACATTTCTTCGCTGACCGTTTTCCAGGACGGCGACCGGATCGGCTTCTGCGAATTCTCGACGAGCGTCGAACAGGAAATGGCCACCCTCGACGAGGGCAAACCCGTGCCGGAGGGCGTCAATACTCATGCGGGTTATCAAATTCGATTTAATGGGAATGTCGGCCTGGGCGATTTTACCAACCGGCTCACGTTTAACGGGATCCTCGAATTTACCCGCCAACGCGCGTGGCGTGAATTGAACCTGAAGGTTTCGTCGCATTTCGCCACGGTCGAAATCCACTCGCTGGCGGCCGATCGGAGTGTTCAAGTGACCATCACCACCGATGAGCTCAGTACCGAGCGCGTGTTCAGTTTTGACGACCTGGAGAATCCCAACGGTTTGATACACGCATTTGCGGGAAACCTGGGCGGAGACTGGGCCCAAGGGCTGGATCTGCCGGTTGTTTCCGGGACGCCGGACATGCTCGCGCAAAATATTCACTGGGACGTGCATCTGGACCGCTTGACCCTGGGCCGGGAATCCGTGCCGGCGTATCGCTTGGAGGCGCGTGTGCTCGACCACCCGATCGTCGTTTATGTCAGCACCCTCGGCGAAATCTTGCATGTTGAATTGCCCGGCGGCGTGACCGCCGCGTTCGACCAACTCGGCAACCCCTGAGTCGCACCGTGATTGAACTCGTCCATCTGGTAAAAAAATTCGGCGACCTCGTCGCGGTCAACGATATCAGCCTGACCATCCCCCGCGGGGAATTTTTTGCGGTGCTCGGCCCCAATGCCGCCGGCAAGACGACAACGCTGAAGATTCTTGCCGGCCTGATGAAACCGACCGCTGGCAGCGCGTGCGTTTGTGGCTTTGATACGCAGGCCGACGCGCTCGAAGTCCACCGTCGGCTCGCGTACGTGCCGGATTTTCCATTTCTTTATGACAAACTCACGGCTGCGGAGTTTTTCCGCTTTATCGGACAACTGTTTGGAATGACGGAGGCACAAATCGAGACGAACGCGAAGGAATTGGTCGCGCGTTTTCATCTGACCGACTTTGCCAACCTCCCTCTGGAAAGCCTCTCGCATGGTACACGCCAGCGCGTGGCCATTGTGTCCGCGCTGCTTCACGATCCCGAGGTCTTTGTGATTGATGAACCCATGGTGGGACTCGATCCGCAACATGCGCGCGTGGTCAAGGATGTGTTCAAGGAGCGGTCCCGCGCCGGAATGACCGTGCTGATGTCCACGCACGAACTGAGTGTGGCCGAAGAAATGGCCGACCGTATCGGCATCATCAGCAGCGGAAAATTGATCGCCGTCGGTACGCGGGACGAACTCCGCAAACAAAGCGGCAAGTCCGGTCCGCTGGAGGAGGTTTTTCTGACGTTGACTGCCGAGACGAAATGATGTGCCGTTTGAGCTCTTGCCTTTTGGGCCGCCACTATTAAAATGTGCCAAGTTGGCGCGCTGCCGAATGCAGGAATTCGGCACCTGATGGATGTTTTATGGCTAAATCCAGCTTTCTCGACAAGGTGCTCGGCCGTATTGGGCGGCTGGATGCCGAGGGTTTGCAGACCGTGGTCAAGCGCTTGGCCCGGGAACGGAGTTTTCTCGAGACGTTGTTTAACACAATTGAAGATGGAGTGTTGGTGGTGGATGAACAGGGCCGGATTATTTACTTCAACCAGGCCGTTACCCGTTTGCTGGGCCTGCAGTCGGGGACCGAAGGACAGCACGTCGCCCGCTTCCTGCCGGAACTTGATTGGGAAGACCTTTCGCGGTTTGACAGTGAAGGCGGGGCCCGCGTCGCACGACATGAATTTGAAGTGAATTATCCGCGTCCGCGCTTTTTGCGATTATACGCCGCGCCCCTCGACGGCAAAGCGGCTGGCAGTTCCGGAGTCGCCCTGATTTTGCATGATGCCACGGAAACGCGGCAACAAACCTTTGAGGCCATTGAAAGCGAGCGCGTTCAGGCACTGACTTTGCTGGCCGCCAGCGTCGCGCACGAAATCGGGAATCCCCTCAACGCGCTGCATATTCATTTGCAGCTCATGGAACGCGAATTGAAAAAGATAAGAAACGACGAGTGGCGGGCCGCGTCGCCCGCCGCCTCGCAACCGTCACTCCGGGAAATGTCAAACAAGCTTTCCCAGTATCTGGACGTTGCCAAGGGCGAAATCAACCGGCTGGATTACATTATTACTCAATTTTTGCAGGCAATCCGCCCGGCGGCGCCGCAATTGGAATTGGTTTCCCTGAATGAAATTGTGGAAAGAACGCTGGATTTGCTCAAGCCGGAGTTGACCAACCGCGGATTGAACGTGAAAAAACGGTTGGCACGCCGGCTGACGGCGGCGCCGGTGGACGCAACCCAGATGCAACAGGTGTTGGTGAACCTTATCAAAAACGCCGTGCAGGCGATGACCAAGGGTGGCACGCTGACGCTGCAGACCGGCGAGGGAGCCGACGGCGTGTGGGTGAGTGTGGTTGACACCGGCGGCGGCATTCCCCAGGAACAAATCAACCGCATTTTCGAGCCGTTCTATACGACCAAAAAGAAGGGCACCGGACTGGGCTTGATGATTGTGCAGCGCATCGTGCGTGCGCACGGCGGAAAAATCGAGTTGGAAAGTCACGCCGGCCGCGGCACCACGTTCCGGGTCTGGTTGCCGCTGCACGAACACCGGCCACGCCTGCTCGAGGAAAAAACGGAAACACCGGCTGAAAAACTGTGATGGAGAAACCGACCTTGTTGATCGTGGATGACGAGAAGCCAACGCGCGACGGGCTGCGCGCGGCGCTCGAGGATCGTTATGATGTCTATGTGGCCGAGGATGCCCGGGCGGCGATGGATTTGCTGGAGCGCGACAACTTTGACGTCTTGCTGACGGATTTTCGGCTGCCGACCGAGGACGGCATGAAATTGATCGGGCGCGCCAAATCACTGGCCCGGCCCCCCATTTGCATCCTGATGACCGCTTACGGATCGGAAGAACTGGCGGTGGACGCCATGAAACGCGGGGCGGACGACTATGTTCCCAAGGGCCGGCTGCAGATTGATGAACTGGAAATGCGCATTGCGCGTGCCTTGCGCCGGCAGGGCCTCGAAACGGAAAACGTTTCCCTGCGCCGGCAGCTCGATACCAAATTTGGCCTCGAGAACATCGTCGGCCAATCGCCCGCGATGAAGGAAATTTTTGAAGTGGTCCAGCAGGTTGCCCCGACCCGGGCCACGGTTTTGCTCAGCGGCGAGAGTGGCACGGGCAAGGAGTTGATTGCCCGGGCCATTCACCAGCTCAGTCCCCGCGCGAAGCAGCCGCTGGTGATTGTACACGGTGCGGCGCTGGCGCCGACGCTGCTGGAGAGCGAGCTGTTCGGCCATGAAAAAGGCGCTTTTACCGGAGCGCACGAACGGCGCATCGGCCGTTTCGAACAAGCCCAGGGAGGCACCTTGTTTCTCGACGAAATCGGCGAGATTGACGCAACCCTCCAGGTGAAGCTGCTGCGTTTTCTGGGCGAGCGGACGTTTGAACGGGTTGGCTCAAACAAGACCTTGACCGCGGACGTGCGGCTCGTGGCCGCAACCAATAAGAACCTGGAGGAACTGGTCAAGGCGGGAAGTTTCCGCGAAGATTTGTTTTTCCGGCTGCGGGTGGTGGAAATCCATCTGCCGCCGTTACGCGAGCGGCCGGAAGACATTCCCCTCCTGGCGCAAAGGTTTTCGCGCGAGTTTGCGGAGGAAAACAACAAGCCGGTGAACGGCTTCACGCCCGATGCCCTGGAGCGGCTGATGAATCATTCCTGGCCGGGCAATGTGCGCGAACTGCGCACGGCCATCGAGCATGCGGTGGTATTGTGCCGGGGCGAAAAAATTTCTGCGCGCGATTTGCCCCGGCAAATTTCCGGTGGCGGACGGGGCGGTCCGGCCGGGCACGCCG
>Ga0335083_10011215_pt1 | contig 10783 bp, 12 predicted proteins | sample Lox_Sample_42_FD_206716 | JGI IMG/M metagenome (GOLD analysis project Ga0335083, IMG submission 206716) | Soil microbial communities from Loxahatchee National Wildlife Refuge, Florida, United States - Lox_Sample_4.2 | ecosystem: Environmental > Terrestrial > Soil > Wetlands | place: USA... | reverse complement strand
TTTCGCCATTCCCGACCTTTTAGGAGGAACGAGCGGGATCATGATTGGCAACGTCATCAAGCAGCAATTTCTGGATACGCGCGATTGGCCCTTCGGAAGCGTGCTGTCCATGGTTCTTACGGTGGTTGCGGTCGGGCTGGCCGGGCTGGCCGCCTGGTACGCTCGGCGGGCGCGAGCCCTGGCATGAATCGACGCTCGAAGGGGTTATGGCTAGTCGCGATTTTGGGCTACCTCTTCTTGTATGCGCCGTTGGCGATCGTGGTCGTGTACTCGTTCAACGATTCCCGTCTCAACGCGCAGTGGGTCGGGTTTACGCTCGACTGGTACCGCAAGCTGTTCCATAACCAGGAGATGCTCGGCGCGGCTTGGAACTCGCTGCTGATCGGGCTGACCGCCAGTGCGGTCTCCACCTTATTGGGTACGATGGCGGGGTACGCGATGTATCGCTTCAAGCTGCGCCTGCTCCCGATCCTCGTCGTAGCCCCCATCGCGATCCCCGAAATCCTGACCGGTGTGAGCCTGCTGATTTTTTTCGTCGCCATCGATCTTACGCTGGGGCTCACTTCGATCATCCTTGCCCATATCTCCTTCTGCGTCGGCTTCGTTGCAATCGTGGTGAGAGCGCGGCTGGCGGGGATGGACGAGAGCCTCGTAGAGGCGGCGCGAGACCTGGGCGCCACGCCGTTCGAAGCGTTTCGGCTGGTTACGCTCCCGCTCATCATGCCCGGAGTCATCGCCGGAGCTCTCATGGCATTCACGCTTTCGATCGACGATTTCGTTATTACCTATTTCACCGCTGGAGCCGGCGCGCTGACGCTGCCACTGGAGATTTATACCATGGTGAAAATCTCCGTCACCCCCGAGGTGAACGCGATCTCAACGCTGCTGATGCTGCTGACGCTCGCACTGATCGTCATCGCGTCCCGGCTCTCGCCAAGTGCGTTGCGCGCCGGCGGATGAATCTTGTGCACAGCCGTCTTCACTGCTTTTTCGGGGCTCTGCCGTTTGTGGCTCCGACCAAAGGCAGTAGCAGTGCGGTGGGTTTTGCACTAGGCTTTAGAGGGTTTGGGTTCCCGAACGGAGGATGATCGATGACGAGGCTGCTGTGCCTTTTGCTGCTTGCCGCTGTCCCTGCGCTGGCCAAGGAAGACGTGCTCAACGTCTACAACTGGAACGACTACATCGCGCCGGAGACCATAGAGCGTTTCGAGAAGCTGTGCCATTGCAAGGTCAAGCAAAGTTACTTCTCGGACAACGAGGAGTTGCTCGCCAAGCTCGCCGCCGGGGCCAAAGGCTACGACGTATACGTGCCCACTTCCAATTACGTTGCCGGAATGGCAAAGGCGGGGCTGCTGCAACCGCTCGATAAGTCCAAAGTGCCGAATCTCAAGAATGTGATGCCTGAATATCTGAACACCGAATTTGATCCGGGGAACAAATATTCGGCCCCCTATGCGATGTCCATCACGCTCATCGGATACAACGAGCAGAAGATCAAAGAACTGGGAGTCCCGCTTGGATCATGGGCAACCATCTTCGATCCGAAGATACTGGAGAAGATCAAAGGTCGTGTGACGGTCCTCGACAGTCAGAGCGAATTGATGGCAGCTGCGCTGAAGTATCTCGGCTACTCCGTAAATGACCGCGATCCGCAGCATTGGGAAGCAGCGAAGAGGGTGATCCTCAAGGCGAAACCGTACTGGGCGGCGTTCAACGCTTCGAGCTATATCAAGGAGCTGTCGTCGGGGAACATCTGGCTGGTGCACGGCTACTCGAACGACATCTATCAGGCCGACCAGGATGCACAGAAGGCAGGTCAGAAGTTCCGCATCCGACATAGCTTGCCAAAAGAAGGAGCCGTTCTCGCGTTGGACTGTATGGTCATCGCGAGGAGCGCTCCGCGGCCAGATCTCGCTTACATGTTCATCAATTTTATGCTCGAGGGCCGCAACTCTGCCGACCTCACGAACATGATTGGCTCTGGCAATCCGAATGCTGACGCGCAGCAGTACATCAAACCGGAGATCAAGCAGATCACCGCGATCTTTCCGGACCCCCAAGCCGCGAAGAGGCTGGAGATGCTGAAAGACCCGACCCCTCAGCAGAGGCGTCAGATAAACCGTATCTGGACTGAGATCAAGGCCGAGTAGCTGTTGATTGAAAGGCTGTTTCAAAGGCGCGCTGAAAGTTGGAGAACTCCGCAATGGGCAGGGCATTGATTCCCGCGGCGCCTGACCTGCCGCCCCCCGAGGGGAAAAGACTGCACAACTCTGCGGCACCTACCGGCTGGTCAGCCGGAGCCCGTACGCTGACACGATAGCTCGTCCCACGTCGTATCAGGACCGCGTGAGCGCGGCTCGGATGGGATGTGGCAAGTCGGTTCGCGAGTATCCCGTGTACGCGGCGTGCCCAAGGCGTGTCTGGCAGCACGACAAGGTAGTGCCTCGGGGTATCGAGCACACTTGCGACCTCGCTGGCTTGGGTGAGATCGATCCGGTAGCCGTCTCGCAGTATCTCGAACGCGGAATCGTGCGCGACGAACTGGCGTGGATCGACGTAGGGCCGCAGCCGTCGATACAGATCGGCAGGGTGAAAATGAAGGTCTTCAAGTGCATCGCCGTATGCGTTGTAGTTGATGCATTCTCCCAATTCCTGCAACAGGTTGAGTTCTTCGCTGGTCAGCCCGAGAGGTTCAATCGCCTGTAACGCGGCGCCAGGGAGCCCGTCACCGAATGCGGCGACAGCTGCCCAGGCTGGAAAAGAGGCGCCCAGGTAAGTATTGACGATCAGACTCGTGCAGACCCCGGACCCGGCCTCGATATGCACCTCGAGCCGCGGATGACGGGGAATGTCGCGAGCGAAATGATGGTCGAAGTAGAGACAGTGAGCCCCAGCCTCCAGCGCCTCCATCAAGGCAGCGTGATTGACGACCATTGAGATGTCCAGGACCGTCAACTCGTCGCCACGGCGCGCCCGCGCCCGCTGAACCAGTGCGATGTCGCGCTTGACGCCGGTGATGAGTACGCTGTCGCGGGGACGGGCGAGGCGCAACTGGTGCAGGGCGCAGATCCCATCAGCGTCGCCATTGAAGATATCAAAGAAGGCCATGAACCACGCCCAGTAGTTGGCCCTGTCCGTACAGCACTGCTCGCTGCTGCTTCGGGCTCAAGTGTAGAACCTCGTCGTAGGCTACACGCCGGTGTAGGCCAAAGCTAGCCTCTGTACTCGCGTCCCGGCTTTCAAGCCGGACGGGCTCGCTATTCCGATGAGCGGGGGGCGGTGATTTTGCAAGTGATCTCGCCGTTGATGAGAGATGTTTGTAAAAGCACTGTCAACAGCCCTCTCATGCCCGCCAGGCGCTTAGTGTGACAATCCCGCGCACCCTCGCAGGTTTATCACTGGCCAGGCCCTGACCTAACCGATGGAACTGTGTGTTCCATCAGCTCTAATCCGGCTCCGACGCGTGGCATGGCTCTTGCAAACCACGCACCCAAATGCCTGCGCGTATGCGGTGCATACCTGTGCCGAATGCAACTGCAGTGCATCTCAGGAGAGTCCGGCAGCATGGCTTCATCATCGCTCTCAGTCCTCATCGCAGAAGACAACGAGGACATCCGCGAGCTGGTTTCGCATCAGCTGCGTCGGATGGGCATCGTCGTACTTCTCGCTGGCGACGGACGGCACGCGCTTGATCTCGCGCTCGCCGAGCACCCGACGCTCGTGTTGATGGATATGGATATGCCCGTCATGAGCGGTTTCGACGCAGTCGCCGCGCTGCGCGCGAGGGGCTATCGGGGATCCATCTACGCATTGACCGCTTATCAGGACGGGCCGGAAGCAGAGCGCGCCCTCTCCAGTGGATGCGATGCGCTGCTGGGCAAGCCCATAACCAGCGAGCGCCTGCGCAGTCAGGTGGCGCAGGCACTGGCTCGCGTGGCCAGCGCCAGTGTGCAATGAGCGGCCTAATCGGTGTTGATCCTGACCAGGATGGGCGCACAAGTGCATTGCCGGCGCTTACCGTTTCGATCGAAAAGGACCTTGAGGTCTTGGTGCAGCGATTCCTCGGACGCAAGCGACAGGACCTCGACAGCGCGCGCATCGCGCTCGCGGCCGGGGATTACGAGACCATCCGGCGCATCGGCCACGATCTCAAGGGCGCCGGCGAGGGATTCGGCTTTCCTGAGCTGTCCGCTTTCGGCGCGGCGCTCGAGACTGCCGCCGTCGCCCGTAATGAACGCGCGTTGGGAGATCAGCTCACGGCCGTCGAGCAGTTCCTTTCGCGCCTGCGCGTAACATTTAGATAAATGACCTCGGCCACACTTAAAGATCCGGAAGTGAAGACCGCAAGCACCCTTCAACCTACAGCGGCCGCGCAGGGATCTACGCTCCGCGTCGCAGTGGTCGAGGACGATCAGTCTCAGGCGGAATTGCTCAGCCATTGGCTGGAACTGGCCGGCCACCGCTGCCATCACTACGATCGTGGTGAAGGGCTGTTGCGCGCGCTCGACCAGGAGAGCTTCGATGTACTCGTGCTGGACTGGAATCTTCCCGACATCAGCGGAGTAGACGTGCTCAAACGCATCCGCGCGAGTCAGCAGGCTTCGCTGCCTATACTCTTCGTTACCGCGCGCAACCGCGAAGATGACGTCGTGATGGCATTGCGCCAGGGCGCCGATGACTACATGGTCAAGCCGGTGCGTCGCCTAGAGCTGATCGCTCGATTGGAGGCTATCGCTCGACGCGGCAAACATCAGAACGAGCAGCCCGAGATCCTCGAACTGGATGTATATCGGGTTGACTGTCAGACGCGGACGGTGACGCGTGAACAGCGACCAGTTGAGCTGACCGCCAAGGACTTCGATCTGTCAGTCCTGTTCTTGCGCAATGTGGGACGGCTGCTCTCGCGGGGTCATATCCGGGAGACGGTGTGGGGGCCGAATGCCGTGGTCACCTCACGCACTCTGGACACGCACGTCAGCCGCATCCGCAACAAGCTCGGGCTCACGCCCGAAAACGGATGGCGCCTCGCTGCTGTGTACCGCTACGGCTATCGCCTCGAACAACTTGACGCCGCCGCTCCCCGTACGCAGAGAACCGCGGACCTCTGAACCCAGCTGAATAGGTCAGCACGGCCCGGCTCCGCCGGGCCGTTTGCTTTTGCGCATCCGATAGCTCGACTGGACAGCACGCTATAATGACTACGCCACTTTGCCATCATTGCCCAGATGAGCTACTACGAGCGACACGTTTTCTTCTGTTGCAACCAGCGCGACAATGGCGAGGCCTGCTGCAACAATCATGGTTCTCAGAAGATGCGCGACTATGCCAAAGGGCGAGTCAAGCAGCTTGGTCTGGCCGGAATAGGTAAGGTGCGTATCAATCAGGCCGGCTGCTTGGATCGCTGTGAAGAAGGTCCCGTAATCGTCGTGTATCCCGAAGAGGTCTGGTACACGTACGTGGATCAGGAAGATGTAGACGAGATCATCCAAGAACACCTCATGAACGGCCGCGTGGTAGAGCGGTTGCGAATTTGAAATTGGCGAGTCAGAGCCAGCAACGCCTATTTGTCGACGGAGCAGCAGGCCGACTGGAGATCGTTGTCAACGACCCTGGCGTTCAGGCCGGCGCGGGTGCGGCGCAGAGCCGTCGGGGCCTCGCGCTAATCGCTCATCCGCACCCGCTGTTCGGCGGGACGCTCGACAACAAGGTTGTGCAAACCTTAGCCAAAGCTTTCCACGCTCAGGGTTATGTCTCCATCCGCATGAACTTTCGCGGGGTGGGCGCCAGCGAAGGTGTGCACGACGAGGGCAGCGGCGAAACCGAGGATTGGTTGGTAGTTAGGGACGAGATGCGCTCCCGGTACGGCGCACTTCCGCTGTTGTTGGCAGGGTTCTCGTTCGGGGCGTATGTACAAACGCGAGTCGCGAAGCGACTCGCGAAAATTGGAACTCCGGCGGCGCGGCTGGTGTTAATCGCCCCTGCTGTCGGGCGGTTTCCAGTGGAGTCTGTGGCGGAGGGGACCTTGGTGATCCATGGGGAGAGCGACGACGTGGTGCCGTTGCCTGAAGTATTCGCCTGGGCTAGGCCACAGCGCCTACCTGTGGTGGTGCTGCCAGGTGCCGGCCATTTCTTTCACGGCAACCTGGTCGAGCTCCAACGCGTAGTCCGGCACTCCTGCCCTTGTCAGGAAACCTGGTGACGGCGCGTTGCTGAAGTTCCCGCCGATGGGCCCGCACCTGTTCAGCTGAAGATCCTGGGCATGCTTCAACTCTGGGTCAAGGCGCTGCATATCACTTTCATGGTGACCTGGTTCGCCGGATTGTTCTACTTGCCCCGTCTATTTGTCTACCACGCCGAAGCCGCAGACCCACTCGGGAACGACCGCTTCAAGATCATGGAACGCAAGCTCTATTACGGCATCATGACGCCAAGCGCAGTGTTGACGATCGCGTTCGGCATCTGGCTCTGGCGCGGATATGGCCCATGGGGTGGCTGGCTCCATGCCAAGCTGGTACTGGTAGCGGTTCTTGTTGGCTATCATTTGTACTGCGGACGGCTGATCAAGGATTTCAAGTATGACCGTAACCGCCACGGGCATGTCTGGTACCGATGGTTCAACGAGCTGCCGGTGATCATCCTGTTTGGTGTGGTGTTGCTGGTGGTACTTAAGCCGTTCTGAGCCGATGCTGCGACGAGCTCGGGCGCTGATGATTTGCGTGGCAACCGCCGCGCTGTTGTGTTCCGGGCCGGCTCTGGGGCAGGAACGCAGTTCGAGCGAAATTGTCGTGCAGGTGTCCCTTACCGCAGGGCTGCGCTATCACGAGGCAAAGACGGTCTGGGATCAGATGAAAGCGGGTGATGTCCTCAGTCTGATACGAGAGCCGGGAAACCCGCATGACGGCAATGCCGTGCGGGTGGAATGGAACGGTCATCAGCTCGGATACATTCCCCGCACCGAGAATGCCGCCGTCGCTCGTCAGCTGGATCGCGGCAACAAGCTCGCGGCCCGGATCACAAAACTTACCATGTTCCGTAATCATCGGAGAAAGCTCGAGATCGAGGTCTTTCTGCCGTTGTGACCTTGCGATTCAACCGATCACCTGCACCGGATACGCAGGATAATCGCGCATGCTCTCGCCCGTCTCACGCCAGGCTGCCCCCGCCCTCGATCAACCCCGCAGCAAATGCTCGTTGAGATTTTTCGCAACCTGTCCGCGCGGGCTCGAACCCGTCCTGGCCGACGAACTGAGCAGGTTTGGGGCGCAGGAAGTAAGGGCGGCAGAGGCAGGCATCGGCTTTGTCGGGGATTGGCGCGTCTGCTACCGCGCCAACCTGGAAAGCTGCAGCGCGAGCCGCGTGCTGTGGCGGCTCGGCGAATGGGATTACAAGCAAGAGCAGGATATCTATCGCCGCGTGGCAGCCTTGAGCTGGCGCGATTTGTTCGACTCGCATCGGACGATTCGCGTCAACGTATCGGCAATCGGGAGTCCGTTGCGCAGCCTCGACTTCATCACACTCCGCATCAAAGACGCAGTGTGTGACCGATTTCGGGCGGATACAGGGCTTAGGCCCAGTGTGGACACGACTGAGCCGGATGTGCGCATCCATGCTTTCCTGGAGGCCGGTCGTTTTACTATCTACCTCGACACTTCAGGTGAGGCGCTGTTCAAACGCGGATGGCGGCAGACCCAAGGGGAGGCGCCGCTTCGGGAAAACCTGGCAGCCGGCATCCTGGCTCTCGCCGGCTGGCGGCCCGGCCTGCCACTGCTCGACCCGATGTGCGGCAGTGGGACGTTCCTGGCGGAAGCCGCCCTGATGGCATTGCGTATTCCGCCTGGCGCCTCGCGTTCGTTCGGATTTGAGAAGTTGCGCAGCTTCGATGCGCGATTGTGGGAGTCTGTGCGTGCTCGGGCACTCGGCCAGCGGGCTCCAGTGCACGCATTGCCCATCTTCGGCGCCGATCTGTACGGCGAGCAGCTCAAGCTGGCACGCACCAATCTCGCCGCCCTCGGGCTGCAAGACGTCGTATCTCTCAAACAGGCCAACATCCTTGAGCTTCCTGCCCCGGCGCAAGCGGGAATCATCGTCACCAACCCACCCTATGGAGTGCGCGTCGGCGACCAGGAGGAGCTGGGTAAGTTGTATCCGAAGCTGGGCGATGCACTCAAGGCAAAGTACGCTGGCTGGAGCGCTTGGATCTTCACGGGTGACCTGCGTTTACCAAAGCTCATCGGACTGAAGCCCGCACGCCGCATTCCACTCTACAACGGGGCGTTGGAGTGCCGACTGTACGGGTTCGAGCTTGTCGCTGGCAGCATGCGCCATTAGTTCAGCGCAGACTGCGGGGGATCGGGTCTGGAACAGCCGACGAGAAGAGCTGAACCGACGGCTAGACGATATTGAGATGATCCAGACCGGACATGACGTCACGTTCTTTGGCCTCATGTCCGTGCAATTTGATGGCCAGACGCAGCTCGTTCATGGAATCGGCATTGCGCATGGCGTCTTCGTAGCTGATCAGTCCGGCCTCATACAGATCGAACAGGGCCTGATCGAACGTCTGCATGCCGAGCTCACGTGATTTGCGCATGATCTCTTTCAGCTCGTGAACCTCGCCTTTGAAGATCAGGTCGGAGATCAACGGTGTGTTGAGCATGATCTCGATCGCGGCGACGCGTCCTGGACCGTCGCGTTTGGGAATCAGACGTTGCGAGATCATGGCTTTCAAATTCAACGATAGGTCCATCAACAGCTGTGCGCGCCGCTCTTCGGGGAAGAAGTTGATGATGCGGTCCAAGGCCTGGTTCGAGCTGTTCGCATGCAGCGTACCCAAGCAAAGGTGGCCGGTTTCGGCGAAGGCGATGGCGTGGTCCATGGTGCTCCGCTCGCGAATCTCACCGATCAGAATGACGTCTGGGGCCTGGCGCAGCGTGTTCTTGAGAGCCATCTCCCACGATTCCGTATCGACGCCAACTTCGCGTTGAGTGATCAGGCAGTTCTTGTGCTCGTGCACGTACTCGATCGGATCCTCGATGGTAATGATGTGGCCATAGCTGTTTTCGTTGCGGTAGCCCAGCATCGCTGCCAGCGAGGTCGATTTGCCCGAACCGGTTGCGCCGACCACGATCACCAGGCCACGCTTGGTCATCACGACATCCTTCAAGGTATCGGGCAATCCAAGGTCCTCGATCCGGGGAATTGTCGTCGTGATGGTACGCAGCACTATGCCGACGCGGGCCTGCTGCACAAAGGCATTGACGCGGAAGCGGCCAATGCCCGGCGGGCTGATTGCGAAATTGCACTCCTTGCTTGCTTCGAACTCCTGCGCCTGCTTATCGTTCATGATGGCCCGGGCGAGTTCCATGGTGTGAGTGGGTGTCAGGCTCTGGTTGGAGACAGGGGTCATCTTCCCGTCAACCTTGAAGGCGGGAGGAAACCCTGCGGTGATGAAAAGGTCGGATGCCTTCTTGCTGATCATCACGCGCAGCAGTTCGTGCACGAACTTGATTGCCTGATCTCGTTCCATATTCCTTTCCCCTTCAAGCGTGCCGTTCGATCGACATCAAGCGGCGCGTCAGCCTGGAAATAGATCCTTGTTTGCCGCTTTCACCCGCGCCTCGGATGCGGCGACTGCGTTACGACGGACCAGCTCCTGCAGATTTTGGTCCAACGTCTGCATGCCGTATTGCTGACCTGTCTGAATGGCCGAGTACATCTGTGCAACTTTGTTTTCGCGGATGAGGTTGCGAATGGCCGGCGTGCCGATCATGATCTCGTGCGCCGCCACGCGGCCGGTCCCGTCTTTGGTCTTGAGCAGGGTCTGCGAGATCACGGCGCGTAGAGATTCCGACAACATGGCGCGCGTCATCTCTTTCTCAGCCGCCGGGAACACGTCGATGATACGGTCGATGGTTTTGGCAGCAGAACTCGTGTGCAACGTGCCGAAGACCAAGTGGCCAGTCTCCGCCGCCGTCAGCGCGAGCCGGATTGTTTCCAGGTCGCGCATCTCACCCACCAGGATGATGTCCGGGTCTTCGCGCAGAGCGGACCTTAGCGCGTTGGCGAAACTGAGCGTATGTGGCCCCACTTCGCGTTGGTTGATGAGGCATTTCTTGCTTTCGTGCACGAATTCGATCGGATCTTCGACGGTGAGGATGTGTCCGAACTCGTTCTCGTTGAGGTGGTTGATCATCGCCGCCAACGTCGTCGACTTGCCCGAACCCGTGGGCCCGGTCACGAGCACGATTCCGCGCGGCTGATCTGCAATCTCCTTGAAGATGCTAGGCGCCTTCAGCTCCTCAAGGTTGAGCACCTTGGACGGGATGGTTCGCATCACTGCGCCCGCGCCCCGGTTTTGCACGAAAGCGTTGACGCGAAACCTTGCCAGATTCGGGATAGCAAAAGAGAAATCGCATTCGAGGTTCTCCTCGTAGTGCTTACGTTGCGCATCGCTCATAATGTCGTAGACCATGGCGTGCACATCCTTGTGCTCCATGGGCGGCAGATTGATGCGCCGGACGTCGCCGTTGACGCGGATCATTGGCGGCAGACCAGAGGAAAGGTGCAGGTCGGAGGCCTTGTTCTTCACGACGAAGGCGAGAAGCTCGGAGATGTCCATGATTTTGATTCCCGGCGGTGACCAGCGACAGCGCCGCGGGTGCGGCGGACCCAGGTGATAGGCAAATCTTATGCCCATTTCCCGGTGCGCACAGGTCTGGAGGCGGTCCGGTCGCGGATCGCGGCAGCCGCGGCAGCCGCGGGGCGCAAGGCTGAGGACGTCGAG